>Ga0070741_10002796_pt1 | contig 45407 bp, 34 predicted proteins | sample Coa_R1_4_FD_66440 | JGI IMG/M metagenome (GOLD analysis project Ga0070741, IMG submission 66440) | Surface soil microbial communities from Centralia Pennsylvania, which are recovering from an underground coalmine fire - Coalmine... | ecosystem: Environmental > Terrestrial > Soil > Unclassified ... | reverse complement strand
GTACCGCTGACCGTACTCTTGTCCGCGACGGCAACTCCGAGCGGTGCCAACACGATCGAGACATTCACCGCAACCGTGATCGGTCTCGGCAACGCGACCGTCGTCAACTATCATTGGGATTTCGGTGCGTCTGGCGTCCCCGCGAAGAACACGACTTCCAATACGGACACCGAGACGTTTGCGCACGGCAGCGGACCGTTCACGATTACCGTGACAGCGACGACGTCGGACGGCCGTTCGGCATCCGGGTCAACTGTGATCAATCCGTAAAGCCCTGCGTCCTGCGAGCCGGCGATCGTTTGTGCGGTCGCCAGCTTCGATTTCACAAGTGAGGTAAAGACCAATCGATCTGCCGAACACGCTGAACGCAGTCGCTTGGGCGCCGATTCCAGGAACTTGTGTCGAAGCAGTAGCCTTCGTGGCGCCGGAGCCATCGTAAGGGCATCAGGCTTTTTATCGTCACCTTCTCCCAAGCTTCGACGAACGAATTCGGCCCTCGACGGCGGATCGTCGGCTCACGACGCGGCGAGCGCGCGTTAAGCGCGCCCGCCCGTGACCGCTCAATGACGGCGTTCCCGCCATCATCGCCGGGCGAAGAAGTTTGGAGAGCGGCGTCTTGTCCGCGTGGACGCTGCAGGTAGTGTTTAGTTCGAAGGATTGAACTAGTCCCAGTCCGCGTACTTCGTGCCGTCGAGCGCGGTGCCATCCGCCCCGCTCTTGACGTCGTACACGCCCGGTTCCGCCGTCGGATTGTTCGGATCGGGCTCCGCCGGAACCGTCTGCCAGCTCGTGCTGCTCTTCGTGAACGGATCCTCGGGCAGCGACCGGAGGTAGTGCTCGCTGACGAGCGCGTCGAGCGAGGCGGGATACTGCCCTTTGTCGGCGTAGTACTGATCGATCGCGTCGCGCAGCCGGAAGAGATCTTCGCGCAGCACCGCTTCCCTCGAGTGGGTGATGCTGTTCCGGTACTGCGCCAGCCCCATCGACGCGAGGATGACGATCAGCGACAGGACGACGAGGAGCTCGATGAGGGTGAAGCCCCTCGGGATGGGGACATTGCGCGCGCGCCGCATCATCGGATTCCTCAATCCCTCATTTCGATTCCCGAGTCGAGCGCCGCAGCCATCACCAGTCGCGGTACTTCGTGCCATCGAGCGCCGTGCCGTCGAACGTCGTGTAGACGTCGAACACGTTCTGGCCGCCCCAGTGCGTCGTGTCCGGCTTGTCCTGGTACGACCGCAGCCCCCACTCGGTGCCGCGCGTCATCGGATCGACCGGGATGCGGCGCAGGAATTTCAGCTTGCGTCCGGTCGCATCGTTCGCCGCCGTGACGCCGTCGACCAGCGCCTGCAGGTCGGGCGGATAGTTCTCGCTGCCCACCTTGAGGTCGAGCGACCCGATCTGCCCGAGGTCGGCGGCATCCTTGTATTTGTCGATCGCCGTGCGGATCTCGCGCAGCGAGCGGCGCAGCTCGGTTTCGCGCGTGCGCTGCGCCGTCACCTTCGCGAGCGGCATGATCGCCGACGCGAGAATCATCAGGATCGAGGACACGACGAGCAGCTCGACGAACGTATACCCGCCGCTGCTCCCGCCCGAGAATCGAGAGAACCTGGAGAACCGAGAGAACCTGCAGAACCGAGAGAACCCCGAGAACCCTGAGAACCCCGAGAACCTGGAGAACCCCGAGAACCCTGAGAACCCCAAGAACCGAGAGAACCCCAAGAACCGAGAGAACCCCAAGAACCGAGAGAACCCCGAGAACCGAGAGAACCCCAAGAACCGAGAGAACCCGAGACCGCCCTGCGTCATGGTCATTGCTGCACGTTCACCGTCACCGGCGAAAAACGCAACCCCATCGCCGTGCCGCCGGGACCCGTCGCCGACCCGCTGATCGACAGCGTCACGCTGCCCGGCGCGACCGCGTCGAACATCACGGCCGCGAGCAGACCGGTGCCGGACGCGCCGGTCGCATCGGTCGCCCGGGCGATGGTGATGTCGATCCGGTTGCCGTTCACCTGCTGCGTGAACGTCGCGTTGACGCCGCCGCTGCGCATGAAGCTCCCCTCGTTGACGCTGCGCACCCGGAGCTTCGTCGGGTCGAACGTCAACGTCAGCGTGATCGTCGAGATCCGCGCGGCGTCGGTGATCGAGATCGGCACCGTGTAGGGGCCGCCGCCGACGCGGAACGTCGGACCCGGCGGCGAGAGGATCACCTGCGCCAGCCCTACGCCCGGCGACTGCGTCGGCACCGCTGTCGGTTCGGGCGTCGGCGCGCCGCCGGCGGGCGGCGTCGGCGTGGCCGCGGCCGGCGCGGTGGGCGCCGGCGGTTCGGGCGGCACGACGATGTTCGGAATCGCCGGCGGCTGCTGCGCGGGCGGCGCCAGCACGGTCCCGGGCACCGGCGTCGATCCCGGCGGCACGGCGAGCTGCGTCCCTCCCGGCCCCGACAGCGTTGCCGGCGGCGCGTTGGTGCCGGCGGCGATCCCCGGCTGCGCGGCGGCCGGCGGCTGCTCGGCCGGCGGCTGCGCGATCAGCGGCGGCGGCCCGCCCACCCCGAGGTTCTGCTGCGACCCGATGTAGATCGGCTTGAGATCGTCCTCCGTCAGTTCGTGCGTGCGGACGATGTGCGGCGTCAGCAGCATGACGATGTCGATCTGGTCGTCCTGCAGCGTGTTGTGCGAGATCAGCGAGTTGAGGAACGGGATGCGTGTGGTGCCGATCGGCCCCGAGATGCCCTTCTGTTCGCTGTCCTGGTAGAGGCCGGCGAGCAGGTTCGATTCGCCGTCGCGCAGACGCAGCCGCGTGGTCACGGTGCGCTGCACGAAGGTCGGCACGGTGACGCCGGCGACGTTCCGGTCCTGGCCCACCTGGCTGTCGTCGAGCGTGATGTCCATCCGGATGTCGCCTTCGAGCGTCACCGTGGGCGTCACGTCGATGTTCACGCCGACGTCCTGGTACTGGTACGAGCTGAGCGGGTTCACCCCCGCGCCGCCGGTCGCGATCGGCGTGTAGCTGGTGGAGATGACCGGAATGCGCTGCCCCAGCTTCAGCGACTGCTTCGTCCCTTCGGCGATGCGCAGCTGCGGCTTGGCGATGACGCGCGTGTGCGAATCCGATTCGAGGAAGTGCACGATCGCCGTCGGCACCGCCAGGTAGAAGTCCGCCGTCGTGATGCCGCGCGAAATCGTGTTCAGGTTGAAGGGCGGCGGCGAGACCACCTGCGACGGCGACGTCGAGCGGCCGTTCGCCGTCGACGTCGTGCCGGTTGCCGGGGTCGTCACCCCGGGCGTCGTGCCGGTCGTCGGTGTCGTCGGCGTCGTGGTGGTCGCCGTGGTCGTGCCGCTCGGCGACACTTCGGGCGAGAAGACGGCGCCGGCCGCGTACTCCGACAGGTTCAGGCCGTAGTCCTTCGTGCGGCTGCGATCCACTTCGAGGATTTCGATGTCGAGGACGATCTCGGCACGCGGCTTGTCGTTCTGCTGGATGATCTTCTCGATGATCTGCACGACGGGCGCCGTCGCGCGGACGGTGATCGTGTTCGCCGTCTTGTTCGCGACGATGCCCGGCTGGACGGCGATGCCGGGCAGGCGGACGATCGTGCTGAGGATCTGCGTCAGCTCGGTCGCGTCGGCGTGGGAGATGTAGAACGTGCGCACGACCTGCTCGTCGTAGATCGCGTGCTTCGGCGCGGTGTCGGGGAAGACGAAGATCGACCGGTCGTTGACGACCTTGTACGACAGGCCGTTCATCGTCATGATCTGGTTCAGCGCCTGCTCGAGCGTGGCCTGTTCGAGCTGGATCGTCATCGCGCGGTCGGTGACCTCGCGGTCGTAGGTGATGTTGATGCCGGTCGCGTTGGCGATGAAGGCGAGCACGTCCTTCATGCTCGTGTTGTTGAACTGGATGCGCGGCATCGGCGTCGTGAAGTTCAGCAGCGCGGGCGGCAGCGTCGCCGCGCGCGCCCGCTCGCGCATCTGCTCGATCGGCGGCCGCGGGCGCGACGCCTCGATCCGCTGGCGGATCGTGCGGTCGAGCTCCGCCACCTTTGCCGCCGCCGAACGGTTGGAGGGATCGAGTTCGCTCGCCTGGCGGTACTCGCCGAGCGCCGCCTCGAGTTGATCCTTCGACTCGAAGTCGCGCGCCTTGTCGAGGTGCGAACGCGATGCCGCCATCATCGCGCGCTGCAGCGCGATCTTGTAGTTCGGGTTGTCGGGATCCGCGTCGACCGCGCGGCGGTACGCGGCGACCGCTTCGTCGAGGTTGCCGCTCGCCATCTGCGAGTTGCCCTGACGGAACGCTTTCCCGGCCGCGCAGCCGGCCGCGAGGAGCGCGCACGCGGCGAGCGCGATCACCGGCAGCCTGAACCCTGCACTCTGCGACTTCAGCGTCATCATGATCCTGACAGGCGAATCGTCTGGCGGCCGCGGCCGTCCAGGTACGCCATCTCAATCGATTCCGTGCCGATGCGCAAGATCCGGTACTTACCGGCGACGGTCCCGCCTTCGACCCCCTGGAGCGGCGGGCCGATGCCGTCCGAGAGTACTGCGATCTTCGGCTGCCCGGCGCCGCGATCGATGACGCCGATGAATTTCAGCGCGATCGGCGGCGGAGGCGGCGGTCCGGCCGGCGCCGGCGGCGGCGCCGGCGTCACGGTGGGCGCGGTGGGCCTCGCGGAGCCCGGCGGCGGAGGCGGCGGCGCCTTCGGCTTGAATCGGAAGAGATTGCGTTCCGTCCCGCCCGGTTTCGGCCGCTCCTGCTGCAGCGCCTCCAGATGGACGTCCGGCGCGTCGGCGGCCCCCGCCGGCCCGCGCGCGGCGCTGGGCGCCGCCGTCGCCGCTCTTGGATTAGACGCCGGAAGCGGTACGGCAGACGTCTGGATCCACGCACGGTAACCGACGACAGCGAGGATCACGAGCGCGGCGCCGAGCACGAGCTGCTTGCGGCGCTCAGTCTCCATTGGTCCCCGGACGGTAGTACGTCGAGAGCCCGACGACGAAGGAGAGCGGCTTGCCGGGCTCGGTCTGCTCCATCGCCACGTCGTCGACGATCACGAATTCGGGCGCGCTCTCGAGATTGTAGAGAAACTGCCGGAAGCTCTCGTACTCCCCCTGGAGCGCGACGCGAATCACCAGGCGGCCGAGGCGCGTGCTCTTGACGCTCGCCGGATCGACGTCGGTCTTGCGATCGACGATCCGGATGCCCGCCTTCTTCGCCAGTTCCGGCAGCGTCGTGTAGGTGAGACGCCGCGCCGACGGGAAGTCGGTCGGCAGCACCTTGCCGTAGAAGGTCTGCAGCTCCTGGTCGGCGCGCGTCGTGCCGGCGACGAGCGCGCGGGCCGACGCGTAGTCGCTCTCCGCCGCGCGCAGGCTCGTCGCCGCATTTTCCGCGCGGGTGGCGGCGCCGGCCGACCGCACGCCGAGCGGATAGACGACGAAGGCGTACACGCCGATGTTGATCAGCAGCGCCGCGGCGAGCGGCACGATCAGCGGGCGCTTCTCGGCGGCGATGCGGCGCCAGAGCGTCATCGGGGCTCCGGCGCGCGTGCGGCCGCGGCGGCGCGGCCCGGCACGTAGAGGGCGTCCAGATCGGCCTCGAACTCGCCTTTGTCGTTCAGCTTCTCGTCGCGCGACAGGATGCGCGCGAAGGCGCCGGTGTTCTCGAGGTTCTCGATGAACGCGTTGACGTCCTCGACGCCGCGCGCGAAGACGTGGATGCGGAGCGAGATGTTGCGGTCCTTGTCGACCTGCGGCCGCACCGCGGCGATCCGCACGTCGTCGGGCAGCGTGGTCTCGAAGCGGTTGAACAGCTCGGTCCAGGAGAAGGTGCGGCGATCGATCAGCTCGTTCGCGAGGCGCGCCTCGCCGGCCTTGAACTCCAGCGCCTTCGGGTCGACGGCCGTGCGAAGGCGCGCCGCCTGGCGGCGCAGGTCCGCCGCGCGCGCCTCGTTGTTCGACGCCTGCGTGGCGAGCCGCGTGTCGCTGCGCGAGTACCGCAGCACACGCGAGACGTTGAACACCGTGGCGGCGGCGATGACGATCGCCGCGGCGAGCAGCCACAGGTGGACCGCACGCTCGTTGTAGAACGGCCTGGTGGCGAGGTTGCCGCGCAGCATTACGCGGCACCCCGTGGCGAGGTCCACGTCTGGCGATGGACGATCGACACCGGCGGCCGCGTCACGCCCGGTCTCCCGCCAGCTGCGGATCGTGCACGGCCGACCGATCGCGCAGCAGGAGGCCGACGAGGGGCGACAGCGCGTCGAGCAGTTGCGGCGCGGCCGCGATGCGGTCCGCGAGCGACGCCGCCTGCCGCGGATCGACCGCCTCCACCCGGGTCGTCAGCCGCTCTTCGAGGCTGCGACGCGCCTGGTCGGCGTCGATCGTGCCGGCGCCGGCGAGCATCACCCGCGTGAAGCCCGCGCCCTGCAGGCGATCTTCGTAGTACATCGCCGACTGGTGCACGAGGTCGGCCAGCGATCCGTCGGCGTCGGCGGCGCGATTGCGAAAGAAGATGACGTGGCCGCCGCGCACGATCAGGATCGACGCCGAATCGGCCGCCACGTCCACGAGCAGCCAGTCCGCGGCCGGCGGGTTCGCCGCGCCGAGCACGGCGTTGACCACGTTGAAGCTCGAGAGATCGACGATGCCCGGATGCGCGCCGTGTTCGGCGACGAGCGCCTCGTACTCTTCGACGACCGCGCGCCGCGCGACCGAGACGACGAAGTCGTGACCGTCGGGCGCCACGATGCCCGGCACGTGCGAGACCTGCGCCTCTTCGATCGGAAACGGCGCGGCCTTCTTCACCTGCCAGCGAATCAGCTGCTCCAGGTCGTGCGCGCGGCCCGGCACCTTCTCGAAGCGGACGATCGAGACGCGCGCGACCTGGTCGGGGATCAACAGGCCGATGCGGCGCGGACGGCCCACCTTGTCCAGCACGCGCGCGAGCGCCGTGGCGACCTGCGTCCGGTTGTGCGTGTTGATCGTCGTCAACGACGGGACGAGCGCGCCGTCGGGCAGCGGCTCGATCGCGTAGGCGCTGACGACCGGCTGGCCGCCCCGCTGCTCGATGGTCGCCGCCGAGACGCGGTTGGCCGCGATCTCGACGGCCGTCGCCGGTGCGGCCGCGTCGTGGATGGAACCGAGCAGGCTCATTCGACGAACGTCACCTTGTTGATTTCGCGCAGCGTGGTGTGGCCGCTCATCACGCGCTCCACCGCCGACTCGCGCAGGAAGCGCATGCCTTCCTCGCGCGCCGCCTTCTTGATCTCGGTGGTCGGCTTGCGGGCGAGGATCATCTCGCGGATGCGGTCGGTCAGGTCGAGCAGCTCGCAGATGGCCATCCGCCCCTTGTACCCCGTGCCGCCGCACTCGATGCAGCCGAGCCCCTCGTAGAACGTGTGCGTGCGCTCGAGCGCCGGATCGAGCCCCGACTCCTCGATCGCCTCGCGCGTCACTTTCGCGGGACGCTTGCAGTGCGAGCAGATCGTGCGCACGAGCCGCTGGGCGAGGACGCAGTTGAGGGCCGAGACGAACTGATACGCCTCGACGCCCATGTTCAGGAAGCGGCCGAGGACGTCGAGCACGTTGTTCGCGTGCACGGTGGTGAACACCAGGTGTCCGGTCAGCGCCGAGTTGATCGCGATCTGCGCCGTCTCGGTGTCGCGGATCTCGCCCACCATGATCTTGTCGGGGTCGTGGCGCAGGATCGATCGGAGCCCGCGCGCGAACGTCAGCCCCTTCTTCTCGTTGATCGGAATCTGCGTGATGCCGCGCAGCTGGTACTCGACCGGGTCCTCGATGGTGACGATCTTGTCCTCGACGGTCTTGATCTCCGACAGCGCGGCGTAGAGCGTCGTCGTCTTGCCCGAACCGGTCGGGCCGGTGACGAGCACCATGCCGTACGGCTCGCGGATGTACTTGCGGAACCGGCGCAGCTCGTCTTCGGGGAAACCGAGGATGTCGAGGCGCAGCTCGGTGAACTGCTCGCTGATCGACTCCTTGTCGAGAATGCGGATGACGGCGTCCTCGCCGTGGACGCTGGGCATCACCGACACGCGGAAGTCGATCGTCTTGCCCGGCATCTTCATCTTGAAGCGGCCGTCCTGCGGGACGCGCTTCTCGGCGATGTCGAGCTCCGCCATCACCTTGATGCGCGAGATGATCGAGCTGTGGAACTGCTTGGCGATCGGCCGCATCGCCTGCTGCAGCACGCCGTCGATGCGGTACTTGACGTACACCGCATCGTCCTGCGTCTCGATGTGGATGTCGGACGCGCGCCGCTGGATCGCCGTGTAGATCGTCGAGTCGACGAGGCGGATGATCGGGCTGGCGTCGCTCGTCAGCTTCTCGACGGTGAGCGCCTCTTCGCCGCTGTCGTCTTCCTTGAGGATCTGCAGCTGGAACGACTCGGTCGCCTCCTCGAGGACGCGCTGGCTGCTCTCGCTCTTCTTCAGGATCGACTCGATGGCCGATTTCGGCCCGACGGCGACCTTGATGTTGGTGCCGAGCAGCACGCCGAGCTCGTCGATCATCGGCAGGTCGGTCGGGTCGGAGACGACGATCTCGAGGGTCTTGCCGATGCGGCGATGCGGCACGAAGCCGTAGCGCAGCATCAGGTCGGCCGGAATCGATCGGAACAGCTCCTGATCGATCCGGAACGTGTCCATGTCGATGAACTCGAGCCGGTAGCGTTCGGCGAGCCGGCGCGCGTGGTCGATCTCGGCGCGCTGGTCGTCGACGCCGAGCTCGGCGTGGAAGTCGGCGTTCTGTGTGGTGGCCATTGTCTAACTCAGGACCGAGCTCAGCTGGAAGAGCGGCATGTACAGCGCCAACAGCAGCCCGGCGATCACGATCCCCATCACCACGAGCAGAACCGGTTCGACCAGGGTGACGAAGCGTTCCATGTTGGTCGCGATTTCCTCGTCGTAGAAGTCGGCGACGGTGTTGAGCATGTCCTGCAGGGCGCCGGTCGACTCGCCGACCTCCGCCATCTTCACGGCGACGTCCGGAAAGACGCGGCGCGCTTCGAGCGCGCGCGCGAACGACTCCCCTTCGCGGACGCGGCCGCCGACGATCGTCAGCTGCGAGGCCATGAACTGGTTGCCGATCGATTTCGACGCGATGTCGAGCGCGTTGACCAGCGGCAGGCCGCCGCCGAGCAGCGTCGCGAGCGTGCGCGCCATCTGCGACGTCGAAAACTTGCGCGCCACGTCGCCGAGCATCGGCACGGTGAGCAGCACGTGATCGAACCGCGCCTTCTGCCCCGGCTGGCGCACCCACCCGAGGACGGCCACCACCGCCGCCGCCGCCGCGATGACGATGAAGAGGAACTGGCCGCGGATGAACTCGGACACCCGGACGATGATCTTCGTGACCAGCGGCAGGTCGGCCCCGAACGATCCGTAGAAATCGGAAAACGCGGGGACCACCTTCAGGACGATGAGCGAGACGAGCCCGAGCGCCAGCGCGATCAGGATCGCCGGGTACACCAGCGCCGACACCGTCTTGCGCTTCACCGTCGTGATGATCTTGGTGTATTCGACGTAGCGGCGCAGCACGCTGTCGAGGTTGCCGCTGCGCTCGCCGGCGAGCAGCGAGGCGGTGTAGACGCTCGGAAACAGGTCGCCGTGGGCGGCAAAGGCGTCCGACAGGGCGCTGCCCGATCGCACGCGTTCGTGGACGTCCTCGAGCACCGACCGGAACAGCGGCGAGGTGACGCGCCCCTTCAGCAGATCCAGCGACTGGACCAGCGGCATGCCGGCCTTCAGCAGCGTGGCGAGCTCCTGGTTGAAGACCAGGAACTCCCGCGTGTTGAGGCTGCGCCGCTGGGGCAGGCGCAGCGAGAGGCCGGCAATCGCGCCCTTCGGCTGGACCGAGAGGACGAAGAGGCCCTTCTCCTCGAACTCGTGGCGCAGACGGGTCTCGTTGTCGGCGACGTACACGCCTTCGACGATTTCGCCGTTAGGCGACGCAAGTCGGCAGCGGAACTCCACAGGTCCTAACCCGAATTGTATCAACAATAGCCACGGCGCTCTTGGTGTTAAGACCGGGCGCGCGGCGGATTTGGCTGGCGTGGTTGCGCAGGATTTCGCGCGGCGTTACCGGCCGACGAGCTTCAGGATGTCCGCGACGTACTTCTGCGTCTCGGGGTACGGCGGGATGCCGCCGAAGCGTTTGACCGCACCCTCGCCCGCGTTGTACGCCGCGAGCGCCAGCTTCAACTCGTATCGATCGAGCAGCGACTTCAGGTACTTGATGCCCGCTTCGATGTTCGACGTCGGCTCGTACGGATCCTGGACGGCGTACTGGCGCGCCGTGCTCGGCATCAGCTGCATGAGGCCCATCGCGCCTTTGCGCGATCGCGCCCGTTCCTGGTACGCCGACTCGACTTTGATCACGGCCTTCACGAGCTGGGGCGATACACCCTCGGCCGCGGCCACCTTGTCGATGATCGCGTTGTAGCGCGGGTCGGCCTGCAGGCGGCGGCTGCTCTCGTCGGCCTGACCGTTTTCCGCAGGCCGGACCGGCTCGTCCTCGGGGTACGGGACTTCGTCGGGCGCGAACCGATCGATGACCGCCTTGTCGGTGACGATCTCGCCGCCGGTACGCAGCGCGAGCACGTAGGTTTCTCCGTCGACGCGGTGCGATTTGATCGAGAGCGCCCGCCCCGTCGTGAAATACGCGAGTTCCGCGCGCGCGGGCCGGGCCACGCACAGGATCGACGCCACCGAGACGCACGACACCACGCCGCACGCGGTGCGTCGGGCGTAGTGTCGATGGTCGGTGTCGTGGCCCACGGCGTTACCTCGGATCAATATACGCGTGGAAGACCCGGATGCCCAATTCCCTCGGATCGTGGCTGTTGGACGCCGGGAGCAGCGAGGGGACGAACGTCTTGTCGACGGCGATGTGCAGCTCGACCATGTCGTCGGTCCCGAGCTGCGCCGCCTTGATGGGCACCTTGCGGAGCATCGGCTGCGCCGGCGGCAGCACGAAGTCGTCCACCGGCTGGCCGCCAATCGTCAGCTGCACGTGCTGCGAATCCTTGAAGACGCTGCCGGGGTTGTCGACGTCGAAATAGAACAGGACGTCTTTCTTCGGGTTCTTGAAGACGAGCGTCGCGTCCTTCTTCGTCCACTGCCACTCGACGGTCGCGTTGTGTTCCGCCTGCTCCGCCGGGTGCCACCCTTCCTTGAACACGGTGTAGACGTTCTCGGTCTGCGGCTGCAGCTGGAACCGCGCCACTTTGTACGCCTTCTGCCCGGCGTCCTCGCCGGCCAGCGTCACCCGCCTCTGTGTCGCCGTCGAATAGAGGCCCACCTGGATCGACGCCTCGCCGACGTACGGATACACCGGGATGAACTCGGTGCGCGTGTACTCGATCGTCTGGCCCGGCTTCCACTCGGTCGTCGGCACCGGCGGGTTGTGATCGAAGTTGAAGATCATCTCCTCGTCCGAGTCGACGACGTGCACCATCACGCGCAGGTTCTGATCGAACTTGGCGTCGTTGGCGACGACGAACTTGTAGGTGACGTCGATCGGACTGCCGAGCGGCGCCCGGTCGTGGCTGAGCGCGACGGCCGGGGTGGCGACAGGCGCCGTGACCGGTTCTTTCTTGCGGCAGCCGAGCGTCGCGGCGAGCGCACCAGCGGCGAGCAGCAGCACAAAGGAGTGACGCAGACGAGGTGTATTCATGAGTGAAATGTTGACGGAGAAAGGATTATACTCCAGCAACTTACCCTATGGCAGCTGAAGCGCTCGGACTCGTGGAAACGCGCGGCCTCATTGGAGCGATCGAAGCGGCGGACGCGATGGTCAAGGCCGCCAACGTCACGCTGGTCGGCAAGGAGTACATCGGCGCGGGCTACGTCACCGTGATGGTGCGCGGCGACGTCGGCGCCGTGAAGGCGGCGACCGACGCCGGCGCCGCGGCCGCGCGGCGTGTCGGCGAGCTCGTGTCGGTCCATGTGATCCCGCGGCCGCATTCCGAAGTCGAGCGCATCCTTCCCAAGGGCGCGTAGTGGCCGACGCCGGATCTGCCCCCCAGACGGATCGCGATCTCGCGTCGATCGCCGAAGCGCGCGCGCTCGCCCGCCGCGCCAAGCAGGCGTGGCTCGAGGTGGCGGAGTTCGATCAACCCCGCATCGACGCCATCGTCGACGCGATGGCCGCCGCCGCCGCGGCGCAGGCCGAAGCCTTCGCGCGACTGGCCGTCGACGAGACCGGCTACGGGGTGGTCGAAGACAAGATCCAGAAGAACCTCTTCAGCGCGCAGAAGGTGTACCAGTTCATCCGGCCGATGAAGACGGTCGGCGTCGTCGCGCGCCACGACGATCGGCGGGTGGTCGAAATCGCGGAGCCGTTTGGCGTCGTCGCCGCCGTCGTCCCGTCGACCAACCCGACGTCGACCGCCATCTACAAGATCCTGATCGCGCTGAAGGCGCGCTGCACGATCGTGCTGAGCCCCCACCCGGCGGCGGTCAAGTGCATCACGCGCGTGGCGGAGGTGATGGACGAGGCGGCGCGGCGCGCCGGCGCGCCCGCGGGCGCGATCAACTGGATGACCACCGTTACGCTGGAGGGGACGCAGGAGCTGATGAAGCAGCGCGACGTGGCCGTCATCCTCGCGACCGGCGGCATGGGCCTGGTCCGCGCCGCGTACAGCGCCGGGAAGCCCGCGTACGGGGTGGGGCCGGGAAACGCGCCGGCGTTCATCGAGCGCACGGCGGTCGTCAGGAAAGCGGTCCACGACGTCGTCACCGGCAAGACGTTCGACAACGGCGTCCTCTGCTCGTCGGAAAACTCTGTCGTCGTCGACGAGCCGATTGCCGAGGACGTGAAGCGGGAGTTCCTCGCGCAGGGCGGCTACTTCCTGAACGCGGCGGAAATGGACGCGGTCGCGCGCCAGCTCGTCTCGCCGCAGCGGCTGCCCAACCCGGCGCTGGTCGGCAAATCCGCCGTCTACATCGCCGACAAGTGCGGGATCAAGGTGCCGGAGACGACGCGGGTCCTGCTGGCGCCGCTCGCGGGCGTGGGGCGCGACTACCCGTTGTCGATTGAGAAACTCTGTCCGGTCCTCTCCTACTACGTCGTCAGGGACTGGCGGGAAGGGTGCGAGCGGTGCAAGCAGATCCTGCGGTATGGCGGCATGGGGCACACCATGTCGATTCACTCGCAGAACGAGCAGGTCATCCTCGAATTCGGCCTGAAGAAGCCGGCGTTCCGGATCATCGTCAACTCGCCGACGACCCATGGGTCGGTTGGCCTGTCGACCGGGCTCGATCCGGCGATGACGCTCGGTTGCGGCGGGTACGGCGGCAACATCACGTCCGACAACATCTCGCCCCGGCACCTGTTGAACATCAAGCGGCTGGCCTACGAGGTCACGCCGGTGGTGTCGCGGTGGGATCGGCCGGGCGTCGCGCCGCAGCTGCCGTCGGCGCCGGCGCGGCCGGCGGGGCCGGCGGGCATCAGCGCCGAGACGTTGACGCGGAAGATCGACCAGTTCCTGGCGTCCCGCGGATTTCGTTCCGGGGAAGGTTTGGGGACGGAGTCGACTCCGTCCCCACTCCGTCCCCACTCCGTCCCTACTCCGTCCCCAGACCAGAAGCCACTCGATTTCGTCTGTGAAGACGACGTCCGGCTCGCGATTCAGGCCGGACGCAAGCTGGTGGTCTCCGAGCGCGCCATTGTCACGCCGGCGGCCCGCGACCTCGGCGAGCAGCACCGGATCTTCACCGTCGCGCCCTGGCACGGGTAACCGGACCCGCCCGGACGCGGCGAATTACGTAATTGCTGAGCCGCTTGGACTTATTGTTGACCAGGGCGATCGACCCTTGCTAGACTGACTCGACCATGGTGCGGGGGCGCCGGCAGCCCTCCCGCGTGATGAACACGGAAGCCCCCGCAAGTGGCAGTGGGGGCGACTTACGGCGCGGACGATCGCCGACCATCGCGATCGACCGCCGTCGCGGAGCGCCCGAATGCTAGGTATTCCCTCGCAGCGCGTCGTTCGCGTCGCGTTGCTCCCCCTGGTGGCGGGGATCACGGCCTGTGGTGCCAGCGTCCAGTCGCAGGTGCGAGCGGTCAAGCCGACGCCCGCCGCGTCGACACGTCCGCCGGCCTCCGAGCCCGCGCCGCCCCCAGCCGGCCCGATTGCACGGATCGCGCCCGTCGAAGACCCGGTCGTCACCCTGATTGCCAGCTCCGAGCGGCACTTCGAGGCCGGCCAGGCGGCCCTCGATCAGGGGCACTTCGACGCCGCGAAACAGGAATTCAACCGCGCGATCGACGTGCTGCTCGAATCGCCCTACGGCGCCCGGACCGAACCGCGCATCCGCGCCCACTTCGATCGGCTCGTGGACCGCATCAGCGCCTACGAAGTCCGCGCGCTCGCCGCCGGCGACGGCTTTACCGAAAAGAAGTACGAGCCCGCTTCGATTGACGAACTGCTCGCCGTCTCGACGACCTTCGGGACGCCGGCGCCGACCCCCGAGGTCACGGACGCCGTGCAGGCCGACGCCGGCATCCACGACGTCCCGATCCCGCTCAACCAGCGCGTTCTCTCGTACGTGGAACTGTTCCAGGGCCGCCTCCACGACTTCATCGAAGAAGGGATGCGGCGCGGCAGCAAGTACCTGCCGATGATCCAGAACGTGTTCCGCGCCGAGGGGCTGCCCCTCGATCTCGCCTACGTCCCGCTGGTCGAGAGCGCCTTCAAGCCGAACGCGCTGTCGCGCGCGAAGGCGAAGGGCGTCTGGCAGTTCATGGCCGGCACGGCCGTGGAAAACGGACTCCGCCGCGACTGGTACATCGACGAGCGCTCGGATCCCGAAAAGGCGACGCAGGCCGCGGCCAAGTACCTCCGCACGCTCGCCAACCTGTTCGGCGGCGACTGGCACCTCGCCCTCGCCTCCTACAACGGCGGACCCGGCCGCGTGCAGCGCGCGATCAAACAGTCGCACATCTCCGATTTCTGGCAGCTCTCCGGCAATCCGCGGCTGCTGCCGCGCGAGACGCGCGAATACGTTCCGATGATCCTGGCGGCCATCGTCATCGCCCGAAACCCGGCGCAGTACGGCTTCGACTTCGATCCCGAAGCGCCCGCCGCCTTCGACAAGGTGACGCTGCCGCGCCCGGTCGACCTGCGGCGCGTCGCCGAGTGGACCGGCACCACGATCGACGAAATCCAGTCGCTGAACCCTGAGCTGCGGCGCTGGACGACGCCGCTGCGCGACGTGCAGTACGAGTTGAAGGTGCCGGCCGGCAAGGCGGACGTGGTCCTGGCGCGGCTCGACGAGTCGGCATCCGCCGACCTCGCCTCCCTGAAGTACTACGTCGTCAAGCGCGGCGACACGCTGCCGCTGGTCGCCAAGAAGCTCCACGTCGGCAAGCAGGATCTGGCCGAAGCGAACTACCTGCCGGTGACGGCGCGCCTGACCGCCGGCCAGAAGCTGATGGTGCCGCACGAGGCGACCATCCTGATGGCGGCGCAAACCGAGCGGCCGGTGCCCGCGGCGGAGTCGCGGCGCACGGTCGCCACCGCCGGCCAGCTGGCCGACCCGACGCTAAGCAACCGCGTCAAGGCCATCTACCAGGTGAAGCGGGGCGACACGCTCGCCTCCATCGCGCAGGCGTTCAGGACGACCGTGGCATCGCTGAAGACGTGGAATCCGCGGCTGCCAGGCAACACGATCACGCCGGGCCAGCGCCTCACGGTCTACCGGCTCGCGAACTAGCGCAAACAAAAAAAGGGCGGGTCCCCCGAAGGCCCGCCCTCCGTCTGCTGAATTTCGGCTGGCCGCTGTCCTGGCGCCCTACGCCGTCGCCGCCGGCTTCTTCTCCTCGGCGACACCGCCTCCCGTCCGTGTCCGCAGCTGTTTGATGCCCTGCTCGATCCGCTCCGCGAGCTCGCGCTCGTGCTGCAGCGTGCGCAGGGTGTTGCGCGCTTCCTGCAGCATGAAATCGAGCTGCGCCACCTTCTCGGCCACGTGATCGATGACCGCCTTCTGTTCCCCGAGCGTCTCGAGGTTGACCCGCACGTCGTCGAGCACGTGGACGATGGCGTTGGCTTTGGTCTGGACTTCGTCGACGAGCTTGCGACGTGCGTCGATCGCGGCGATGCGCTCGTCGGTCTCCGCGATGCGTGACAGCAGCAGATCGACCTGCGTCTTCAGCGCCGCCACCTCGCTGCGGTGCTCGGCGACGTGCGCCAGGTCGGCCTTGCTGCGCGCGCTGATCTGGTGGACGTTTTCGACCTCGGCCTTGACCGCGTTGATGAGCTGCTCGCGCGCGCCGATCGCGGCGAGGCTCTTGTCGAGCTCCGTCGCGAGCTGCCTGATTTCGCCGAGGCGGGCTTCGACGGCGGCCAGCTTCTTTTCGCCGAAGGCGACCTGCGAGCGCCGCGCCTCGAGTTGCTTGAACATCGCCTCGGCGCGGACGAGCTGATCCTCCGACGCGTGGATCTGGCTCACCGTGTCGCGGTGCCGCGCCTGCACCCGATCCAGCTCGGCGATCATCTCCTCTTTCATCTTGGTGGAGCGCGCAAGCTCCTCGGCCAGCGACTGCATCTGGCGCGAGTGCTCCGCCACCTGCTCGGCGATCGAGCGGCTGGCGCCGGCGAGATCGGTGTAGCGCTTCTCCTGATCGATCGCCGCGCTTTCGGTGAACTTGACGGTCCCGAGGCGCTCCTCGGCGGACGCGATCTCGGCCCGCAGGCGATTGAGCTCGGCGACGAGCGGCACCAGCGTCGTCTCGAGCTTTTTCACGGCGTCCAGCTTGTGCTGCGTGTCGACCACCTGTTCGGCCACGCCGTCGAGCGAGGTCTTCAGCGTGTCGAGCTCGTTCCGCCGCGCGAGCTGTTCCTTCAGCTTCTCGTCGACCTCGCCGCTCAACGCGTTCAGGCCGTTCAGTCGCGTCTCGAGTTTTTCGACGAACGGCACGCGGGCGCTGACGCGCGACAACTGCGCGTCGAGTTCGGCGACCGCCTCGTGCAGCCGCGTCGCCTTGTGCGTCCCCTCGTCGACCAGCTTCAGCTTGCCGACGATCGCGTCCATTTTCGCTTCGAGCTCGGGCGCCTGCGCCGCGAACGCGGTCATGCGCGCGCCGAACGCTTCGAGGGCGACGCGATCGGCGCCCAGCTTGTCGGCGAGCTTCGCCGCCTCGGCGTGCGACTTGTAGAACTCCTGGATGTCCTTGCGCAGCACGTCGAGATCCTGGCGGCTCTGGCGGAGCGCGTCCATCTGCCACGACGTGCGCTTGGAGAGATCGTCGACCTGCGCGAGCTGCTCGCGCAGCGCCTCGAGCGACAGCTGCTTCTTGGTGAGGTCGTCGGCCTGCGCGAAGAGCGACTCGAACCGCTTGGAGAGCGCGTCGACCTTCTGCGTCAGCTCGATCAGGCTCTTGTCCTTCGCGGCCAGCGCCGACATGCGCACCTCGGCGTCGCCGACCGTCGTGTTCAACGCGCGCAGCCGTTCGTCGAACGCCTCGAATTCCTTGCGGCGGATCGTCAGCGCGTTCACCTCGCTGCGGACCGCGTCGAGCATCGTCTTGCCGTCTTTTTCGAGGCGCGCCGTCTCGCGCTGGAACTCCTGGTTCAACTTGACCGCCGACTCGAGCCGCGTCGACGTCTCGTCCGACAGCCGTTCGACGCGCGCGATGGTTTCCTCGGTCTTCGCGATCTGTTTCATCCCTTCGTTCAGCCTGGCGATCTGCGCGTCCATCGACCAGACCATCTCGTTGACGCGGTTCGACTGGACGACCGCGTGCTCGACGGCCTGCTGCTGGCTCTCGAGCGCCTTGGCCTTGTGCGACACGTGCTCGGACAGCGCGTTGAGCGCGGTCAGGCGCTCCTCGGTGCTCTGCGACAGCTCGTGGAGCCGCGCGAGCGGACCGAGCTTCGCCTCGAGCTCCTTCACGGAGCTCATCGCCGTGTTCGTGTGCTCGCGCGCCTCGCGCGAGGTGTCGCGGATCTTCGCGTAGTCCTGCGTCAGCGTCGCCGCGATCGCGCGGATCTGATCGAGTTCGCCCTTGAGCGATGCGGTGTGCCCGACCGACTGCTTGACGTCGGCCTCGGCTTTCTGCAGCTGGCCGCGGAGCGCGTCGAGCGCGGCGCGCTCTTTCTTCAGCGTGTCGAGCGTCGCCTGCGTCTGCAGCGCCTGGGACGAGAGGTGCTGCACCGCCTCGCGGTGCTTCTGCAGCTCGCCGTCGGGCCCGATGGCTTTCTGCGTCGTCTGCTCCGCCTGGCGCGCGGCGTCCTTCAGCGCTTCGATGCGCTTGTCGACCTCGGCGAGCTCCTTCGAGCGATCGTCGAGCGCGGACAGGCGCCGCGCGATTTCGTCGAGCTGCGTCGTGACGCTGGCGGCCTTGTCGGTCACCTGTTCGAGCGACTTGCTGAGCGGCGTCAGCTTCGCGCTGCGCGTCGTCAGCGCGGTCAGCATCGCGCTGATCGCGCTGCGCTCCTCGCGGGCGGTGGCGATGAGCTGCTCGAGTTCTTCGGTCTGTTCTCGGACGATTTTGCCTTTGCCGCTCGCGAGGTTCTTGAAGGCGTCCAGCATGTGCGTTGTGCTCCGGGGGCTGAGTGGTGGATCCAGCTCAGGGTATCGGCGTCGGCGGCTCTGCCGTGCAGTGGTTGCACGCCGCTACACGGGCCGGCGCGGCACTGCCTGCCCGCTTTTGGTGTCAGACACCGGGTAACGTGTTGAAAACACACGGAGGCCGCCGTGGCGACGGCCTTTGCACGGAGCGGGCGCATGCTTGCGAGTCTTCGGACCGCCGCGCTGTTCGGGCTCGACGCCTGCCCCGTGCACGTCGAGGTCGACGTGTCGTTCGGGCTGCCGGCGTTCACGATGGTGGGGTTGCCCGACGCGAGCGTGCGCGAAAGCCGCGACCGCGTTCGTTCGGCGATCCGCAACTCCGGGTACGAATTTCCGCCGCACCGCATCACGGTCAACCTCGCGCCGGCGGACGTGCGGAAGGCGGGCGCCTCCTTCGACCTGCCCATCGCCCTCGGCATCCTCGCCGCCACCGGCGTCGTCGAGCGCCGCGAGATCGCCAATCTCGTGCTGCTCGGCGAGCTGTCGCTCGACGGATCGATCCAGCCGACTCGCGGCGTCCTGCCGATCGCCGTCGCCGCACGCCGCGAGGGCGTCGCCGGCCTGCTCGTCCCGGCGCCGAACGCGAGCGAGGCGTCGATCGTCAGCGGACTCGACGTCTACGGCGTCGGCTCGCTCGCGCACGCGGTCAGCGTGCTGAACAATCCCACCGCGACCGCGCTGTGCCCTCCCGCGGTCTGCTCTGCCCCGGCCGACCTGCGGAATCCAACCGATCGGGTCCGTTCACCGGACCTGCCCGACCTCGCGGACGTCCGCGGCCAGCTGCTCGCGCGGCGCGCGCTCGAAATCGCGGCCGCCGGCGGCCACAACCTGCTGTTCGTGGGTCCTCCCGGCGCGGGCAAGACCATGATGGCGCGGCGGATGGCCGGCATCCTCCCGCCGCTCACCTTCGACGAGGCTCTCGAGGTGACGGCCGTGCAGTCGGTGGCGGGACTGCTTCGCCCGAACGTGGGCCTGGTCGTCGAGCGGCCGTTTCGCGCGCCGCATCACACGATCTCCGACGCGGCGCTGGTCGGGGGTGGAACGCAGCCGCGCCCGGGCGAGGTCAGCCTCGCGCACCACGGCGTGCTGTTCCTCGACGAGATGCTCGAATTCAACCGGCACGTGCTCGAGGTCCTCCGACAGCCGCTCGAGGAAGGCACCGTCACCGTCGCGCGCGCCGCCCGGACCGCGGTGTTCCCCGCGCGCTTCATCCTCGTCGGCGCGATGAACCCGTGTCCCTGCGGGTACGCCACCGATCCGAGGCGCGCGTGCCGCTGCACGCCGCAGCAGACGATCAAGTACCGCAGCCGGCTGTCCGGTCCGCTGCGCGATCGCCTCGACCTCACCGTCGACGTGCCTGCCGTCGACGCGTCTGCGCTCGAATCGACGGCGGTCGGAGAAGCGTCGGCCGGGGTGCGCGAACGGGTCGTCGCCGCGCGCGGACGCCAGCGCGACCGCTACGCCGGCGCGCCGGTCGTCAACGCCGCGCTGACGCCGGCGGCGATGCGGATCCACTGCGTCCTCGATCCCCCCGCGGCGCGGCTGCTGAAGACGGCGGCCGACCGGATGTCGCTCAGCGCGCGCGCATACGACCGCGTGCGCAAGGTCGCGCGCACGATCGCCGATCTGGCCGGCGACGATCGGATCGGCGCCGATCACGTCGGCGAGGCGCTCCAATTCCGAATGGCGTGACGGCTCGCCCATCGCCGGCGGCGAGTTGGCACGAGTCGCGCGAACGATTCGTTGCGATTGTGTAAGCCGCGAATTCATTAGAAGTTTTTCACGCGCCGCACACCGCGGTTGGAAAACAGCAGACATTCGTTTGCGCTGCGGGCGACTTTCGGACGATCGTCCAACGTTCCGGGCTACTGCCGCCGGCAATTCCCTTGCTCGACTTCCGGCCCCGTGCGCATGCCGATTCCTCGCACGGCCGTCGTCTTTCTCGTTGCTTTAGTGTTCGTTGTCAACTTCTCTATCCGCGTCGACGCGTACATCGACCCGGGAAGCGGCAGCTACCTCTTTCAACTCCTCGCGTCAGGCGTGTTCGCGCTCATGTTCGTGATGAAGTCGCTGGTCGTGCGCCTGGTCGGGTTTCTGCGGAGACCGGCACGTGGCGACAAACGATAACGCGCTCGCCGCATCCGCCGCGCGCCCGGCGACGCCGCACGCCGCCTCGTTCCGCGATCCCGCCGGCTTCGTGTTCGTTCGGGACGGCGTCGTCTATCGACAGGTCAACGAGGTGTACCGCGGCGACTACGACACGCTCGTGCGATCCGGCTTGTACGATGCGCTCGCCGAGCGCGGCCTGCTGATTGAGCACGACGAGGTGCCGACCACCGCGCAAGCCGACGCGCGCGCGTGCCGCGTGCTGCGGCCCCGCCAGGTGCCGTTCGTGTCGTACCCGTACGAATGGTGCTTCAGCCAGCTCGCGGACGCGGCGCGGACGACGCTGGCCGTTCAGCAGATCGCGCTCGCGCACGGCATGTCGCTGAAAGACGCCACCGCATACAACATCCAGTTCCTCGCCGGCCGCGCCGTGCTCGTCGACACCCTGTCGTTCGAGCGCTACGAGCCGGGAACGCCGTGGGTGGCCTACCGCCAGTTCTGCCAGCAGTTTCTTGCGCCGCTGGCGCTGATGAGCGCCGTCGACGTGCGCCTCGGGCAGCTCTCGCGGGTCTTCCTCGACGGCGTCCCGCTCGATCTCGCCAGCCGTCTGCTGCCGCTCCGCACGATGGGACGCTTTTCGCTCGCGACCCACATCCACCTCCACGCCCGGGCCGGTCGACGGTTCGGCAATCGTCCGGTCGCCGAGACGCGGCGTCGTATGAGCGCGACCGCGATGCGCGGGCTGATCGACAACCTGGGCGCGGCCATCGACCGCCTGACCCCCCGGTCGCACGATACCGGCTGGGCGCGCTACGAAGAGATCGCGACCTACAGCGCCGACGCGCGCGACGCCAAGGAGCGGGTCGTGCGCGAATTTCTGCAGCAGATGCGCCCGCGCGTGGTGTGGGATCTCGGCGCCAATACCGGACGGTTCAGCCGCGTGGCGGCCGAGATGGGCGCGCTGACGCTGGCGTTCGACGCGGACCACGACGCAACCGAACTGCACTACCGCGCGTGCCGGGCCGCGGCACAGCGCCGTGTGCTCCCGCTCGTCGTCGATCTCGTCAACCCGAGCCCTGGCATCGGATGGGCGCATCAGGAGCGGTCGTCGCTCGCATCGCGGGGGCCCGCGGACGCGGTGCTCGCGCTCGCGCTGCTGCATCACCTCGCGATCGGCAACAACGTGCCGTTCGATCGGATTGCCGATGTGCTCCGCGATCTCGGCGCCCATGCCGTCGTCGAGTACGTCCCGAAGGACGACGTGCGGGTGCAGCAGCTCCTCGTCAACCGCACCGATGGTTTCGACGACTATTCGGAAGCGGCGTTCGAGCGCGCGTTCCGTCGCCGGTTCGACATCTGCCAGCGCGTGCCGATTCCGGGGACGCTGCGCGTCTTGTACCTGATGCGCGGGCGTGCCGCGTGACCGCGTGACGATCTCGCGGTCGACCCGGCATCCCCTGTTGTTCGTCGCCTATCCGGTTCTGTTCGTCTACGCGAGCGACATCGACTTCGCGCCGCCAATCCGCACGGTGCTGCTCTGGCTCGTCGTCTACGGGGCGGGAGCCGCGGCGCTCTCGTGGGCGGCCGGCCGTCTGATGCGCGACGCGGCGAAGGGCGCCGTCCTGACGTCCGCGTTCGCGGTGATGTTCTTCTCGTACGGACACGCGCGCAATTGGCTGGCCGATCCGCTCGATCAGGCGTCGGTGCTCGGCGTCGGCGTCGGACCCGAAAAGCTCCTCACGGTGTTCTGGGCCACGACGGGGATCGTGCTGTGGCGGTGGGTGCGGCGCGCGCCGCCGGCCGCCATCGCGACGGTGACCCGCGGCTGCTGGCGCGCCGGCCTCGCGCTCGTCGTGCTTGGGATCGCCACGGTTGCGGCCGTCGCAAGCGCGGGCAGGCCGGACGGCGCCGTGCGCCGGCCCGTGTCGGGCGTCGCAGTCCGCGGCGCAGCCGCCGGCCGGCGTCTGCCGGACATCTACTACATCATCCTCGACGACTATGCGCGCGGCGACGTGCTGAAGGAGGTGTACGGGTACGACAACAGCGCGTTTCTGTCATGGCTGCGGTCCACCGGCTTCTACGTCGCCGATCGGAGCCGCGCGAACTACGTGCAGACGATGCTGTCGCTCGCCTCGTCGCTCAATTCGGCCTATCTCGATCCCGCCGAGCTGACCGCCGGCGGGCCGACGCGCGGACGGTGGCGCGTGGCGCTGAACGTCGCGACGGCTCGATTTCTGACGCCGTCGTCGCAGCCGCTCGTCCACCTCATTCAATACAACCGCGCAGCCCGCATTCTGCGGGAGCACGGCTATCGCTTCGTCGCGATCACGTCGGGCTTCGGCGGGGTCCAACTGCCGAATGCCGACGTCGCGATCCGTGCCGGTACGTTCAGCGACTTCGATGAATCGCTGATCGACACCACGCCGCTCGCCGAACTGAATCGCTTCGGCGATCGACTGGAGCTGCACCGGCGCCGCGTGCTGTACGCGCTCGATCACCTGTCCGATCCGCTCCCGGGGAGCGGTCCGAATTTCGTGTTCGCGCACATCCTGAGTCCGCACCCGCCGTTCATCTTCGATGCAACCGGCGGGCCGCCGGCGATGCCGCCCGCGGCGCGTCGTGTCATGCTGCAGGACGATGTCGGCGGCACCGCCGAAGCCGACCGGGACATCGTGGTGCGCGCGTACCGCGATCAGGTCCAGTTCGTGACGGCGCGCGTCCGCGACGCGATTGCGACGATCCTCGCGCGCGGCGGCACGGCGCCGATCATCATCCTTCAGAGCGATCACGGGTCGGACATGCTGCTGGACTGGGGACATCCGTCGGAGCCGGGTCTGGCGGAGCGGACGGCAATCCTCAACGCGTTCTACGTCCCGCCGGCGATCCGCGCGAAGCTGTACGCAGGGATCAGTCCGGTCAACACGTTTCGCGTCGTGTTGGGTCACTATTTCGGCGGCGACTCCAACCTGCTGCCCGACGAGAGCTACTTCTCCACGTACCGCACGCCGCTGGCCTTCCGGCGCGTCGGTTAGAGCCGGCCCGGATCTGTTCGGGCGCCACGCACGCCGGGGCTAGGGATCGATCCGCACCGGCGTCGCACTGCACTTCGCGTTGTTGTTCTCGTTCGACTCGACGATCGCGTTCGTCGAATCGGCCTTGGCGCACACGTAGTACGTGCCGGGCGGCGTCCTGTCGGGTATCCCGAGGTTTGTCGTCGCGGTGCTCGACGCGCCGCCCGCCAGCGATCCGATCGATCGCGTCGCGTTCAAGACGACGTCGTCGCCGTCGCCGTAGGTCTGGTTCGCCGACAGGTGGTACTCGACCTTGAACGCGCCGGCAGCAATGGCCTCGAGGTTCTGGACCGTATCGGTCACCGGGAGCGTCGCCGTGCCTTTCGCGCGCACCGCCGTGACGTTCGTCTGCAGGCTCGTCAGCGCCAGGTCGGGACGCGTGACGCGCAGCGGCGTCGCGCCGCACAGCGAGTTGTTCGATTCGTTCGCTTCGGCGATCGCGTTCGACGCGTCCGCCGACGCGCAGACGTAATACGTTCCCAGGGCCAGTGTCTTCGGCACGGTCACCGTCGTCGACGCGGTGCTGGACGCGGAGGATGCGAGCGACCGGATCGTGCGCGTCGACGAGAACGCGACGTCGTCGGTGCCGCCGTACGCGGGGTCCGTCGACAGGTGGAAGCCGACCGTAAAGCTCCTGCTGATGCTGGTGCCCTGGTTCGTGACGCTGTCGGTGACGACGAGCGTCCCGCCGGGCGCGGCGGCGGTCGCGTTGACGCCGACGGCCGTCTCGACGACATCAGGCGGCGGCGCCTGGACCGACACGGTGACCGGCTGCGACGCCGACGCCGCAGGAGTGCCGGTGTCGGTCACCTTCACCCAGAACGTCGACGAGCCGACCTGCGCGAGCGTCGGCGTCCACGTGAACACGCCGCTGGCGGAATCGATCGCCGCGCCGGACGGGGCGCCGACGAGGCTGAAGCCGAGCGTCTGCCCCGCGTCGGGATCCGTCGCCGATGCGGAGAACGTCAACGTCTGCTGCGCGAAGACCGACTGGTTGGGGATCGCGGCCAGCGACGGCGGGTGGTTGAAAGTGCCCGACAGCGACACGTTCCACGATTCGATCAGCTGGAACGGCTCGGGGACGTCCGCCGTAATCTGATCGTACCCCTCGAAGCTCACCGCGTCGTCGTGCACCGTGACGAGCACGTACGCCGTGCCCGCGGAGTTGTGCGCCTGGCCGGTGTTCACCTCCCACACGCCTTCTCCGAGGCCGTAGGTCTCGCCGCTCTTGCTGTACGCGGCGACGTCGTTGCGGCGCGTGCCGTCGCCCTGCACCAGACGACCGGAATAGGTGTGGGTATGCCCGACGAAGTGCGCGACGACGTTGTGGCTCGCCAGCATGCTCCAGAAGGCGTCGCGGCTGCCGTCGGTGCACCTGGCGTCCTCGAGCGAATCGCCCCAGTGCTCGCCGAACGGTTCGAGCCACGGGCCGGTCGTCGAGTACGGGCGTACGCGTGACGCCGGCGTCTGGTTGTCGATGTTCGTCACCGGACAGAAATCGCCGCCGTATCCCGGCAGGTCCGAGCAATACGACCACGCCGGCTCGTGTCCGAACACGAACTTCACCGGCTTCGTGCTCTGCGCGAGGTCCTGATCGATCCACTGGTAGAGCCCGGGCCGGACGCACGCGATCGGATCGTCGGTCGGGTACGTCGGGTCGGCGTAGTACTGGTTCACGACGACGAAGTGGGCGTTCTTGTAGTCGAAGGAATAGCTGGTCAGCGCGTCGTACCCGTTGTTCGGGCCGACGCGGAAGTTCGTCAGGCCGACCAGCGTCGAGTTGACCTTCGGCCCGACGACGGTTCGCCAGTAGTCGTACTGCGCCGCCGGCGTCGTCGTCAGGTAGCCGTCGATGTCGTGATTGCCGATCGCGACGAAGTACGGGAACTGGCCGTTGCTCGCCGTGCACATGAACGGGTAGTTCGCGCCGTCGGGCGTGTTGCTGATCGTGCCGTTCAGATCGTCGAGGTACGTGCTGCTGACCGTCATGAACGGGATGTCGCCCGTGGCGATCCAGAACCGCGGGATGGTGCGGTTCGGATAGCGGCTGCGGTCGACGGCGTCGGCCATCACGCGCTGGACGCCGGAGTCGCCCGCGCTCGTGTAGCTGTCGGACCACAGGAAGAACGAAAACGTGTTGCCCGGGTCGTAGCACTGGTTTTCGATCTGGCACGTCGCGCTGCACCCGTCGCCGCCGAGCGTGTTGCCGTCGTCGCACATCTCACCCGTCTCGATGACGCCGTTGCCGCAGACGGGCGGGGCCTGCGCGCGTGCGAGCGACGCCGTGACGGTCAGCATGCAGGCGATGGCGGCGGCGAAGCGGCACATGGCGAGGAAGCGCGGGCGCATCGGCATCCCTTTCGCGAGGTGTTGCGGTTGTCGGACTGCGGAAACCGAGCCGCCTCCGCAAGGAACCTGCCAGGCGCAGCGGCTGCAACTCCTTGCGCCCGGCGGACGAAGCCGTTTCGGGCGCCTGGAATGTAGCTTTTAGTCGCCATCGCGGCGACATCAGGAACCGAGCGCGCGATCGGCGTCGCCGAGGGTTCAGGACCCCGGTTTGATCGCCGCCGCCAGCGCCATCGTCGCCCAGCCGGTGGCGGCGGTCGAGATGAACTGATCGCGTCCGTGCGGAAACCCGCTCTCGAAGTACGGCTGGATCGCAATCGCGCGGCTCCGCACGTACCAGGAGCCGTCGGCGAGCTGCGTCTTCAGCAGAAATGCGACGCCCTTCCGGTACGCCGGGTCGGCAGGCGTCATGGCGCCGCTCTCCTCGAGCGCGACCAGTGCTTCGCCGGTCGCGTACGCGTCGCTCGCCAGCGTCGGCAACTGCGACCAGCCGCCGTCGACGCGCTGCTCGGCGACGAGCGCCTTCGCGGCTGCCTGAATTCTCGACGTCGGCGCATGCGTCCAGCCGTAGGCGAACAGCTGGTAGGCCCGCTCCTCGGTGACGTGCGGGGTCGCGCGCTGCACCCATTCGGCGGCGCGGCGCACGGCGGCGTCGTACTCGGCGCGGCGCGCGGGCGGGGCGTAGACCTGCAGCGCGCGGATGCACGTGGCTGTCACCTGGATGTCGTTCGATTCGATAGGCGGCCGATGCGCCGCGATGATCCAATGGCCGTCGGGCATCTGTTGGCGCAGCAGGAACAAGGCGACGGCGTCGGTCGTCGCGTTGCGCGCAAATCCCTCGGCCGACAGACCGACAAGAATGCTGCTCATCGTGTCGTGGTCGCCGGGGATGCCGTTGTCCTGCAACGCGCGCTCGCGCCACCCGTCGAGGTACGCGGCGATCGCGTCGACCTGGCTGTGCGCGATCTCCTCGTCGACGCGGACGCCGCGGCTCCGCGCGAGCGATACCGCCATCGCCGTCAGCGAGTTGTCGTGGCACGACACGCAGCCGGTCTTCTCCATGAACGTGACGTCGCTCGCCTGCAGGAGCGGCACGCTGCGTTCGGCCGCCTGACGCGGCGACACGAACGACGCGAGCGGCTGATTCGGAGGCGGGGCTGCCGCCGGTCCGTTTGCGTCGTGCGCGCCCGCCTTCAGCAGCAGACGCACGACAGGCGTGTCCCCGCGCAGTCGCGCGAAGGTGAGCGCGCTCGCGCCGTCCTTCGGGTTCGTATAGTTGACGTCGGCGCCGCGGGCAATCACGGCTTGCACCAGATCGGGCGGCACGGTGTCGGACGCGACGAGACGCATCAGGACGGATCGGCCGGCGCCGTCGACGAAGCCGACATCGGCGCCGCGATCGATCAGCGGTCGGATCATCCGGCCGTCGTCTTCCGGCGCGATGAGGACGAGCGGTGCGAACGTGATGGCGCGCCGGTCCAGCGCCGGCAGCAGCAGGTCGAAGCAGGCGCGGCAGTTGGCGTGCAGCGAGAACGCCAGCGCCACGAACCCAGCCGCGGTCCGGTCGGCGCCCTTCGCGACGAGCGCGCGCATCGTCTCAATCTCGCCCGCCCACGCCGCCTCGGTCAGCGGATTCGTGTCGCCGCCAAAGCCGACGGCCTTTTCGGACGGGTTCGCGCCGTGATCGAGCAGGGTTGTGACGATCGGCAGCGCGCCGTGAAGACGCGACGCGATCAGCAGCGCCGTCCGCCCGTCGTCGGAGCGCGCGTTGACGTTGGCGCCATGGTCGATGAGAGCCGTCACCGTCGGTGCATCGAGGTTCATGGACGCCCACATCAGCGCGGTGGCGCCGGCCTCGTTCACCGCGTTCACGTCGGCGTGTTGATCGAGCAGCCGCTGGATGCCGGCCCGATCGCGATTGAGGACGGCGTGCATCAGCGGCGGCGTCGGCCGCGGGGGCGCCTCTCCGGCGAGCGCGTCCGGCCAGTCGGCTCCTTGATCGATCCAGCGCTTGATGATGTCGACTTGCGCCGGGTTGAGCGGACCGGTCGGCGGCATCGGCGCACCGTAACCGCCGATGCCTGCGATGCGCATGTAGAGCCGGCTCGTCGCGCTGTCCCGTCCGATGACCGAGACGGTGCCGCCGCGCATCGCATCGCCGCGCCGATCGAGCCGGAACCCGTTCTGGTGGATGGTCGCGCCGTGACAGCTGTAGCAGTGCTGCCGGAAGATCGGCTGCACGTCCCGCGCGAAGTCGACTCGGTCGGCTTGAGCGGAAAACGCCGCAGCCGTCGCCGCGGCCGCTACGACGAGGGCGAGCAGCAGGCGGCGCACGTCAGCGTTCCGTCGCGGGCGCAACATCGAGGCTGCCCGGATCGCCCTCGCGCAGCGGGTTCGTGAATCTACGCCCGGCGTCGCGCAGATCGGCCTCGACGTCGTCGCCCGCCGGCCGGGTGCCGTTTCGCACCCACGCCACGAGATCGTCGAACGACGCGATCATCTCGGCCTGGTCGAAGCCGCAGTGGCCCGCGATGCGATAGATGCGCTGCGCCAGCAGGCTGTCGTGCCCGGCGGCGTCCACTTCGGCCTTCAGCCGCCGCTCGAGGAAGATCGGGACGAACAGATCGCCCGTGCCGTGCATCGTCAGCAGTGGACGCGCGATCTGGCCGTCGAAGGGCGCCACCTCGTCGTACGGCGCGCGGGCGCTGCGATACGCCGGATCTCCGCTCTTGCGGCGGACCCGCGCGTTCAACGCGCCGTCGTACGTGATCTGCGCGGTCGAGACCGCGCGGTTCTGCGGCGTGTCGACGCCGGCCAGCGCGCCGCCGCTGATGTTCGAGAGGAAGCGGCCGCCCGCCGCGAGGCCTTCGACCGCGAACGGACGGGGACCGCCGCTGATTTCGATTTCGACGTGTGCGAGCTGGCGGCCTTTGTCGGTCAGCTCCGGCGGCTTGCCGAGGATCTCCGCCATCTTCGCCGCCTCCTGCTGCAGCTCGCCCGGCTGGAACGGCACGCCGGTGATCACCTCGGCGGCGGCGCCGACGCCGGCGTAGAAGTCGAACAGTTCGGGACCCGCCGGGCACATCGCGAGGCCGCCGGCAAACGCGGCTGGAAACTGGTGCAGGCCGAGGATCGTCACGTGGCCGCCCATCGACGTGCCGGTCAGGTACGTGCGCTGCGGCGCGCGCCCGCCGTTCGATTTGGTGAACAGGTCGACGAGCGACATCGTATCGACCAGCCCCTGCCCCGGCACGTAGCCGTTGCAGCGGTAGCTCGACGCGGCCCACGCGAACCCGTGCTCGATGAGATGCTCGCGGATCGGATGTTTGCCGACGCGAAGGTTCGAACCGTTCTGGCCGGCGTTCGGCACGTAGCCGTGCGCGTACAGCACGAGCTCGCCGTTCCAGCGATCGGGGATTTCGATTTCGTACAACCCGCCGTCGTAGCGGCCCGAGAATGCCTTCGCGCCGGCGATGGCGTCGAACGACGGATCGCCGAACTGCCAGTCCTGCTGCGGACACGGCACCGGGTTGATACCCGGCCGCGTCACGGCGCGCGGGCGCGCCGACCAGTGGCCCGCGGCGCCTGCGATGACAAGGGCGACGATCAACGCGCGCACGCGCATGCAGACTCCTCGGGTCGCGGGGACCCGTCACGGACTACGTCGTCGGTTTCTTCGGCAGCGCAAAGCCCGTCAACGTCGCCCCCGAGGGGACGACGACGTACTGGCGGTTGTCGATCGTGTAGGTGGTCGGCGGGCCGAAGAGCGGCGCGCCCGTCTGGAACTGAAACAGCTTCTGCCCGGTCTTCGCGTCGGCCGCGAAGAAGTTGCCGTCGTGATCGCCGCTGAACACGATGCCGCCCGCCGTCGCGAGGACCCCCGCCCAGCCCGCGTCGGCGTACGGAATCTGCCACTTCCGCTCGCCGGTCGTGACGTCGATGGCGCGGAGCGCGCCGCCGCGCGGCGGATCGTTGTGCGGCGCCACCGTGCCGCCCATCGTTCGATCGCCGACGTTGGAGGTCGCCCCCGGGCGCCGGACGAACCGGGCGCACGTCTCGCGCGCGGTGACGAAGAACAGGTGGCTCGTCGGATCGTACGCCGGAGACATGAAGTTCGTGCCGCCGTACCAGTCGGGACAGGTCACCGTCCCTTCCGGTGTCGGATCGTGTCCCGGGATCACGTTCGGCTTGCCGTCGGCGTTCAGCTCCCGCGCCCACGTCGTATTGACGAACGGTCGGCCGAGAACGAACTTGCCCGTCTCGCGATCGAGCACGTAGAAGAAGCCGTTGCGGTTCGCCATCATGACGACCTTGCGCGGGCGGCCCGCGATCGTCACGTCGGCGAGCACCGGGATCTCGTTCGCATCCCAGTCGTGCGTGTCGTGCGGCGTGAACTGGAAGTGCCACTTGATCCGGCCCGTGTCGGGATCGAGCGCGAGCAGCGAATCGGCGAAAAGGTTGTCGCCCGGCCGGATTTCGCCGTCCCAGTCGGGGTTGGGATTGCCGGTGCCCCAGTAGACGAGGTTGAGCGCGGGATCGTACGTGCCGCTCAGCCAGGTCGGCGCGCCGCCGCGCTGCCAGATGTCGCCGCTCCACGTCTCGCTGCCCGGTTCGCCTTGTCCTGGAATCGTGTAGGTGCGCCACAGGCGCGCGCCGGTGGCCGGATCGTAGGCGTCGATGAACCCGCGGTTCGCGTACTCCCCGCCCGCGACGCCGACGATCACCTTGTCGTTGACGACGAGCGGCGCGCCGGTGCCGGCGAAGCCGTCCTGGATTTTCGCCATCTCGACGTCGTAGATCACCTTGCCGGTCTTCATCTCGAGGGCGACGAAGTGCGCGTCGAGCGTCACCATGAACAGGCGGTCGTGGTGCACGGCGAAGCCGCGGTTGACCAGGCCACAGCAGACCTTCAGCCCCTCCGGCAGCGGACGCTGGTAGTGCCACAGTTGTTTGGCCGTCCGCCCGTCGATCGCCCACGCGTGTTGCGTGATCACCCCGCCCACCGCCGGCGCGGCGCTGCCCGTCACGTACAGCACGCCATCGATGACGATGGGCGTCGCCTCGAACTTGGTGTTGACGCCCGTCTGGAACGTCCACTGCGCCGCGAGCTGCTCGGCATTGGCCGCCGTGATCTGCGCGAGCGGACTGAAGCGCTGCCCGGTGTAGTCGCCCGAGTACGTCAGCCAGCGCGCCGGGTTCTTGAGCCCGTCATTCAGATCCTTGCTGGTGATGTCCTGGCCCGAGGCCGATACGGTGAGCGTGGCGAGCACGCCGAGCGTGCCGAACAGGCGGCGAAGGGTCGTAGCCATGGCTGCGCATAGTAACCGAAATGGCTTGGTCCTGCCGTTTCGCCTGTGATACAGTGCTCGGGCTCGGATGCAGGTGGCAGCCGCATCCAACCCTTTCCAAGTCAACTTGTTAGGGCGGTCTTCAAGACGTCCTCGTGGGGAGCATGCAGGCGCGTCGTTACACGATCATCATCGCCGACCGATCGAGCGGAGTCGTCCGCCGCGTCACGATCAGCCTCCGCCCGTTCCTGACGGCGCTGATGCTGGCGGCGGCGGTCCCGATCCTGATCGGCCTCGGCGCGAAATGGAGCGCCCGCGCCGAAGTCGCGCAGCTCGCGGTCGCCAACTCTGCCCTGCTCGTCGAGAACGGCAGCTACCGCGCTGCCACCGGCGAGCTGACCACGCAGATTCAATCGCTCGAGAACGTCATCGACGACCTGGGCGCGCGCGCCAATCTCGATCCGCAGCAGGCGCGGGCGATGCAAAAGCTTCCGGCCGTCGTCAAGTCGCACGCCACCGGCGGCACGCAGGTCCGCGAATCGGCGGCGTCCGAGCTGTCGAAGATCGCGCTCAATTCCCCGGAGGACACGTTCGGCGTGCTGCGCGACGTGCTGCAGGGGCTCGAAAGCCGCCTGAGCAGCGTCCGCCGAGTAGTCGAACGGCGGCAGGCGCTCGCCGCGGCGACGCCGTCCATCTGGCCGGCTCACGGCTGGCTGACGGGCACGTTTGGCGGCCGCTCGGATCCGTTCACCAGCGAGCCGGCGTTCCACTCGGGTCTGGACATCTCGACCGACAAAGGCCAGCCGGTCTATGCGACCGCCGACGGCGAGGTCGAAGTGGCCTCGTATACCGGCGACTACGGCAACCTCATTCAGATCAAGCACGGGTTCGGCCTGACGACGCGGTACGGGCACCTGAGCGCGTTCAACGTCAAGCCCGGGCAGAAGGTGAGCCGGGGCGACATCATCGGCTACGTCGGCGCGACGGGCCGCGCGACCGGCGCGCACGTGCACTACGAGATTCTGGCCAACGGCAAACTGCTCAACCCGCTGCAGCTCCTCACCCAACCGGCAACACATTAGGCTACAATTTGTGGATACCCTCTCCAGGGTCATCCCAAGCTGTAGATGTTCGAAGCCTTTCTCGAAAAGATTGTCGCTCACAATAAACGCGAGCTGAAGCGGCTGGAGCCGGTCGTGGCCCAGGTGAACGCGCTCGAGCCGTCGGTGCGCGCGCTCACGGACGAGCAGCTGCGCGAGAAGACGCTCGAGTTCCGGCAGCGGGTCAAGCCGGTCACCGACCGCCTTCAGGCCGAGGAAACCGCCGCCCACCGCACCGACGACCGGATCCGCGACGCGCAGGCCGACCTCCAGCAGACGCTCGACGATCTGCTGCCCGAGGCCTTTGCCGTCGTCCGCGAAGCCGGCCGCCGCGTGCTGAACATGCGGCACTTCGACGTCCAGATCCGGGGCGGCGCCATCCTCCACAACTACGGCGGCGCGCAGTCGAAGTTCGCCGGCAAGATCGCCGAGATGAAGACGGGCGAGGGCAAGACGCTCGTCGCGACGCTGCCGGCGTATCTGAACGCGATCGCCGGCAGGGGCGTCCACATCGTCACGGTCAACGATTACCTGGCGCGCCGCGACTCCGAGTGGATGGGCAAGATCTACCGCTTCCTCGGGATGTCGGTGGGCGTCATCCAGCACGAGCTGAACGACGCCGAGCGGCAGGTCGCCTACAACGCCGACATCACCTACGGCACGAACAACGAGTTCGGCTTCGACTACCTGCGCGACAACATGAAGTTCGAGCTCGCGCACTACGTGCAGCGCGGGCACCACTTCGCGATCGTCGACGAGGTGGACAGCATCCTCATCGACGAGGCGCGGACGCCGCTGATCATCTCGGGTCCGGCGGAGGAATCGACCGAGCTCTACTACCAGGTCGACCGCATCATCCCGCAGCTGAAGAAGGGCGCCGTCGTCGTCGGCGACACGAAGGCCGAAGAGCGCGAAGCGCTCGAGCAGACCGGCGACTACATCGTCGACGAGAAGCACAAGACCGTGACGCTGACCGAGAGCGGCATGGCGAAGTGCGAGCGGATGGTCAAGGGGCTGACGCAGTACAAGGACGTGCCGGCGGGGCTCTACGACCCGGAGAACATGCAGGTTCTCCACCACATCAACCAGGCGCTGCGCGCGCACGTGATCTTCCACCGCGACGTCGACTACATGGTCCGGGACGGCGAGGTCGTCATCGTCGACGAGTTCACCGGGCGGTTGATGCCGGGACGGCGCTGGAGCGACGGCCTGCACCAGGCGGTCGAGGCGAAGGAGAAGGTGAAGATCGAGCGCGAGAACCAGACGCTCGCGACGGTCACCTTCCAGAATTACTTCCGCAAGTACACGAAGCTCGCCGGCATGACCGGCACCGCCGACACCGAGGCGGAAGAGTTCGGCCGCATCTACAAGCTCGACGTCGTCGTGGTGCCGCCCAACCGTCCGCTGCGCCGGATCGAGCATCCGGATCTCGTCTACCGGACCGAGCAGGAGAAGTGGGACGCCATCGTCACCGAGATCATCGACGAGCACAAGAAGGGGCGCCCCGTGCTCGTCGGCACGGTGTCGATCGAAAAATCGGAGCGGCTGTCGTCGATGCTCGATCGGCGCGGCCTGAAGCGCGGCACGACGACGGGCGGCGGCGCCGACAAGCACGTGGTGCTCAACGCGAAGTATCACGCGCAGGAAGCGGAGTTCGTCGCGCAGGCGGGCCGCCAGGGCGCGGTGACGATCGCGACGAACATGGCCGGCCGCGGCACCGACATCCTGCTCGGCGGCAACCCCGAGTTCATGGCGCGTCAGCAGGCGCTGGCCGAAGAGATCGCCGAACGGCTGCCGAAGGGCGAAGAGCGCTTCACCGAAGACGAACAGTTCGTCTACTTCTATCACCTCGACGGCTTCTACCGCGTGCCGAAGGACGGCTACACGCGCATCTACGAGCACTTCAAGGCGCAGTGCGACGCGGAGCACGACGAGGTGATCGCGCTCGGCGGCCTGCACATCCTCGGCACCGAGCGCCACGAGGCGCGGCGCATCGACAACCAGCTGCGCGGCCGCGCGGGCCGCCAGGGCGACCCCGGCTCCTCGCGCTTCTACCTCTCGCTCGAAGACGATCTGATGCGCATCTTCGGGTCGGACCGCATCTCGGGCCTGATGCAGCGGCTCGGGATGGAAGAAGGGGTGCCGATCGAGCACGGGATGGTGACGCGCGCGATCGAGCGCGCGCAGAAGCAGGTGGAGACGCAGAACTTCAGCGTCCGCAAGCACCTCCTCGAGTACGACGACGTGATGAACAAGCAGCGCGAGAACGTCTACGCGCTGCGCCGCCAGATTCTCGACGGCCAGATCAAGCTGCAGGACGAAGAGGGCGAGGAAGCGCTCCTCAACACGCGCGAATACCTGATGGACCTCGCCGAGGACATCGTCGACAACCTCGTCGAGACCTACGCGCCGCGGGAGGCCGACTTCGAGCAGTGGGACCTCGAGGCGCTGAAGCGCGAGGTGTCGCGGGTCTTCGCGATCGATCCGGCCTCGTTCGACTTCGACGATCGGACGTCGGACGAGATCCGCGAAGCCGTCTGGGCGGTCGCCACCAAGTCGTACGAGGAGAAGGAAGCGCTCGTCGGCCGGGACATCCTGCAGCGCGTCGAGCGCGACATCATGCTGCAGATCGTCGACCAGCAGTGGAAGGACCACCTCTACAGCCTCGACCACCTCAAGGAAGGCATCGGCCTGCGCGGCTACGGCCAGCGCGATCCGCTCGTCGAGTACAAGAAAGAGAGCTACGACCTCTTCCAGGCGATGAAGGTGCGGATCGACGAGGAGATCGTCCGCTATCTGTGGTGGCTGCGGCCGGTGCTGAACGAGGAAGCGCCGATGCCGATGCCGATGCCGGTGCGGCGCGCGGCGCCGCGGCGTCAGCCGCTCATCATGAACGACCCGAGCGCCGAGTCGGCAGCGGCGTCGGTGTTCGGCGCGCCGCGATCGGCCGCCGCCACGGCGGCGCCGCCGCGCCCGAGCGGCACGGGCGCGGCGCCGGTTCCCGCCCGCGTCGGCGGCGACGATGTGGTCAAGACGGTGCGGCACGATCAGCCGAAGGTCGGCCGCAACGATCCGTGCCCCTGCGGCAGCGGGAAGAAATACAAGAAGTGCCATGGAGCCGCGGCATAAATGGACGTGAAAACCGAGATCCCCACGCTCCTCTCCACCGAATCCGGCCTCGCCACCGCGCTGACCTTCGACGACGTGCTCCTGGTTCCGCGACACTCGGACGTGACGCCGAGCCAGGTCGACGTGTCGACGCGGCTGACGCGCCACATCCGGCTGTCGGTGCCGCTCGTCAGCGCCGCGATGGACACCGTCACCGAATCGCGGCTGGCGATCGCGATGGCGCAGCAGGGCGGCATCGGCGTCATCCACAAGAACCTGTCGATCGACGAGCAGGCCTCGGAAGTCGATCGCGTGAAGCGGTCGGAGAGCGGGATGATCGTCAACCCGATCACCCTCTCGCCCACCCACCGGATCTTCGAAGCGCTCGAGTTGATGAAGAAGTACCGGATCTCGGGCGTGCCGATCACCGAGGACGGCAGCAAGGAAGGGCGGCTGGTCGGCATCCTGACCAACCGCGACCTGCGCTTCGAGACGAACACCGACCGGCCGATCGCCGACGTGATGACGCGCGAGCCGCTCTACACCGTGCCGGTCGGCACCACGCTCGACGCCGCGCGCGCGATCCTGCACCAGCACAAGGTCGAAAAGCTGCTCGTCGTCGATCGCGACTACCGGCTGAAGGGCCTCATCACCGTCAAGGACATCCAGAAGGCGGTGAAGTACCCGAACGCGTCGAAGGATTCGATCGGCCGGCTGCGCTGCGGCGCGGCGGTCGGCATCGCGCGCGACACGGTCGACCGCGCCGACGCGCTGGTCGCCGCCAACGTCGACGTGCTCGTGGTCGACACGGCCCACGGCCATTCGCAGAACGTCCTCGACATGGTGCGGACGCTGCGGCGCCGCTTCCCGCACGTCGATCTGGTGGCGGGCAACGTGGCGACCGCCGAGGCGACCGACGCGCTGATCTCGCTCGGCGTGGACGCGGTGAAGGTCGGCATCGGCGCCGGATCGATCTGCACGACCCGGATCATCGCCGGCATCGGCGTGCCGATGATCAGCGCGGTGATGGAGTGCGCGCGCGCCGCGGCGATGCACGACGTGCCGGTGATCGCGGACGGCGGCATCCGGTTCTCCGGCGACATCACGAAAGCGATTGCCGTCGGCGCGAGCGCGACGATGATCGGCAACCTGTTCGCGGGCACCGACGAGAGCCCCGGCGAGATCATCCTGTATCAGGGGCGGAGCTTCAAGGAATACCGCGGCATGGGATCGATCGGCGCGATGCGCAAGGGCAGCCGCGACCGGTACTTCCAGGACGAATTCGACCTCAACGCGCCCGGCGCGTCCGACAAGCTCGTCCCCGAAGGGATCGAAGGACGCGTCGCACACAAGGGCAGCGTCGCCGCGATGGTGCACCAGCTGGTCGGCGGCCTGCGGGCCGGCATGGGCTACTGCGGCGCGAAGAACATCGCCGCGCTGCAGCGCGACGCGCGCCTGATTCGCATCACCCCCGCTGGGGCGCGCGAGTCGCACGTGCACGACGTCGCGATCACCAAGGAAGCGCCGAACTACCGCAGCGAGTAGCGGCTAGAAACTCGCACGGAGGCCGACGGCGCCGCGCCAGACGAACGAGTCCAACCCAAGCAGCCACATCGGCTGCGATGGGTCGTCGCTGCGACGCACCCACGTCAGCCGAACCTGCGGCACCACGCTGACATGTTTCGCGACCGCCACTGCGAGGTCGGCGCCTCCGACGATACCTGGCGCCCACGACTGCAATCCGAAGTTTGCGTTGCCGTAGACGGTGGTGATCCGCGACTGCAGCGACGTGTCCTGCAGCGCGTTGCGCACTTCCCCGCTCGACTCGGGCCCGCGTGGTCGGTCCGGGACAGGATCGTGCTCATCTCAGCGTCGTGAAGACCCTCGCCTCATGGAGAGCCCTCCTGTCGTGTCCGTCAATGGCGCGGCAGGAACTGCTTGCGGATCTTCGTCACGACGGTGAAGTTCGGGTCGACGATGTTGGCGACGTCGATCTCGAGCGCTTCGCCCATCAGCAGCGACGCGCTGCGCTCGTCGAAGCCGTAGTCGTCCATCAGCCAGGAGAGCATTTCCGTGTCGGCGTGCTGCAGCGCCTCGAGCAGCGGCCGCGCGCTGCCGAGCACCATGATGTAGTCCGCGTTCTCGAGGCGCGGCCAGCCGATCGCCTTCTTCTTGATCAAATCGACGGAGAACTCGACGTCCATCGACGTCTCGAGGCCGGTGCCGACCACTTCGCCTTCGCCCATGCGCGCGTGGCCGTCGCCCATGAACAGCAGCGCGCCGGGGACGCTGACCGGCAGCATCAGCCTCGCGCCGGTGGTGACGCCGACGTAGTCCATGTTGCCGCCGAAGCGTCCGGGCGTCGTCGCCGTGAACGCCTCGCTGTTGCGGGGCGCCGTTGCGATGCAGCCGAGCATCGGCGCGATCGGCAGCTCGATGACGCCGGGCTTGACGCCGGGCGTGGTCGTCCGCGCGACGCCGTGCGCCTTGTCGATCGTCCAGGTTTCGCGCGCCGACTGGCGCTCGGCGCGCGACCGGAGAAACTGCGGATCGACGGCATAGGGCGCGAGCTGTCCGCCCATCCGCGCCGTCGACCGGTTCGGCTCGACGCGGATCAGCGTGACGACGAGCGTATCGCCCGGCTCGGCGCCATCGACGTAGAACGGCCCGATCTGCGGGTTCGGCGTGTCCGCCACCTTGGCGTCGGACGCGTCGCGGCCCTCGGCGTCGATCGTCTGCGTCACGACGCGATCGCCGGGCTTGACGTGCAGCGCGGGCGGATGCGCCGCGGAATAGGTGACGTAGTACTGCGTCGCGGTGAAACGATGCGTCTCGGCGGAGACGACGGCGCCGCACGCGCCGACGAGCGCCGCGACGATGATCCTCTTGGTCATGTGGCGGAGAGCTTCGATCAGGCGCTGGGGGTTGTCAACGATCGATCGGCGCGTCGTGCACCGAAAATTGTCAGCCGATCGTGACAGACCGGCGATCGCCGTCGAGGTGCGCGAAGCGGACGGCGATCGCGCGCGGCGGCGCGAGCCGCGCCGGCAGCTTGTCGGCCCACTCGATCGCCAGCACGCCGTCGGCCGCGATCTCCTCGAGGCCGAGGTCGTCGATTTCCCGCGGATCGTTCAGGCGATACAAGTCGACGTGGAAGAGCGGCAGCCGCCCGCCGCGATACTCCTGCATCAGCGTGAACGTCGGACTGCTGACCTCGTCGCGCGAGACGCCGAGCCCTTCGGCGAGGCCTTTGGTGAACGCCGTCTTCCCGGCGCCGAGATCGCCGTACAGCAGCACGACATCGCCGGCGCCAAGCGAGCTCGCGAGTTCGCGACCGACGGCGGCCGTTTCGGCTTCGCTCTGGGTGATGTGTGGGGCGGTCACTCGTCGCGGTGCTGAAAGCGGGCCCACGCGATCATCACGAACGGGAAGATCATGATCAGCGGCGGCAGGCCGATACGGCCGAACATGCGGTCATGGTATCGTCAATCCCTATGCCCACCAACCCCTACGCCTCGTTCGTCGGCACGCGCGAGCCGCGCGAAGTCGTCGAGACGACGCCGCTCGAGCTGCACCGCCTCGCCGGCCGCATCGGCGCGCGCCGCATGACGTCGCCGCGCGCGCCCGGCAAGTGGAGCGCGCGCGACATCGTGTCGCATCTCGCCGACTGCGAGATCGCGTTCGGCTACCGTCTCCGGCAGGTCCTGGCCGAAGACCGTCACGTCATCCAGCCGTTCGATCAGGACAAGTGGGCCGCGCCGTACGGGTCGATGGACGCCGACGCGGCGCTGCAGCTCTTCGAGGCGCTGCGCAACTGGAACGTCGCGCTGCTGAAGACCGTCACGCCGGCGCAGCTTCAGAAGAAGACCGTCCACCCCGAGCGCGGCGAGATGACGTTTCAGACCATCGTCGAGACGATGGCCGGGCACGATCTCAATCACCTGCAGCAGCTGGAAGCGATCGCCGCCGGCGCGTAACGGTCCGCACCGGCCGCGAGGCCGGACACGCGCGTCCTACGTCTGCTTGTCGACGACGCGGCGGCGGGCGGTCAGCTCGAGGATCGCGTCGCCGATGTGCGCGGCGACGTCGCCCGACGTCATCGCGACCTCCCCTTCGTCGGCTTCGGCGAGATCCCCCGCCATGCCGTGAAGGTAAACGGCCAGCTTGCACGCGGCCTCCGCGTCGAGGAGCTGCGCGACCCACGCCGCCACCATGCCGGTCAGGACGTCGCCGGTGCCCCCGGTCGCCATGCCCGGATTGCCGGTCGGGTTGATGAATACCTTGGCGTCGGGGGTCGCGACGAGCGTCCGGTGCCCCTTCAGCACGACGTAAACGTGGTGGGCGGCGGCGAAGTTGCGCGCGATCTCGAGCCGGCTGGCCTGCACCTCGTCGGTCGACATGCCGACGAGCCGCGCCATCTCGCCCGGATGCGGCGTGATGATCACGTCGCGGCCTTCGCGGCCGGCGAGCCGATCGGGGTCGGCGGCGAACGCGTTCAACCCGTCGGCGTCGATCACGAGCGGCGCCGTCGCGCGATCGACGAGCTGCCGCACCAGGTCCTGCGTGCTCGCCGCCTGGCCGAGGCCGGGGCCGATGGCGATGACGTCGCGCGCCATCTCGAGGATGCGCTCGACCTCGGCGATCGCGATCCCGTCGCTCGATTCGTCGAGCGGCTCGGTCATGTACTCGGCGCCCATCGCGGCGACGATCGGCAGGCACGAGGCGGGCGTCGCGATGGTGACCAGGCCGGCGCCCGAGCGCAGCGCGCCGACGGCCGCGAGGTGGGCCGCGCCGGTCTTGCCGCGCGACCCCGACACGATCAGCACGCGGCCGTAATCGCCCTTGTGGCTGTCGGCCGCGCGCGGCGTGATCAGCTCGCGCATCGAGCCGCGCGTCAGCAGCTCGATGCGCGGGCCGTCCACGTGGTCGAGCACGTCGCTCGGAATGCCGATGTCGGCGATCACGATGTCGCCGGCCTTGGTTTCGGCCGGCGGCAGCACCAGCGGCAGCTTGGGCGCACCGAGCGTCACGGTGAGGTTCGCCTCGATCGCCGGCCCGATCGGCTCGTGCGAATCGGCGGACAGCCCCGAGGGGAGGTCGATCGCGACGACCGGAATGGCCGACGTGTTGATGTCGGCGATCACCGATTCGATCAGACCGGTGACCGGTGCGTTCAGGCCCGTGCCGAAGATCGCGTCGACGATCAGACTGCAGTCGCTGACCTCGGAGAAATGGAGCTCCCACGCCTGGCTGTCCGCCACCTCGACGACCGTGATCCCGAGGCGGCCGAGGATCTCGAGGTTCGTGCGCGCGTCGCCTTTGACCTCCGCGACGCGTCCGAGCAGGAACACCGACACGTCGACGCCGCGCTGCGCGAGGGTGCGCGCGACGACGAAGCCGTCGCCGCCGTTGTTGCCGCGGCCGCAGAGGATCCCCACCTGCCGGTCGCTCAGGTCGGCGTACATCGCCTCCATGGCCGCGACCGCCTGTCGTCCGGCGTTCTCCATGAGGACGAGGGACGGAATGCCGATGTCGTCGATCGTGCGACGGTCGGCTTCCCGCATCTGTCTGGCGTTCAGGACGCGCATGCGGTGGACACAACGGATCTTACTTTAGTACGCTTCAGACCGATGGCGGCCACGATCAACGTCAACGGACGGATTTCGGATCAGGAGCACGCGGTCGTACCGGTGTTCGACCACGGCTTCCTCTACGGCGAAGGGGTGTACGAGACGCTGCGCACCTACAACGGGCAGCCGTTCCTCTTCGAGCGCCACATGCGGCGGCTCCGCAAGTCGGCCGACATGCTGGCGCTGAACCTCCCGCTCACCGACGCGCAGATCGACGCGCGCTTCCGCGAGACGCTGGCGGCGGCCGCGCTCCCCGGAGATGCGTACATCCGCATCCTCGTCACGCGCGGCGTCGGCGAGCTGACGTACGACCCGGCCGCCTGCCCGAACCCGACGATCGTGGTCATCGTCAAGCCGCACGTGAACCCGCCGGCCGAGGTCTTTGCCAAGGGCGTCACGGTGTCGCTGGTGCCGGTGCTGCGCAACCATCCGAGCTCGTTGAACCCGCTGATCAAGTCGAACAACCTCCTGAACAACGCGCTCGCGATGCAGCATGCGCTGCGCCACGGCGGGTTCGAAGGGGTGATGCGCAACCACCGCGGCGAGCTCGCCGAGCTCACCCAGTCCAACCTGTTCATCGTCAAGGGCGGCGCGGCGCTGACGCCGCCGGTCGACGCGGGGCTGCTGCCGGGCATCACGCGCGAGTTCCTGTTCGAGCTCGGCGCGGAGCACGGCATCGCCGTGCGCGAAGCGGTGCTCCGCGACGGCGACCTCCTCGGCGCGGACGAGGCGTTCCTGACCAGCACGACGCGCGAGCTGGTGCCGATCGTTCACGTCGACGACCGGACGATCGGAAGCGGCGCGCCGGGACCGATCACGCAGTCGCTGCTCCGCCATTTCCGAGACGCGGCCGACCGCCTGACGCGCACCGCCGTCCACGCGAAGTGACGCGGGCCGTCCTGCGCCTGCTCTTCGTCGCATGCGTCACCGCGCTCGCGCTCGTGGGTGCCGAGTTCGCGATGCGCTACGTGTTCCGGCACGCGGCGACCAGCGGCAACGCGCACGATTTCGTCGGGCGGCGCGGCGCCGGCCCCGCCCTGCGCGTCAACAACGTCGGGTTCCGCGACCGCGACGTTCCGCCGAAATCGGGCGCGTATCGGATCGCGATCGTCGGCGATTCGTTCACGTGGGGCCAGGGCATCGACGAGCGCGAGCGCTTCTCGAATCTGATCGAGCAGGCGCTCGGCCCCGGGTACGAGGTGTTCAACTTCGGGCGGCCCGGCGACAACATGCCCGAGCACCTCGACGTCCTCACGCAGGCGCTCGCGGTGCAGCCGGACTTCGTCCTGCTGCAGCTGTACATCAACGACTGGGAGACCGCGGCGATGGAGCGGCCGCGGCCCAGGCCGCTGCTGCCCGATGCCTGGAGCCGTGCGCTCGAATCGCGGTCGATCGTCTACGACCTGCTGCGCAATCAGTGGGACACGCTGCAGGAGAAGGTCGGAATCACCGACAGCTATCCGACGTACATGGCACGCAACCTCCGGGATCGCCAGTCGCCGAACGCGAAGCTGGCGTACGGACAGCTCGCCGAATTCTTCGCGCGCGCGCACGCGGCCCGCGTCGGCGTCGGCGCCGTGCTGTTTCCGGCGCCCGACGCGCTCGGGCCGTTCGGCCGCGACTACCCGTTTCGGTATCTGCACGAAGGGACCGCACAGCTATGTGCGGAGGCGCACGTCCCGTTCCTCGATCTGCTGCCGGTCTATTCCAAGATCGGTGATCCACGTACGCTGTGGGTGAGTCCGTTCGACGCGCATCCCAACGCGCAGTCGAACCGCCTCGCCGCGGACGCGATCCTCGCCGCGTTCGGATCCGTGTGGCAGCGCGACAGCATTCGTCGTTGATCGATCGGACGCGCCTGCGGTACGGTCGCGCCACCCCCGGCCCACATTCGAGCAGACCCCGGTGACCGTCGGCATCAGCCAGGTCGCCGAGCTGCGCGCCGCACGTGCCTCACGGCGTCTTCACCGATCACCCGGCGGCTCGCTGATCAACGGCCGCGCCATCGACTCGCGCATCGTCCCGCGGCACGGCGGCCAGGCGACGCCGGTGACGCAGGCGTCCCGGGCGGTCGGCGCGACGGACAAGGCGCGGCTGCTGGCGTTTCTCGGATCGCGCTAGCGGCCAGGCGCGGCCTCAGGCGTACTCTTCGATCGGCGGGCAGGCGCAGATCAGGTTCCGGTCGCCGTACGGGTTGTCGATCCGTCCGACGGCGGGCCAGTGTTTGTGCGCGCGCACGAACGGCAGCGGAAAGGCCGCCTCTTCGCGCGAGTACGGGTGCGTCCACTCGTCGGCCGCCACGGCGGACGCCGTGTGCGGCGCGTTCTTCAGCACGTTGTCGCGGCGGTCGGCGGTGCCGTCGATGATCGCCTGGATCTCCCGGCGGATCTGGATCATCGCATCGCAGAAGCGATCGAGCTCCCCTTTCGGCTCGCTCTCGGTCGGCTCGACCATCAGCGTGCCCGGCACGGGGAACGACACGGTCGGCGCGTGGAAGCCGTAGTCCATCAGGCGCTTCGCGACGTCGCCTTCCTCGATGCCGCTCGCCTGCTTGAGCGGCCGGAGGTCGAAGATCATCTCGTGGGCCACGCGCCCGTTCTCGCGCGTGTAGAGCACCGGATAGTGCTGCTCGAGCCGCGATTTGATGTAGTTCGCGTTCAGGATCGCGAAGCGCGTCGCGTCGGTCATGCCGTCGCGGCCCAGCATCTTCATGTACGCGTACGAAATCAGCAGGATGCTCGCGCTCCCCCACGGCGCCGCCGAGAGCGCGTGGATGGCGTGCGCGCCGCCGGTCGCCACGATCGGATGCCCCGGCAGATACGGCGCCAGGTGCGCCGCGACGCCGATCGGGCCCATGCCCGGACCGCCGCCGCCGTGCGGGATGCTGAAGGTCTTGTGCAGGTTGATGTGACAGACGTCGGCGCCGATCGCGGCCGGACTGGTGAGGCCGACCTGCGCGTTCATGTTCGCGCCGTCCATGTACACCTGCCCGCCGTACTGGTGGACGACGCTGCAGATGTCCTGGATCGCCTCCTCGAACACGCCGTGCGTCGACGGATAGGTGACCATCAGCGCCGCGAGGCGATCCTTGTGCTCCTCCGCCTTCCGGCGCAGATCGTCGACGTCGATGTTCCCCTCGCTCGTGCTCGCGACGACCACGACGCGCATGCCGGCCATGACGGCGCTCGCCGGGTTCGTGCCGTGCGCGGATGCCGGGATCAGCACCACGTCGCGCGCGGTGTCGCCGCGGTCGCGATGATAGGCGCGGATGACGAGCAGGCCGGCGTACTCGCCCTGCGCGCCGGAGTTCGGCTGCAGCGACACCGCCGCGAAGCCGGTGATCGTCGCCAGCATCGACTCGAGCTCGCGGAACACCTGCTGGTAGCCCTGCGCCTGGTCCACCGGCGCGAACGGGTGCAGCCTGCTGAATTCGGGCCACGTGATCGGCAGCATCTCCGACGCGGCATTCAGCTTCATCGTGCACGAGCCCAGCGGGATCATCGACGTGTCGAGCCCGATGTCCTTGCGCTCGAGGCCGCGGATGTACCGCATCATCTCGGTTTCCGAGTGATGGCGGTTGAAGATGGGATGCGTCAGAAACGACGTCGTGCGCGCGATCGCCGGGGCGAACGCCGCCGGTGCCGGCGGCTCGGCGGCGGGAGCTGGTTTGCCGAGCGCCCTCGCGAACACCGCCACGAGGTCGCGGATGTCCCCCTCGTCCACCGTTTCGTCGAGGGCGATCTGAACGGTGCCGTCCCGGCGGTAGCCGAGATTGATCCGGGCCGCCAGCGCCGCCTTGACGATCTCGCCCGTCGTCTGCGCGCCGCCGGGCAGCGCGAAGCGCGGCGTGTCGAAGTAGTGTTCGTTGACCTGCCGGATGCCGAGCGCCGCGAGCTGCGATTCGAGCTGCCGGGCGTATGCGTGCACGCGGCTCGCGATCCGCGTCAGCCCTTTCGGGCCGTGGTAGACCGCGTACAGGCCCGCGATGTTCGCGAGCAGCGCCTGCGCGGTGCAGATGTTCGACGTCGCCTTCTCGCGGCGGATGTGCTGCTCCCGCGTCTGCAGCGACATGCGGTACGCGGTGTTCCCGTGCGCGTCGATCGACACGCCGATGATGCGGCCCGGCGCCTGGCGCACGTGCCTGTCGAGGGTGGCGAAGAACGCCGCGT
>Ga0070741_10002795_pt1 | contig 45409 bp, 30 predicted proteins | sample Coa_R1_4_FD_66440 | JGI IMG/M metagenome (GOLD analysis project Ga0070741, IMG submission 66440) | Surface soil microbial communities from Centralia Pennsylvania, which are recovering from an underground coalmine fire - Coalmine... | ecosystem: Environmental > Terrestrial > Soil > Unclassified ... | reverse complement strand
CGGAGCCGCCGGTGAAGGGGTTGCTCCAGGAAATGCCGTACCCGGCCCGCAAAATCGTGCGGCCGCTGCCGAAAACATCGTAAGCCAAGCCCACGCGCGGCGCGAAATCACGCGTGTAAGGAAGCTGCAACCCGCGGCCCACTTTCGTGCCGTCTGCGAAGGTAGCATCCTCGGAAGCTCCAATAAATTTTCCGGCGATCGGATCGAAATTGGATTGCCTGTCGGCAACTTCGACCGGCGGCGAGAAAAATTCATAGCGAAGGCCCAGATTCAGCGTTAGACGCCTGGTCACGCGGTAATCGTCCTGAACATACGCCCCGTATTCCCACTTTCTTTCGCCTGCAATGCCGAGGAGTAGAGCACGGCTGACACTGATCGGAAAACCCAGCATGAAGCTCGCCATGGAGAACCCCGTGTTCGGATTGATGGTGCAACCGGAAGCGATGCCCGCGCAGTTGGAGGTAAGCTGCGAGCCAAAAGTGAAGTTGCCGACCGAATTATCGGGATTGATTTTGTTTTTGCGCCGCCGGATGAAATTCACACCGAACTTCAGGCTGTTCTTCCCCCTCGTGTACGTGATGTTATCGATCCATTGGAATGTAGTGAAGTAATTCAGCTCGGGAGCATTGCCGATCGAGCCCATGCCGCGAATGTCCGCCGGGCTGAACACAATCTGGGACATTGCAGAGGTGGTATCGCTGATGTTCACTCCCGGTAAACCGACCTTTTCGGCCAAGTTGGTTCCGAAATCAACGGGCGAAAATACGAGGCCCCAGCGATTCAGCCCGAAGCGGAATTCGTTCAGCCACCGCGGATTGATGGTATCGGTGTCGTTCAATGCGAGGCTCTGGGTGCGGATCAGGCCGTTGCCGTTGCCGGATGTAGCTCCGGCGTCGCCGTGCGGCAGCGATGGCGGCAGGAACTGCTGCGACCGCTCGAAGCTGTAGCGCGCGAAGAATTGGTTGCTATCGGAGATGCGCTGGTTGATTTTGACGTCGAACTGGTCGTCCTGGCGCTCGAGCACTGGGTTGTAAAGAAAGTTGTTGATCAACTGTCCGGTAGAGGATCGCTGTCCGGACACATTGGCTGTGGGATAAAGCTGTTCGAGGATGTTCCTGGAGACGCGGTCGATGCGCGCCGCCGGAATGCGGTTATCGGCAAAAGGGGTTTGCGAGAGTGGATCGTAGATGACCCGATTCAGCTCCGAGAAATCACCGGAACGCATCGCGTCCGTGGGCACGCTCGACGAGTAAGTAACCGCATTGCGCACCCGCCATCCCTGGTAGTCCATGAAAAAGAACGTCCGGTCCCGGCGGATGGGGCCGCCCAGAGTACCGCCGAACTGGTTCTGGCGGAAAGCCGGTTTTGCCCGGCCAAACTTGTTATTGAACAGATCGTTGGCGTCGAGCTTATCATTCCTCAGAAACTCGAACGCGCTGCCGTGAAATTCGTTTGTGCCGGACTTGATCTGGATGTTGACCACTCCGCCGTTGGCTCTTCCGAACTCGGCGGAGTACGTGCTGGTCTGAAGCTTGAATTCCTCGATCGCATCGACGCTTGGGAAAATAATCACGGTGTTGAGATTCAGTTCATTGTTGTCGATGCCGTCGAGCAGGAAGTTGTTGTCACGGGTTCGCATGCCGTTCGCGGCAATCGACGAGGACATGCGCCAGCCCTCGTTGCCCGCGCCGTCATTATTCGCGCCCGGTACGCCACGTGTGACGCCGGGAATCAGCCGAGTCAACTGCACAAAGTTACGGCCGTTCAGAGGCAGTTCCTTAATCTGGGACTCGTTGACTGTGACGCCCAGTTCGGAACTGTCGGACTGCACCAGAGGAACCGCCGCCTGCACCTGAATGGATTCCGTAAGCTCGCCCAATTCCAGTTTCAAATCCACGCGGGCTTTTTGATCTACATTGAGGCGGATGCCGGCGAGCGAAGTTCTCTTGAAGCCCTTCATCTCAGCCGAAATCGTATACATCCCGGGAGGTAGAGAAGGAGCGGCGTACTCGCCGGCGGCATTCGTTGTTACGGTACGGCTCAAGCCTGTGTCCGAATTAACAATCACGACAGACGCGCCTGGGATTGCAGCTCCGGTCGCATCCTGCACTGAGCCGAGAATTGTGCCGCTGACCGCCTGCGCATTCATTGCAGGGGAAAGCAGAATCATCACAATCGTAAGTCGAGAGAAGTCGCGTACCGCATGCTTCATCGGAGTTCCTCACTCTCGCCGAAGCATATGAACGAATTATGATCCTGTCAAACGGGAGATGTAAATTTTCGGTCCACGCGGGAAACCGCTGCAAGCAGTGGCGCGCGTGGTCTTCAGATGCCGGCGAGGACGCTACTCCACGGTCACCTGCGTGCCCTTCGACGTCTGCCGCGAGAGGTTGGAGATCCGCTCGTCAATCAGGCTGCGGACGCCTTTCAGGAACTCGATGCGCGAGTTTCGGAAATGATCCTGCGTAGCCTCCGTCCAGCGGCGGCGAAAGAATGGCTTCACATTGAGGCAGAAGAAGCAGCCCGGCTGCCCTTCAGCCGAAGTCTTAGTCTCGTTCATCTCAGGTCTCCCTCATTTCAACGGTCAATACTTGATTATCCAGCCTCGCTTTTGCCGGCGAAAGAGCAGCCATGGAGGTAGGCAAGCCGATGTGGCGGCGCAGCGTTCCCACCTCAACCACCAGCTCATCGCCTTTCTTGAATAACCCTATCTCGCCTTTCGCGGCAAAAGGCAGATGCAGCCGGATTTCATAGTGGCCGTTTTGCTTGGCGAACTCGAATGGCGTTTCCGTGCGGGTTACCGCGGCGGGATCATTCGACTCGCCGTAAAGCGTCCGGGCCAGCTCCTCCAGCCGTTCACGGCCCAGAACTTCGTGTGTGAACAGCGGGACGCGCCGGACGGGGACAGGCGCGAAATAAGCCTCGATCTCCGTCAGAATGCGCGCCTGTGAAGCGCGCCATTCTGCGAAGAACGTGTCCGTTACTGTCTCCGGCAGCACGCGGTTAACGATGATGCCGTCTACGGTCAGCCCGTGTAACGAAAAATAGACGAACGCGCGCTGCGTTTCTCGCAGCACCATCTTCTCCGCATTCGTTACCAGCCGGACACTGGTGACGCGCGGGTTTTCCAGCAGCTCTCCGATGCCGTCGAGCCGGCTGAACAGATCCTGCACGTTCGCGAAGTATCGATCCGTGGGCAGCTCGACCGGCGAGACGCGGTTGGCCAGCGGCCGCACGGCTTTGATGATGCCGCGCTGGAACGGGAAGATGTGCTTCATGTACCACTCCAGCGTCGTCGGCATGCTGACAAAGCGCATCGATTCGGCCGTGGGGGCACAGTCGAGAACGATCACATCGTAGCGCTGCTCCCGGCGGAACTGATTGACGTACATCATCGCGCTCAGTTCCTCCATACCGGGAAGAATCGCCAGTTCCTCGGCTTCGACGTCGCTAATGCCGGTGGTGCGGAGAACCGAAACGACATAGGCCGAAATCTCCCGCCAGTGCCGCTTGATTTCCTTCTGGATATTCACCTCGTGGATTGAGAGCGTCTTTGAAATCGAATATGGGTCGCCGGTTTTGGAGTGAAACAGGCCGCCGTCTAGATCGAAAGAATCCGCCAGGCTGTGTGCTGGATCCACGCTCATCACCAGCGTGCGGTAGCCGAGCCGGGACAACTGGAGGCCGGTTGCTGCCGCGAGGCTGGTCTTTCCAACGCCGCCCTTGCCGCTGAACAGCAGGATCCGCATATGGCCATTTTACCAGCCGCCGGCTGTTGTCCTATACAATGAAGAATTTAAGGCACGTTGCGGAAAGGCCGCAGGTGACGCCCGAGCCTCGGCAAGAAATCACCGGAACTTTCACAATCGACTCCTTTCTGGGACGACAGATCGGCCCGTTCACGCTGATCGAACGCATCGGAGAAGGCGGTATGGGGGCGGTGTATCGCGCCGTCTCTGGCGATGCGGATGGCCGCGAAGTTGCGATCAAACTCATCAAGTGCGGCATGGATACGGGAACCGTGCTGCGGCGCTTTCAGACCGAGCGCCGCATCCTGGCGGAACTCGATCATCCGAATATCGCACACCTGTTGGATGACGGCACAACGCCTGACGGACACCCGTATGTCGTCATGGAGTTCGTCCGGGGCGTGCCAATCACCGCGTACTGCGATCGAAACCGGCTGACGATCACTGAGCGGCTGCGCCTTTTTCGCAAGGTTTGTTCGGCGGTGGCCTGCGCGCACCAGCACAACATAATTCACCGGGACATCAAGCCCGGAAACATTCTCGTCACCGCCGAAGGTGAACCGAAACTGCTGGACTTCGGGATCGCTAAGGTCCTGGAATCCGATGTGGCGGCACAGGATGTGACAGTCACTGTCCTCCCCGTCATGACCCCTCAGTATGCCAGCCCGGAACAGGCGCGGGGCGAGCCCGTGACGGCGGCGACGGATATCTACTCGCTGGGCGTGCTGCTCTATGAGCTGCTAACCGGGCACCGGCCTTATCAGTTCAAATCGCGATCACCTCACGACATTCTGCACGCGATTTGCGAACAGGAGCCGGAGCGCCCCAGCCAGGCTGTGTACAGGCCGGAGACCCGCACTGGCGACCCTGATATTGCGAGCGCGCCCGACCGCGTGAGCAGGGTACGCGAGGGCAGCCCGGAAGCGCTGCATCGCCGGCTGGCCGGGGATCTGGACAACATTCTGCTGGTGGCGCTCCGAAAGGAGCCGGAGCGGCGTTATGCCTCGGTAGAGAAGTTTTCCGATGACATTCGCCGGCACTTGGACGGGCTCGCGCCGATTGCCCGCAGAGAGTGGCTGCGTAACCGGCCCCCATCGTGGAGAAAGATTAGGATCGGCGCCGTGGCAGCCGTCTTGATCATACTTGCCGCGGCGGTGTCGTGGATGGCGTATCGCGGATTTCGCGAGCGCTCGGTGCAGGTCCGCCGCTCGGTGGCCGTGCTCGGATTTGAGAACCTGTCACGGCAGCCGGAAAATGATTGGCTGTCGACGGCGCTCACCGAGATGCTCTCCACCGAGCTGGCGGCAGGTGGGAAACTGCGGACAGTGTCGGGAGAGCAGGTTTCCCGCGTAAAGCTGGAATTGTCTGTGCCGAACGCGCAGACATTTACCGGGCCCACGCTCGCCCGGCTGCGCCGCTCCTTGAATGCGGATTACATCGTGACCGGCGCTTACCTGGCCACAGGGAAGGGGCCGGATCTGAAGGTGCGGCTCGACGTACGCCTGCAGGACACGGCGGCCGGAGAGGTGATCTCGGCGGTGAGTGAAATCCGTGGATCCACCGACCTCCTGAGCCTGGCCTCAAGCGCGGGCGCGCGGTTCCGGCGGCAACTGGGCATCGGCGAGCGGGAGGAGGACGAAAGCGGATCATTGCGAAGAGCGCTGCCTGATGATCCGGTGGCGGCCCGCCGGTATGCAGAGGGCCTGGAACGGCTGCGCACCTTCGACATGTTGGGAGCTCGAGAGCTGCTGAAAGCCGCTGTCCAAGCTGCGCCGCGGCATGCTCTTTCCCATTCGGCGCTGGCGTTGGCCTCCGGTCTTCTGGGCTACGATGCCGAGGCGCGCGCGGAGGCGAGAAAGGCGCTGGATCTTTCCGCCAACCTCTCGCGCGAAGACCGGCTGTTCATTGAAGGCCGGTACTACGAGAGTATGGGCATGTGGGCCAAGGCGGTCGAAACATTTCGGGGATTGCGAAACGAGTATCCGGATAACCTGGAATACGGCCTCAGGTTGGCTACGGCCCTGACGAAAGCGGGAGATGGGAAGAATGCTGCCGCCGCCGTGGCCGCATTGAGGAAGCTGCCGGCGGGGGCTCAAGATCCGCGTCTCGATCTGGCGGAGGCGGAAGCGGCGTTGGCAATCTCGGACCTGGGCGCCGCTCGCGCAGCGGCAGCTCGCGCTATAAATCTGGGGATTGCGCAAGGCTCACGCGTGCTGGCGGCCCGCGCGCACTTGCTAAGCAGCCGCATTCTGATCGAATTGGGCGATCCGCAGAGCGCGCTGGAGGCCGCACGGGAGTCCCGCTATCTGTATGAAGCCGCCAAGCACCGCCAGGGAGTGGCCTGGGCGCTTAATGAAGCGGCAGCGGTGCTGAATCAGCAAGGCGACGTTGCGACCGCGCGTAACAACTACGATGAAGCGCTGGAAATCTGCCGGACAATCGGCGATCAGACGTGCATTGCCAACGATCTGGACAGCATTGGAGTGCTGTTGCGGCGCCAGGGAGAGCTTGAGGCCGCTCTGAATGCGCATGAGCAGGCGCTGGCGGTGCGCCGCATGGTAGGAGACCGGGCCGGTGTGGCGACAGCGCTTTACAACTTAGGCAACGTGCTGGAGAAGCTCGGCAACCTCCGGCGTGCCCGCGAAATGGATGCCCAGGCCTTGGAGCTGCGGCGATCGCTCGGCCAGAAGCGCGCCGCTGCCCTGACGCTGAGCCGGCTCGCAAATGTGCGCCGGCTTCAGGGAGCGCTTGAGGAATCGACGGCCATGCAGCATCAGGCGGTTTCGACGCTCCGCCGCATCGGCGACCGCGGCGGAACGGCGATGGCGCTGAACAATCTCGCCATAGTTTGGTTCGAGCGCGGCGACCTGCGTTCCGCGCGGGAAGCGTGGGAAGAAGCCTTGATGATCCGGCGGCAGCAGCGCGATAAGAACAACACGGCGGAGGTCCTCTCCGGCCTCGCCAGTGCCGCCTTGGCGGAAGGTAAGCTGGACCAGGCTCGCAACTATCTCAACGAGTCGATGTCGTTACGGCGCGGTCTTGGGGAACGTCACTCCCTTGCTCAGGATCAGCTTCTACTGGCGGAGGTCACCTTGGAGCAGGGCCAAAACGAGCAGGCCGAGAAGATGGCCGGCGAAGCTGAGGCGCAGTTTGAACATGAACATGCACACGGGTACGAGGCCGCGGCGCGCCTGGTGCTCACGCGCTGCCTGATGGCCCAGCACAAGATGGCCGAGGCTGAAAAGCAACTGAAGACTGCGCTGGCCCTGCTGCACGATAGTGAAGATCGCAAGCTGCATCTGCTCGCCAACCTGGCAACCGCCCGACTGAATGCCGCCCGGGGCGGCGAAGCCGTTGCGAGGCCCATCCTCGCGCGGGCTCGCGACGAGGCTCGCCGTTCTGCTCTGGTGCATGTCGAACTCCAGATCCGGCTCGCGCTGGTGCAGCTTGGAGCCGAAGAGCGGCCCGATTTGGCCCGTGACGCACGCCAGACCGGTTTTCTGCTGATTGCGCAAAAGGCAAGCTTGGCCGCGGGAAGACCGCAACAGCCAAAATAAAAGCCGGCGTGCTGCCGGTTCTTTGGAACGGTCGAGTCGGCTGTCAAATCAAAGCGGCTCTGCGAGAGACCCGGCGGAGGTTGCGGACTCGATAACGCGCCGCAACGACTCCGCGCTGAACGGCTTGCTCAAATAGTCGTCCATCCCGGCCTCCAGACAACGCAGCCGGGCCTCTTCGGTAGCGCTCGCGGTGATCGCGATAATCGGCACTCGGCAACCGGGCGGCTCCATGACCCGAATCCGGCGGGTCGTTTCGAGCCCGTCGACATCCGGCATCTCGCAGTCCATCAGAATCAGATCGAAGTGCTGCTGTTGCCAGCGCGCCAATGCATCGGTTCCGCTAATTGCGCACTCTACCGCGCAGCCCAGCTTGGCCAGCGAGGCTGATGCTATCCGCCGGTTGATTGGATTGTCTTCCACCACCAAAACCCGCAGCGGAGTCGTTCCTGGTCCTGCGCCATCTTCACCGAGACCTGAAAATCCTTTAAGGTTCCGTGTTGAATCCTGCCGAGGACTGCCGAAAACCTGGTCCAGCATTTCGAGAAGAAGAGACCGCTGGACCGGCATGGCCAGCGATCGGATATCGCTACGTATGGCTGAGGCGACCGGCGGCTGTCCGGGGCAGTAAAGCAGGATAGCGCTGGGACGCGCTGATATATCATCCCAGCAGCACAGGATGGCCGGAACCTCTGTTGAGCGGCCGTCCAGAATAACAAGCGAAATCTGGCTCCCGCTCTGATTCTCGAGTCTCTCTTTGAGAGCCTCGGCTGATGACACGAACTCGACCGTCATCCCCACCGATTGACAAGCTTCGGCCACTACCCGCGTGGTGACTGCGCCATGCCCCAGGATGAGCACCCTTCGGCCGGAAAACTTCTGCGGGAACTCCGGCTCCGGCTCCGAGTCTGCAACCGGCAGTGGAAGGTCGATGGTAAAGGTGCTGCCGGATTCAGGCCGGCTGATTACCGAAATCTCTCCCCCCATCAGGCGCGTGAGCTCGCGGCTGATGGCCAGGCCCAGGCCGGTGCCGCCGAACCGGCGCGCGGTCGAAAGATCGGCTTGTGTGAAGCTCTCAAATATGAGGCCTAACTTGTCTTCTGGAATTCCGATTCCCGTATCCTGCACCGAAATGCGGATCCCAGCGGTTACAGGAGCCATACAGCCCGGCTCGACTCGAACCAGGACCGCGCCGCGCGCGGTGAACTTCACGGCGTTTCCAATTAAATTGATCAATATCTGGCGGAGGCGCAATGCGTCGCCAATGACACGGCGCGGAGTCTCCCGTGCGCAGATCGCGGCGAGATCGAGACCCTTTGCGTGTGCCTGGGACGCCAGCACGGAAATGGCTTCATCGACGATCTGCCGTACATCGAAGGGCGCTTCCTCAAGATCGAGCTTGCCGGCTTCGATTCGAGAGAAGTCGAGCACGTCATTGATGATGCTGAGCAGAGAGGCGCTCGCGTGTCGAATCACCTCCACGCAGTGACTCTGGTCTGCATCCAGTCTGGTGTCTGATAAGAGGTCGGCCATGCCCACGATGCCGTTGATGGGAGTGCGCACTTCGTGGGTGATGTTCGCCAGGAAGCGCCTCTTCAGCTCATTAGCGCTAGAAAGCTGCACGTTGAGCGCTTCCAGCTCGCGTGATTTGGCCTCCAACTCGTTATTCTTCTGCTGAAGGTGAGCTTCCGACCGGCGCTTCAGGCGGTAACGGTTGATCACTAACACCACCGTGATGGCAAGCGACACCAGCACCAGGGCCAGCGAGTTACGGAAAGTAGTCTGGCGAGCGAGCTGAACCCGGCCAACCTCTTCCTGTTTCCGCAGCAGTTTGATTTCTTGCTCCCGGCGCTCGGTTTCGAACTGCACCTGGAGTCTGGCCAGGCGCCGCGCGCTTGTTTCATCGAAAAACGTCTCGCGCCCCGCGGCATACTGCTGATACAGCTCTAGCGCCTTCCGATAGTCGCCCGAAGCGGCCTCGAGCTGGGACATTTCGCGATAGGTGTCCAGCCGCTCTTCCGGCACGTCAACACTCGAACCGATCTCGATAGCGCGCCTCAGGGCTTCTCGCGCTTCCTTGAGGAGATCCATGCGGCGGAACACGCTTCCCATACTGTTCAATGCGGCGATCAGGCCCCTTTGATCCTGAATCTGTTCCCGCATGTGCACCGCTTCGCGCAGATATTCGAGCGATCGGGCGAGATCGCCCACATGATCGTAGGCAACGCCGAGATTGAAGTAGCTGTCGGCCATGCCCTTGCGATCGCCGATTTTTTCGCGAATCCGGAGCGCTTGCCGGAACAGAGGAATTGCCGTCTGATCCTGTCCCATTCCTTGATGGGCTATTCCGAGATTGGTCAGCGAGTAGGCAGTGCCCTGCATATCTCCGAGCTGGTGCTTGATTGCGAGCGAGAGCTCCAGATAGTGCATGGCAAGCTTGTAATTGCGGGTCTTGTTGTAGATCTTGCCAATATTGTTGAATGAGTACGCGATGCCCTGCCGGTCATTGATCTTCTGGCGGATGGACAGCGCTGTGAGGTGATGCTGCAGCGCGCTGTTCAGCTCGCCGCGATCGAACTCGAGCAGGCCAAGAGTATTCAGGCCTTGCGCCTCCAGCTTCTTCTCGCCCAGGCGCTGCCACATTCTCGTCGCCGCTTCCACCAGCGTGATCGCCTGGTCGTAATCACCTAAATTCCGAAGCGCGACGCCCTTGTTGTGGAGAGCGTCGGCTTCTTCTGCCGCCGCATGCTGCTCGCGGGAAGCCTTGAGCGCTTCTTCGGAAAGCGCAATCGACTCCTGCGGCTTGGAGTCCGAAATGCTTTTGGCGAGACGGTTCAGGATCCGGATGCGCCCGATACCGGTCGCGCTGAGCAGTTTCTTTTCAAGAGCGGCATGCTCGAATTGCGCCCCGTAAATTCCCACATGCGCGCAGACCGAGATAACCAGAATGAAGCCGAACCGGCGGCGGTTTCGTGTAGATTTCCCCAGCCGCCCAGGCCGCTCCATCGCGCTGCCCGCATCAAGCATCTTTTTATCCTACTGCCTCGGGGAATACATCGACAGTTCGCGTGCGGAGCATTAGACTCGGGATTATTCGATTACAAGCAGCAGATCCTTAGCCTCCACGTGCTGGCCAACCTGCACCAGCACACGGCTGACCTTCCCGGCAACCGGAGCATAAACCGTGTTTTGCATTTTCATGGCCTCCATCACAAGGAGCCGGTCTCCGCGTTTCACCGCCTGGTTCAGCTCGACGGCGAGGTTCGAAACCACGCCGGGAATCGGCGCGCCGATCTGCCCGGGAACGGTCGGATCGGACTTGGGCTTGGCCTCCACAGTCACTTGGAGCTTCCGGTCACGAATATTCACCTCGCGCGGCTGGCCGTTCAGCTCGAAAAATACGGTGCGGTGGCCCTCGGGATGGGGCTCGCCTACGGTCAGGAACTTGATCACGAGTGTTTTGCCGGGCTCCAGTTCGACGGTGATTTCCGCGCCTCGCTCCATGCCGTAATAGAATTGCGGCGTAGGTAGGACCTCCACGTTGGCGTACGCCTGGCGAGCCCGGGCAAACTTCACAAAGACATCCGGGTAAAGAAGATAGCTGAGCACCTCGTCGCGCGACGGCTTTCGGCCGATTTTGCGTTCGAGCGCGGCAGCAGTCTCCTCAAAATTGACGGGCGCCAATCTTGCGCCTGGCCGGCCTGTCTTCGGCTTGGCTCCGCGCAGCACGACCTGCTGAATTTTCGGCGGCCATCCGCCTTCCGGCTCACCTAGGTCGCCGCTCAACATCTCGACTACGGAACTCGGAATTGTTAGATCGTGATCCGGACCAAGTTCCGCGAATCTGGCAACGCTCATGTGATGGTTAACCAGGAAAAGGGCCAGGTCGCCGACGGCTTTGCTGGACGGCGTAACCTTCACAATATCGCCCAGCGCGAGGTTCACTTCAGCATAGGTGCGAGCGATCTCGTTCCAGCGATCGCCCAGCCCCATCGCCTCGGCCTGCTCTTTTAAATTGGTATATTGGCCGCCCGGCATCTCGTGAATATAAACCTCGGCGGTTCCCGAGCGCGGGCCGGTGTCAAAGGGAGCGTAATACGAGCGCACCACTTCCCAATAGGCGGCGCACTGGTTCAGCGCATCCAGATCAAGGCCCGTGTCGCGCTCTCCATGCGCCAGCGCGGCTACAATCGAGTTGAGATTTGGCTGGCTCGTAGTGCCGCTCATCGAGGCGATGGCCGCATCGGCCACGTGCACGCCACCCTCCGCCGCCTTCAGTACCGACGCTTCATTGATGCCGCTGGTATCGTGCGTATGAAAGTGGATCGGGATACCAATTTCCTGCCGCAGCGTGCGCACCAGTTTCTCCGCCGCATACGGTTTACATAGACCGGCCATGTCTTTGATGGCCAGAATGTGAGCGCCCATGCGCTCCAGTTCTTTGGCCATTTTGACGTAGTAGCCAAGCGAATACTTGTCGCGCTTCGGATCGAGAATGTCACCCGTATAGCAGATTGCGGCTTCACAGATCCTGTCTGTCTTCAAAACGGCTTCCATGGCCACTTGCATGTTCGGCAGCCAGTTGAGCGAATCGAAGATGCGGAAAATATCGATACCCTGGGCCGCGGCTTCGTAGACGAACTCCTGCACTACGTTATCCGGATACGCGGTGTAGCCGACGGCATTGGAGGCGCGCAGCAGCATCTGAAAACAAATGTTGGGAATCGCCTCCCGGAGTTGCCGCAGGCGCATCCAGGGATCTTCGTAAAGGAAGCGCATGCTGACATCGAACGTCGCTCCGCCCCACATCTCCAGGCTGTAAAGATTGTGCAGACGGTGCGCCAAAAACCTCGCGACAGCGAGCATGTCATACGTCCGCACTCGGGTGGCGAGCAAAGACTGATGCGCATCGCGGAATGTCGTGCTGGTCATGAGCAGCCGCTTTTGCCCCGCTGTCCATTCGGCGAATTTCTTCGGCCCAAGCTCGTTCAAAAGCTGCCGCGTTCCCGGCGGCGGCTCGGAAGAGACATGCGAAGGCACAGGCGCCGGCTGAATGCGCGCTGGGTGTGGTTTGCCGGCGACTGTGGGATTGCCATTGACGATCACGTCACCTAAATAGCTCAGCAGCTTGGTGGCGCGATCCCGGCGCGCCACGAACCGGAACAGCTCCGGCGTTTCGGCCAGCCACGACGTGGTGACCTTCCCGTTCTGAAAAGCGGCGTGGTTCACCACGTTTTCCAAAAACGGAATATTCGTCTTCACGCCTCGCACGCGAAATTCGCGGAGAGCGCGATCCATGCGCTGGCAGGCGTGACGGAACTCACGCCCCCAGGCCGTCACCTTCACCAGCAGCGAATCGTAATACGGGGTGATAACCGCCCCGCCATAGGCCGATCCGCCGTCCAGCCTTATGCCAAAGCCAGCCGGCGAGCGGTACGTGTGAATCTTGCCGTAATCGGGAACGAAGTTGTTGGCCGGGTCCTCGGTTGTAAGCCTGCACTGCAACGCGTACCCATACAGCGGCATCTCGTGTTGCGCCGGCAGATTCATTTCCGGGCCGTGCAACTCGAGCCCTTGCGCCACCTGAATCTGAGACCGGACCAGGTCGATGCCGGTAACCATCTCCGTAACCGTGTGTTCTACCTGAATCCTCGGATTCACCTCGATGAAGTACCATTTGCCGGTTTCGGCGTCGACCAGGAACTCCACCGTACCCGCGTTGTAATAGCTGGCCTCATGCGCCAGGCGAACGGCGGCATCCGCCAGCGAACGGCGAATCGCGTCATCCAATCCGACGGCCGGAGCTACTTCTACAACTTTTTGGTGGCGCCGCTGCACAGAGCAATCCCGCTCGTACAGGTGCACGATATTGCCACACCGATCGCCAAGAATCTGCACTTCGACGTGCCTGGCGCGGCGCACGTAGCGCTCTAAGAAAACGGCATCATTGCCGAACGCTGCGCCGGCTTCGCGGCGAGCTTCTTCGAGGCGTCCCGCGAAATCGGCTTCGGTCTCGACTACGCGCATGCCGCGCCCTCCACCGCCAAAGGCAGCTTTGATAATCAGAGGGAAGCCGATTTCATGCGCCAGCTTCTCCGCTTCACGCGGGTCGGTGACCGGCTGCTCAGTTCCCGGCACTACCGGAATACCGGCTCGGGTTGCCATCTGGCGGGCTGCCGTCTTGTCTCCCAGCAGCTCCAGCAGTTCGGCACTGGGGCCGATGAACGTGATGCCGGCCTTGGCGCAGGCCCGCGGCAGGGCAGGATTCTCCGACAAAAATCCGTATCCGGGATGAATCGCGTCCACGCCTTTTTCGGTCGCCAGCGCGATAATCCCCTCCACGTCGAGGTACGCTTCAACGGGTCCCTTGTGCTCCCCAATCAGGTAAGCTTCATCCGCCTTAAAGCGATGCAGGCTGAGATGGTCTTCCTGTGAATAGATCGCGACCGTTCGCAATCCCAGTTCGTTGGCCGCGCGCAGAATGCGGATGGCGATTTCGCCGCGGTTCAGGGCTAATAGCTTTTTCATCCGGAATGTTGCTCAGACAGCGGTGATGTTTCGAGCATAGCAGGCTCAAAAGCTAAGCCGTAACGCGAACTGGATTTGACGCGGGGCCTTGGCGGAGAAGATCCTGCCGAAAGTAGTCGGCTCGTCGGCATATGCCTGCGGGAGATCGAACTGGGCATGATTGAACAGGTTGAACACTTCGGCATCGAGTAACAACGAGACTCCCTCGCGCAGTGTGAAACGCCGCGCCAGAGCAACGTCCCAGTTCACCAGGCCGGGCCCGATCAACACATTGCGGCCGGCTGAACCAAAATGGTACGGCGCGGGTACGGCAAATGCGGAGGTGTCAAACCATCGTTCCGGCGTAGGGTTCGAAAGCCGTGGGTTTTTTAGAAGGTCCGGGCGGTCCAGGCCGAAAGCGCCGCCAATATTTCCTGTGTTGCTGTTGTCGAAGCGGAGATATGGTGTAAAGGGCTGGCCGGATTGAACCGTTGTAATTCCGCGGAGCTCAAAATTGCGATTCCACCATGAGCGGCCCGGTACCAAATATACGTAAGCGGCCGTCAGCCGGTGGCGCATATCGAAGCTCGAAAGCCCGCGCTCGGCACGAATGTTCTGGCTGTTCTGCGGAAAATTCTTTTCTGCGTTGCTCGCGAGAAATGCCGATGTGTCATCGATGGATTTGGAAACGGTATAGGAGGCCAGGAGCGAAAACCGGCGCGAGAGCCGGCGATCCATCGATGCCTGAAGAGAATGGTACGTGGAGTTAGCTCCGCTCTCGATGAACAGAATTCCGCCATAGCCGGGCACCGGACGGCGCGAATCGACGTCGGCCGGTCCTGGCGCGGCCTGGTTCAGATCGCGCGACCGGATTAAGTGCGTGCCTTTGGTGCCCCCATACACCAGGCTCACTACCGTTGCAGAGCCAAGCTGGCGTTCCACGCCGAAATTCCAGTGCTGTAGATAGGCGGTCGTCAGGTCGGGGCTCAGAGTGTTGGGCGAGGCCGGCGGCGTAATGCCTCCACGGGTTGGAAACGGATCATTGAGTGTCAGCAAAGAAGTCCGCGTTGGAAAAAATGCGCGCACGTTGAAATATGGCGGATTGAAGTATAGCGACGAGTTCACCACCAGCATGCCCGAGTCGTAATAGATTCCGTAGCCGCCGCGCACCACCAGGTTTGGAAGCGGTTTCCAGGCCAGCCCTACGCGAGGCGCCAGGTTGTTGCGGTCCGGCCGGATGCCCGAGCGCGAAACACCGCCGGTCCCGACTTGCACCAACGCTCTGGTTGCGGGGTCAAATGCCGACATGCGGTTGAATGGATCGACTGGAGGCGTATTGTATTCGTAGCGCAGCCCGAGATTCAAAGTCACGGTGGGAACGAGCTTCCAGTCGTCCTGCACGTATGCGTTGTAAGCAGTGGTGCGGAGCGTTTCCGGGTTGTCAAATGTGGCTTGGATTCCGAAGGTGGGATATCCAAGCAGCAGGTCCTTGATACCCGATCCTGTGATAGCCCCCGAGAAGGTGAGCGAGCCGCGCGCAAAATAATCGAGAAAGCCGTTCAGGCGGATGTGACGGACCTCGCCCCCGAGTTTTACGTGATGGCTGCCAAGGACGAGTGACAGGCCGTCGCTGATCTGGTAAGAGGTGGTGTTGCGCTCGATCGGAAGCTGGCTTCCATCCCCGATCGATGAATAGCCCGCGACGGTGATTGCAGGGTAGCCGAAGTCCCGAGGGGCAACGTTGAGCCAATTGACACCCCAAAGCGCTCCGACATTGATGCCGGCGTTTTGAGGCAGCACGCGGCGAAACGCCCGGTTGAAGCCCAGCCGCAGCGAATTCACGATATTCGAGCTGATTGTTCGCTGGTACTGAATCATGGCGTTATGCCCCGTGTTCGTGACCATGTCGCCGAATCCCGGAATGCTGGAATCGGCTGTGTACGGCTCATAGAGATCCTGTGTACCAAAGCTATATCGCACCGTGAGCTGATCCCGCTCCGAGAGATAATGATCGAGCTTACCCGTGAACAGGGATGTGCGGTCGCGCAGAACGGGTTGGGCCAGATAGTTCCCGGAATTGCCGGGCAGATTGGGCAAAGGGAACAATTTCAGAATCTGCCGCGCAACTGGTGAGACCTGCGATGCGGGAATGCTTTCGCGCTCGGCTGGAGTGGGAACGCTCGCCAGGCGCGTTATGCCGCGGCGTTCGCGCAAGCCTTCAAAATTTGTATAGACAAACGTACGGTCACGCCGGATCCGGCCGCCCGCACCGGCCCCGAACTGGTTTCGAATGAACTGAGGCTTCTCGCCGCCATCAAAGAAATTGCGCGCATCCAGCTCGCGGTTTCTGAGGTATTCATACGCCGTGCCGTGCCACTGGTTGCTTCCGCTTCGCGTAATCACATTCACCTGCGCTCCCGCATTGCGCCCGTACTCGGCGCTGTAGGAACCGGTCGCGATCTTGAACTCCTGGATGCTGTCCACGGGTAGCTGGAGCGCGTAGTTGTTTTCGTACTGGTCGTTGTTATCGATTCCGTCAAGCAGAAAATCGTTGAACTCCTCCCGTGCGCCGCCCGCATTCATGGCGAAGTTGCCCGTAGAGGACAGCTCGGAGCCCTGAACCGGAGGCACAACGCCCGGGGTCAGTAGCGCCAGTTGCAGGAAGTTACGCCGGTTGAGCGGCAGGCTGTCGATGCGGCCCTGATCAAGCACCGCTCCGAGCTCGGAGCTTTCACTCGATACAGATCGTAATGCGGCCGTCACCTCGATCGATTCTTTGCGCTCGCCTATAGGAAGGACGAAATCCAGGCGCAGGTGCTGGTTCACGTTCAGGGCGACACGGCGCGCATCGGCGCTTTGAAAGCCTGCGGCAGAAGCCCGGAGCTCGTAACCGGCCGGTGGAAGCTCGCTGATGGTGAAAAAGCCTGCGGCATCCGTCGTAACGGTTCTGCTGAACCCCTGCCGGCTGTTCGTGACTACGACCTGAGCGGATGGAACGGGCCGGCGGCTCGGGTCCAAAACGTAGCCGGAAATGGAACCGTTGGTTACTTGCGCGCACATGCGAACCGCAGGCAAGATGAGAACAAGCGTGATCAGAATACCGCTCCTCCGGGCAGCGGTTTGGCGTCCTGCCGCCAAGCCGTGGCGGTAAGGGGCGGATGCGTAATTATCTATGCCAATATGCTGAAACATGAGACCGAATTGTGCGGTGGAGGCGGCTTCTTCAGGATATCGCGAAGCAGCGCCTGGCCGCAGGCTGCGCCACCCTTGGAGTCGAGGAGAGGACCGGTACCGCGAAAGGGCGATGGCGGGGGCGCGGCCGAAAATATTGTAAACTAACTCTATCTTTCCAGGAGAATATTGCCGGTATGTCGATTCGAGCTTTCCGTTGCTGTGTGGCCATTGTGGCTGCCTCGGCTGCGTCATTCGCCGCCGAGTCCAAGGGCGATCCCGCCAAAGGCAAGGAAGTCTTTCAACAATGTAGTGTTTGCCACAATGCAGACAGCAACGAGAAGAAAATGGGGCCCGGACTGAAAGGTCTGTTCACGTGGGAGAAAATGTCCAACGGGAAGAAACCGACCGAAGAAAACGTTCGAGCCAAGGTCGATGAGGGCGGCAACGGCATGCCGGCGTACAAAGAGATGCTGAGCGATGAAGAGAAGAACGATCTCATCGCCTATCTGAAAACGCTGTAGGTACGCAGGCCGCAGGGCAGGAAGACACCAGGACCGGGATGCCGCACGTTGCCCAGTCTGCCCGGAAGGTTCCGCATTCGCGCATTCGGGAGCTGGCCGAGATTGCGATGTCGATGGACGGCGTCTATCGTCTGTACTTCGGCGAGTCCAATCTCCCCACTCCCGGCTATATCAAGCAGGCTGCTGTCGCCGCGCTGGCGCAAGGCTACACGTATTACACCGAGAATGCCGGGCTTCCCTCGTTGCGCGCAGCGCTGGCCGCGCACTATTCGCGCCTTCACGCCGTCAATCTCGATCCCGCGCGCGAGATCGTCATCACAGCCTCTGGCGTGCAGGCGCTCAATGTAGGGATTCGCTGCGTGCTTGATCCCGGTGATGAAGCGCTGGTCCTCACGCCCGCCTGGCCAAATGGCTCCTCGATTATCGCTATGGCGAACGCCGTTCCGCGCCAGATCCCTCATCCGTTGTGCGGCGAGCGCTACCGAATCGATTTCGATGCTCTAGAAGCCGCCGTGACCCCGCGAACGCGCTTGCTGCTGTATACGTCCCCTTCGAATCCGCTGGGTTGGGTCGCGAGCGAAATGGAACAGCAGAAGCTGTTGGAATTTGCGCGCCGTCATGACCTGTGGCTGATGGCTGACGAGGTTTATGACCGGCTCTACTACGCGAGCGCACGCATGGGCGAGCCTGTTCCCTCAATTCTGCGTCTGGCTTCGCGTGACGACCCCGTAATGGTTGTGCACTCATTTTCTAAAAGCTACTGTATGACGGGCTGGCGCGTGGGGTGGCTCGTCGCTCGGCGCGATGTAGCCGCCAAAGCGACGCAATTGAACGAGTTCATCATTTCGCACGCTCCAAGCTTTGCGCAGAAAGCCGCTGAAACGGCCCTGGCCGATGGGGAAGAAGAGCTCCATGCCATGCTGGCGCGCCTGAAGGAGAATCGGGATCTCTGCCTGCAAGCTCTCCGCGGCATGCCCGGAGTGATCGTGCCCCAGCCTGACGGCGCTTTTTATCTTTTCCCGAAAATTGAAGGCGTGGACGATTCGTTTGAGTTCTGCCGCAGGCTGCTGATGGAAACGAAAGTAGGGCTGGCCCCTGGGGTCGCGTTCGGCGCCGGGGGCGAAGGCTCGGTCCGGATTTGTTATGCCTCGGAACGTTCCGTGCTCGAGCCGGCTCTGGAACGCCTCCGGCATTTCCTCACGGCGTAGCCGCTAGACGCTCAAAGCGCGAGTTTGCCCGACAACACCATCTCGTCGAGAGAAAACGTCTGCGTGATCTTGTAGAGGCCGATCTGCGTTGCGAACTGCACCCTTTTGTCCTCCGGCGTAATCTCCTCATTTTTGGGGAAGAGGAACAAGACTATGCCGCCGTCATCGCGGACCACTACTCGCGCCGCCGCCGAGTGAATGGTCTTCTTGGCCTCGCGTTTCAACTGGCCGCGATGTTTCAACTGCTTTTCAAGCGCGCCTGGATCGCCTGGCAGCATTCGCGAGGGAATTCCCAGGACCGCGACGGCGTAAAAACCCTCATCGACGGAGGGTGCTGAGGTGTCGGATGTTTTTAAATTCGCTTCCTGCACCGGGAGCGCGCTCTCCCATCGCACAGTCAGGGATGCCGGCGCGGCTCCGGAATGACCGCCCGTTCGGGGATTCGTGCCGGTGTCCTGCCGCCGCCCTCCGCCTCTGCGGCCTATTCCCGGACCTCCGATCCCGACTCCGCCCATTCTCATAGAGCCGTATCGGGCGGTGCGATTGCTGCCGTCAGAAGAAGTATCTAGCTGAGGCACCACCTGTTTCGCCCACGGCGACTCCGTCAGAATCTCTCGGGCATCGGCTTGTGTCCACTCTGCGACGGGCTTGGCTTTCCAGCCAGAATCCCCGGCGGCGAGCAGGGCCACGCACACACCGAACACTGCCACCTGGCGCAACCTTTTCATGAGCACCGTCCGCGATGTACAGACGGCTCCTGGCGCCTCGGATGTTACAGGCCTCAGGCGCGCTTGCGCCGGAGCCACATGACGATCTGCTCGCCATGCTTATCCGGCGGAAATACAGGGTAGAAGACCTTTTCGATTTTCCCGTTTTTGAGCACCATAGTAAGGCGCTTGATCAACGTCATACCATTAAATTCAAAGGTCGGCAGATTCAACGCATGGGTTAGAGCGAGGCGTTCATCGCTCAAAACTTCGAATGGCAACTGCAGGCGCGCCGCCATTTCTTTTTGATATTCAGAGCTCTGCGTTGAGAGCCCGAAGACCTCCGCTCCTAACGATTGAAGCTCGCGGTAATGATCCCGCATCGAGCACGACTGCGGCGTGCATCCTCGCGCGCCCGGGATTTCGTCCCATTCCGGCGGCACACTCTTGTCCGGCGTGCCCGTGCGCGGATAGGCATACACAATCACGCGACCGCTTGTCATGCGCGAAAGATCGATCACGCGGTCGTTGGTTGAGCGCAGAGGGATCGAAGGCATCGTCATGCCCGGCAAATGATCGCAGGCGCCATCGTCCAGCGGCACAGGCAAGCCGGCCGGCAGCCGCATCAAAGGATTCGATCGTTCATTCATTTGAAATTCACCTCGCGTAACGAAGCCGGGCAGGAACTACGCCGATTGTTCAGTATAGAACGCGATGTCATGATCGAAAGCCGTCCCAGCATCACGGCGCAACGAGTCGCATTGCGGCGCGCGGCGCACCAGGTCCTCGATAACCCGCGGGTATTTGAAGATCCGCTGGCGCTCCGGATTGCCGAGAGCGATGAACGGCAGTTGCGGGATGCCGAGCCGCGCGGCGACCGGAGCGTCGGTTCCAGGGCGCTTCGCGCCTTTATAGCCGCCCGCAGCCGTTATGCCGAAGACGAGCTTGCGCGAGCAGTTGCGCGTGGCGTGCGTCAATATGTGATTCTAGGCGCGGGTCTGGACACGTTTGCGTACCGCAATCCTCATTGCGATTACAGCTTGCGCGTGTTTGAAGTCGACCACCCCTCTACACAGGCTTGGAAGCGCGAGCGGCTCCAAACAGCAGGGATTCGTGTCCCGCCGCTCGTGAGTTTCGTGCCAGTCGATTTCGAGCACGAAACGCTCTCCGGCCGGCTTGGCGATGCCGGATTTCGTATCGGCGAAATGGCTTTCTTCGGCTGGCTCGGCGTGACGCCCTATCTGACACATACTGCGTTCAGCTCCACGCTCAGTTTCATGGCCTCCGCTCCAGCCGGTAGCGGCGTTGTGTTCGACTACGCCGTAGCCCGTTCGGCTCTCAACTACTTCGAACGAGCAATTCTGGATGCCTTGGCACATCGGGTTGCGCGGGCCGGCGAACCTTTCCGCTTATTTTTCGAGCCGCAGGATCTTGCGGTTCAATTGAGGAAGCTTGGATTCGAGCATGTAGAAGATCTTGGGGCGGCAGAGATCAACATGCGCTATTTCAGCGGCCGTGCTGACGGGCTGGGTGTCCGGGGCGCGCTCGGCCGCCTGGTGAGCGCGCAGCTCTGAGCTCGCAGCTTCCGGCGACCCGAGGAACTACGAAGTCGTTGTTGCATCCTCGCTGAGATGGACTTGCCGGCCCTTGCGGAATGCAATGTTCGCCAGATGAGGTCCGGCCACGGCGCTCGCGCCCACTTCCACGGTCGCATTGGGCTGCTGCCGGGATCGCACGCAATCCAGAAAATTCTGAATGTGGGATGTCACGGGAACCGGAGCATCCAGCTTGTGAGTCGGCTCCGGATTCTGTTTCCACGGTTCTTTCCAGACGCGCAATCCGGCCTCGTCCAGGATCATTGTTCCCTCGTCGCCTTGGAACTGGATTGACCACCCGTTGTCGTAGGAGTTCGCATAATTTAGCGTCCAGGTAGCCATGAAACTCGGGTATTCGAACACCGCGCAGAACACATCCGGCACTTCGGAACCGGTGGTCTTGGCGGTCTGCCCGTAGCAGATCGCCGAACGCGGCGTACGCGCGTTCGTAAACCATTGGACTACGTCCATCAGGTGAGTTCCCTGATCGGTCATGTTGCCGCCGGAGTAATCCCAGAAGTAACGCCAGAACCGAAAGCGCATTGGCTCTAGGTCCCGGTCCTTCGCCGGCCCCAGGAATCGCTTCCAGTCCAGTTTTCCCGCGAGCGGCGAGTTGTCCAGCGGGCGCGCGATGTTCCAGTTCCACATCGGCTTGGCGAGCGTGATCTTGCCCAGAATACCGCTGTCCACGAGCGCCTTTGCTTTGATTACCGATTCCGCGCTGCGGCGCTGCATACCGACTTGCACGATTTGAGAGGTTTTCCGCACAGCCCGAACCATCTGCTGGCTCTCCTCGAGCGAGTGCGACATCGGCTTCTCGAGATAAACGTCCTTCTTCGCGTCTAAGGCGGCCAGCAGGTTGGGAGAGTGCTGGTGATCCGGCGTGGCGATTACCACCGCATCAATTCCCGGCTGTGCCAGCAGGTCGTGGTAATCCACGTAGCGCTTGGCGTTCGGCGCGTTCTGGAGGGCCTTTTCGAGATTGGGCTCGTAGACTTCCGCGATGGCTACGCACTCTGCGCCGAGCTTCTGAAAATTTTGGGCAAGATACCGGCCGCGCCCGCCGGCCCCGATCAGGCCAAACGAAAGCCGGTCGTTGGCGCCCCATGCTCTTCGAGACACGAACAACGGCGCCGCTGCGAGCGCTGCCCCAACCAATTGCCTGCGATCCCGATCCATAAACGCCTCCTGGCGCATACTCTATAACGCCGCGCGCGCCTTCGCAAACCTCGGCGTTGTTGGCTAACTAGCGCTTCTGGCAGCGCGGACAAAAATGCGTCCCGCGCTGCGTTACCAGTACCCGGCGAATAGGCGTTCCGCATGTGACGCATGGCTCCCCCGTTCTGCGGTAGACCCGGTGCTCGACCTGAAAGAAGCCCCGCCGTCCATCGGCATCTACATAGGAGGAAACCGAGGAGCCGCCTTTGGCGATTGCTTCCGTGAGGACTTGTACAACGGCTTTGTGCAAGCGCCGCACGCGGTCTTTCCGCAGCCGCGAAGCAATGGCCAGCGGATGAATACCTGCTCGAAACAGAGCTTCATCCGCATAGATATTGCCGATGCCTCGCAAAAACATCTGGTTCAGGAGCACCGCTTTGACCCGCGCTTTGCGTTTGGCAAGCCTCGCTGCGAACTCGGCGAATTCCACCTCCAGCGGCTCCGGACCCAACCTGGCAATTCGCGCAGGCAGCTCCGGGGTTACTTCGAAGCGGCCCAGCCGCCGCGTGTCATCAAACAGCAGCATTCCGCGGTCGAGAGTGAGGATCGCGCGCGTATAAGGGCCGGGATCACCTTTTGTGAACAGCCGGCCCGTCATGCCGAGGTGGATGGAAACAAATCCGCCGCCTTCCAATTCGAGCACAATGAACTTACCGCGCCGGTGGACGCGAGCAATCTTGCGGCCTATAAGCATCCCGGCCGTTCTGTCCGGATCTGCCCGCATCACGAAACCGCACCGGAACTCGGCCGCCAGGATCTTTCGCCCTGCCAGCCGCGGCGCAATCAGCCGCGCGATCGTTTCGACTTCCGGAAGTTCAGGCATTATGTATGTTCATCGAGTGTGCGCCGGATACACCGGGCAAAACGATTATTTCAGCAAAACGAATTCGCAGGCGGCCTGTCAACCGGCCGGCACTCGCGAGAAATTTAACCATTCTTAACGGTGAATCGCGTGCTGCGGGCCGCCGTTTCGCGCCCGAACATCGTCAACATCCATATGGAGAGTGCAAATTCAATTCGACGGTCCTGTCTTCGTTCCTTCGCTAAGTTTCATTCAACGGCGGCTCTTCCGAACAGCACCGCGACTCAGATGGAGCAATCGATCGAAAACGTCAGCGCAGCCCTCAGCGCGTTCTTGGCCGCTAACCTGTCCGAGTGGATAGGCGCATCGTGGGCGGTGGCGATCAGTACTTTCGGGCGCACTTTGTATCCCGCCGCCATCTGCGGAACAGTACCTGATTTGCAAATCTGCCTGGAACACGTAGTGAAGTTTCTTGCAGCCGGAGGCCCCTTCACGGAGCGCCTTGAAGGATCATCGGCAACGGATGCGGCAGACTCGGCGAGACCGTGTGCGCTGGTTCCCATCAGAGTCCGCAACCAGACTTTGGGTGTTTTCGCGCTTGGCCCGAAGAAAGAAACCTGCGCGTATACGGAGGCCGATCGCCAATTGATGGCGGATGCGGCCGCGCAGCTCTCCGCTCTCCTGGAGCGGGAAACTCTGGCCTCCCTGATCACTGCAAAGCTGGCCGAGGCCCAGCGAACTCGCGCAAATCTCAAGGCGGCTCGGGATATGCAAAACCGGTTCTTGCCCGGCCACCTGCTGCCGGTTCGAGGTCTTGATTACGGCGGGGAATCGCGGCCGGCAGGAGATCTGGGAGGCGATTTTTTTGATTTCGTCCGGCCCTCAAACAACGCACTGGCCCTATCCATAGGAGAGATTACGGGCGCGACATTGGGCGCGGCCATTATGATGTCCGGTTTGCAGATGTTTCTGAGGACTCTGACGGTCCATCTGGACCCGGACATAGCGAGCACTGTTCAGGAACTAAACAGGACTTTCTATGAGCTGTCTCCCAAGGACGTCTACGCGACGCTATTTTATGCGCGGCTCGATCCATTGTGGCGGCAAGTCACCTATACAAACGCGGGCCATGAGCCCGCGCTGCTGGTCCGGGCCCGTACGGGCAGAGTTCAGAGGCTCGAACATACGGGTAGCGTCCTGGGCCTGAGCAGGCGGGCAGCCTATGGCAGCCGTACCGTTCTGCTCGAGCCGGGCGATGTGCTTGTGGCCTTCACCGATGGGATCTCGGGAGCTATGGACTCCCAAGGCCGTGAACTCTGCGAGACCGGCATCGTCGAAATCATTCAACGGCACCTGCATGCCTCAGCCAGTGATCTGGCTGCACACATCATGGAAGCTGTCGATGCGTTTACGGATCTGGCGCGGTTCGCAGACGACAGAACGGTGGCTGTCGCTCGTCTAACCGCCGCTGCCGAGACCCGGCTGTGCGAAGATTATGCCGCGGTTCCCGCCTGCGCTGCCGGATAATCAAAACTAAATGGCATGATCACGAATCCTGCGCCGCGGTGCCGCCGAAGATTCGGTTGAAAAATTCCCTTGTCCGCTGCCGGATCTCTCGCAGTGTTGTGTCCAGTCGTTTTTCGTGCAGATAGTCCGGTGTCCATCGCCGGACAAGCTCCGATAAAATTTCAAATTGAGCCTGCGCCCTCGGCAGGCTCACTCCAGCATAGCCTGTTGAGATGCGCATGCCATGGTCGATGGCGCGGTAAAAGGTAGCCGCGTCCCGCAGGAAATTCGCGTCTTCACGCTCCAGGTGACCCATCTTTTCAATTACATCGATACGCTCCGGCGTATTCAGCACCTTGTAAAAAATCCCTGCTCCCTTCAGCCGAAGATACATCAGCGCAAAGTCGATGTCGTAGTAGCCGCCTGCGCCCGCTTTGAGCGGATTGCGCGCGCCTTGTTCCTTTTCCAGGCGGCTGCGCATCCGGGCCAGTTCTTTACGGGATCGTCCGCTCTGTCCATAACGGCGCCAATCCACATCTTGCAGTTCGTGAAGAAACTCCGTGGCGCGGTCAAGATTTCCGGCTACGCCGCGGGATTTCATGTAGGCAATACCCTCCCACGCCTCAGCGCGTTTGGCAAAATAGTCGCGGTAGCTGGACTCGGTCTGTACCAGCGCGCCTTCGCGGCCGTCAGGCCGCAGCCGCGTGTCTACCGTAAACATGATGCCTTCACCGGTGTACGCGCTGAGAGTGTGGATGATCTTTTCGGCCACGCTCGTCCAGAACACCTGCTCCGCGGCATCGGCATCCGGGATCACAAAGACCAGGTCAGCATCGGAAGCCAGGTCGAATTCCCGCATTCCCAGACGCCCGAGCGCGATGATCATCATCTGGTCACGCGGCTCGTAGCACCCGCCGGCCGGCGACGGCGCCTGAACCAGCGCAGTGCGGTACGCAGCCGAGATCACCTGGTCGGCCAGTTCGGATGTGCGCTCCAAAGTCTCGAAAATGGGTGCGGGACGAAAGATGCTGTCGCTTTGAATCCGCAGCATCTGCCGGCGGAAGAACCGCCGAAGTGCGGCGCCATCCTCCAGCGGGGGCAGCGGCGGCGTGCTGCGCGGTTTTAGTTCGTCGATCAGCTCCGGGTATCGCAGCAGTTGATCCGCAAAATACTGGCTATGCTCGAACAGATCGATAAGGCACTCGGCCAAAGGAGGGCTGGAATCCAGTGCTTGCAGCCACTCGGGATTGGCCAGCACTCTTTCCAGATAATGTTCGAAGCGCTCGCGGCCCCGATGAACCTTAACGCGCGAAAGTACGGCCGCCAAACCTGGCGCGCGCTGGTCCAGAAAACGGGTCAGGTTGCTTGATCCGGGAGGCGCGACGATCGTCAGCATCTCCTGCTCAGGCGGATTTGGCGGTTGTGGCATGTAATAGATCGGCTTCTGTGCGTGGATGACGCGTTCGTAAAGCACCCGCACGCTCGCCAAATGCTCCGCCACATTCTGCTGGAGGCGCTCGGCGGTGAGAAGCTCACCTTTCGCATCCGGCGGCATCTTGCGCGCCAGTATCGCGAGCGATGCCGGATGGCGTGGCAGTGTGTGTGTCTGGCGGTCCTCGTCGAATTGCAAACGATGCTCCAGATGCCGAAAAAACTGGTAAGCGGAGGCCAGCCGGGCGTACTCGCTGCCCGAGAGTAAGCTCTTATCGCGCAGGCGAAACAGCGCGAACAGCGTCCCGCCGTGCCGGACCCAAGGCTCGCGCCCCCCATGCAGACGCTGGAGGCACTGTACCAGGAACTCGATATCACGAATGCCGCCCGGAGCCAGCTTGATATCCAGGCCGTTATTGCTGCGTTTGGCCAGCAATTTCTCGCCGATACGCTCACGGGTTTGAGATACCGACTCGACGGCTCCGAAATCGAGCGAGCTGGAATAGATCAGAGGTTCGACAAAATCCAGCAGCTCCCGGCCCGGACTGCGGTCGCCGGCCGACACGCGGGCTTTGATGAGCATCTGCTTTTCCCAATCCCGCGCGCGCGTTTCGTAATAGCTCTTGGCTCCATCCAGCGAAATACAGACTTCGCCCAGTCGCCCGTCCGGCCGCAGCCGCAGATCTACGCGATAACACATCCCGTCAGCAGTGTAAGTAGAGAGCAGGTCCGTACACTGATTGGCTACTTTCTTGAAGAATTCCTTGTTTGTGATGGAATTCGGCCCATCCGTCTCGCCGTTGCCGGAATAGACGAACATCAGGTCGATATCAGAGCTGTAGTTGAGCTCCTTTCCGCCCAGCTTGCCCAGGGAAAGAATCGAAAAAGCGCCGCGCTCGTCACCGGCGCGAGGCTCGCCGTGCCGGCGGACCAGATCTTCGCGAATGTGCCGGTAGCACAGGTCCAGGATCGCATCGGCGAGATTCGAGAGCTCCTCGGTAACGTCGGAGAGCGTCGCCAGGCCGAGCACATCCCGCAGCATGATTCGCAACAGTTGTTGCCGGCGGAATCGCGCCAATTCCTGCGGAGCAGGCACGCCGGCCGCATTCGCGCCGAGAAACTCGAGCAGCCGCTGCTCAAACTCCTCCTGCGACAGCACGCGATGCAAATCGCCCGAGACAGCGAGCTGCAGCAGCCATTCGGAACGGCTCAAGATGCACTCGGAAAGAAATTTGCTGTAGGAGAAAGTGGTAATCAGAAAACGGAGCGCAGCAGCGGAGCTTGAGATCCGGTGAAACGCTGCCGGAGACTCTTTTTCGAAACGCTCCAGATAGCGTATCGCCTGATCGGGATCGGGAACCGTTGCCAGCAGCAGTTGGATTCGGGTCAGAACGCGTTCCGGGACGCTCGAATCGAACTGCACTCGCCTTTCGCGCAAGCGGCCCGGGTCGGGAACTCCGACTTGATCGGCCAGATGGGGCATGTGTCAGGCTAACGTGGCCACAACACAGATTATATCCTTCACCCGCACAATACCAGGCTGCAAGACGCGGGCATAAAATCCGCTCATGCCCCAGCGCGGCGAGGAAACATCGCCCGCCTTTACCCGGCCGTCGTAAATTTCGCGCTGGATCGCGGCGCCATACACATCGAGCGTTGAGCAGGGAACCCGGATTCGCGTCAATTCGAGCAATGCTGTGCCCGCCCGCAACTGCTGGCCGGTTCGGAGCCCGCGCCGATCGAGACCGCGAACTGTCAAATTCTCGCCCAATGCGCCATAGTAAACGGGGTAGCCGCGCCGGGCCAGCTCGTCAATCCCATCCGCGTCCATGAGAAGTATGGCCTTGTCCGGCCCGCCATGAATCCGAGGGTGCGCCCAGGAGTCGCCTTCGATGCCGTAAGCGGTAATCTGCGCTTGTGAAACGGCTCGCTTTGGAATGCCCCCGGGAGAGACGTTGATCTGGATAATCTCGCCCGTCATGGGCAGAACGCAGTCGCTGTCCTGTGCCTCAAATACTCCGGCTGACGACGCCGGCTGCGGGAGTCAACCGGCTTCGAATCTGGTTCATGACATCAGAGGCGAGGAACGGTTTGCGCAGCACGGGAAAGTTGTGTTCCTCACACAGCGCCTCTTCCTCGGGCGGCAGAATCGTTCCGGTCATCATGATGACGAGCATCTGCGGGACCGCTTGCAGGAACTCGACACCCAGCTCGACGCCATTGCCGTCCGGCAGCATGTAATCGAGCAGCGCCGCATTGGGCTTTTCGGCTGCTACCCGCCGCCGCGCCTCAGTCGCCGACTCGGCCGTGAGCAGCCGCCAGCCGGCGTCGGCCATCAGCCGTTCCAGGAAGTGCAGCAGGTCGCGGTTGTCATCTACAATTAGCACGGTCGGATGAGCGGGCACCGCGGCTTCGCCCGGCTCCGTGGAGCGGATCTGCAGCGACTCGCCGTTATCGGCTAAGTCCACACGAACCCGCGCGCCGGCATTCACCTGCCCGGTCGCGACGAGCGTCGCCAGCGGCTGAGTCAGGTGGCGGTGAATGGTTCGGTTCAGTTCCCGCGCGCCATACTCCGGGCTCGTGCCCTTCCGTAGAAGGAACTGCCGCGACTCAAACGGCACCTCCAGCGTGAATGAGCGGCTTCCAAGCCTGGTGTTGACGTGGTTCTGCAAATCCGTGATCTGCTTATCCAGGATCGCCGAGAGCGATTCCACGGTCAGGGGCTGGTAAGTAATGATGCAGTCGATGCGGTTTACGAACTCCGGCGAGAAGCGCTTTCGCACGGCTACGAGCGCAATATTCTGGAGCTTATTGGTCAGGTCTGCCGGTTCCGCCGACTTGACGGATTGAAATCCAAAATCCGGATTGATTTCCCGCATCATCTCGCGGGCGCCCAAATTACTTGTTAGAAATACCAGGCTTTTTTCGAAATTAACGACAGAATTATCGCCTAGCCGCAGAATTGCCTTGTCGAGCACGCCGAGAAGCAGCCGCGTCATGGACGGCGCCGCTTTTTCAATCTCGTCGAATAGTACCAGGGAGAGGCTGCATTTTTCGCTCGTCACGGCGTTCAGCTTCTGCTGAGTGAGCATGGGCTGGGTTTCGCGATGCCCCAGATATCCCGGAGGCGCGCCGATCAGTTTGGCCACCTCATGTTCCATTTGGAACTCGCCGCAGTCGATTTTCAGCACGTTCTTTTCACTGCCGTGGAGCACGTCAGCCAGGGCTTCGACCGTCTTGGTCTTTCCCGTGCCCGTGGGTCCCAACAGCAGGAACACTCCGACAGGCCGCCCCTCGGGCGCCAGACCTGCCTGGTACATCTGGATGTACGGAACAATCACCTTAGTCGCGGCGGGCTGGCCAACTACCTTCTGGGACAGAATTGCGGTCAGATTCTCTGCCTGGTCCTGAGATTGTTTCCGCGATCTTCCCGACTGCGCGTTCTTGTTTCGCTCCACGGAACCCTCTGAATCGATTATATCGGCCGGCCTGTTTTTGACCTTTCTTGACCGTTTTTGATCTGGGGTTGTGGTGTCCTTCATTGGTACCCTTTCCGCGTATTATGAATAAAATTCGACGCTCCCGACGCTGGGATTACTTTGTTCCCGGCGGTCGTGACCGCCATTCTTCGCTGTTTTGCGCCCGCATACAAACAAAACCGGCTTTTTATATTAGTGCGGGATTTTCAATCCACCCAAACTCATAACACGGAAAAGACCGGCTGTATGTATCTTTTCATACTTCCCGCCGCCCGCCAGCGATCCCAACACGACGATTTGGGCGGAAATTAGGAGGCGCGCTAGCGGTGCCGGAAAGTGATCCGGCCCTTCGTCAGATCATACGGGGAAAGCTCTAGGGTGACTTTGTCGCCGGCCAGAACACGAATGCGGTTGCGACGCAGCCGGCCGGCCAGGTGGGCCAGGACCACGCGATCGTGATCGAGTTGAACGCTGAATAATCCGCTGGGGAACTTTTCTAAGACGGTACCGGTAACTTCGATATTGTCTTCCTTACTCATAAACCTCCACTACTTGGAGCGCTGGGCGGGAGCCAAGTCCGCGATCCCGCCCGTGTGCGGGCTCACTAGGCGGGCGTCACGTTGGCCGCCTGCAGTCCTTTCGGACCGCGGGTCACCTCAAATTCCACCTTCGATCCTTCGTCCAGCGTACGATAGCCTTGGGCCTGAATGGCCGAGAAGTGCACAAATACGTCTTCGCCGTTCTCCCGCTGGATGAATCCATAACCTTTTGCTGCATTAAACCACTTTACGGTACCTTTTTCTTTCATCGGTCTTTCCTTAAACGTTTGTTGCATCTGAACTCCTGAGCTCGATAACCGTAAAAACGAAAAGGGGCTGCGGCGTACTCACACAGCCCCCTTCGTGGAACGTGTTCCCGCACAAACCGGAGTCAAAGGCCCCTTCATTATAACTCACAGCGCGAGTTTGCCATGCGACTCATATCACTGAAAAATTGACGGTTGCGTAACGGGAGAACCGGCCATTACCGGCCTTCGCCGGCGAGCTTCCGGTATATCGAGCGGGCCTCCTCAAACTGCGCAAAGACGTGCCGTTTCTCTGCTTCCGACCTCCACCACGGCCATGCTTCCGCCATCGCCTGGAGCTTCGCCAGCCATCGCAGGAAGTATTCGGCCGATTCGCGGTTCCGGATCTTGCCGTCTCCTACATACACCCGGATCGCACCCGTAGTAGCCTGCGCCAGGCCCAGGTCAATCGCAGGATTCGCCGGTCCTTCAGCGTAGAGCGCATACCACGCGCTCTCCTTTGCCTCCAGCCGCAAGTTGAAAGGACCGTTGCGAGGCGGAAGCTCCCGGATAATGCGGCCGTTCTGGTAGATCAACAATTTCGTAATGGGCACGATCGAGTGCAGTGCGCCTTTTATTTCGATCGTCCCGGCGTTTGCGAGCCGGACTTCGTCTCCCGGCAGATGCCCGTCGATTTGAAATTCTACAAGCGGCCCCGTGGTGTAGAACGTGTGTCCCTTCCGCAGAGCGTCCATCCAGGCTCGCGCGCTAAGTTCGCGGCCAGTGTACGCATAGGTGCGGACGCTGCCGATCAGCTTGCCGTTATGCAGGCTGGTGATCGAATCTTCTCCGCCGGTGGGCGTCAGCGGTAGGTCATTATTTAGCAGGTGATGCCAAATGCGGAGCTGCGCATGGCCCGCGTGTGACCATTCAAGACACTGGACGGTGCGGAGCGCCGCATCCACCGGCAGAGCCTTGGCTACGCCGAGATTTTTCTCGAGCGGGTCCGCGTCGCCGGAGAAGGCGTGCACATAACCGACGACTGCGCCCTGCGCTGTCGCCTTCCGAAACATATCCGTGTTGCTCGGATAGAGGCTTTCAATCGCCGTGCCCTCATAGCCGGTCGTGAACGGAGAGATGAGATGATCGCGCAACCCGAGCATAAAAGTATGACCGTAGAACGGCGGCCGGTACTCTTCGCCCACGATGACCTTCAGGTTTGGGTCATTCTTTGAAATCGGATGCTCACCGCCGCCCGGTACAAAATACTGCCAGTCCAGAATGCGGTTGTCTTTGTTGGCCACCAGACTGTTGAGCACGTGCTGATCCTCTGCGCGCGACATCATCTGCAGGTTCTCCAGCGTGTTGTGCAGGTTGCCGCCGTAGTTCATGTGAACGTGCGTGGAACCGCTGTACCAGCCGAGCTCCGGCATATTCACCAGGCGTTTTAGCCGCAGCGTCAAGTCCGCTGTGTGCTCCGGTCGAATCTCGGTTTCCTCCTTGGCCGGGACATACTCAAACCCTTTTACGGCTTCGACCGCGACCCGGCCCGGTGGCAGCTCGGCAGTAAATGATCCGGGCACGTGAATGCTGTGCCGGCCTGAAAGACCGATCCGGGAATAAGCATCCGGGGGCGGATAGAACTTTCCATCGGCGGCCATATAGTGGATGCGCGCTGGAGTCTCCCGTCCCGTTTCATCCAGCACACGAACGTGCAGACGGCCCATGGCGCGCTTCCAGCGGCGCGCCGTGATCTGAATCTTTTTCTGCGCGCCTCCGTAGGTCTCGAGCAGGCACAACTGCGGCAGGCCCTCTTCGTTCGAGATGTAGACGATCCATTCGCCGTCCGGCGACCAGCGCGGGTGAAAGTGATCAAAGGAACCGAACGTCAGTTTGTACGGCTCGCCGCCGGCGAGCGGAATGACGTAGATCTGGTTATATTGATCGGCGGCGCCGCGCGTAGACGAGTAGACGATGCGCTTGCCGTCTATAGAGACGTCCGGCCGCGTCCGGTAAAGTGTTTGCTCGTGTAAAATGCGCTCAGCCCGTTCCATGCCTCCCGCTTCGGCAGGCATGCGCCACAGGTCGCCGGAGCCTAATGGTACGCCGCGGTTCGAGACGAACACGATCTGCTTGCCGTCAGGTGTCCACGCCGGCTCGATGTGCATGTCCCAGGCCCCGAAATACAGCCGGTCACGCTCATACCGGTGGTCGCTCGTGACCGCAATCTCCTCACCCGCCCACTCGCCGTTCCGAATTGGCCGTATGTAGATATTGAAATTGCCGTTCGGGCGCGTGGAGACATAGCACAAGCGTGTTCCATCCGGTGAAAATACCGGGTCGGTATATATGGCGTCATCCGCAGTGAGAGCGCGCGACACGCCCGTTTCAACATTGAGGATCTCGAGCTGTATGCTCCTGCCGTCGTCATCGGCCGTGTAAACGATCCACTTGCCGTCCGGAGACCATGCCGGCGATGAGTGATATTTGCGGCCGTAAGTGAGCTCCGTCGCTGCGCCGGTGTGCGGGTCAACCTTCCAGATGGAACCCGCCATGCTGATTGCCAGCGACTTACCATCAGGCGCCCATGCCGGCGCCCACGGTGTGCTGCCGGGGGAAGGCGGAAAATAATAATTCCACATGTAGGTCCCGCCTTGGCGGGCGTGGGGATAATTGCCTGCGCCATAAAGCAGCGCCGCCGCCGCGAATGAGAGCGCAATGGTTCGTTTCCTCATCTGCTCGGTTGATTCTTCAGGATCTTACAGGCGCAACCCGGCTTGCAATCCTTTTGCGCGCAGAGATCGCAGCTCACCGACGCGATCTCCGCCACTGCGACTCGCCACCTCGTGGCGCTGTGCAAAGGTTGTGACAGCGTCAGGCTTTATCCGGCACCCAGGCCACTAGTTCGATCTCGAGACGCGTCGCGGTGTCCGGGAAGTCTGCCCCAATCGCCGTCCGCGAGGGCGCGTTCTTGCCAAAATACTCAGCATAGACTTCGTTCATAGCCGGTTTCTCGGTTTTGATGTCGGCCATGTAGACGGTTACTTTCAGGACGTTGTCGAGCGAAGAACCCATGGCTTCGAGATTCGCTTTGTGGGCTTTCAATATGTTGTGGGTCTGCTCTTTGACATCACCGCCGAAGGCCAAGGGATCCTTCCGGGCCTCCGGGCGCACTCCGGTAAGCCCGGAGCTGAAGTACAAGTTGCCAAGCCGAATGCCGCCCGGCGCCTTCGCACGTCCGCCCGTCGCCGCAGCGGCCACCATTGCTCCCAGCGCTCCACCAGCGCCGGCTCGGACTGCCGATTTCAGAAAACGTCGTCGCTTTTGTTCCAATTCCTGGCTCTCCTTTGAATCGATCTGACCTGTTATGGATCCAACTATCGTGTGTCCGTGCGATTAGGGCTCTATTGTATCGTCTATAAGAACGGTCCGCGGAGCGCGCTGCGCTCGCCCGGGACGGCCATCAAAATGCTCAAATGGGAACTGATTGACGGTTCGCCCGTAGTGGAAATCAGGCGCCGAAGGTCAATCGGACCGAGAACCACGTACCATAGTGGAGGGTAAGAAGCATGAAGTCAGCAGTTTTGCTGTTGTTATCGTTTGCGATCCTGTCCAGCGCGGAGGATCGAAAACCAGAGGACCAGAAGCGCCTGCAATCCGTAACCTGGGATCTGAAAACGCATAAACTCGTGTGGGTTGTCGAAAAAGGAGTGGAGCGCGACGGCAACTTCGTGCCAAATGGGTCGGACCGGTACGAGATCTCCCCTGATGAAGCCAGCATGTCGTTCCTGAAAGAAAAGCGCGGCTTCACGCGGGAGGAGGCAAACTCACTGCACAAACTGCTCGACACACTCAGCCTCTATTGCGCCGAAAGCGTGGTCTGGTGGGACAAAGGCGAGGGCGTGCCAATGGACCCGGACTCGGGCGAGAAGCCGAAACGCCACAAGGTGGAGCATGATCCGCCGCCGATCCGGACAGCTCCGCCGAAACCGCAGCTCGTGGCGCAGACTCCGCAGTCTCGCTGATCGGCTTCACTGCTCGTCGATCGTAAGCGCTCACAGACTATCGAAGCGGGTCATCCGCTGGTATAAACTGATAGTCCTTAGTGGAGGATTGACGTGCGGCGCAAGGATTTTCTACGGCTCGGGGGCACGGCAGCGCTCGGCCTTCTCGGGCGCATTCCCGCCCTGCCCTTCCAAGGCGAGAACAGCAAGCTGAAGATTACCGGGATCCGGTTGGTCGAGACGCGGCCAAAACGTCCGGCTCCTTCCTATAAGCCGGCCCCCGGCTCTTGGTCGACTGGCGGCGTCGAAGTGGCGAATCCCATGTCGATCTACCCGAAGTACAAGCCAATGCGCTCGCTGTTTATGGCGGATTCACCCAAGCTGGGCGGATTCACAGTCGAAATTTCGACCGACAAAGGCGTCAAGGGTTATGGAAGCGGTGGTCCGGGCGGCGGAGACGTGGTGATGGGCCATTTTACGAAGCTGCTGCAGGGTGAGAATCCGTTCGACGTCGAGCGCATCTGGGATATCCTTTGGCGCTCCAGTATGTACTACGGGCGCGCGGGCGTGGTCATCAATGCCATCAGTGGAGTTGACCTTGCGGTTTGGGACCTCATCGGCAACGCTACCGGTATGCCCGTTTACAAGCTGCTTGGCGGCGAGACGAAGCCCTGCATTCCGGCCTACTGTACAGGTAACGATATTGAGCAGCACATTCAGTTCGGCTTCAAGCGGCTCAAGCTGGCGATTCCTCACGGTCCCGCTGACGGCCGCGAGGGAATGCGTAAGAATGTGGAGCTGGTGAAGCGCACACGGGAACTGCTGGGACCCGACGGTGAGATCATGCTGGACTGCTGGATGGCGTGGACCGAGCGCTACACGTTGGAGATGGCCGAGATGGTAGCTCCGTACCGTGTGTACTGGATGGAGGAATGCCTACAGCCGCATGACTATGAAGGCTTCGGCCGCCTGAATGCGGCCATTAAATCGACGCGCATCGTGACGGGTGAGCACGAGTACACTCGTTATGGCTTCCGGCAATTGCTCGAGCACCGGGCAGCAAGTATCTGGCAGCCGGATATTCACTGGTGCGGCGGCCTGACAGAACTACGGCGCATTGGCGCGCTGGCCGCGGCCTACGACATTCCCGTAATTCCACACGGCGGAGGCTCCAGAGATTCCGTGCACTACATTATGGCCGCGCCGAATAGCCCCTGGGCCGAGCTGTTCATGCCGCCTCCCGGCGGTCCGCCCGAAGTCTACTCGCTCTATGAAGAGGAGTATCAGATCACACGCGGGCCTGAGGGCATTTATACGCGGCCTTCGGACCGGCCGGGCTTCGGCTGGGAGATTGAGGTTTCCTGATCGGCCGGGATCTGCGATTCGGGAAAAACCATGTTGCCCGGCGCAGCACCGCGCGCGGCGCAAAATTCCAGGTAAAGCTGCAAATAGCTGGCAGTGACGTAATCTGCGTCCGAAAACCCGAGCGCTTGCGCTGTCCGGTCGATCCATGCCGGCGCGCCCTCTAGCTCCAAGAAACCGCCGATCGGGGTTTCATCGAGTGTCGCCGTGCCCTGGTTGCTGTCATCGCGAAACTCCGTGCGGAACTTCTGATATCGGAAGACCTCGCGAAACCCGAGCCGTTCCAGAATGGTGCGCAAGACTACGGCGTCTTGCGTGTGTGCTTCCAGTTCTTCCCGGACTTTGTACCTGCCCGGCGCCGCCGGTCCTTTGTAGGTCAGCGTGCCCTCGCCATCCACGATACGAATACGAAGCAGCGTTCCTGACTGGCGCATGCTGCGCGTCGGCGTGTCGAACACGCAGTTGTCTTCGAATGCGCGCGGCCGGCTCACGTGCAATCCTGCGCGCTCGAGCAACAAGCGCCCATCGGCGGCGCTGGCAAGCCGCAGCTTGATCTCGGTCTCGCGGTTCGATTCGCCGTGAGTCATGATCTCCATAGTAGTGCGCTACACTTATCGATGATGTAGCTCCGCGCGCCCGTAGCTCAGGTGGATAGAGCGGCTGGCTTCGAACCAGTAGGTCGGGAGTTCGAGTCTCTCCGGGCGCGCCAGGAAGGATTCCTCAGCTTAGTCGGGTGCGATCCCGAAGCAGTGTCCCCCGGATTCAGATTTGTGTGGTATGCCCGAAAGTATGTTCCCCCGTGACGGCTCGCGCTTGATCCACTGCCGCGCGGATGATCTGCTCCCGCGGATGCACGTAGCGCTGGTGATGTTCATGTCGCGGTGGCCGGCGAGGTAAGCCAACGTCCACGGGTCCATTTGCGGCGCCCAACGGGTCATCTATCCGTAGCTCCACTCACGCGATGGCCGATCACCTATAGCACTCAGTATTATACTGCTTTTTGGTGTAGGTTCAGCGAAGTGTTCAGGGCGGGCACTCGGGCCATTTTCGTTCATGGCTTCGCCAAGAAAGAAAAGGACGGCACGAACCGGTCGCGTTGAAGAAACTCGCCGCCGAACTGCTGGCCTACGATAATTAGAACCCTCGCGCGAGTTGTTGCGCCTGGAGTGCTGCTGGAGGTGAAGTGCGATGAAGAAACAGTATCGTAGTGCTTTGATGGCGTCGATCCACGAAACCGCCGAAGATCTGGCCGGCTTCATCGACAAGCGCACGATGCGGGAATTTGACGAGATGTGCCTGACGCCAGTCCGTCCACTGAAGGCGAAAGAAATCCGCGCGCTTCGCCTGCGGGAAGGCGCCAGCCAGGCCGTCTTCGCACGCTATCTGAATGTGACCACGGGCCTCGTGAGCCAGTGGGAACGCGGAGAAAAACGCCCGCAGGGGGCTTCGCTGAAGCTGCTGTCACTTGTGGCCAAGAACGGGCTCCAGGCGGTGGCATGACGCAATCGTAGACCGACGCGCGAGCATGAGGTTCCGTCTTCGCGATAGCCGCCGCGGCCAAATTCAGTCCGCACATTTGCCGCATGTATGTCACTTGAATTGCACCGCCCGGCACTCGTGCTGTATCCTGCGTGCAGATGTTCGGTAGCGCCTGGAAGAAGCAGCGATTTGCAACTGGACTTGCGTCAACAGATGCTGGCGCGAGCCAAGGTTCGTTCTTTCAGTGGACCGATCCTGCGCATACCATCACCATAGAACTAAAGCTGGATGTAATTGACCGTTTGAACCGCTTGGCGCGTGAAGCTTTCCAGCGAGAGCCCGGCCGCGGGCTGGAGATTGGCGGCATCCTGCTAGGATATGGAAGCGCCAACGAAGAAAATCGAACTGTCATCGAGGACTTCGAAGTGCTCGAATGCGAGCATTTGCGCGGGCCGTCGTTTCTGCTCTCAGGCCGTGATCGCAAATTGCTCCAGCAGAAGCTTCAGCGCGCGGCATGGAAGCGCGGTCTTACCGCGGTGGGTTTCTTTCGTAGTCACACGCGACCCGGAATGTACCTTGACCAGGATGATTTCGGCGTAATGCAGACGTACTTCGCGGATCCGCGGCAGGTATCCCTGCTTGTGAAGCCGTCTGCGGACGACATCAGCCTGGGAGCATTCTTCTTTTGGGAAGATGGAGACATTCATCGCAAGGCGCCGTACCAGCAGTTTCCGTTCGACGGCAAGGAACTGGCGTCGGACGGGCGCCGCGTCGTCGAGCGCAGGCCCGATATGCCAGCCCCGCGGCGTGCCGCTCCTTCACCAATCACGAGCCGCGCGCCCCGAACTGCGGCGAGCGCTATTCCTATGACAGCAGGAGGACGGCGGCGATCAGCCAAGCTCATGTGGATGGCTGTCGGCATAATCGCAGTTCTCATAGGGATTGCGTGGCTGATTGCCCATTCCAGATCGAGCTCTGTCACGCCGTCCCCGGGAACGGGGATCGCGCTTCAGGTCAATCGGAGTGGTGAATCGCTCGTGCTTTCCTGGAACCGCGATGCACAGGTTGTGCGCAGCTCACAGCGGGCCGTGCTGTGGATCACCGATGGGGGAGTTCGCAATCGCCTGGACCTCGATGCGGCGCAGCTCACGCGCGGCCGCGTCGTATATTTTCCGACAAGCCGCGACGTGAACTTCGAGCTGGAACTGCCCGCGAGACCGCACACCATCAGCGAATCAGTGCGTGCATTCTCGCCGGGCGCCGACGCCGAGGCCGCCCCGAAGCCGGAAGCGAGCGAAGTGGAAGCGCCGCCCGTGAATTCGGAAATCGCAAAAGCTTCCGCTCCGCAATTGCCCGCGCGGCAAGAAGCGCCGAAAGCTGCACCAAAACCTGCGGCAAAGTCTAACGCCCGGCCATCATCGCCTCAGCCGCGGGCGCCCCGCCCGTTTGAGGCTTCGGCGCTCGCACAGTCGGAGCCGGCGGCGGCGGAGCCGGATCTATCCTCACTCACGCCGCCTGAGCTTCAACCGACAGGCGATCTCCATGCTCCGCGTGTGACCTTGGGCGTAAGAACCGTCCAACACGTAGTAGTGACCGCAGAGCCCCTGAAGAAAACCGGCATCCGGCGCACGCTGAGAAAAATTCCGGGCATAGGCGCACTCGCTGTCCGCGGCGAAGAAGGATTCTTGCCGCCCAGGGCGGGACGGAATCTGGCGCCCGTGATTCCGCCCGGCGTACGCTTCGAACCCGGCTCTGCCGTAGATTTGAGAGTTTTCCTGGACAGCCAGGGCGCTGTCACGCGCGTCGAGACACTTTCCCGCGCAGCGGATCCGGAATTAGTTCGCCTGGCATCATACTCCGCCCGAAGCACAGAGTTCGTTCCCGCCCGGCTTGAAGGCCGACCCGTGCCGAGCGAGATGATTCTCCACTTCCGTATTAGCGAAGGCGCTCCCTAGGCGCCTTCAGCTCAGTTCCCCCGCCTCGCCCAGTATATCGAGCGTGGAAGTAAACGCGCTGACGGTACGGTCCACATCCTGCGCAGAATGCACGGCCGAGACAAGTCCTCCCGGCCAGCTCACAATATCCACGCCGCCGAGCAGCATTCCGATTCGCACCAGGTGTTGCAGCCGCGGCGGTGTGCCGTTCTTTAATTCCGCTGCCGGCACGCTGCCGCTGCGAATGTCTTCGAGCGTTGCGCTCCGCTTCCGAGGGTTGGTGAAGATATGGAAGTCGGAGAACTCGCCGTACGCGATCCACCCAATGCCTTTGCGGCGAATCGCATCGTTGAAGCCCGCGCGGATCTGAGCTGCTGCGCGGTTCGCCTCTTCAGTCGCCGGGCCTCCGCGCAGTGTTTTTAGCGTGACGATTCCCGCGGTAGCCGAAATTGCATTTCCGTTATTGGTGCCCTGATGAGGCAGGGCAGGCGGCTCGAAGCCTCCGGCCGATTCCTTGAACTCCAGCGCACCAAATAACTCGGCCCGCCCTACAACGGCGCCGGCCGGATACCCGCCCGCCACAATTTTGGCCAGGCTGGCAAGATCCGGAGTGATTCCGTAATGCAGTTGCGCACCGCCTGTGGAGCAGCGGAACCCGGTCACGACCTCGTCAAAAATCAGCAAAATTCCCAGCTCGGAAGTGAGCCGCCGCAAGTCCGCCACGAACTCGCGGCGCAGCGGCACATGGCCGAATGTGGCCCCGGTCGGCTCCAAAATCACGGCCGCGATATCGAAGCGGCTTCGCAGAATCTCTTCGGTACGTTCCAGGTCACCCGAGGGACAGACGATTACGTGGTCCATGATTTCCGGAAGCACGCCCACGGGCTGCTCACCGGCCAACGACGCCAGGTGATCCTGCCATCCGTGGAAATGACCGGCGAAACGCACGATATTCGATTTGCCGGTGTATGCGCGAGCCAGCCGCAGCGCCAGCAGGGTCGCCTCGGTGCCCGAATTGGTGAAGCGAACGCGCTCCGCGCACGGCACCATCTCCCGGATCAGCGAAGCCCATGCGACCTCGAGCTCATGACACGCGCCGAAGTGAACCCCGTCGGCCGCCTGCCTGGCTACCGCTTCGACCACGGCGGGATGTCCATGACCGAGCATCAAAGCGCCGTGGCCGCCAATGTAGTCAACGTATTCATTGCCATCGACGTCCCACTTGCGCGAACCCTGAGCGCGGGAAACATAAATCGGGTGTGGACGCAAATACCGCCCCACATGCGTTACTCCGTTCGGAAATATTCCGCAGGCCCGCTCATACAGGCGGGCCGAGCCAGGCGTCTTCTCGGCATACGCGCAGAGTATCTTGGATTCGCTCGAAGTCTTGGCGGTCATAGAGTGAAACCTTCCGGTCCTCTTATAATAATGCGCCCGTGAAATAATAGCTCTTCCGGACCTGCCTCATGAAACTTGCGCCAGCTCTTTGTTTGTTCGCGCTTTCCTGTACGTGCTTTGCGCAGAAGCCCGGCGATCTCGATTTTCTGACGAGAATCGGCGAGTTCCGTTCTGTTCGCACTACGCTCTCCGAGTATTTGAAGACTGAAGCCATGCGGCTCATTGGCAAACGGGAAGCCGCAGTGGCGAGCCTTTCAAGCGCAGCCGGCATGGAGCGGCGCCGTGATCTTCTCCGCCGGACAGTGCTCGGCGTGCTGGGCGGGTTGCCGGAGCGCACCCCGCTCAATGCGCGAGTGGTAGGCACGCTGGAGCGTTCCGGTTACCGCATCGAGAAAGTTATTTTTGAAAGCCAGCCGCGCTTTTATGTCACGGCCAACCTGTACATACCGACCAGGGGAACTCCTCCGTTTCCGGCGATCCTCTATCCGCTCGGTCATGAGCCGGGTGGTAAGGCGTATCCGGTATGGCAGCAGATGCTGGGTTCGCTGGCGCAGAAGGGGTTCGTGGCGCTGACGTGGGATCCGCTGGGACAGGGCGAGCGCTCGCAATTTTACGATCCGGATTGGCAGGATTCCAAGCTGCCGGGGTCCACCGTCGAGCATACGGTGCTCGGGACCCAGTGCCTGCTCATAGGCGACCACATCGCCCGCTACACTATCTTTGACGGCTTGCGGGCGCTCGATTACCTGATTTCGCGCAAAGAAGTGGACCCTTCACGAATCGGCTGCACGGGTAATTCCGGAGGCGGCACTCATACAACCTATCTCTCGGCGCTGGATGACCGGATCCAAGCCGCCGCGCCGTCCTGCTACATCAGTTCGTGGCGGCGGATGCTTGAAAGTCTCGGGCCGCAGGATGCCGAACAGGTATTTCCGTTCTGGCTCGCAAACGGGCTGGATTATCCGGATTTCCTGTATAGCTTCGGGCTCAAACCATTTTTGATTCTCTCGGCGATACGAGATTTTTTCCCGATCGATGGCGCGCGCGAGACGTTCGCGGAGGCGCAACGCGTCTTCACCGCCGCGGGCGCGGCGGAAAAGCTTGCGTTCTTTGATGCCGACGACGGCCATGGGTACACCGAGCCCCGGCGCATGCGGGCGTACAACTGGTTTCGCCGCTGGTTGCAGAAAACGGATGACAGCGGTTCGGAGCCGCGCGTCGAATTGAGCACGGCGGAAGAACTGAACTGCACGGAGACAGGCCAAGTGGCTACGGCTCTCGGCGGCGAGACGGTGTACACGCTCAATATCAAGCGGCTGGAACAGCGCCGGGCCAAGCCGCCGCGGCTGGAGACCGCGGCCGATCTCGAGCGGCAGCGAGAAAACGTACGGGGCGCGGCACGCGAGCTGTCCCGCTATGAGCCGCCGGCGGGGCAGATTCGTTTCAGAAATTATGGGGTCGCGAGCGAGCCGGGATACCGCATGGAAAAGATCGTGCTCGATACCGAGCCGGGCCTGCCGCTTCCAGCGCTGTTGATGGCGCCCGAGGGCGGCCGCGCGCGGAAGCCCGCGATTATTTTCGCGGATGGAGAAGGCAAAGCGGCGGCCTGGGAGCACCTCCGCGCGCTGGTCCGCGCCGGCTTTGTGGTGCTGGCAATCGACCTGCGCGGCATGGGTGAAACTCGCCCGGAGCTGCCCCGTGGAGACAACTTCGCGCACTATTTCGGCGACCACGATAATGCCATGACGGCACTGCTTATTGGTAAAACTATGATCGGCATGCGGGCGCGCGATGTTGTCCGCGCATTCGCATTCCTCGCCGCGCGCCCCGAAGTTGAGCCCGCATCGATTCTCGGATTTGGCAGAGGAGCCGCCGCCAGCGCCGTGCTGTACGCGGCCATATTTGAGCCGCGCATCTCCGGAGTGGCGCTCGAAGGCATGCTCGAATCCTACGAATCAATCGTGCGCAATCGAATTCATCGGCAGGTATTGGAGCAGATTGTGCCAGGCGCTCTTCTGCGCTTCGATCTTCCGGATCTGGTGGGCGCGCTGGCCCCTCGCCCCGTATGGATAGCCGCGGCGCGAACGCCCCTGGGACAACAGATTTCGGCCGCCGCGCTGCGCCGGTCATGGACGCGTCCTCTGGAAGCCTACCGCATCTCCGGCGCGGCGGCGGCGCTTCACTTCGTTGAGGTCAAGCCCGGGGAATCCTTCGCCGCGGGCTACGCCGGCCTGCTTACTCTCGGCAAAGCTGATTTACCAAAGTGAATGTTGTTCATTCGGCGCGGGCACGCTACCGTAAAACTGCGCTCATTCTGACGCTATGGTCCTGTACGATCCATCGGACGCGGCGATTGCGGCTTGCCGCGAGGTATTGCGGCTCCGACTGCGAGCAATCCCCTGCCGTTTTGGCCGGCTTGCGTATTTTGCCTCTCTCCGGGGCCGGGGGGAGTCGTCTTATCGGGAACCGGGTCTGTCGAACAGCTTTCGCCAGGAAGAAATGGATGCGGTTGCTGCGCGATCTCACCTGGAGGAGTTCATCCATTGGCTGAATCTTCCGCTGGCGGAACAGGTACGAGCACTCGAGGAATTCTTGGAGGATCTGGAGCGTTCCGGGCCGGAAGCGATCGACAAATGGGTCGGCAGCGACGGCTTCCGCGCCCTGATCCCGGCGGAAGCCAGCGACGTGGAACGGGAACTGTTCGTGAGCGAATTGCATACGGCGCTGTCTTTATTGCGGCGATAGCAACGCGCAGCAGAAATTAAACGAACCGCTCGTTGCGCGCGGCGGCTCGGTAATTGCAAGATATCCCGCACGCTGTTTTTCTAAATTCCCTGAGTTAGCTGCAAATTAGATCGTTCCAGTACTTGACCCGCATTGGGACAAGCCACTTATAATCCTGCCCAATGTGCATATCTATTCGCCCACTTCGAGTTCCAGTTGTCGCATTCTGTTTTCTGGCAATCGCGCTTGCGCAGCAGCGTACGGATTTACGAAATACTCACGAACGGCTGATTTGCATTGTTCCGATGGTTGGCGCGGGCACCTGGGAGGATCCGCGGCGGCCGATGTTCGCACCGGTGCGCGGAAAAGCCGACCCCGGAAGCGAGGGTTTGCTGGGATACGGCTACCAGGTGAGCGATGACGGCTCGGTAGCGCTGGTCGAGTTTGTGGCGCGCGACCGTGCGGCATTCAAGAAGATTCTGGCTCATCCGGCGGCGAGGGCATTCATCCGAGGCAGGGATAAGCGCAGTGACATGGAGGGGCTCTTCCGGCAATACAAACGCGATTTTGACGCGGCCACCTTCGGAGTGAGAATCCCATGAACATCCGCCTGCTGTTCCAAATCGTCTTCGTCGGGATGTTGAGCGCGGTTGCCGCAGTGTGCCAGAGTTACAGCGGCTGGCTGGACTACGCCAACTGCAGCTCGATTGGCGGCTGGGCCTGGGACGCTACTCAGCCCAATACCTCGATTCAAGTGGATTTATACGATGGCGCGCGCCCGATCGCAGCCGCTGTCCCGGCCAATATCTTTCGCCAGGACCTATTCGACCAGGGATACGGCAATGGCATGCACGGATTTGTATTCAACACGCCGGCGATCCTCAAAGACGGCCAGTATCACTACATTGTGGCTAAGTATGCCGGGACGAATTATCCCTTGAGCCTGTCCAACAACGGCTTCAATTGCCTGCCGAGCTCAACTGGATATCAGTACTATTACTCGGATAACTTGCGGTCTGTTGATTCCAGTAAGTGGACGCAAAATGGCGCGATTAATGCGAGCGCGAGCGGGCTGATCGCCACCACAACCAACGGCGGATCTCTGATCTCCAGCGTGCCCGTGCCGGATGGATCCGGCAATTACGAAGTTACCGCGACATTAAAGCTGGCAGCCTCGGGCGGAAACTATGCCGTGTATTTGCACGCCGCGCCAAACTCCATGTCAGGGCCGGCGGCAACGGGAACCTTCTACTCGGTTGAGCTCCTGAATCCCACCTTTAACGGTCCCAACTGCGGGGCAACATTGGCGATCTATCAGCGCACCAACGGAACTGTGACGCAATTGGCAACAACGTTGGTTCCCTGCCGCAGCCAAACGAGCATTCGGGCGGTGTTCGTAGCTACCGGCGCCATTCTGTCCTACGTGGATCAGATGTTGTATAGCTACGTCACGACAACGGCGATTGCCTCCGGGCAGCCGGGCGTCGGCGGCTCCCAAATGCCCGCGGGCAACAGCATCATTCGCGTGGACCTGGGCCCGCGCGACGCCGGGTTGCCGACGGCGGTGGCGCGCCAGTCGATCGGGGCTTCGGTGTCTCCGAACCGCGTGGATATGCAATGGCAGCCTTCGGCGGACGACCCCAACGGTACCGGCGTGGTCTCCTACCAGGTTTTGCGCGACAACGTGGTGCTGTCGCAGGTGCGGACACCGGAGATTTCCGACGCGACCGTAGAAGCGTCCCATACCTACACGTATGCAATCCGTCCGATCGATTATCACAACAACATCGGGGCCGCGGTGACCTTCGCGGTAGTGACTCCGGCTGCGGGCAACATTGATCCGCGCCAGGTGGGCGTGCGTCCGACGGGCACATACTGGGGAGCGCAGGGGGAGCAGATCGACATGCGCTCCGGAAATTTGAATCTCACAGTGCCGTTGGTGAAGGCGCAGGCGCGCAACGGCTGGGGCGTGCCGTTCAACCTGACTTACAACTCGCAGAACTGGCGTCATGACTCGGGGAGCAACTGGAACCTGGGCGAAGACGTGGGCTACGGGTACGGCTGGAAGCTGCTGGCCGGCTCGCTGACTCCCTACTGGCAGGACTATTGGACCATTCACCACTGGGTGTTCATGGATGCGACCGGAGCCGAGTATCGTCTGGATCAGAATCAGGCCGGGGTGTGGAGCTCGAAGGAGAGCCTCTACGTCTGGTACGACTCCAATGCGCGGCGGCTGTATTTCCGGGACGGCAGCTTCTGGGTGTTCGACTGCG
>Ga0070741_10002794_pt1 | contig 45422 bp, 51 predicted proteins | sample Coa_R1_4_FD_66440 | JGI IMG/M metagenome (GOLD analysis project Ga0070741, IMG submission 66440) | Surface soil microbial communities from Centralia Pennsylvania, which are recovering from an underground coalmine fire - Coalmine... | ecosystem: Environmental > Terrestrial > Soil > Unclassified ... | reverse complement strand
ACTCGAAGCCGAGGAACAGGCCGCTTCCGCAGACGCCGTCGCCTGATCCGCAATCGGCCCCGCACACTCAATCAGACACGAACCTGCGTGCCCCAGCTCAGCACGAACGTGGGTGCCCCAGGTCTGGATTTTCAGACCTGGGAAAGCACAGACACCACGTTGGCAGGTGGCCACTCATCCATTCCGCTCCGCCGTCTTAGCTGTGCCCCGTTCATCGCGTCTTTTGCGATGAGCGGGTCTTTCATTGACGCCTTGGCAACGATTGCGTACGGCCTGGGCGGCTTTAAAGACTTGCGGAAAAGACTTGGTAAGGACTTTGTAACAGGGCACGAGTTCACTCGTGCCGCAAAAGCTTCCTTTTCAAATCCGCGGCTTTAGCCGCGGAGGGGATGTTTGTCACTCCGCCTGAGAAAAATGGCGTTTTTCCGCAAACTGTGAAGCCGTGCTGAATGCGTCCCTTTCCTCACCTTCGGCCTTTATCGCCCAAGCGGACCAGCGGCCCGATCTCCAGCACAAGACTGAGTCAGGCTGAGGGGTGCCCCCCGGTCCCTCGCTTTTGGCGACTGGGGATCATGGACACAATCGAGCGACAACAGGAGTATCCTCACAGTGCATGAAAGGCAAGCGCATCCGCCATCAGCAAACGGGGGAATTCCACTTCCTGACATTCAGTTGTTATCGCCGTCGCGCGTACCTGTCGGCGGCAGCAGCCATGGATCTGTTTGAAGATGCGCTGGAGCGCGTTCACCACCGCTACCTCTTTGTGGTTGCCGGCTACGTCGTCATGCCGGAACATGTGCATCTGCTGGTCAACGAGCCCAGGCACGCGCTCTTATCCAGGGCCATCCAGGCCCTCAAGTTGTCCGTTGCGATGCGCAGCAGGCAAGGCCCTTCTGGCCGGCGCACTATTATGATTTCAACGTCTCGACCCACGACAAATTTGTAGAGAAGCTGCGTTACATCCACCGCAACCCCGTCGCGCGCAGGCTCGTCGTCAAACCGGAGAACTGGAAGTGGTCGAGCTTTCGCCACTATCAGACGGGCATGCGCGGAACCGTGGAGATTGAGTCAGACTGGACAGCCCGGCAGAGAGGCTGGCAACTGCCCGAGTGGATGCGTAATCGCAGGCCCAACTCCTCGACATCCCCGGTCCCCAAACGCGAGGGACCGGGGGCACCCTCAACTGGACGCAATCTCAATTGAGATCGGCGCCACCTGCCAAGTGGCGGTATCCGCCCTGACAAGGCGCCTTATGGATAAACTGCGCCTAGAACCTGCTGGAATGAGTCATCGGTGATGATGGTCACCTTGTTCATTTTTCCGTGAAAGGTCACATACGACGTCTTATCGCCGCTACGCGGATCTTTCTTTGTGATTTGCGGCGGGTCCGGAAGAACTTGAACCTCAACGATTGCGGTTACATGACGGTTGCGAAAGTCTCCATGGCGCAGCGTGTATTGACGGGCTACATCCTCCGGCATTTGCAGTTCGGTGAATTTCTGCTCTGGAAATAAAACCCTGTACACCGGGAGCGGATCCCTCACGATACCGCCAAGAAACCTTTGCGCGCACCCGCGATCTCCGCCAGGCTGCACATTGTCAAACTTAATCGTCGTGGGCTTGTTGTACGCATCTACAAACGGAAACGCCTTTCGTGCGGGATCCCACTCGCCCAGCAGGTAGTGGCCCCCGCCGCCGTAGGGTTCGGCCATCGTAATGGTGAACGTGTCAGGGGGGACCTTCGCCACGTCGGCTGCCTTCGACTTGTAGAACGAGGCCATTCCCGGATAGTCGAATTCACTGTTCAGTGAACGGGCAGCATTCATTTGATCCCTCGGAGGAGAGCCGCACTGGTTCAACAATATGAAGTACTTCATGAATGAGGGATCATCCAGCATGGAAGCATTCGCGCGCAGCAAAAGCAGGTCGAGTTGGATGGGCAGATAGTTTCTCTGACTGGTAATCGTGCGCCAAGCATTCTGGTCGAGCACGTTGAGAGTTGGACCTGTGCCTTGAGCAAAAACAAGAAGCTGCATCAGGAAAACCGCGCACACGAATAGAAAAACCCTTCGCGCCATTTCAATGCCCCTTGTGTTGAGTGGTAGATCGTATCGGGATAAACGCGAAAAGGATACCAGAGTTGCTCCCAATGCAAAAAAAGTGCATTGCTTATGGTGTAAAAACCAAAGTGGACGAGAACAGCCAAACGACGCAACGTCGGCGGGTGGTCCCGGTCTCGATGATCTTTTCAAACCACACCGAGGGTGCCCCCGGTCCCTCGCTTTTGGGGACCGGGGACAGCACAGGCTTTGCAGATAATTTCCCTTCTCTGGCGCACAATCGTAGATAGAGAAATCCATGCCCAACATCACTGTCACCGTCAGCGAAGATGCCTATCGCAAAGCCCGCGTCTGGGCCGCAGAAAATGACACCTCGGTCTCTGCCGTCGTGCAGTATTGCATCGAGCACCTGCCCAGACTTCCCCTCGCGCGGCGGGCAGTAGCTCCCATGAGCACCGCGAATCGTGACTGTGAAACTGTGAAAGGGATAAAGGTCAATCCTTCTGGAGCTTAAGCCGGCAAAGCGCAGAATTCACAGAAACTGTGAAGCCTTGGAGCTACACAGCATCGCGCATTGCGACAAGGATGGGGCGCGCGATAATCGCCCATCACAGCTTCTCCGCCACGCTCTTGGCCTGCGTGAAGAGAGAAAGATAGTCGGGCCCGCCGGCCTTTGAATCTGTCCCGCTCATATTGAAACCGCCAAACGGATGCGCGCCCACCATCGCGCCGGTGCACTTGCGGTTGAAGTAGAGATTGCCGACGTGAAACTCGCGGCGGGCCACGTCGATACGCTCGCGGCTTGCGGTGTATACGGCGCCCGTCAATCCGTACTCGGTGTTGTTCGCTACCTGCAATCCTTCGGTGAAGCTGTCGACCTTGATCAGCGCCAGCACGGGCCCGAAGATCTCTTCCTGCGCCAGCACGGCGTTCGGAGCGATGTCGGCGAATATCGTGGGCTCGATAAAATAGCCGCCTTCCGGCGTCTGCACTGCATTGCCTCCGGCAATCAATTGGCCTTCTTTCTTGCCGATCCCAATGTAGCGCTGCATCGATTCGAGCGCGGCCTTGTTGACTACCGGCCCCATGTTGGGATTCGCTGCCGGATCGCCGACCGTCAACTGCGCGACCCGCTCACGCAGCCGCTCGACAAAGACGTCGTAGATGGGGGCCTCGATGATGGCGCGCGAACAGGCCGAGCACTTCTGTCCACTGAATCCGAAGGCGGAGGCGGTCACGCCCTCGATAGCTGCGTCCAGATCGGCATCTTCGCACACAAGAATGGAGTCTTTGCCGCCCATCTCAAGGATGGTTCGCTTGATCCAGATCTGGCCACGCTGAGTTTTGGCTGCACGTTCATGGATTTCGAGTCCCACAGCCTTCGATCCGGTGAACGCAACGAACCGGGTCTTTGGATGCTCCACGATGGCATTACCGAAGGCCGCGCCGGAACCCGGGCAGAAGTTGACGACGCCATCAGGCATGCCCGCCTCTTCAAGCACCTCCATGAACCGTGCGGCGATGGTCGGCGCATCGCTGGAGGGCTTGAGGATCACGGTATTGCCGGTCACGACCGCCGCAGCCGTCATGCCCGCCATGATGGCGAAGGGAAAGTTCCATGGAGAAATGACAGCGCCTACTCCCAGCGGAATATACAGCAGTTCATTGCGCTCGCCGGGAAATTGAATCGGCGTGGTGGCCTGCGAAAGCCGCACGGCCTCGCGCGCGTAGAACTCCAGAAAGTCGATGGTCTCACTGACGTCGGCATCGGCTTCGGCCCAGTTTTTACCGACTTCATAGGTGAGCCAGGCCATGAATTCGAGCTTGCGCTGCCGGATGATGTCGGCCGCATTCAGCAGCAGAGAAACCCGATCGCCGGTCGATGTTCTGCTCCAAAAATCAAAAGCCCGGAGGGCCGCGGCCATGGCCATTTCCGCATGCTCCGCCCCGGCCTTCTGATGGATTCCGACGATCTGGGAAGGCTTCGCCGGATTCAGAGAGCGGATTTTGTCGGAGGTCTTGACGCGCTCTCCACCGATGATCAGGCTGTACTCGTGCCCCAACTGCGATGTGACCAGGTCTAACGCGGCGCGCATCGCCCGCTCATTTTCGTGCCGCTTGAAATCGATGAAAGGCTCGTTGGCAAATCCACCTTTAGGGGTACGCGGCTGGATCGACGTAGGGAGAGCGGCAGCTGTCATAGGGACAGTTTAGTCCAAATCAACTGGCGCGGCCTGAGACCGAGAATGGATGCCACGTTGCGGACGCAGCATCCCTTATCCCTTTCCTGAATTTCTAATCCCCATATCCACGAACGAGCGTAAACCGAACATTGAGAGCTGTTTTTGGCGATTATCGAACACGTTCAAAAATGTATTGACTTTTGCGCATATAGCGCGCATTCTTGTTTTGAACATGTTCAATTCAAGGAGCGGCGATGATCCATCTGCTCAAACGTCATCCGATCCCCATCACCGCGTTCTTCCGGCATTCACTGGTCATCACCTATGCCTTTGAGCCGGAAGTCCTAGAACCATTTTTGCCAGAGGGGCTGGCTCTCGATACATATAAGGGATATGCATTTCTCGCCATTGCGCTCGTCCAGACCGAGCACCTGCGCCCGAGCTTTCTGCCTGCATCGATCGGCGGCGACTTCTTCCTGAGCGGTTACCGGATCTTTACACGATTTGCCGGAGGAACTTGCTCCAAGCGCGGCTTACGAATTTTGCGTAGCGATACAGACCATCTCTGGATGGTGTGCGCCGGCAATTTACTCACTCATTACAACTATCGCTTGTGCGATGTGGCTCTGGAGGAGCGAGAAAACCGGCTCCATTGGACGATCCGGACGCCTCATGCTGAAGCCGATCTCGAAGTAATAGCTCAACTGTCGGCTGAGTCAGCACCACTGCCGAGCGGTTCTCCGTTTGCCACTTTGGCGGAAGCACGGCGATTTGCAGGCCCGTTGCCTTATACCTTCGACTACGAAGAAGCGACACACTCCATCATTGCCATCCAAGCCTTGAGAGGCGCATGGGATCCCAAGCCTGTTTCTGTTGAGGTGCGCCAGAATACATTCCTCGATCGCGAGCCATTCTGCCGCACCAAACCGATTCTGGCAAACGCGTTTTATGTGCATGATGTGCCTTATCGATGGCAGAGAGGAAGGATGCTTGTATGAACACGCTTCCCGTGCGGCGACCCTGGCAAGGCATGTTCCAGATTGTGCGATTTAACTGGCAGTTTTATTTCGCGACCGTGGCAAGCGTTGGCATTGGCTTAATTGCACTGCCGCTTTTGCCGCCTGCAGCAGGGGCGATCATGTTTTTCTTCCTTGCGCCGTCTCTGTTTTGGACCGTATCGTCGCTGCTCGTCTCTCACTTTGTCTATGATGTCTTTCCACTCTACGATATGCGCTGGATTGCACGCGCTCTATCTCACGCACCGCGGCGATGGGCCAATATCCATAACGGCTTCGACGAAACCAGCCCGGGGCTGAGCCTGGTGTTTCCGAATGCCGTCGGAGAGACCGTCGACATCTTCGATCCTCATGTAATGACTGAGAAGTCTATTCAGCGCGCGCGGCAGCTCAAGCTTTGCGCCACGCCGTCCCTGCAGGCGCGCTATGATGCGCTGCCGTTTCGGAGCGATTCGATGGATGCTGTCTTTTCCATCTTTGTGGCGCATGAACTGCGCCGGCACCATCAGCGGATCGCGTTATTTCGGGAGATTGGGCGCATCCTTACTTCAGATGGAGAGTTTGTTCTCGTCGAACACCTGCGTGACTGGCGCAACTTTCTGGCCTTCGGCCCCGGATTCCTACACTTCTTCTCACAACCCGCCTGGCGAAACGCGGCTTCCGATGCTCACCTGGCGCTGCGTACGGATTTCTCCCTGACACCTTTTGTGCACGTCTATGTCTTTCGGAGGGTTTTATGACTCTCTACGCTCACTTGCAGATTGTCGGTGTTCTGCTGGTGCTGCTAGGCCTGAGCCACGCCTTCTTTAATCGCTATTTCGGCTGGCAGCAGGAACTAGCCAGCGTGTCTCTTCTCACACGCAAAATTTTCTTTGTGCACACCTTTTTCATTGCACTGGGAGTGGTCCTCGGCGGCGCTGTATCCGTCCTCTATGCTGGGGCGCTTCTCCATCCTGACACGCTGAGCCGCGCAGTTCTTGCAGGCATGGTGGCATTCTGGTTTTGCCGGCTGCTCGCGCAGTTCTTCGTATACGATTCGGCGATCTGGCGAGGCGACAGGTTCCGCACATGCATGCACGTCGCCTTCGCGATTCTCTGGTGTTCTGTCACCGTGACCTACGGAGTCGCGCTGAGCAGTGTATGGAGCCGGTAGCTATTGCGCAGCCTGCCGGTTCTTGATCTCGTTCAGCAGCGCCTCAACTCTGTCTTCGCTCTCAAGAGCATGAAATCTATCCTCAAGCGTTTCGGGCGCGAGCAGTTCATTGGCAGCGGCGTTTTCGGCCGCCTTCACCCGCACCTTGCTCTTCATACGATTCAGAGCGTTCTCCTGGTTGGCACCCACGAGCTGCCTCGCGTTGGTTGCACGGCCCACGATCTTCGCCCGCCGGTGTTCAGCCACCAGCATCTCGCAGTGAGCGCGTGTTTCACTCAGCTTTTGTTCCAGCTTCCGCAAGGCCTGGCGGAGATTGTCAGCCTCTACCTTTTGATCTTCAGCTTGCGCTGCAAACCCCGCCGCAAGCTGTTCATGGCTCAGGACGCGCTCCAGCGCGGCGCGCGCCAGATCATCCCGGCCTTTGTCCACCGCCAGCTCGGCTTTGCGCCGCCACTCGGTCGCATGCTGCTCCTGCTCGGCGCGCTTTTTCTCCAGCAGATGCTGGTCGGCGATCGCAATTGCTACCTGCGTCTTCACCTGCAGCAACTGGTTCTCCATGTCCAGGACGATCTGTTTCAGCATCCGCTCCGGATCTTCTGCCTTCTCAACCAGGTCATTCAGATTCGCGCGAAGCAATGTGCTTACCCGTTCCAGCAGTGCCATGGCATCCTCCCTTCGGTTCTGTTGCTTCCGGCAGCGAATTGCGGCCCGGAAGAAATCAACGCTACTTTGCAGGCGGCGCGCTGCTTTGTGATCCACCCGCCGGTTTCGCAGCCAGTTGTGTTTTGATGAACTCCTGCACATCGACGGCCATCTGCGCGTAAAGGTCTTTACTTCTTTCCTGGACTCTCTGCATGGCCACGGGCACGTATTCCCTCAGGATGACCGGCTGTGCATCAAGCAGGTGCTGACCTGGCGGGGAGCTGTAAAACGCGATATACGCATCCACGTCTGAACGGCTCATGTGGCGCCGATATACCGCCGTCGCATCGCTCATCATCTGGTCGACGGGATAGATGTTCTGCGCCTTCTCGCTGTATTTGGTCATCAGCTTGTCGAATGCAGCCTGCTGCTGTGGTGTGAGCTTTTGCGCATCTGGTGTCTGCGCCATCATCTCTTTCATCTGCGCATGAACTTCCTGCTGCACAGTAGCCGGCAACATCTTCATCATGTTGTCGAACTGCTGGCGTAGACGCATCACATCAAAAAGTTTGACCAGTTGCTCTTCGGTCGCCTGTTGATCAGCCGGGATTGCCGGTGCGGCGGTGGCCGATGCAGGTTGAGCAGCGGGAGCCTGAGCCACTATCGCTGCGCCCGGAATCAGCGCGCATCCCAGGCCCATCAGAAGTGCAGTTGTCGTCAATCTCTTCATAACTCCTCAAACTTCAGTTGGGGCCGGCTGCAATTGCTTGCAGCCGGTCCAAGTGAGCAATCATCCTCGCTTCTTTTCGGCACGACTAAAGTCGCGCCCTTTCAAAAAAAACAGCTTTAACGTGCTTCATCCTTTCTCCGCACCGTTCGAAGCTTGCGGCTTCTGCTTCATCGCCTGCACGCTGGCCATCAACTGCTTGATGTCCATGCCGCTCAACGCCTCAAACAGCGCCGGAACCTGCGCAGCGATCTTCGTCATGTCGCCGGTGATTTTGTTCACCCCCGCGGCGCCATCGCCGCCAGTGGAGACGACGGTAATCTTCTCCACTTTACTCAGCGGCTCCGCCATGGCGCGCACCACGTCGGCCATGTTCGTGAGCAGTTTGTCCACCACCGCGGCCTGGTTCCATTCCTGGTAGGCTTCGGCTTTCACGTTCATCGCCTTGGCTTCTGCCTCGCCCTTCTGGAAGATGATGCTCGCCTCGGCCTCGCCCTGCGCGCGAATCGCGGCCGCACGGCCTTCGGCTTCGGTCTGCAGGCGCGCCTTCTCAGCGCTCGCGAGATTTTCGATGCGCTGCCGCTCGATCTCGGCGCCTTTCAGCACGGTGGCGATGAGTTCTTTTTCATGGCGCAGAATCTCGGCCTCCTGCACCTTGATCTGGCCTTCCTTCTCCACCTGCTGCACCTTCACCTGCTCAGCCATCACCTGCTGCTGCATCACGTTGGTCTGCAGTTCGTAAGCTTTGTCGGCCTGCGCCTGCTGGCGGCGGCTCTGCTCGGCAAACTGCGCCTTCTTGATGTCGAGGTCGCGTTGCGCCTCGGCCTGCCGCGCCTGCGAGGCCGTCTCGGCAATCACGCGATCCTGATCGGCCTGTGCCTTGGCGACAGCCGATTCGCGCTGTGCGTTGGCGCGCTGGATCGCCGTATCACGCTCGGCTTCGGCTGTGGCCACGTCGGCGTCGCGCTTAATGCGCGCTACATCAGGCCGGCCCATGTTTGCGATGTAGTCATTCTTGTCTTTGACTTCTTTGATCGTGAAGGAGATGACCTCAAGGCCCATCTTGCTCATATCGTCAGCGCAGGTGGAGCGCATGCGATCGCCTACCATTTCGGGCTCTTTGACGATCTGCTCCACCGTCAGCTGGCCGATGATGCCGCGCAGGTGGCCTTCCATGACCAGACGGATGAGCCCTTCGCGCTGCGGCGGCGCTTTGGTGAGGAACTGTTCGGCCGCCGTGAGGATCGAGGCCTGATCGCTGCGCACCTTGATCTGCGCCACGGCTTCGACGGTTACGGCCACGCCCTGCTTGGTGTAGAGGTCCTGCTGCGGAGCTACATCGAAGCTCATCAGTTCGAGTGAGAGTTCGCGGCAGTTTTCCACCATGGGGAAAATGACCGTGCCATGCCCTTTGATGACGCGCGGCCCGCGAAAGCCGTAGACGATCAAAGCCTCGTTCGGCCCCGCCTTGCGGTACATCCTGGCCAAAATGCCAAGTATCAGGATCAGCCCCAGCGTAGCCAACCCGGCAATCAGAACAATGTCATTGCTCATTGCATGCATCATGATGTTCCCGGTCCCTTCGTCCGGGAGCCTGTGGGTTGATGGTTGTATCAATCGCCATGTAGCTGCGATCGACGATCTTGGGGGGAAGGTTTACTGTCCCGGCGCAGCCTTGCGGCCGTTTCTCGGGAAGGTTTTGGCAAGCTGCCCCAACAGTAGAACCCCGGCCAGCATCGCCATATTGGTGATCAGCACTGCATCATGCCTCATAACTTTCGGTCTTTCCTCCTTCACTCACACGGTTGTTGTTGTCATGGAGCGGGCGTGACTCGATCGCGCGGAGCACGCCCAGCCCCTCATCCCACTTGCGCACGTAGGCGATTCCCCTTTCATACCGGACGACAAAGACCTCTTCCTGTTTGGAAATGGGTCCGCCGTCTTCGGAGCGCGCCGGAACCGATCGCCGCGCGCCCATCTGCTCATACACCATCTCGCCGGTTCCGCCATCGCGAATCACGGCGGAAACGCGGCCGACTGCGCCGACGATTTCGGTCTCATCGGCCGTCAATTCCCGCTCGTGCGGCATCAGCACGCGGGTGAGAAAAAGAAACACAATCGTGCCACCTGCCAGGCCGCATGCAACGGCAAGAACAAGCACTACCGAGGTCACAAAACTGCCGTGTCGGGTCAGCAAAAATCCTGCTGCGCCGAACCAGCAGAGAAACACGGTAATCGAAAAGAAATTCCACCACGGCACCGTGTTGCCGGACTGGGCTGCCTTGGCGGCGACGTTGCCATGCGGCAGATGCGGAAGATGGCCGGCATGCGGCAAATGCGGAACATGCACGTGTCCGCCAAGATGCCCCATACCGCCCAACAGCGACACCGCACTCAAGAAGAGCCCCACGAGAAAACAGATCAGGTAAAAAGATTCCCAGGTCATCGCCGAGCCTCCAACTTTCTGCTGCGCCTCGTCGCTCCTTTGCTGTTCGTTGCGCCATGTTCCCTAGTCCCTAGTCCCTGACTGGAGTTCCCAGCGAGCGATTCTTGCTCGCGGGGGTGGTGCTCCCTGCTTTTAGGCTGCAAGACCTCCGCCAGCCGCGGCATCAGTCCTGGAGTCTCCAGAATCGACTCAAGCAGCAGCAGGCACTCACGCGAGTGTTCATGCTGAGCAAGAGTGAGCAACGCCTGCTTCAGTTCCGGATCGCGCCGGAACCGTTCCGCGCCTGCAACCAGCCACAGGTCGAGCTTGTCTTCTGTGTGGCGCAGGTCGCTCTGCAACTCGGGCGAGTAGCCTTCGGGATCATCGACCAGATAGCCAGGATGCACCTTGAAAAAACCGGCCAGAATCTGCCGCGTGGTATTGGTCAGGTGAGGCCGCGCCCCCGACTCGATCTGCGAGAGATAACTCTGGCTCAATTTCGAGCCAGTCTCTGCCGCGATCGCACGCACCAGCTCCTGCTGGCTCATCGCGCGATCCAAGCCACGCAGGCTGCCTTCCACCTCGCGCAGGTATCGGATTTTTTCTCCCAGTTTCATGATGGTTCTCAACGGAAGCAGCGTGGAGAAGAAGGCCTCAATTGCGAATTGCAATAACTTTATCGCAATTTGCGATAGAGCGCAACAAAAATCGTAAGCCAACCACAAGTCGTTGGATAAACTTGATTTAGATGGATTCAGCTGCCGCGGTCATCCGTTAGAAATCGAGGATTTTCCGCAGCATAGCGGATTCCGAGATTTCTTCTGTGCATAGGCTTTAGGCGGGTGGCGATAGTTTGCGCAAACTGGCGCAAGATAAGAACCGAGCTTTTTGAGACCGGCGCGGTTGTTGGAGTTTCAGGGAATCTGTCTTCGCAGGCGTGGTAGGCGAGCCGGGACTCGAACCCGGAACCCTCAGCTTAGAAGGCTGATGCTCTAAGGTTCCTGAGCCGGTGCTCTATGCTTGGCAGGCGCAAGAGACGATCTCTTGACGGGTTGTTTTGAAACTGTTGTGAGATTGCTCCCGAATTTGCCGAATGTCAAGTGACTAAAGGCACTAGTGGGGTTGCTTAGTTTGATACCTGTCAACTTCAGCTCGAATCAGAGTTTGGAAGAGCTGCAAAATCCGCTCTGGCTCAAAACCATCCCCCTCCAATTCAACGTTGCACGTGCGCGCAATGCAGTAGCGAATTGCGTTCGTCACGTCCAGCCCGTGCCGCTTCGCCAATATCCCTAAACGTTTATTGAGCGGCGCTTCGAGCGCCAAATTGATCCGAACTTTCCGGGCCATGTGTGAATAGTAATTGCTGAAAAATGTGCATCTTTGACGCTTTTATGCACATACACGACGCCTTTATGCACCAAAAGTTGCATTTCGCTGAGCGAAGAAAGGACTACGATGAAACGCGATTCACATAAATCTCATGCGCCGGCACCGGCTGGCGTGGTAGCCCGCAAAAAGGACGGGCTGAGCCACACGCGCGGCCATAAAAAGTGTCCTGCGTGTATAGGGTCCAACGTGCTCCTAGTTTCCTCTGATAAAAATATCGCCCGCGAAAAATTCGAACCTGCAGCATCCATCTGGATGGCGCATCGCCGAAACAGTTTTCTCAAAGACACCACACATTTCATGAACGAATACTATATCCGCCAGCTCGCCAAATTTTTTGGGCCGATGCGACTTTGCGATATCAATGCTGGCAACATGCGAGAGTACCAGGATGCCAGGCGGCGAAATTGTCTAATTCTCGATAACAAGGAAACCCATCCATGGAAGCATGCGGCCGGTAATTCAATTGTGAATCATGAGCTGTGTTGCTTGGCTCAGATCCTTGAGCATGCTAAATTGTGGGGCAAGATACGACCCTACTATTTCCCGCTTCCCACAAAAAAATGGTCTCCGCGCGAGATTCTTAATGAGGAAGATGAGCAGCAATTGTTCAGCATCGCCGCGAGCCACCCGGAGGCCCAGCTCGCTTATTGGGTTGCCTGTATCACAAACAACACAACCGCCGCCGGCTGCGAACTGCGCGGCCTTCGATTGAAACACATATTTTTGCGGGAAGGAAAAGATATTTCGGAAATATACATTCCCGAAGATGCCGTAAAAAATGACTCCCGACCGCGCAAAATCGCGCTTAACCGCACGGCCAAATGGGCTGTTGAGCAGTGTTATAAACGCGCCCTGCGTGTCGGATGCTGTCAACCTGACCACTATCTGTTTCCATTTCGAATCAATCGCAAAACGTGGGACCCAAGCCGGCCCGGCTCTCGATGGTTTTTACGCAAGAGCTGGGAAAAACTTCGCGAGGCAACCGGATTCACAAACCTCAAACCCCACGATCTCAGACACCAATGCATCACGCGGATGTTAGAGCGCGGCGTTGATCCTGAGACCGTGAGAGCTATTGCTGGCCATGTGACCGAGCAGATGATGCAGTATTACAGCCATATCCGCATCCAAGCCAAACATGCTGCCGTGATGGCTATTGAATTGAGTGAACGAGATCAGGCGAAGCCTGGGCTTCGGGCAATGCGGCGGTCGGCGTAGCCTCATCTTCGAGACCCGCAAAGAAAAACTCCATCATGGCGTTAAAAGCCACGGCGGCCAATTGATGTTTGCGGGTCTGGAAGTGGTCATGCCTGATGCCGGTCAGATATTCGACAAAATGCCCGTTTGCGTGCCGCGCAATCACCTCTGGCGCCGTCCGATCCAAGCTTCCCCGCGATCTATCGCCGGCCGCAGCGCGCTGATGAAAACTTTCTTTACCGTACTTCTCGTTTCCATAGCTGCCGATTTCGTTCATCGCCTCTAGGAATTTCGCATTCAGAAATTTGAACCCTGCTCCCTCTGCGCTCTTCATGCTTCCCCCGTTTATTTCTGCCATAGGCGAACAACTCAGAGAGATCCTCTGAATCGTCGAAGTCGTCAAACCACTCAAACACGGCTCACCGATACCGCTTCTCGTAGAAGCCGCGATCGAAGAACGGGAACCACTCAACCGCGCAGCGCGTGATGATGCCGCGCGCATCCTGTTTGAGCTTCACTTCCCAGAAGCCAACATGCGCCGCAATCTTCTTTTTGCGCATAAAGAGGCTCTGATCCTGCGTGCATCCAGCCTGAACGCAATGCACTTCGCGCGGATATCCGTACTCGGCTTTGTGATAATGGCCGATGATCAGAACGGAAGGCTTTTCGCCGCCCTGATAGCTCTCAACGATCTTTTGCGCTGTGTAGCTCGTGGCGTAGGCTGATCCGCCGCCTGGATGTAAAACACGCATCACCGATGAGCCTGATCCGCATTTCAGCTCAACGTCACATTCGGCATACCCAAGGTATTTGAGATCTGTGCGCCCCTGCTTTTCAGCGCGAATCTGCAGATAATTCCCGATCTCAATACCTTCACGCTGGGCATACCATCCCTCGTGATCATCCCCGGCAATGTAGTGCGTCGTAATGCCGGCCCGCAGCGGGTATTTGTCAATCAGATAATCGAGCTGATTATCCATACCGGGCGCCGTCACAAGTTCAGCTTTGTTGAAACGCGCCTCGCCGTCGATCCAGTTGCCGGCATTGAAAACGGTAGTTATGCCTTGACGCCTGAAGTGGTCATAAGCGGCATTCAGCACGTCGAGCCGGCTATGCCGGCTGCAAAGATGATTGTCCGAAGTGACCCCGAAATGATGAGTCCATTCGGCATCAACATTACCCCGAATTTCATGCCGGCCGCCTTCGAGCGCCGACGTGGGCGCCAGATCGTAAGCGCCGCCCGGCAATTCAATAACCATCACGCCGCGCTCTTGAAGCGCTGAGACTGCCTCACGGATCTTTCCGATTCGCGCGCCAAGCTCACTCGCTAAATCTTTCGCCGACCGGTGACCGCGGCGCAGGAGTGTGCGGATCGCGGATTCAAGCTCTTCCGGTGTCTTTGGCGTGGGCGCCTTCGGCCCATCTTTGTATCGCAGGCAACTCGTAGAATCAACGCCCGTATGGCGCGAAACTTCGCGCGATGAGAGCCCTTTTTTAAACAACCTGGCAATCTGTCGAGCTTTCTCTGTGGTAATTGTCTGGTGTTGGTTTGGCATCAATGCCCCTTGAAAGGAAGAAAGCTTTTTATGGCATAACCCGCCGCGGCGATAGCCACTGCGCGCAATGCCCGCAACCACAATCCGAGTGGTGCAATGCGATCGATGCGTCGAGACTGTCTTTCAACTTGCGACTCAAGCTGCGGTAGCCGGCCCCTCGGATTTTCGCCGTCTTTGTCTCCGAAAAGTTTTGTGTGAAGAATCTGCACCTCGGCACGATAGCCGCGCACCTCTTCGGTCAACGCATCGATCGCAGATTTCTCCATAGGTGACAAGCGCGGCTCCTAGTCTCACTATGCCCAGATACACGAAAGCCCCGCCAATTAGGCGAGGCCTTGTTTTTCCTAGCGCGCAGCCCATCGCATCAATGTGGCCTGCACGGCATCCTGCAGTACGTGTGGCAAGAGTTTGATATACCAAGGCCGCAATTTCGGGTTGTCAATTTCCTGCTCAAAATGATCGGCAACCTTGTGAACATCGCCCATTGCGCCGGCGGCATGTTCGGTTGTATCGGCGGCGCTCTTCACGCCGCGCGCGATATCCGGCGTAAGCTTGCGGATCTCATTCACGGCCGCATCAGAATCGCCTAGGATGGGCCGCACGGCTTGAATTGTCTTACTGGCTTCACCAATCGCCGCCGTGGCCGCATTAGCGGTCCCTGTGGCCGCGCGGATGGTTCCGCGAATATCGGTAATACCGCCGTCAAGGTTATTGAACAGCTCAGTGCCGCGGGTATCCCAGATTTTCAAAGACTGCTCTTCGTGCCGCGCAACGAGATCACCATGCACAATGAGGCTCTTCACCGCTCCTGCATCTTCATCGAGCATCGAAATCGTGCCGTGTTTCCCGTTGAGCCTTGCGGCGGTTTGCGCCAAACCAGCGCCGGCTTCACCGAACCGATCCACGGCCACGATCGCATGTTCGGTCAAACCAAAACAGCCCCAAACCGCGAGAGCGGCCAGGGCTGTTCCGATGATTACGGCGTAATCCGAGTTCGAGACCTTCATTTACAGCGCCTTCGCTACCACCACGAGGTTCGGCACTGATGCAAGCGCGGTTTTCACCATGTTGATAACATTGACATCGAGGCCGGCATCGGCCAGCTTCGCCTCTGCCGCTGCCCCGCCAGCAGTCAGCACCGAGCTAACTTCGCCCAGGATGGCATACGCCGTATCTTCAACGGGAACCAGATTCGGATCGGCAACCTTGGTAACCGCTTCAACGGTTGTTTTGGTGGCCTCAACTTTCGGGATATCGTTCACAATCGCCCTATAAGCGGTCGCGAAGAAATGCCCCACCGATTTGAATGTGATCATGCTTTTCACCTCAGAAACCGCGACTGCGGTTGATTTTGGAGATTTAGGAGTTTTGGCTGGCTTTCCGTGATGCCTGAAACCAGGCGGCACCGTAACCGGCCACCGTCGAACCCAGCGTCAGCAGATCTTTGCTGTTCATGTGCGCGCCCGCGATTGCCGTTCCAACCCCAACCACAATCACCACAACCGCCCACACGTTATCAGCGATGTTGTTCATATCTTGATCTTCCTCATGCCTTCACTGTGCGCTGAGGCTTACTTGGCGGGCAACTTTGACGCCGAATGTGGGGCAACATCGGGTGGCGCATCCTGGCCGGTCCACAGCTTATATTCGCCCTTGCGGCGCCGCAGAAGACCAGCAGATTCAACCGCACCCTCGTGATCCCACCGCAAAAGCTGCAGGGCCGCGGCTTGCTCCTGCCCGTTGTTTAGATCGCGCAGCAGTGTCGATTCTTCTAGACTTCCCTCGCCCACATTGAATTCGAAACTGACAAGCGCATCAAACATGCCCTGCGTCATAGCCACACGCACAACCCGGCTCACCGTGTTCTGTGCCTTGGCTGTGTCTTTGGCAAGGATCGCCTCGGCCTCCGGCTCGGTAATGCTGTGCGGGAATCGCTCACCTGGCAGCAAGCGATGCCCGTACCCGATCGTGGGTATCCCTTTATCGTCGGGATACACGCTTCCCCTGAAGCTTTCAAAGCTTTTAATAAATGCCAAACCTGTTTCGCTGAGCACCATGTTTTAAACATGGCTCAGCTCGACAAAGCCCGGCTATTTCGTCACGATTTCACCGACCGTGGCACCGGCTGCGAGCGTGCCGATTATGCGCAACATGCGCGCCTTGCGTCGATGCCGCTCATGCTTTGCGCGGAAGGAAAGAGCCCATGCGCCGGCGCTCACTGCGGCTGTTATCGGAATGTATATCTTCGGTGCGAACGATGAGTTTGAGCCCATCTGTTCAACCGTTGAACACCCATTGCCTTGATTGCAGAGCGCCGGCGGGTTTGGGTTGGTTTGTGCAGGCAACAAAGATGCGAAGAGAAAGATGCTCAGAAGCTTTTTCATCATGGCCCTTTTAACTATGGCTTATGGTCCCGGCTGGGATCTTACCATCAGCCAAAAGTTTTTGGAAGATGCCTTCAGACAAAGCATCGCCTAAATTCAGGCCGGCCGGCACATTTGGCGTGCTGGCCCAGAATGCCGGGATTGTTTTGTCTTTGTATTGAAATCTCTGAAGATATCCGCTCTTTGGATCTGTAACCGCCACATGCATTTCCGCTTCTCCGAGCGCGGCAACTTCCGGCTTAAAATTGATTCCGAAAGCTGCGATCTGCAGCGATGTAACAGTTTTTTGGGAGCCGAGTTCGCCGGTTGTGGTCGGCGTAGCCAATGTGAAGGTAACCATGATCTCTCCATTAAAAGATTCGTTGACAGACTGCATAACTTCCGGCTGTGTAGAAAGTGATCCCTAAGCCGCTGCTTGTTGTGGGGCAAATGACGGTCTGTGTTCCGCCGACTGGAAAATCCAGCTTTGCATAGATCTGAATCGTGTGCGAACCCACAGAAAGGCCCGTTAATGAAGACACAAACGGCGAGAAGACAGTGCCAGGTGAACCAGCTCTTACGATGCACTGGAATGCGCTTAACTGAGTCCCATCGAGATAGATATAGAAATCAATATAGGCATCGGCTGATGAAGTATTGGTTGTCGCTTCAATGACGCCCCAGATGTTGTACACATCCGCCGAATTAGCTGTATTGATGCTGAAACCCCAACCCGGCACAGCTTGCGGTGAGGTGGTCAGCGTGAGATTACTGCTGGGCGCAGAAACCGCCGTGAGTACGTGCGCATTTGTCACATTAGCGGATGGTTCTGCAGGCATCAGTGTGCCGATAGGCGAAATGATATGCGCTGGCACACCGTTGACATTCGAAGTGTCAGCCGAAGTGTGGTTTCCTGTTATGTCCGCGCCATGCTCACCAGCGAAATAATTACCACCGCCTTCGGATAGGTATTGGGTCGATTTATTAAGGTGACCACCCTGGGAAAGATCGATCAATGCCCGACGATTTGAATCAACATGTGAAACGCTCATCCCCGCCGGCGCCGTGATATCGATGTAGGAGGTAAGCGCAATATACATCGTGCCGCTCGTCTGGCCGAGCTGCGGCAACGCGTAGAGATAACCAAAATCCGCAAAGCCGCTATAACCGGGCGCTGGAGCAACCATCTTGAAGTAGTAGTCCTGCCACGCCCCACTACCCGCGACGCTGCTTAACGGCGTATAGGTCCAGCCGTTATCCCAAGCCAATGCGCAATTGAAGCCCGTCGGAATCAGTGCGCGAATGCGAACGATATAGGTGTGGCCTGGGACGAATGCGTCGGCAGTGAACAATCCAGATGTATTCGCTAGCATGGACCCGTATTTATATCCCAAACCATTTGGGAAAGTTGGGCCCAAGCCAGAAGATGCTGTCACCTGCAACTTCTGCCCCGTGTTGTTCGGCGTTGCTGCATCCGCCACGAGCGAAAGAGTTCCGACCTGATAAGCGCCGTAACCCGTCAAGCCATTTGCGAATTCCGGGTTTGAGACAATCTGGGTGCCATCGCCAAATGCGGCGGCTTGAGCAGAAGCAAAGCGTGACGGACTATCGGCAAGATTATCTAACGTATGATTGTTTAGATTACTTGTCTGAAGCGATACGCGCGTTTCTGTAACATTGGCTCCAGCCTCAAGCGGCCTCAAAGAATCGATCGTGGTTGCGCCGTCGCCATACTTCAGAATCGGAAAAGGGTGGGTAGGCAGATGCGGAGATCCGCCGGCCGTCTCGCCATCCTGCACCCAGGCAGAACTAAGCCCGTTGGCGCGTACTGCGCGGATCTGCACGGTCATATAAGCGTAGTTGGCCGGAATGTCGATATAGCAATATGTTGAGCTTCCGCTTAGGGTACCGTAGTCAACCCAATCGGTTTGATCGATCTGCGTAGAGACGCCACCGATCATCACATTCACAAATAATTTTGGAAACTTGCGAATTGGGCCGGGTGATGGAACAGGCTGTGAATCAGGGTTCCAGAATGCGTACTGCACCTGAATTGATCCACCCAGCAGCACATAAGCATCACTCGGTGGCGTCCAAGACACCAGGGCGCGCGCCACGCTTGATCCATCTGAGAGAACGAGCGCGGTGGCTGTGTCATCCTCGATCGTTACGCCGCTCGGTGCAGCCACAGTAGATGTTGGCGAGAGCCCAATTTGCCATACCGCAGGAATTACGCTGCTCACGCTCCCGGTAGCAAGAGAGCCGATCGCGGCAACCATGTAGACGCCCGAAGATGGCGCCGACGCATCTGTGTATGTTGTCGCGGTTCCATCCCACAACACGGCTGCATCTTCCCAATCGATGCCGGCAATCTGCGAGGCGTAGCGTACTTCGTAATGATCGGCACCGACCACCGTATTCCATGTGAGCACATTGCCGCCCACGCCCGGCGTCATAGTGAGGCCCGTAACATTTGGCGGTGCGTTGGTTGAGGCTACAACCGTGATCGAAGTCTCGATTGGATCGCCAAGCACGCCGCCGGCCCAATCGAGCGCAACAAGTTTCACGGTGTACGTGGTTCCAATGACGCCAATAAACGATGCGCCAGTTCCCTTAGTATCACCGAGCAGCTCGAAAGATCCATTGCCGGATTGCACCCAGATACGCGCGCCTACGGCCGTGCCTCCGTTCTGCCATCCAACCGTAACCACCGCAGAGTTCGGTGATTTCGTAAGCGTTCCATCTTGGAACTGCTCGGCTATCGTAAGGTTGAGCAAAAAAGGTGAGGTGTCAGGGATTCCAACAATCTCGCCATAATTCGGCGTTGGATCTGTGTAGATCGCAGAGTTGTATTCGAGTGCCCCAATTTGGAAACTGAAGTCTCCCGATTTTTTAATACTTACAACGCGGAAAAGCTTTGCCGGCTGGCCTCCGCCGCTCTGGCCATACGCCCAAGCCGCGCCGGCGTTCGGCGTTGCTGAGAACGAACCGGAAATTTGAATCGCTGCAGAACCTGGCCCGGCGCTTGAATCCGGCGTAACCGTTACGGCGCTCGCCGCAAATACATCAATTACGTTTACGTCATAGAGTGTTACCGTCTGCCCGGCGAGCAAAGTAGAGGCATGCCCCTGCAAAATCAGCGATTCTACCGTAATTGTCGAGCCGCTATATCCGGTGACCACATATTCCCATCCATTTGGGCCGACTGCTTTCAAGATGCGGCCAGATGGCAGCGCAGCGGTCATGGTCACTGTGTTTCCGCTGACTGATTGCACCGTGGCCGTGCCACGCTGCACAACCGGATGTTGTACGCTCACGGTCCATCCTGCCGAAGGCAGGAAAGTAAGATCGGTACGGTCAACGATCACCGTATTCGAGGTTGAGCCCGCGAGTATACGACCACCCGTACCCCATTGCGTGATATCCGTCTGCACGCCGATAACCGATCCGCGGGTGCAACACACGGCCTCGATGGGCGCCGCAAACTGAATCGTGCGCAACGTAAGCTTGCTGCTCAGAAGATGAAAGTATGCCCAGCGCCACGCTTGATCGCGGCTCGTACATCCGAGCAGCTTTGTGCGCGTCACCTTTGGCTGCAGGCCGGAATTGATATCCTCAGCCGTCATGACAGCGACTGGAAGATCCATGCGGTAACTGCGCGCGGCATCTGAGAAATCAGCTTCAATCAAAGTGCAGCGGTCATCGAGCGCAAGCCACATCTCTTGGAAGCTGTCTTTGGTGATGTTGCCAACCGTGAAGAGCTGCACGGGATCTGCGGGAGCATCGATCACAACAGAGTAGGTTTTACCCATCGGGAAGACACTGGCACGGCTCATATTGCCGATCGCCTGCAGAGTCTTCCATACATCACCGGTCTGATCAAAGACCCCGTTAAAGATAAACCGGCGCACGGCGCTGCCATCCTGATTCGTCACTGACTCATCACAAAACTCAGCCCAGACCACGAATGCTGGAACATCGATATTTGCTGCGGCCACGCCCGCACCATAAAGCGAATTCGTCAAAACGTCATAGGCTACGATAGCCGGGTTGTCATGCTCAAAGCTGGCCAGCTCCGCCGGTAGAGTCGTGTCAACGCCAAGATCGTGAACGATGGTCGCCTGAATTTGCAGGTTCGCGCCGCTCATCTGCGAAGTGGCGAGCGCCTGGACACCCACAAGGATCATGTTGGGATAGGCAAGATTTGAAAGCGTGATCTCGTTCACGTTCCACAGCCATATATCCTCGATGTGCTTTGCATCTGTTGAATCAGCAAAAACAACATCGTTGTTGTTGTCCTGGCAGTAGCCAATCTTGGTTACGCGCACATCCCATTGACCAGCCGTAAGCCCGTAGATCGATACGGTGTCAAAGTAAGGATTGAGCGTGCTGGTTTCGACAACGCGATAACCCTCAAACCAACTCGTGACACCAACCTGCCCGAGCGTCGGATCGCATGGCTGCCAAGTTCCCTGAAACGTGTAGCTCGTGGTCGTTGTGGATGTATCGAGATTGGTGATTGTGACGGTTTCTGTGCTGCTCCATGCATCGCCCGGCGTATGCGAACCGTTATCCCAGGCATAGACGATGCCACTGCCGGCAAAACGATCAGTAGGCACAACCACCCATGCCGGATAAATCGCATCACCACTACCATCGGTCGTAAAGATTGGCTCAGTTTCATTCGGGAAGAGCGGCATCTGCCAGCCACTTGTTCCGTGTGGCGCATACTCGATCTTGTAAATTACCTTGAGCGGCACATAGTTGCCGTCATTTGTGATGCGGTAAAGGCCGCTTGGCAGTTTGCATGTAATCTGCAAGCCTTCCACATCGGTTCCGGTGCCCGAGACGGTAGCTGGCCCCACAGAGACTAGCAGTTGCGTTTCCTGCGGGTAGCCGTTCACGGTTTGATTGAAGCCGGCGATCGGGAGCTGATTGTTAGTGCCAAGTCTGGTTTGATAGCTCGTGTTCTGATACTCGGAAATCGGTTTGCCGTTAAGCAGAATATTTGAAACAGAAACAGCCGAGCCGAAACCATAACAAGCCAGAGCGTAGATATACGCATCTTTGCCGTCGAACTGCACGTAACTCGAAATAATGTTACCGTTCCACGCAAAGGTTCCGTAAGCCTTTGGGACCGGCGAGCCTGGCTGCGCAAGTCCCTTCGGCCCGGTCGGATCGTAAGTGGTGGACCACGCCGGCTGCTGAGGTAATCCTGGCGCAAGAGCCCAGCTAAGAAGCGCCGAACCTATGGCGGCGCCCGTTGCCATGACCGCAGCAATTCCCGTTGTTCCGAGAGCGCCCACGAGAGTGGGAAATGCAAACAGCGCCATGCCGACCGTGAACATGCCAGCAATAGCGCCAGCGAGCACGATCAACATCCCCATCAATTTTTTTCCAAAACCGCCGCCGCCGGCGCGCGGGAAAAGTACGAACTCTTCACCGGGCACAACCGCCGTGCACCAGACAAACTCATCCTCAATACGGTGGCCGGTGCGGCTGATCTCGAATTTCTGCGGATCAAAGCCGGCGCGTGCAATAAAGGCACCGAGACTCTCGTTATCGAGCGGCGGAAGAGTGACGTTGATGCGCTCAGATAGACGAAAAGGATTTTCAACTACAATGAGCCGCGCAACCCGCACGCCAAGTGCGTGCGTTGTGTCGATGGATTGCTCTATTTTGGGGATCGTTACGAGTGAAACATTTTCGAGCGCGCTGCCTAACCCTTCCATCGATAGAAGCCCTCAATTCGGTTGTGCCATGGAAAGCGGTTATAGCGCTCTCTTACGACACTTCCGCAATCGGGATGCGCATGAATCATGTATCCGGAACCGGATACCACCGCAAGATGCCAGGACGGATTGATTGAGTGGATCAAAATACCGTCGCCTGGCTGCGGATCTTCCGTTTTCTGCCATTGCTCGCGGGCAGCCGATAGGAATCGGGCATGACTTCCCCACTCCGGAATCGCGTGGTTTAAGCGGCGCTGCAGCTCAAGAAACACGCCCACGCAATCGTAGGCATCTGGCCCGCGAGCGCCATCCTTGAATGGCTTGCCGAGCAGATCAAACCACACTTCCATCGAAAGATTCTTCATTGCTGCGCTGCGAGAACGATGCCGTTCGTGCCGATACCGGGGAAGGCGCCGAAGCGCGTTGCATTATCGTGAACGATACATCCATTTGTGCCGTTGTATGTGCCGTCACAATTCGAGAGTGGGCCACTATAGCCGCATTGAGCGCCCTTATATTTCGATACCCACATACAGAAATCAGCACGGTAGAGAAACATCGGGAAGAGTTGCCGCATCGGCGATACAGCCGAAAGTGAAAGCGTCACAATATCGGCGGTGCACGTTGTCTTCATCACCGTTGTGGTGATGGCGAGATCTGGCTCGCCGGCCGGGTGGGCCGTGTTATACACATAAAGGTTCGCGGTAGCACCTACGACGCCGGCAAATTGCTCGATGATCCCTTGCAGGATGCGCATCGTATTTGAGGCCCGCACGAGTACCGTGGGAAGCTGCGCACCGCCAGGATCTTCAACCGAAACCTCAAAATTGAAGGGCTGGTAAGTATTGAGGCCGAGGCCATCGCCGGCGTCAAAACTGATTGCATCTATGTTGCGAGCGAAACGAAAATGTTCTCCGTTCCAAATTAGATCGAGCAGTAGTATCCACGCATCGCCCGAAGCGAGCTTCGACTTATCCCATTGAGCCGCAATCGAAAGAACTGCCATCGGTGAAGTGGCGGCGCTCATCCTTTCTCACCTCGATACAAGGGATAGATACAATCCGCAAATTCAACGCTTTCTTGGGGCGCGGGTTGATTCAATGCAACCGAGCAAACACAGTATTTATCGTCATAGCAGGCTGTTTCGGCTGCTTCGCGTGTATCAAAAATTCCGCCGAATTCCCACACGATGCCCTCGGTTTTTTGTGCTATGAATTTGCCGACTAGAAAAAGCTGTTGCACGGTTTACACCTCTGTCAGCTCAAAGTGAGCGCCATAAACTTTCACGCCACCTCCCCAGCCGATATCGCTTGTTTCGGGGAGGCTCGAAAAACGCACCTGACAGCCGAGAGATTGACTACCAACCATGCGGCCATAAGCCGAGAGCGGCGTAAGCAAGGCGCAGCCAACCTGATCGAACGATGCGTGCGTGCCACCATTCAGCGTGTATCCGCCGCCCGCAAGATCATTGATGCGTAGCTGCAGTTTTATCGTGAAGCTGGCACATCCGCCGGCAACATTGAATGTGCCGCTGAAATTTTTCCAACCGGACGCAAACGGATTCTGCACGATGATGACCGGAACCTCAGAAACCTCGGTCCCGCTGGCGTCATAGAAAACCGCAGTCGCGTAAGCGATTCTTGAGCCCGGCCCGGTTTCACCATCAACAACATTCACGCCGGCATTGATCTGATACACCTCGCCTGGAGTACAGGGAATCTTAGTATCCGATTGAACGAAGGCGTAGAGATCAGAGCCGCCGGCAACCGCCTGCCCGTTGACTGTTGAGAACTGAATTGCGTTATTGCCGTCCTGGGCGCCGGATGTAATCAGACTGCAGCTCATCTGCGTTACGGTCGTCTTACTCCACCCGAGCACAATCTCGCTGCTTATTAGTGCCGGAAATTCAAATGACCAATTCGGCAGAAGATTTGGATATAGAAAACTGTTACCGCCGCGCGCCGCGAAACTCGGCGACATAGCAAACTCATCGAGCACCCGCACATCTTCAGCCACTAGGTTGCGGACGTTCGCCTTCCAAGTGCGCCGAGTGCGCGTATAGCGCGGTCGCGTGGCAACGTACCCGCTCTCCGCCGGATCGCGAATCGTGTCATCCTCGATGCTTTTCGAGGAATCCATGCTAGGTTGGCGCGATAGTGACGGAAAGATGAGCGGGAACGACGCCATACTTTCAGCGTGTTCCGAATCGGTGAATTCGCGCTAAGTTGAAGGTATGCAGCTACACACAACCGTCGATATATCAGAGGCTGTTGCCGGCCTCAATGATCTGCAGAAAGCGCATATCCCCTTCGCGCTCGCAAAGACTCTTACCGGCTGCGCAAAAGATGGCCAGGTAGCCGTACAGGATAGCCTTGGCGAAAAATTCACACTGCGCAACAATTTCACGCGCCAAGGCATTCGCATCACGCCGGCAGAGAAGCGCGCCGCGCGTATCGAGGCCGACGTGCATACAGACACAGCTAATCGCGCCACAGGTGCCCCAGACTACCTCTTACCGCAAGAGGAAGGCGGCGAGAAGGTCCCGCATGCCGGCCGGCAATATCTCGCTGTTCCGACTCGCTATCTGCGCCAGATGGCGCCTGGAGTAATCCCTGCAGAGTTACGTCCGCGCGCGTTACTTGGGGCTGTAGGTGGCCGTTTCACGGCATTCAAACGGGTAACCGGCCAAATGGCGCTGCGCAATCAAAATCTCGTCAAAGGCTTTGTTTTCTTTGTGCAGGAGCTTCGTGAAGGACGCCATGCCATTATGGGCCGCTATTGGACAGATCGCGATGCATATCCGTTCTATCTGCTCATCCCTGATGCCGTAATTAAACCGCGGTTCGGCATGGAGCAGACGGTTGATCGCGCCGTACAGACATCCTTCCCCGCCCGCTGGCGGGAAACTTGGCGTCAAATCATGGCCCGTGGGCTTAAAATTTCCTTTTAAACCTCATCAACAGATGATATAGTGAGGATCGCTTTGAGGGATTAGTTGTGAGATTTTCAAAAACCATGTTTGCTGTCACTTGCGGAATTTTATTGGCTGTGGCTATCCTGGGCGGCCTCTACTACTTTATACCGTGGATAGAGAATGCACCGGTACGCGCACGAGAAGCGGCGGATCTAGATCGTGAAGAGCGGGCATATGCTGAAGCCAAACAGCAGTCAGATAAACTCTGGGATGCCACTAAAGCGAAAATAGAAACCTCTTCAAATCCTTGCAAAATGCTCACGACCGGCGGCGATTTAATCAATGCCTGTCAAGGTCTCCGCGATATTAAACAGCAAAGAGATTACGTGATTGAGATAGCACGTAAGAACTATTCTGACGATCCGATTCGCTAAAGAATTCCAGCCAACGAAAAGAGTCCTGTTATACCCTGTGCGACCGGGCCATTGGTTTCGAGTTGCTTGAGCATGATCTGAATCACTTGCTGCTCTCCACCATCCCCGCCTGATTGCTGAGTTTGGCTTACCTGCATTGGTGCGCCTTGATTATTTAAGATCACCTGAATACCGCCGCTTGCCGACGATCCATTACCCATTTGCATCAGACTCGCCGCGGCCGTTGGAATTGTGCCGGCACCAGATCCAAGATTTCCGTTTGAAGCAACGCTGGATTTTTTCTTGAACATTCCAAAGAGATCACCAAGTAATCCGCCGGGCTCACCGGAAATACTGTGGCGCTTACTGGAGGATTCAATACCAGTCCATCCACGCCCGCCGCTACCTTGCGGATCGCCGAACAACCCCTTAAAGAGAAGACTCTCCATATTCTGCCCAAGATCGCGCAGCATGTTTTCGCGGATTCGTTTCCACGTCTGATCCCAGCGATTGCCTAAATCGAATAGCGGATCAAAAACGCTATGGGCAAACTTCTCTGATTCGCCCTGAATCTCTTGACCAAGAGGATTCATAATCACTTTCGGCATAGGCTGGCTCAGAGTGATCATGAGATCTTTCAAGCTCTTTTCCTGCTCACGAGCTGTGCCCTCTATGCTCGACATATCAATTGGCCTCTCGATGGCTTCCTGGGCCCGCTTCTGAGCGATCGCGATCTCTTCTGCGGCCTTCGCTCTTTTTTGATCGAAGTCAAGCAACTTAGAATCGAGATCAAGAATCTGCTTCTGAATCTCCGCAGTCTGCGCCTCGGCGGCAAGCCTTTCCTTCTCTGTCTTCGGCGTCTTGGATGAAACTTCATCAAGTTTGTCTTGCAGCGCATTTTGTTGAAATTGCAAATTACTTTGCTCGGCGTCAAATGCTGCCTCTTGGAGCTGCTGTTTGCGAGCATAGTAGTCGATATCGGACGTGATGCCTTGCGAGTGCATGTTGTCGAGGATATCGAGCATCATGCCTGTTTCCGCTTTGACGCGGTTCGCATCCGCCTGCGCCGCCGCGGCCGCCAATTGCGAACCGGCCGTGTCTGCTCTTTTCTGGGCATCGTCGATCTGTTTCTGCACCGCCGAAAATTTTGTCAGTTTGTTTTTATTTTCTTCCTCTTCAGCCTTTTGTGCTTCAAGCGCCTTATTGCGAGATTCCTCTTGAAGTTTGTTTATTTCAGCTTCAATCGATCGAACCTGTTCAAGGTCAATTTTTGATGCCGCCTTAGCCTCAAGGGAAACGGTTGAATCATTTTCTATATTGGTAGGTTTTCCGTTTCTTTGCACCATACTCCGACCGCGATCGGTTTCGTATGTTTGTTTTGCGATCAATAAGAGTTGTTTTTGCGACTCGATATTTTGATCTAATTGAGTCTTCTCTGCCCTCAATCCGGCGGCTCTTCCCTGTGTCAATTCAATAAACTGTACATCGAGTTGCCGTGAAACGTGGCGAGTCTCATCTAACCCCTTAGCAAGCTGCTCGATTTCCGCATCAGCCTGCCTTACCGCATCTCCTAACCCAAAGAACTTTCCTATAGCAGCATCTAGCCATCCCGCACCAAGTTCCGCAGATATATTCGAAATGTCTTCAGTAAACTCCCCGATGCGCTTCGCGCCCTGACCAAGTACATCAATAAATGCAAGGGCGCCGATAACTGGAAAGGCAGTCATCAACGCTGGCCCGAGCCCAAGCACGCCAGTAAGAAAACGTTCGGTCGCACGCACGGAGAGGGTGCCCTCGAAAGCGCGCACAGCCGCAGAGGCGGCGGCAAACTGTGGCACAGCTTGTTCGCCAATGCGACTAAATGACCGGGACGTGGCTTCGGCGGCAAGCTGCGTTTCGGCAAGATTCTTTTGGACGGCCGCAAACACCTGGCCAGTTAAATCCTCGCCAGCCACTACGATTGTTACGCCGCCTTTACTTGCCATCATCTTACCTCTTTTTAGATTTTCTCTTCAATGCGGCAATATATGCACGTGCAGCATCCTCATCGCTCGCAAAAGCTTTTCCTTTAATACCTCGGCTCTTCTTACCCATGAGCTGAGCTGGCGTGATGGGATCTGCACCTTCTTTCTTGTGAGGCAGAAGCAACCAACTCACGATCCAGGCGCTTTCTTCGCGCTGGATGCGTGCCTCGTTTTTGTGGCGATCGGCTCTTCCCTTGAGAATAAGCACCAACTCGCAATAGCGGAGCGAATAGAACTGCGTTACGCTCATGCCAATTTCGCCACAACAAAGACGAAATGCGTCATCCCAGCTCCAAACCTTTGCCTTGTTGCGCCCCGCGCCGCTTCCTACTCGGCCGGGGCCTCTGCTTCCCCCTCGGTATCGCCGTAATACTGATTCATCGCCTCAGATATGGCGTATACGGCCGCGGTTACCCATTTGCGCCGCGAAAGCATGCGGCCCACATCCTCGATGGTCAGCTTTTCTCCGCGCTTCTCAGCATCTTCATAGAGTGCCGCCCAAAGATAGGTGCGTAGGTTGTCGAGATTTACATCGAGGGTACGCCTCACTTCGCCAGTCTCAGCATCCTTACTCTCTCCGACCGTTTCCCATAATGAGCTTCCGCGTCCACTCACATCCCTGATCATGATTTCCGTATTCAGGTTGAATGTGAGTTGCCGGCGCCGATCAAGTTCGATGTAAACAGGCTTTCTCTGAATCACGTGTGACCTTCAAAAAATAGGGCGGAGCTATAAGGCTCCGCCCTTCCCTCAGAGCCGGCGGCTTGGTACTTTCCTCCGGTCTCCCCTTCGCGTGCCGGGTTACAATTCCGTCACGCTGCCCTGGCAACTTACTGCGCTGCGACCGTAAAGCCCGCGTTGGCTGCATTCTTCATAGAAATCGTCGCGTTCTGCAGATCCTTCAATTTGCCCGACCACTTGAAGCTGGAAATCACAACCTGGCCGTAATACTGATCAACACCCGATCCCGAGCCCTGCGCCGGGAACATGTAGATATTGAGCGGCGTGCGATTGATTACAGCCGCGAGAAATCCCTCTTGCCCGGCGTCGCCCGCGATATAGTCAACCGTGGCCGTCGCCGAGAAATCAAGCATTCCGTTTATCCGGCTCTTCCATGAGCCCGAGTGATCGCTCGAATCCAGCTCATCGGCAGAAAACTCGCCATCCAGATCTTTGACGCCTGCGAGAATCTGCATGGCACCGCCCGCAGCCGGAATATAGCCGAGCTGAGCGCGATAACCTGGCAGCTTGCACGGCGTAACCGCCACGCCGGTAACAGTCAGGTTGCCGGTTCCCGTCCCGCCAGTATAGATGCCGTCGCTGTTCACATCTGGCGTGTATGTCGCCGTCAAAGTATCGACCGCAACGGGAAGCAGATTGCCCGGCACGGCAATAACCACAGAGCCATTCACAAGCACGCTGGCAGCCGATGAGTAGGCGCCGCAGGTGAGTTTCACTGTTCCGGTTGGCACTCCGCCCGTGCCGCTCACCGTAACCGTGACATTGCTTGCCTGCAGGGCAGTGATAGATGCCGGATTCGGCGTTACCGTTACGGTTGGATTCAGCAAGCTCATTTTCGTTTTCCTCCGAACTTACAACTGCGCGCCGTAAGTCTTATTGACTGCTGGATTATTTCTGTCTACTTCCACTTCAACGCGGATCGTCATATCCGCGCAAACTTGATCGTTTGCCGATTTATCTAGATAACCGATCTCGATATTGTCTACATACGCATCTTCAACAAGCTGGCCGAGCGTTGGATCTTGGCGAATTTGTGTCCACGCCCACCAAATCATTGGGTCAAAGGCCAAATCAACCTCATCGATGGCGGCCACATATATGCGAATCACCACATGAAAATCGATCTTCGCTGAATCATTCGCGCAATCATACCTGCAGTCAATTTTGTGCGGGATCGCATTGAATGCAGATTCACTGGACGCTACGGCCGCGAACCGCGCACGATATGCCGCCGCCGGCGATCCATCCGCATTAAGCGCATCGAGGATGGCCGTGGTTGCTTGATTCCAGATTGGAATAGGGAGCGGCATTTAGAACGGAATATCCTCATCTACAATTTCGTCGGGTGGTTGCGCCTGGCGCGCATCTCGACCATCCAACAACGTGATATCTTCGGCAATGATATTGGTTGCGTAGCGCGTCTGCTGAGAATCGTCTTCCCATTTATAGGTTCGCAAGCGTCCCTCGATATAAAGCTTCGAGCCTTTGCTCACGTAGTCGCGAACTATTTCAGCTAGCCGGCCAAAGAATACGACTCGATGCCATTCCGTGCGATCTTCCCACTTCTCGCCGACTTTGAAACGCTCGTTCGTTGCCAGTGATAGGCTCGCTCGCGGTTTCCCGTTGTTCGTCTTCACTTCCGGCACCTGGCCGACATTGCCGAGCAAGATAACCTTGTTGACACTTTTTCCCATGGCATTCCTCTGATTCAGGATTCAGCATTCTGTTTGTGGTGTGGTTGATCATGTGCGCTTGAGATACATCTCCGTTACCTGCATATCCTTCTGCTCTGGCAACGAATGCACGGTGTAGGTTGCGCCGTCCACCAAAATCTGATCACGTGGCTTCGGAGTGGCGCTGAATGCGTTGTGCGGAATACGCAGACAAACCGTATTGCGCTCGAATCCGCCCGGCAACCCTCCGCTATTAAACACATCGGCGGACGTGTCCAAAATTCCGTTGACGGGCGGTTCGCTGTTCCAGCTCACCGATACGCCAAAATCGCGGAAGAATGCCGGCAGATCTGAGTCACCAAACACGGGTCGTTTTACTTCGCTTTCTTTTCTAGCTCCGCGATTTGCGCCCGAGCCGCGGCGAGCAACGCCTTGGTGGTTTCAAGCTCGCTGGCTTGAGCGGCCTGCTTTTCAGCAGCTTCCTCTTCGGCCTTAATCTCGGCCTTCACGGCAGCGATGTTCTCTTTGTTGGCCTCGGCCACGCGATTGTAGTTCGAGAGATATACAAACTCCCGATACGGAACCTCAACTACATCACCCTTCTCGTGCGGTTCGCCGTCAACAATCATGTGCGTCTTAAGCACCACCTTGACGGGCGGTTGCGTCTTCTGCTGTTTTAGCATTTTCCTCACTCCTGTAGCGCTGGATTTTTTGCAGGGCTGAGCCGGTGTCAGATTCGGCACCGGCTCATCGGTTTGTGGTTTACGAGATGGCGATATAGGGGTTAGCCACGAATGCAGCAATGTGGCGGATCGCGATATCGTGCAGGCTGCGCGCCGTCACAATCACGGCACCGTTAAGCGCCTGGGTGTATGGATCAACCACCACTTCCTGCACGCCCCAATCGGCGAAGATCAATTGGCTAAAATCTCCAAAGATCGAGTTATGCAGAATGCTGCCCGTGACGCCAGCCTTCGTGCCATTCTTTGCAAGCTGATTGGTGACACCGGCCATGTATCCGAGTGGCCCAACTTCGAGCCCAATGGGATCTTTCGGGCCATCTTCCCAGATTGCAACCAAGCCGGCCACACTGCCCGCCGTGAACTTCGCGGTTGCCTTGAGCTGCGCGCGCACTTCCGGTGTAAACAACCAACCCGAGGTGGCAACATCCGCATCGGCCGCCGCAACCGTGCTCTCGTAAGCCAAAACATCTGACCAGAGCAGCGGCTTTCCACCATCCGAAAACGCCGTGCCGGACGGTGCGAGCAGCGTCAATCCGGTTGTGTTCATGATGCCGGTAGGCTGGCCACTCGTGCCCGATCCAGAAATTGCCGCAAGATCGAGAGCCAGGTTACGCACCTTATCGAGATCCATGCGCGCCAAACCCTCAACATCCGGCGAAGTCTCGGCGAGCAGCTCGATGGTCCACGAGGTCTGTTGCGTAATACGCCGTGGCTGCATGGAAACGTAGTCCATGGTCAGGTCTGCCGGCGTCCCTGCGGCGCCTTCTGTGGTCCACGTCGCAGTATTCGCGCCGGTTTGCCGCGGCAACCGAATCACGCCCTGCAGGCCGCCCAGAGTGCGGGCGCCAAGCTGCAAAACGCGAGCCCGGTGACGGAGCAACTCGATCACTTCCGGTCTCGTGATGGTCTCGACAGCCGCAGCCTCAGACGTTACGGCAATCTGACCAGCTCCCGATCCTATCCCCTGCGTGCCGAGCGCGCGGGCAGCGGATAACGGCATCAGCGGGCCTTCGGTCTGTACTTTCAGGTTGCGCGCAAGCTCCTGCGAAACTTCCATCTCCAGGCCGTTGTCCGAGATTTCCTTCGCAAAGCGCTTCGTGCCGCTCATCTGGTTGACCATGCCGCGCACCAAGCGCAGCACGGAATATCTCTTCTGCGCATTCTCGGGCAGATTGCGGAAGATGTTATCGCCGGCCGTGCCAACTTTCGCGGCGTCGTTCTCTTCCACGATCTTGCGAGTTACCTGATCCTTGAACTTATCGACAGAGGTTCCCTCTGCGATGGCCTTCTGTGCTTCATCGATCGAGGTGTATTTGCGGAAATCTTTATCGGTCGCAACGGCCATGATTTCGTTGCGCCGCGCAATTTCCAATTCCGATGCGCTGGGTGCTGTAGCCGTCTCGGCCATGTTTCTTTTCTCCTGTGGTTGAATTTCGATGATAGGTTGTGCAGCGCTCTGAGCTGAACGCCGCGAGATGGTTTGAATGGCAACCGGAAATTCTTCGCCCGCATTCGCTGCGCGGCCTACGCCGACCGTGGCATCTGCAGGCACGTCCACGAGGCTCGCATCGAACGGCTCCCAATCCGTCACTCGGCATTCATCCGGCATGTTTGGGTTGTCTTCGTCTTCGGTGCGCACCATCTTGTGCACGCGATAGCCAACGGATGCATTTGTCAAAATGCCGTCGTCGTAATCTTGGCGAACGTCTTGAGCAAACTGTGTGCGGCTGAAAGGACCTTCTACCGTAAGCTTCCCGTCTTTGAGCGAATATTTATCGACTTTGCCAAAACGCTGCTCGTGATTCAGCAAGCCTGGCACTGCGCCCGCATCAAGCCGGCCAGTACGCACACTGTCTTTCGAGTGATCGAGAATCTCGTTGCCAAACCAGCGCCTTACCGGCTCTTCGCTCGACACTGTAAAGCGAAACCTGCCAGGATCTGCACCCGAAAGCCGCTCGCCTTCTTTGCGCTCGGCATCGACAATACCTGCTCGATATTGCATCGGCAATGCCGCAATGTTCTTTTTCTCATCACTCATACTTTCTTTGTGCGCCTAATGCGGTAAACCGCGCTAATTTCAGACGCAAAAAAGAGCCGCTAAAATAGCGGCTCTTGTAGGAAGAGAATCAATTTACGGGATGGCGAGTGATCCTGAAGTTACAATGCGGATATTACTCCACCATTTATGGTGCCCATTCGTCTCTGTCTCGTTACCTGTAGTACCTATAAGGATAATTCCGGCCGGGTGAGATCCAGTTCCCGAGGCGAGATGAATCGTGCCCTGCAGTACACCTGAAGCCGAATAAACCCGCGCGGTGTTAGTGGCGCCGCCTGTCACTTTATCAATGCACACTGTATATTTTGTGTTCGGCAGAACTGGAACATTGTCGAGTGATGTGGTAGTTGTCGCTCCATTTGTTTCTTCACCGCCAAACCAGAGTGAATTACCGGATGCAAGAAGCGAAATCAGGAACCCGTCTGTACCATCGCCCGCAATCGCTTTAACATCATCTTCCTGGCTCACATCTGAGATCGGAATATCTGTCTTCCAGTCGTAACATACCGAAAGAAGCGTATACGTTGATGGCAGAGTGCATGTATAGTAGCCACCTGGCGAGCTGGCGCTTGTGGTGTATTTAAGACTGATCGCGGTTGCGCTGGGCGAGCCTGAATATGCGGTTCCGCTCACAACAACCGTCGAGAGAGCCGTGCCAAGAGCAGCGCTATTGTCTCCCGTAAGGTTTTGATTGTTCGTTAAAGCCCATGTGCAGGGGCTGCCTATCGATGAATTCCCGAGCGTGGTTGTGGTCGGCGTAGCACCGTTACTCAGGCCGAGATTGAAATCAATCCAGCCCATCGCAACATTTGACCCGCCATAAGAGCGGCCGTTTTGACCCCAAGGCCCGTTAGGAATGCCTTGCGGCGTGTTGTAGTTTTTACCATTACGCCCCGTCGCAAACACGGCTGTTACATATTGCGAGTAACACCACGTTTGTGTTCCCTGCTGACCTGCATACGTGCCCGGCATGCTGTACGGTGGGCCGCTGAGACTATTTGAATAGTCACTGCTCACCGTGCTGCCGGGGCAGGTTGTGGTTGCCGAGAATGGCTGCGAGAAACCAGGCTCCTGTGTACCCGATGCCGTGAAGGATTGCACCCACAACTTTCCCGCAGCGACCGGCGCACCACACCCCGTCAAATTGCGGTTATTCCAGCCTGCAACCGGTGCCGGAACGGTCGGGTTTGCATTGCTGCTCATCGCGCTGCATTTCAATGCCCCCGGCACATTTGTGCTGTCAGCTCGGATACCACAGCCCCATTGCTGTGTGTTGTCCGGAGAGATCACGAACATCGAACAGCCCGAAAAATAAGCCGGCGGCGGCGTGCCCACTATGAACTGGTCGCCTAGCTCAAGCGGATTGACTCCAGAATCGTTCGAACCTTGCCCGGTTTCGCCATACTGCACGGTCTGCAGCGCATAATTCGCGCCGTTCTGTTGTTGCGCGCTGCAGACTGCCACCGAGAGCAAGAGCGTGATCTTAATGAGTCGCTGTAATAACATGGCTCACCTGATAAGTTGGTGGCGCCGTGCAGCCCGCGCCAGCGGTATATGTTGTGGCGTATTGAATTGCCGTGGCATTTTTGGCGAGAATACTCTCAATGCCATTCGCTACGGACCCGCGATAGCCATTGAGGCTGTTTGTATTGCCTAGACTCAATGTGGCTGCCAGTTCCACATTTGGCACCGTAACCGTCGCGCCGTTGGAATAAGTCGATGCGGTGGTTCCGAGTTGCGCGCGCGTCACCGTTAGGCTACTTGTGCCGCCGCCGCTTACCACGAGAGCGTATTCAGATCCCAGGAGAATGTATTGATTGTTCTGAACATCTACGCCGCTCGTGACAGATATGCTGGTTTGGCCCGTTGTTGTCACTGCGGCACTCAATGTGGTTGTTGGCACGCTGGGATTGATCCACATCAGATAGAGATTAAGTAGACTCGATCCTGTACATGTTCCAGTGGCGACTGTGGTTATCGAAACATCCCACTGATCGGTATACATGCCTGGCGTCGAGGCTACGCTTGAAATCAAACTCGCGGGCGCAATACTGGAGGTAGTTGTTGAGGATTGCACGAGCGTGCCCGATGAGCCACCTCCGCCGCTTGCCGCAGTTCCGGTCTGCATTACATCCCAATTTGCGCCGTCATAGATCATCAGTACCGGTTTGTTCGCCTGGATTACGCCAGCCGTCAAAGTCGTGGTCCATCCCGAAGATCCGGCGATTGCTACAGATTTCGCGCCCAACGAATTTACGTTTACCGTGAGGCTGGTTCCCGTGTTCGCGGTGGTTGTGGTGTAAATAATCAGGTCATTTGCAGCCGGCGTGAATGTCGGCGCCGTCGAGCAGCTCTGCGCTGTACCTGAGCCAGATGAATCGGCGCATTGTTTGGGAAGAGCAAGATCGTGCGCCGTTTTGACAGTGCCCGTCTGCGCGCTGGCCGCAGACAATGCGGCCAGGAACAGATTGAGCCAGAGAAATCGCCTCATGACAACCCTCGCTTAGTTTGTGCGCTCGATTTCGGCGTGCAGATCATAAGTAGCAGTGCCGGAACCACAGGCCGCATACGTGGTCGTATAACTGATTGCGGAAGCAGCCGCCGACCACAACGGGATTGCTGCGTCGATATATCCAGCAGTTGCGGAGTTGGTTGTATTGGCGAGCGTTAGTGGTACCGTCTGCGCCTGGCGCGCATGGGAAGCATCTGTCCAGCTAACAGTCGCATAGACAGAGCCCGTCCCGGTTGCACAGAGCGCGCTTTGATCGAGATACATGCGCACCATGTAGTGCCCGGCTGCGCTTGTTGAGGCAATCAGATTAACGGTCGTCTGTGAAGCCGACTGCGCAGTCACATCCGAAACCGCAAGCGGCACATCAAGCCCCAATCCGGCTGTTGTCAGGCCGTCATAAGTGGAAAAATGCCCGTCTGATTGCACAATATCGTTGAGGTTATAGCCGATCACGTGCGCGGTTCCGGTTGAAACCCCGAGACCGTTTGCGGTGGTAGTGCCGCCGCCATCCTGCACAGTGCCGCTCGATCCGGCTGTTTGTGGGTTGATCAACTGATAGTCAGTCGATGTGGCATCATAGACAAAAATCGCCTTCGCGGTAGTCGTCAGATCATTTGCCGCCACAGCAGAGGTGCCGAATTTCGTAATCGTCTTCGCACCGAGATTGCACCAATTAAGCGTTGGCGTTGTGGTTGAATTGGCGTGCCCTGGCAGCACACGAACCACCATGCCATCCACAAGCGCAGTAGGGCATCCCGATGTTGGGCTCGCCACAAGCGTGTTTGCGGCTCCCGTGTCGGCCGCATAGCTCGGCGCGAGCTGCCCCTCGGGATAGTTTGCGTTGGCGGTCTGAGCGCATAGCCGCAGACCAAAAGAAAGAGACAGAAGAACGAGCAGAATCTTTTTCATTGAACAGCCTCCACGGAAATGTGCGCGTCGTAGCTAGACGGGCCGCCGGTCGCGCAGGAGCCGGCGAGTGTCGATGTGTAGGTGATGGCCGAAGCTGCAGCCGCATAGATTGGGATTACGCCCTGAATCGAGGCTGCAGAGGCCGAAGAGTTGAGCGTCAAAGCAACGCTATTGGTCGAACGAGACTGAAGGCCATCTGACCAATGAAAAGTGAGCTGCACCGTGTTGGCGCCCGTAACACAGAGCGTATGCTGACTTACGTAGTAACTAATCCGATACTTACCGGCCGATGGCGTTGTGCCAACCAAATTCACGGTTCCCTGCGATGCGGTTTGGTTGGTTACGTCCGAATCGCCGATGCTTCCACCGCCATTTTGGCCGCTAAAGAAAAAGCTGTTTCCGTTCTGCGATAAGCCCGGCCCTGAAAACTGCACCGGCCCGTTAATGCCATTGATACTTGAAATTCCCCATACGGGCGCGAGCGTGGGGAACGATGGCGAATAGTTATCGAGATTGCAAACTCCCGCCTGACACCAATCACCCGATCCGGTTGCTGTTGTATGCGGCTGTAGACACGCATAACCCTGAAAGCCGGGCATTGTGCCAGCCGTCATCTTGAAACAAAAATTAGCGGGATCAGTGGTTGTCGTATCCGGCAATGTGATGCTGAATACGCCAGCCTGCGAGTACACGCTTACGGGCGCCGATGTGCGCTGACCTCCGGTGCTCAGGTGATAGGCGGTCGGCAATCCGTTGATCGTTGGCTGAAACGTTACCGAGCCCGTATATAGATTTCCCGCCGAATCCGCAAAGTGAGATGAGGTGACTGTAACCGTTTGCCCTAAAACGCAAACCGCACCCACAACAAACAAGGCGATCAACAGCAATGTGCGTCTCATTGCTCACCCTCCGTAAGATCCCAAAGCGCCGCATTTGCCGGGTGCATCCCGTTCACGAGTCCACGTCCTTTCGGTTTTTCCGGTGCGGGTTTTGTCTGCGCCTTCGGCTTGGCTGGCTTGCCGGTGCCGCTATTGGGCTCGTCTTCACCGCTCTCCACTGTGTCTGCACCGGAATTAACCTCGCTCGTTCCCTCGCCGCGAATATCGGTTCCAAACTTCAGGCCGAGATTATCGGCGAGATCCTGCTCGCGTTTTCGTTCGGCGTACACGTCTTCGAGATCTTTGCCTTGGCTTTCGAGAATGCTGGCATTAGTATCGAATCCGTTTTGCACAAGCAACGTGCTTGCCTGCACATCCTTGAGCGGATCAACCCATGGCCAGCGGCGCGGCTCCCATTTAAGCGAAGTGCCCATGAATCGCTTGGAATCGCCAAAAGAAAGATCGACTGCGCGATTGAGCAGCGCAGATTTCAACCATGCATCGTAAACCGGTTCGAGCACGTTATCGATTAGCGAAGTCTGCATCTCCATCCAGAAATCGCGCTCTTCCAATTCACCCAGGCGCCCTGAGCTGTAATTGATGCCGGCAAGATCGTTGCACAGCTTGTGATAGGCCACATTCATGCCCGATGAAATCAGGCGACCGGATTGCTTAACGAATCCCTCGAATGCATTGGTTGGATGAGACGGCGTGTTGTTGACAAGCTTCTGCCCGGCCGGCATCTCAAGCGCTGTCCCGCCGTTTATGTCAATCGCCTTGGTTCCATCGGCATTCAGGCCGTCGCCCTCAAATTCATCGTCGCCATTGTCGCCTTCTGTTTGAATAGACATAAGCAGCGAACTGCTGATGCGCGCGCCCGTGAGTTCGGCCATAAAATAGCCGTCGAGCATATTGAGTTGACTCATGCTTGACGCAAACCACGGATAGCCGCGCGTCTGCCCGGTGCGGTGCGCAATGAACCAATGAATGATCTGATCGGCGGGCACACGCACGCGCTGCGCCGAGCCGAAGCTCACCTCATAAGGATTACCTTTGAATAGGTAATAAGCGAGTGGCTTTTGATTGCCATCCACCTCGACACCCATGCGGATTTGTGTCTCATTCGCTGCGGCGAGCTGATTGTATGTGTCATCAAGTTGATCGGCATCGATCAACTGAAGTTGAAAGCCGAACGGATTTACAGATTTCGGCACATACACTTTGCGCAAAAGCTGCTCGCCATCGCGGGCGGTATCTTCGACAATCAGCCGCTGCAGATCGCGCCAACTATACCGCCCGCAGACTGTGCACGAGCCCTTCTTGCCCCACTCGTGCCACGCCTGGCGCAATGTCTCATTGGTTATTTCGTCAAGGCCACCGTTGCCTTTTGTTTTGCGCGCGGCCGGCACCTTGAATGCCAACTTGACCCCGTGGCGCCCTACTACATTCGAACGAACCATGCCGAGAAACTTTGTAGCGATCGGTGAATTGATGGCTTGCTGGCGCGCGCGCGAGCGCAGCTTACGCAGATCAACCACAAGATCCTGATCGGCGGAGCGAGATGCAGACGGCCAATCGTTCTGCAGCCTGCTATTCTTCGCGGCATTGAAACCCATCCATCCGCTACCGCCGCCGAGCTGGCCAAGCGTACTCTCTGAGGTCATGGAGCGCTTAGCTGTGTCGATGCCATCAGCGATAGCACGCAGTGCGCGCGAAAAGAAACCGGATTTCTGTGTTTTCTCCATGCTCATCCTTAGAACTAACGGCTAAAACGAAATCCGATTGTGCGCCGCGGCGCGTATTCACCCTTCGCGCGCAACTCGGCACGATAAAGCCCTTTGTATTGCTGGCGAAGTTGCAACATTTCTTTGGGGTCAATGCGTCTCAATTGCCGGCCATTGATCATGTACTCCTGCACATCTGGCGACGTGTTGCCGAGAATCGCTTGCTCGATCATGTCGAGCGTCTTTTTGACAAAGCTCCTCGTATCTACCGGCCCTGCGGCTGTAGCGAGATTCGGCTCAATTTTGACGTTCTGTAGAGGTATCGTTATCTGCTGGCCATCAGCCTTTGTGCCCGCGATACCAGCGAGCACAGCCACGATCTGATAGGTATCCGGCTGGCACTGCTGTGTCTGCGCAGAGGTAGCCTGGATATCGAACGATTGCCCATCATCGTCTGCGGTAATTGGCGGATTCGATCCGGTGCCGAGGAGGGTGAACCGATAGTTCGGTGAATTGAAGATATAGGTCAACGTGTAAAGGCCGCTCGAATAGTCGATAAACGAGCACGTCCAATTCCACGAATCGCCTTGCCTGAGTTCCGGTGGAACATACGGCACCGCAGCATCGGCAAGCGCCGGAACTGGTGTATCTGGATTGGCAAGGTTCCCCATGTTTTGAGCATGGGTCTGAATGCGAATTTAGCGCCAATTAAGCCATATCAGCGCAAAACAAGGCGATTGCGAAGTTGATCAGCAACGCTAACGCGCTTTCTTTTACGCTTTGGTAGAGGTTGTTTTTTCTCTGGCTCGGTGGTGGCCTCCTCTTGTGGTGCGGGCTCCGACGCCGGCAAAGGCACTGCTGGCGCAATAATTTCCTCAATAGGAGCCGGTGTAGGTTTGCCGGCTGCTTCGCGTTGCCGCCGAAGAGTCTCTATCTGCCGATCGAGATTGCGGCGAATCTTGCGATAGTGCGGCCGTAGCACAGCCACGGCGGCCCGCGCGTAGACGAAACAATCGAGCGCTTCGTTGCGCTCCTGTGTCTTCACCCACTGCATCGTGGTGATGAAATCTTTTTTCGTCTTCACAAGTTTTTCTGCCGTGACCTGGCGAAAATATTCTGCCGGCAGATCGGCGCTGAAATGGCAATAACCGGCGCCCGGCTCTTTCACGCGAAATGAAGTGAAAATATCTTCCTTCGCCGTATCCACACCGACCGTGAACAACATTGTTTTAAATGGCCCCACCTGCGATCCCGAGCTGGCAAGCGGCTTGCCGATGCCGGCGCGGCCTACGATGGCGTACCAGCGACGCAGATGATGCTTGCGCGTGAACTCATACACGCGCTCGGTATTGTGGCCGCCCGAGTCAAATAGCGCGCATTCGACTTGCATCGAGATACGCGCACCTTCGCCGGCACCAACCTGCTCCCACGGCTCAAGCAAGTATTCGCGCACCCTGGCCCATGGGCTCGCCTCATCGGAATCAGGTAGCGAAGGGTCGCCGGGAAAAACTTGGTGGTCAATCACCCAACGCTCATCATTCATACCCCAGCCGATAACCGATATCTCAAGCCGATCATCCTGCACGTCACCGCCGGCGGTGAGAAAAAGCACACCCGCAGGCAACAGTTCACGCGAGAATCGGCCGCGCGATTCCAACTCATGCAGATCGGCACCCGTCCCACGAATTTCCCATGTTTCAGCTAGGCGCGTGTTAATAAACACCTTCATGCGCTCAAGCGAGCCCTGCGCCTCGATCCATTCGTAGATGAGCTTGGACCAATCGAGCACGGGGGAATAAAGCGCATTGAGATGAAATCCGGCAGTCCTGCCGTCATGACTACGCTTTGTAGCGCGCCATTGCCCTTGCCTTATCATCTCGTGCTTGTCTTTTTCTTCGATGACGCAGCCGTTGACGCACACATACCACCACGAGGTGACGCGTGGTTTTGAGTTCTGGTTAACGTCTTCGGTTTCCCATTTCAGCCGCGACCATTCGAGAAATTGCATTTCGCCGCAATGTGGACACGGCACAGCATAGCGGCGCCAATCGCTCGACTCCATTCCGGCCTCGATGCGCGATAAGTGCTTTATGCCTGGCGTAGACGCCAGGATCTTTCGGCGATTCCAAAATGTAGTTGTGCGTTTATCGGCAAGATCGATCGGATCGCCTTCGGTGCCGGCTGATTCGTCGTATCGGTCAACCTCATCGGGGATAAGCACCCGAATAGGCATCGAAGCGAGGCCGGCTGGCGCATTGGCACCAGCTATGACAAGCACGCCGCCAGGGAATTCTTTGTTGAGGAGTGTGTTACCGGAGTCGCGCGAACGTGGCGACGGAAAGAGTTTTTTCAAAACCGGTGTATCCCGGATCATCTTCGCGATACGGTTTTTCGAAAATTTTTCAGCTTCGCGTTCGCTGGCCTGAATAGTCAGAATCGGCGACGGGTCCCAATGGGAATAGAAACCGATCGCATTGAGCTGAATCTGCGACTTTCCTGTCTGCGCAGCCCACATAAATACGACCGTTTCGATATCAGGATCAGTGATAGCATCCTGCGCGCCGCGCTGATATTCGGCAAAGCTGGTTTGGAACTTGCCGGGATAGGCGCCGGATTCTTTGGGGATGAAAGCGAAGCGATCTGACCACTCCGAAAGCGTGAGCGCCTCTGGTGGCCTAAACATCTTATGCCCGGCACGGAAGGCGCCACCCAGCGCTGCGAACCCTTCGGGCGATGTTTCGTATACGCGCTGTGTACTACTCATTGCGATACACCACAATCATCGAAGGGAATGGGGCAGAATTCTTGGCATCGCCAAACTTCAACCGACCGCGCACAAAGCGAATCTCGCTGGCATAAGGTAAGACAAGCTCGTGAAACCAGCGCGTATCCGTGCGTGCTGGAATTAGAAATACGGCGAGCTGTGGTTCGCGGGCACGTCTCAGGAAATCGGCGATCTTCGGGCCGTAAGGCGGGTTGCAGAATACGCGCCGACCCTCCCACGCACACAATAGAGGGATATCGCCCTGCATCCAGAGCGCCCCCCCCAACGGGCACGGATCGAGATCGAAATGAAACTCCTCATCAAGTTTTGCGTACACATCCCGTGGCGTAGGCCAGTCTACGGTTTGTGAGCTGAAAATTGGGGTGGTGCCTTTCATACGAGCAATACTTCTTGCGCTAACCGAGCCGCCGCAATTTCGCAATACCGCTCATCTAATTCCACGCCGATTGCACGGATACCGCGCTCTTTGGCTGCTACCAGCGTGGTCCCACTGCCCATAAAGGGATCGAAGATTGATTGAATTCCGTCGCCAAGCAAGCCGATACACCACCGCATCACCTGTAGGGGTTTCTGGGTAGGGTGGTATCTCTTTTCATATTTGCCTGGTTCCTGCAGAAAACCATTCCAGCGATGCCGCAGGCGCCGAACCGAGAAATTGAGATTAGTCCAGGCTAGTTCGCAATCCGCAAAGTCTGTATCGCCGCGTAGCTTATCCCACACAAGCCACCCCTTGGCCGGCGGGACTTGAAAATAATTGCCCCCCCACAGAATCACTTTCGGAGCTAGACCAATCAGGACACGAATCAGCTCTGGTGGACACGGTTCATCATCCCAGCAAGAATCGCCGTAATCGGTCCACCGCGGTGAGATTGGTTTTCCGGCACAGATCCCGCTCCGATGTTTACGGACGCCTTTACCGCCAAAATTCTTGCGCGCGGCGCCTATTCCATAAGGCGGGTCAGTCACAACGGCACCGATAGGTTGCAGATCTGGCAGGATTTCCCGGCAATCGCCGTGGTAGATCGCGATGCCGCCGCGTTCGTAATAGGGCTTCATTCTTCCTCTTCGGCGCCCAGGCTCATTGCGCGGGCCTCAAGAATAGCGTCAATGTTCGCCATATTGGAAAGCGTGCCGCGCACAGCGCGCTCGATGATGGAATAGATCCGGCCTCGGTCAGCGAGGCCGATAAGCTGAGTAGCAAGTGCAGCAGGCATAGCCAAAAGCAAGGTCTGAATAGACTTATTGGAAGCTGTGAGCACCCTCTGCACGTCGGCGATTGCGGCTACTTGCCCGCGCTCTCGGGCAAGCTGTAACTCTTTTAAATCAGCCTCGGCGCGTGTCTTTCTAGCAAGGGCTTTGTCATAGGTTTCAAGCTCATCTTCAGGGCTGTTTTTACCTCGTTTCGTTCCGCCCGTTCCGGCGTTTTCCTCGATCTGATAGGCTACAAACCATCGCAGAGTTGCGTACCAGTCGAGCACAAAACCGCGCGGATCGCTCTTGGCTGGTAAACCCTTTTCCTTTATCCACTTACGAACGCCACGATCCGACACGCCAAGCAGTTCCGCCACATCGGTAACGCTCATTGCGGCGAAGTTTTTTCGCGTTTCGTTTTTCGGCATAGGCCGGAACCGGAACTAACAGTTAAAAAATCTGGCGCTAGGGCACAAGCGCGATGGCGCGTCACCCGTGCGGAGACCGATGGCGGAAGGACCCGCGCGAGCGATCGCGACTGAGGCCCGTCATTTTGCTTGCGATGTAACGCTTGTTACTTCATACACTTAGCCTCTGTTTAAAGGGTTGGCCGCTGGCCCATCTGGGGAGTTTGCTATCAGCTCAAATACTCAAACCTGAGCCCAGCCCGCAGCGGCCTTACAACTTCACAGTTACCGCGCTCCGCTCGAAGCGCGCAAAGAATCGAGCCAATCAGCCCAGTCTTGGAGCATCGCCCGACGCTGGGTAGCGTACTGAGCACGGTTGTAAACGCCGCGCACGCCTTTGATTTTGTGATTCAAAGCTTTCTCGATCACATCCGCCGCATGCTCTTGCTCGCTAAGATTAGTGGCTGCTGTCCTTCGTAAATCATGAACAGTGAAGTGTTTAAGCTCTGTTCTCAGATTTAACAGCGCACGATTGAGAGCGCTTGCACTCATGGGTTGTGTGGGCGATTTGTGGGCATGAAACACGTACTGGTTTGGCAATTTACCAAGTGATCGGCTGTGGTATGGCTTCCAGCGTTCACGCAGAATCTCAATCGCCTGCCGACTCAAATAGACGATCTGAGATGCATCAGTCTTGCTGTTTTCTTGTGGGATCTGCCACTCGCCACGCCCAAAATCAATATGCTTCCATTGCGCCAATAACAGCTCGCCTTTGCGTGTCAAAGTCAACAAAATCAACAGCAAGGCGGCTTTGTATTTTGATTTGAGCTTTGTCGAAACATCGAGCGCGCGCAGAAAGATGCGGATCTCAACCGGGTCAAGAGACCGGTTTCGGCTGCTGGTTTTGGCAATAAACTTCGGAGGAATCGCAAGTAGCGGGTTAGACTTCACAACGCCGCATACAAGCGCATAATCAAATAATCTTTTCAATAAATTGCGTATCGCGAGCGCCGCTTGCGGCTTGCCTTCATCGCGCCGCGCAAAAATCATCTCGCGCAACTCATCGGCTTCGATTTTTTCAATCTGCTTGCTTCCAATCACAGGGTAAATATCGCGCTCAAGATACCGGCGTATTGGTTTTATGTCTTTGCGGATACGATTGAGTTCGAGATATCGCAAATAACCATCACCAAAAGCTTTAAATGAGGCCCAGTGAACCGCTGCTTGTTTGGCTAATCGTTGCTGTTCGGCTGGCGATCGGCCCTCGCGAATGCCAGCCATAATAGCCGCACTGCGGCGCCTGGCATCCGCTAAGCTCACGGATGGATACCGGCCCAGGTTCACCTTCCCAGGCCAGCCGCGGAGCGTATAGCGCAACCGCCAGCTCAGCACTCCCGATGGGTGATGTTCGAGCCACAGGCCCGCTCCATCGCAGATCATGCGGCGTTTAGTTGGCCTCTCCAACGCTTTGATTTTGCTGTCAGTTAATGGCAATCAGAATCTCCGGTAGCAGCCATCATCGCCCGAAATCGCGTCTTAGAGCCCACATTCCGCAGACCACGAGCACAATGCAAATCGTCTGTGTCAAATTCATGGGTACTTTTTCACTCCTGTACCCAATCACGTACCCAAAACCTAAATTCGCGCAAGAAACTATTTGTTTTCATGCGCCGTCAAGTTTCCGCATCAGAAAATAGCGAAATTGCTAAAATCGACTGCAATGCCAAGAAAAGAGTTCAAGCCGGGCCAAAAATACAATTTTGATTTCCTTTGTTCTGAATGCGGATATCCGATTAAACCCTCAGAAAAACTGTGGCTCGATGGCGCTCATATCCAGTGTCCGAAATGCAGGGCGGCGATTATTTATGACGCCGCCCGCAAAAATCTGAGTGTTGGTTTCAAAACCGACTAGGCAACCTCGATAAGCTGGCGGAGCAATTCTGCCGGCGCATAAATCTGCCAAGTTTTCGCCGCCCTCGCCGCCTCCGCCGCCGCCCTCGCCGCCGCCC
>Ga0070741_10002793_pt1 | contig 45423 bp, 43 predicted proteins | sample Coa_R1_4_FD_66440 | JGI IMG/M metagenome (GOLD analysis project Ga0070741, IMG submission 66440) | Surface soil microbial communities from Centralia Pennsylvania, which are recovering from an underground coalmine fire - Coalmine... | ecosystem: Environmental > Terrestrial > Soil > Unclassified ... | reverse complement strand
CTTCACCACGACAGTAATCAGGTCTGCTTGAGGGATAATCTTTTCCAATTTGAGTGCGACAGGATCAGCAAGGAGCGACTTCATCCTCTCCTTTATACCAGCCGCTCACTCGGTTCACCTAAAGCGCGTGAGAACCAGATAATTGGGTTCATCCTTACTTTTGATACTGGTGGCGAAATGCGTTGGCTTATTAGATCTATCTTTTCCAGCAATGACATAACATGGTCTGAAGCAAATTCCGCGAGGAGGATCAAACTATGTCACTGCAACCACAAACTGAGTATTGCGTGCCCATTGAAACGGCCCGCGTTGCAAAATCAGTCTTCCCGAATGGGAACATCTATCTCACTCTGGCTGATTCATTGGGGGCCTTTCTGGCCGATCAGGACTTCACCAATCTTTATCCCGAAAGAGGGCAACCAGCAGAGTCTCCGTTCCGGCTGGCGCTGGCCACCATCCTGCAATACATGGAAGGGCTGACTGATCGCCAGGCCGCCGATGCCGTGCGGAGTCGGATCGACTGGAAATATCTGCTCTGCCTGGAACTGACCGACGCCGGGTTTGACCACACCGTATTGAGCGAATTCCGCACACGCCTCATTGCCGGTCAGGCCGAGAGTCTGATCTTTGAAAAACTGCTGACGCTCCTGTCGTGACAAAGGCTGGCTCAAAGCACGGACTCGCCAGCGCACAGATTCGACGCATGTGCTGGCTGCCATTCGCGGCATTACCCGACTGGAGTGTGTCGGCGAAACACTGCGCGCCACGCTCAATGCGCTGGCAGTGGCGGCGCCGGAGTGGTTGCGCGCTCACAGCCGGGCGGAATGGCTGGATCGTTACAGCACGAGGATTGAGGATCATCAGCATCCGAAAGACGAAAACCAACGCTAGCTTGTGAGCGACTTGAACAGCAACGGCTTCCAGCCGTGGATTGCCGGCCACTGATAGCATCTTCGCCGCATCAATTGCGGAAACGACTGAGCGCCCTTCCTCCTCATAGACAATGACGTTGCAGGGCAACAGCAGTCCGAGGCTGATCTCTTCCTGCAGCGACCGGTAAGCCAGCGGCGGGTTGCAGGCGCCGAGGATCACGTAATTGCGGAAATCAACGCCGAGTCTTTCCTTCAGCTTCTCTCTGATGTCAATCCGGCACAGCACGCCGAAGCCTTCGGCCCCGAGCGTTTCGATAACGTGGGCGACGGCCGCATTGAATGGCAGATCGAGCGTCCGGCTGTCGCCGTAACTGATCCCGGGGCCGGCGACTGACGCTGATTTTATCCTCATGTCTGACTCCCTCTTTCTGCCAGGCAGGCCATGACTTGAAACTCGATCCACGTGCCTTTGTCAGTGACCGTCATTCTCTTTCTCGTGTTTCTTCTCCTGCCGGTTTTCAGGCTGGGAACCAGTTGCAGCCTGCGTGCCTGATCTGATCTCCGTGTGACGAATCTGACCTCCGGTCCAGCCTGTCCACGAAAACAGCCCCGCACTGACGACGGTCAGCGCCAGCACGCCAGAGAGCAGGGCTTTGGGGAGTCGCGCGGATTTTCTGTAAGCCAACAGACTGACGAGCGCCGCGCCGCCGAGGATTTCCAGCGCCACAAAAGCGAACTTCGCGATGTCTTCGTGCCTTTCGATCACCGCCCCGGAAATGCCTGGCAGGTTTTCGACCCTCTCTTCCGTCGGCTCACCGGTCAGGTAAACCGGGATTGCTGCCAGCGCCAGAAGAATAAGGAACCAGAGTGACACCCGCTGGAACTGTGCGTTCCCGGTAAAGAGCGCAACCGCCAGCAGAATGCCGACAAGTACTATCCCGATAACCGGCAGGTGATTCAGCATCAGATGTAAATGAACAGCGTCCATAACTCCTCCTTTGTAAGGTCAGTAACCGAGCTTCTTTTCAAGCTCGCCTTTCAGTTTCATTCCCATCGCGAAAGCGTCGTCCGCTTTCCGGCGGGTTGCCTCAATGTCGAAGGCGTGCCAGCTCACCTTTGCGTCCTTCAGCGTCCCTTTCGCCGCGGTGAAACCGAGCCGCTCCACCCTGAGGTCCATTTTCAGGGCCTCGCCCTTCTTCATCAGGCTTTCCACCCAGGCGACGGCGACGTTCGCGCGATTGAGGGACTGCATGGCCGTTTGCGCCGCCGCTGGAATTTCGGGCCGCGCGGGCAGCAGGCCGTTGATCGTGTCGTGGCAATGGGCGCATAACGACTCAGTCTCTGTCGGGGTCATCACCACCTTCGACCCCATGTGCCCGTGGCAGGTCGAACAACTCGGCCCCATCCCGGAGGGCCTGAGGTTCTGGTAATGCCTGCTTTTGACGAACTCGCTGACCACGCCCTCGTGGCAGGCCCGGCAGGTTTCGGGCAGGTTCAGCCAGTGGGTGCGGCTTTGCATCTGTCTGGCCGGCAGCACGCCTTCGTGGGCCTGGTTTTTATTGCCTGTGGCCGGGTTGCCGCCGTGACATTTATCGCAACCGATGCCGCGCTCCTCGTGAATCGAGGAATGCCACTCGAAGTAGCGGTTGCTCAGCGCGACCGGCGTGGCGATTGCCGAATGACAGTTGACGCAACTGTTGGTGCGATATGAAGGCGTGTCTTCCTGCCGGGTGGCTCGCTGTTCCTTCCCGGATAACATTGCAGCCGGGATCAGTACGGCAATCAAAAGCGCTAAGACTTTTCTGCCCATGACTCTCCTTTGTCTGCCTCAGGCGGCGGATTGAAGCTGATGCCATCATCAAAGTTTGACGCAATGAACGTGCCTCAGCAAAACCAGACACTCAGGCTGCGCGGGCAGCGAATTACTTCGCTGCCCGCGGGAGTTTTCCCCAGTTCAGTGAGCAGAAAACCGATCCGGCAGGATCAGTCAGGGCAGGAAGGTGAGGGCGAAAAATGTTGTGCGGCTGGTCTGATCATTTCAGGCGACCACTCCCTGTAGCCGGGTTGACGGCTTCAGCAGCTTCTCCAGTTCGGTTCGATCAAGCGTTTCTTTACGAATCAGCTCTGTGGCGATTCGTTCAAGCTCCTCGCGCCGGCCGGTCAGAATCTCTCTCACCCGCTGGTATGCTTCATCCACGATCCGGCTCACCTCCGCGTCAATCACTTCAGCCGTGTGTTCGCTGTAGTTGCGCTCTTCTGCCCTGAAGTTGGGCGGAAGGAAACGTGAAGCCAGCGGTCGCCCGTAGGTCAGATGCCCGAGCCGCTCGCTCATCCCGAAGCGCGTCACCATCTGCCGCGCCAGTTCCGAAGCGCGCTCCAGATCGTTCGCCGCGCCGGTCGAAATCATTCCCTGGTATATGATCTCCTCCGCCGCGCGACCGCCAAGCATCACCGCGATCTGGTCTTCGATCTCAGGTTTCGTCATCAGGAACTTTTCCTGCGTCGGCAGTTGCAGCGTGTGGCCCAGAGCGCCGATGGAGCGCGGGATGATCGAGACGCGATGCACTGGGTCGGCGTGCGCGACGGAGAGTGCGACCAGCGTGTGGCCGCTCTCGTGATAAGCCACGCGCTCCTTCTCTTCGGCGCTCATCACACGGTGTTTCTTTTCCAGACCGAGCATGACGCGGTCAATTGCTTCTTCAAGGTCACGCATCTCAACTGCGGATGCACCGCGTCGGGCGGCCAGCAATGCGGCTTCGTTGATGACGTTGGCCAGATCGGCGCCGACCATGCCGGGCGTGCGCGAGGCAATGGTTTTCAGATCCGCATCCGCGCCGAGCTTCACGGTGCGGGCGTGAATCTGCAGAATCTCCTCGCGGCCCTGCACGTCGGGGCGGTCAATCACCACCTGGCGGTCAAAGCGACCGGCGCGCAGCAGCGCCGGGTCAAGTACCTCCGGTGTATTGGTCGCGGCCATGATGATGACACCCTTCGACGTGTCGAAGCCGTCCATCTCGACGAGCAGCTGGTTCAGGGTCTGTTCGCGTTCGTCGTTACTCATGAACATCCCGCGGCCCGCCGAACGCGCCTTGCCGATGGCGTCGAGTTCGTCAATGAAGATGATGCACGGGGCTTTCTGTTTGGCCTGCTCGAAGAGGTCGCGTACGCGGGCCGCGCCCACGCCGACGAACATCTCGACAAACTCGGAACCGGAGATCGAGAAGAAGGCCGTCCCTGCCTCACCGGCGACCGCCCTGGCGAGCAGCGTCTTGCCGGTGCCGGGCGGGCCGAGCAGCAGGACGCCTTTTGGGATGCGCCCGCCGAGCTGCTGGTACTTCTGCGGGTGTTTGAGGAAGTCCACCACCTCGACCAGCTCGGCCTCGGCTTCGTCAACGCCGGCCACGTCATTGAAGGAGACTTTGATCTCGCCCGACCGGTCGTAAATCTTCGCGCGGTTTTTGCCAAAGGTGAGCGCATCGGTCCCCCCTCCGAGCCGGCGCGCGACAGGCCCGAAGAACAGCAACAGGAGCAGCAGCGGGAAGAGGAATGAAGCCAAAACCGAGAGCCAGCCGGAGCCTGACTCAACGCGGCCTGAGACCCTGACCTGATGTGTGGTCAGTTCTCTGAACAGCTCAGCCTCGTCAATTGCAGGCAGGCGGCCGGTCGCAACCTGCCTGACGCCTTTCTGCTGCTGAGAGACCTCGTCTTTCAGCGTCCCCTGCCACTCGCGATCAGTGATCAGGACTTCGGTCAGGTGATCGGCGCGAACTTCGGCGAGAAACTCGTTCCACGAGACCTGTTTCGGCGTCGGGGCAGAGAAGAGCGTTGACCCAAGCAGGATGAGGCCCGAGAGGATCACCAGGGTCAGCAGATCGAATCTCCATTTTATTCTGCCGGGCTGATCGCCGGTCGTGCCTCTTTCGCTCATCGCAGTGTCGCTCGTGTTCTGTTATGGCAAGGCACCGTTGTAGCCGGAGGCCTGCAGGGCGGCGGTGCAAATTGCCACCGGCGCAGTCCCGGCCTCGGCTGTCACGTTGTCCGCCGGGTTTCCGGTGTGCCTGTCAATCTGTACTTCGTAGAAGGTGTCATCACCCGTGACTTTCCTGATCGTGGTCTCCCAGCCCTTTTCAGCCAGATGTTCCACAATGTGCCGGGCGGCGGCGATCAGCGTGGGAAAGGCCAGGGCGTGGTGCCGGGGATAACAGTGATGCGGGAGGTGGCATTCCCTCACCATGACCGGGCCGTCGGCTGAACCGACTTCTTTCCAGTTATCGCACGGGGCCAGTCCCATGACCTTTTCAGCCACCAGTTCGTCGAGTTCACTTTCTGGGACATAACCATTTACCACCTCTACTGACAATTCAGTATTCGTTGTGCCTCCTTTGCTCTGAAGACAAGCGGGTAATAATCAGTAAAGTTAAGGTTGCTGAAACCGTGCGCGGTTCTGACCTGTCGGATGAATGTGTCCAGCGAGGCACAGGCTCTTCCAACATCTTTCTGGTTGAGAGCATTGCGTGCCTGTCCAAGCAGGTACAGGAGGTTAATTCTTGTGCTTTCAGAAAATGGCCCGGGGGCAAGTCTCTTGACGAGGAGATCAAGCTGGTTGACTTGTTTAATCGCATCAGGGACCGGCGCAAAGTTCGCTGTGAGAGCGCGGTTCGCGTCGGCCGTGAAGGTGTAGCTGGCTAGGACGCTCACGGCCGCCCCGCCTTCCGTCCAGTTGATGAAGGCGTAGTCCGCGTTGGCCGCGGCGACCACGGTGACAGGGTCGCCACTGTTGTAAGTGCCGCCGCCGCTGGTGCTGCCGCCGGCAGCCGGTAAGGCGCTCGTTGCGACTTCAAAGGTCTGCACAAAGTTCGCTGTCAGGACGCGGTTCGCGTTGACGGTGAACGGATAGACGGCGGTGTTGCTCACCACATTGAGGCCCTCGGTCCAGTTCACGAACGCATAACCCGGGTTGTGAGATGCCACGACTGTCAGATGTGTCCCGTTGTTATAGATGCCATCTCCGCTTGTAGTGCCACCGGCGAGAGGCGATGCGCTCGTTACAATCGTACTGGTGATGGGCACGCCTGCCGGAATCGTTATCGTGTAGGCTTTTGAGACGAGAACACCCGTGGTATCCGACGCCTCGATTGTGAACGTGAACGTGCCGGCGGCCCTCGGTGTGCCTGACAAGACGCCAGCCACGGGATCGAATGTCAATCCGTCCGGAAGTGATGAACCGGGCTGTTTGAGCGATGCAAGAAATGGGGCGCCTCCTGGAACAACCACGGTGCGATTGGGGTACGGCACATTGAGTTCGCCGTCCTGGACGTGATCAATCAGACCCAGCACCGGGGCGACGTCGAAGCCGGACATCTGCGCGCCGAAGAAATCGCCGACAACCTCTATGGTCGAGAGGTCAACCGTTACCGTGACCCACTCGCCGGTGATGGGGTCAATGTGGTCGTTGTAAGTAACAATACCGACCCCATGAATTCCATCGGGCGCCACCGTATCAGCCATGGCCTCACCTGATTCTGCATCGACAGGCCCGATGTACTTGTAAAACTCATACCGGCGGGTGATGACTTCATCGCCACCCGGCAGGTCTTCCGGCTTGCCCTGCAGCTCGCCATTCCTGCCGCCGTTGGCGGCTCCGAACTCCGTCTGGAGAATCCGCCATTCGGTCTCCACTTCGGCTGGCTCGCCGTTCGCCCAGGGCTGGGGCTGCCCGGGATCATCCGCTACGAGGTCCTGCAGTCGTACTTTGCTGGCATTGTGGGTGGTCGTCTTAATGTCCTTCACCCACGACGCGTCGCCGAATTGGAGTACAGGCGGAGCGGGTGGCAGCGGGGGAACGACTACTGCCACAACCTGGGCGGGAATGGCCGGCTGTGGTGCGACATAAACGAACGTCGGCGTCGAAACATTCACGGGAGGTCCGTGGATCAGATTGCCTTTCCCATCGTCAATCAACCAATAGTACCTGACGGCCGACGGGGCGCCGTAATACCCGACCCCGAAATGCTCGCCGCCGAAGTTGACCGATGGGTTGGTGAACTGGTGGCCCTGGGTGGGAGCGATGGGACCTGACGGGATTGCCGTGTATGCGGCCCAGGTGCCGTCCGGGTTCCTGGCGCTGGCGTAGCGGACCAATACCTTGGGATGCAGAGGGTCGGTGAGATCCTCCGTTATCCTGGGAACACCGTAATGATTGTAGTCATAGGTGTAGGTAATGTCCTTGCTGCGAATCCCATCCAACTCGATATCAAAACCGTGGGCAACGACTCCGGTGTCGTTGACGCAATCGAAGTTGTTGAGGGTGCCGTATGCGATACTGGCCCGGACGACATAAATGTTCAGGGCCAATGCACAGATCGCACTCAGGACTACTCCCAGCATCATGATTCTCATGCTTCTTCTGATGCCCTTTGCGCCGCGACCCGGGACCATCGCAGCAAGCCCTTTCCTGGTCTCGTTCCTGACGTGTTGAGTGGGTTTCATGACAGTTGTTCGTCGAGCAGGCTCCGTCGTACACCAGCGCTTTCGTATGATTCCGAGCGAATCGCCATCACCTTGATCCGTTCATCCATCTCAATGCCATTGCTCGAATCAATCCTCCAGTTTTTTTGCAGATTATTTACCTTCTGCCAGAGAGCAATAGTCGTGCCGTCAGGTGACAGGTCTGAAATGCAAGGTGGAAGAGGAGAATTGCTCAGTCTGCTGCGAACATCAGGCCGAAACCGGGAGTTATTGCGCAACCCGAAACCCGTCGGCCGGGCTGATCTGCCTGCCATCGGTGCCCTCACACCGGGCCTGGGCAGCGCCGGGCGAGCGGTCATCATCGGGTCTCAGATCCCGATTGCGGAATACCGCCCACCCGCCTCGGGTAAATTCGCCCACTCCCGTTCCGGTGATGCCGGGGTTGATGGCTGAAACAGGCAGCGGGCGTGAAAATCCGCGGCCCGGGTTGATCGGCATACAGCTTGCCCTTCATCAATCGAATTTGAGACAGGCGATGCGCGTTACAATCAACTACAGATCACACGAATTTGCTGAAGGACTCACGATCCTCGACGCCCTCCGTTCATTACAGATCGAAATCCCGAGGCTCTGCCATGACGACCGCCTGAAGCCGCGCGGCAGTTGCCGCCTGTGTCTGGTCAGTGTGCGTGGCATCTCTCATCCGGTGACGGCCTGCACGACGCCGCTCGCCGACGGGATGGTCATTGAAACTCATGCGCCTGAACTCGAAGGCGAGCGCCGCGCGCTCCTCACCATGCAGGCGGAGTGTTATCCGGCTGAAGCGGTGCGCAGGTTCCCCGACAAGCCATTTCATCGCTGGCTGTCACATTACGGGCTGGAATCGGAATGTCGCGGCGAATCTGCCCCGGACCTGATTGACGATTCTCACCCTTACATTCACGTTGATATGTCGCGGTGCATCACCTGCTACCGTTGCGTGCGAATCTGCGAGGAGTTGCAGGGGCAGTTCGTCTGGGAGCCGGCCGGCCGCGGCGCGGCCACGCGCATCGTCCCCGATTCTGGCGCGACGCTCCGGGAAAGCTCCTGCGTGAGTTGCGGCGCCTGTGTGGACACCTGCCCGACCGGCGCTCTGGAAGACAAAACGCTGCTCGCACTCGGCGCCCCGTCCGCGTGGACAAAGACGACCTGTCCGTATTGTGGCACCGGCTGCGAGATGAACGTCGGCACGCGCGACGCGCGCATCGTCACGATCAGGCCCGTCACGGATGCCCCGGTCAGCAAAGGGCACCTGTGCGTGAAGGGCCGTTACGCTTACGACTTCGTTTACGCCGCTGATCGCGTCACCGCGCCGCTGATCAGGGAGGGCGGAAAATGGAATGAGGTTTCGTGGGCTGAAGCCGTCGCGTTCACGGCTGAAAGCCTGAAGCGGATCATCGCGCGTGATGGGCCTGATAGTGTCGGCGTACTCGGGTCGGCGCGGGCGACGAATGAGGAGAATTACCTGACCCAGAAATTCGCCCGCGTCGTCATCGGGACGAACAACGTGGATTGCTGCGCGCGCGTCTGCCACGCCCCGACCGCCGCCGCGATGAAACTGATGCTCGGCACAGGAGCGGCAACAAATTCGTTCGATGACATCGAGCGGGCACGGACGATCCTCATCGCCGGGTGCAACCCGACCGAGAACCATCCAATTGTCGGCGCGCGGATCAAACAGGCGGCTTTGAATGGCGCTAAGCTGATCGTGATTGACCCACGCGAGATCGAACTGGCGCGGTACGCCAGTATTCACCTGCCCGTGCGTCCGGGAACCAACGTGCCGCTGCTGAGCGCCCTGGCCTGCGCAATAGTTGAGGAAGGGCTCTCGGACGAGTCATTCATTCGGGAGCGCGTGGCCGAAGCAGAAGAGTTCCGCGAGTTCATCCGGCGGTTCGCTCCCGAAAAAGTCGCTGACATCTGCCACGTCCCGGCGGAAATGATTCGCCGGGCGGCGCGGCTCTACGCCACACATAAACCATCCCTGAGCGTTCACGGTCTCGGCCTGACCGAACACACGCAGGGGACGGAAGGCGTGATGTGTCTGGTCAACCTGGCGCTGCTGACCGGTAACATCGGCCAGCCTGGCGCGGGCATCAACCCGCTGCGCGGTCAGAACAACGTCCAGGGGTCAGCACACATGGGCTGCGAGCCGAATAACCTGACCGGCTACGTTCCGATTGCCGACGGCAGAGAGTTGTTTGAGAAGGTGTGGGGGAGGGGAGTGCCGACGACTCGGGGCCTGAACCTGATGGAGATGATGGATGCGGCGGGCGAAGGCAGGTTGAAAGCGCTGTGGGCGATTGGCTACGACATCCTGCTGACCAACGCCAGCGCGCAGGCCACGCGGCGGGCGCTGCGGAACCTCGAACTCGTCATCGCGCAGGATATGTTTCTCAACGAGACGGCGAGAGAGTTCGGCACGGTCTTTCTGCCGGCGGCATCATCCTTCGAGAAGGACGGGACGTTTATGAATGCCGAGCGCCGCGTCCAGCGCGTCCGGAAAGTGATCGAGCCGGTCGGACAATCGAAACCCGACTGGGAGATCATTGGCGAGGTGGCGCGGGCGATGGGCAAAGGCGAGTTCTTTGATTTTCATTCCGCCGAAGCGATCTGGGATGAAGTGCGCGCCGTGTGGCCTGCGGGCCGGGGAATCTCTTATGCGCGGATCAATCGCGCGGGCCTGCAATGGCCCTGTCCGTCGGAAGACCATCCTGGAACGGTGATGCTTCACGCTGAGACATTCCCGGTTGGCACGCGCGCCGCGCTGCGCCGGATTGATTACCGCGCCACGCCCGAAGTGGTTAGTGAGGATTATCCGTTCCTGCTGGTGACCGGTCGCACGCTTTATCAATTCAACGCCGGGACGATGACGATGCGGACGAACAATGTCGTGCTGCGTCCGGGTGATGTGCTGGACATCTCTCCCGGCGATGCCGCGCGGTTGTCTCTCGCTGACGGCGAGCGCGTGCGCGTCAGGAGCAGGTATGGTGAGGCAGTACTCCCGGTCAGGATCAGCGAGTCGGTCAGCCCCGGAGAACTCTTTACGACCTTTCACACGGCGGAAGTGTTCCTGAATAACGCGACCAGCCCTCATCGTGACGGGTATGTGAATGCGCCGGAGTACAAAGTGACGGCGGTGCGCGTTGAGAGGGTTTGAAGGAGAGGCGGCAGTTGAGTCACCGCTGCCCGAACGTTCTATCGCCCGGCATCAGCGCCGTCCGCTGCATGCCGTTGTTACGCCGCTCCTGATTCAAGCGATGACCCGTTGCGCACGAGGACGATCTTGCCTGTCACGCCTCCCTTCCCGAGCAACTCGTGCGCGTGTCTTGCCTCGACAAGCGGAATTCGCTGCGCGATGAGCGGCTTGATCTTCTGCTCTTTAAGGAGGTCAAGCAGGGCGATCAAATCCTGTCGAAAGAATTCCGGGTTCAGCCGTTTGAGCGTCTGAATACTGTAGGGGATCACCCGTTTCCGGCCCGGGAGAAGCCAGCCGCCAGCAATGTACAACCCGAAGATGGCGGTTCCACGAAAGCGTTGACGCCGACCCGGACGACCTGAAGCCAATCCCTCCCCACGTAGCGAGGAACGAAGGCCATAGCCCACCACCCTCCCGCCAGGACGGAGAGCCTTGCGGGAATGCCAGAGGTGGGTACCACCGATGGGGTCAAAGACGACGTCCACGCCCTCGCTCGTGAGGCGGTGAATTTCCTTCACGAAGTCCTGATGCTGGTAATCAATTGGGATCCCGCCCAGGTCGGAAACGGCCGGCGCACTTCGCGATGAACAGGTTCCGTACATCTCCAGCCCGGCGAGGCGCCCAAGCTGCAAGAGTGCCGTGCCGACCCCGCCTGCCGCGCCATGAATCAACACGCGCTGGCCCGATTTGACCGTAGCAGAACGATGCAGCATCTGGTACGCCGTGATGTAGTTCAGCACGAGACTGACAGCCTCGGCGGCGTCCAACCCGGATGGCACCGGAACCAGTTCACGTTGCGGCAGGCAGACGAATTCCGCGTAAGCACCGTGGATCGGCAGCGCGGCAACTATCTGGCCCGGTTCGATTCCAGAGACACCGTCGCCGAGCCGATCCACCACGCCAACCAGATCCCACCCCGGCGTGAAGGGCACCGGGGGTGTTTCGGGATGAACGCCCTCGCGCGCCATTATGTCGGGCAAGGAAACGCCTGCGGCCAGCACTCGCACGCGCACTTCACCATTCTTCGGCTCGGGGCACTCTTCTTCAACCACCCGAAGTGCGTCGGGCCCGCCGTAGTGAGTGACGATGACGCGCGTGTGTCTCATGGACCTCTTCTTCCCCTGCCGGGCACTCGAGCTTGTGCGGCGTAACGCCGTTATTGAAACACCATCCGCTGCGGCGCGGATTCCGGGCTCTGATCAGGGAGGCCGTAGCCACTCTCAATCAGCTCCTTAAACTGCCGCATGAATCTTGCGGCCGGGGCACCGTCAACAATGTCGTGATCGAAATCCACTGTCAGGCTCAGGCACTCCCTGATTTCGATTCGCCCTTCGATCACCACCGGTTTTTGACTGATGCCGCCGAGGATGATGCCGAGGGTGTGAGCGGAAAACCCCATTCCCCAGCCGCCCCCCGTGCCGAACATCCCGACGGTGGTCAGCGACACCGTGCCGACCTGTTGTTTCCAGACCTGCGGGTTCCGGTTGATGACGCGATAGATGATGCCTCGCATAAAGGCAGGGAGCAGCAGGAACCATCTGGCCACGTGCCAGCGGCGCGCATTCGGACTTTGCTCCGGGCGGGCCTGGACGGCGCGGATTTCGTCATGCAACTCCCGACACGTCCTCCGGTTGACCGCCCTCAACACATGGCCGAGAGGGAACTGGCGACCTTCCACCTCCACCTCGACGAACGTCACCACATCCACGTCGTCAAAGATGACCAGTTGATTTCGCCAGTTGCGGTATGCCTGAACGCATTTGTTCGCTCCCACGGCCCGCCCGAGACAGGTCAGGATGAACGCTGTAAACGACAGTGACTCGCCGGTCTTCTCTTTGTTCGCCCTGATGCGCTGGCGCGCTGTCGTGACATCAACCTCAATCAGGCCATGAATCGTATGCTTGTGATGGGCGAGGCGCCCGGAATCCATGATGAATTGCCGGATGCGCGGGAAGGGGACTATTTCGCAGCCATTGTGCTTCTTCATCACTAAACCCCGGAGGCGTTCCGATGACAGTGGCCTCCACATCAGCGGCCTGTTCACCGGAAAACTGCCTCGTCAACGCGGGCGCGGAAGAACTCGCCTTCGGACTCGAACCGGTCAGTCCCGAAATGCCAGCCACCCCGGATGCGAGTCGGAATCGTGTAGCCGCCGAACCTGCCTTCTTCCTCCATGACCCCGCCGAAGTCGGCGTAGTGGAACTCCGCGCCCTCAGGATTACCCCAGCGCGGGAATCTGACGGCCTCCAGCCGGCCGCTGTTGCTGACGGTGAGTTCCAGTTCCGCCGTGTGGCCCCGGGACGTGAGTGCGGCCTGCAGGCGCGATGCATCCTGCGCCGCCCAGGACACGTCTTCGCCACAGAACATGGAAGGCAGCCAGAATGACTCCCCCAGGAAACGACCAGCGGCAGACCGGCTGATGTCAGGCCCCGCGGCCTTCACCAGGGGAATGAGTCCGAAGATGCCCCACTTCATGAGTCCTTCGCCGTCAATGAAGCAATCAGACCCGCGAACGGGGATCCCGTACATACGCACGCCGGCGCGCCAGATCATCCCGCGGTCGCGGCAGATGACCTGCTCCGCGCTGAAGGGGAGCCAGCGCCGCAGTCTGATCTCACCATGCATCCTCAGCCGGACGGCAGATGCCAGCGGGGTTCCGGGCGCGATCGCGTGTTCGAGGTAGCGCCGCGCGGCACGGGGAAGGCCCGCGATCTGATCAGGTTGAAAGGCTCGACCAGCGGCTGGCGCCGAACTCCATAGCTCGTCGAGGGAGATTTCGCCGGGCATGGTCAACCTTCGCTGTTCAGCAGCCTGTGGCCCGGCGGGCCACCAGCTTTGATTCCGTTCCACTGTCATCTTCCCCTTTGACTAAATCCTTCAACCGATCCGACACGTGCGCCGTGGCAGAGGAGAGTGGCGACAGCGCGTTATTGCGGATCGAAAGGCTGTATTCAGCGGCGCGCGCCTGAGAGGCCGGGGGTAATCGAAGCGCTACCGTAGCGTGCCTCCGCTGAAACCGATGTCGGGCGTCGCTTCGATGCAGCCAAACCCTTCGTCTTTTCCTGCCTTCATTTCGATCTGCTTTCGACCCGAAACACTGGGAACTGCGTGGACACCTGCTCGAACTCGGACAGACGCGCATCCTTGTTAATTGGCAGATGCGGCCTCGCGCCGGGTGCCCGCTTCAGGTAGGCCTTCAGCACGGGGGCACGCTGGTCTGCGGCGACCTCTTCAAGGTGTACCTCCTCACGCCGTCCGTGACGCAGAGTCACATTGCCACCTGCCGCCTTCACATTTCGCACCCATTCCACCTCCGCCCCGAGCATGGAGACAAGGTAGCGCTCTCCTTCGACGGCAACCATGACGAGCGGCAGACTGATCAGTCGCCCGGATCGCCGGCCCCGCACCTCCAGAGTGACCAGATAGTTCGGAGCAACCCCGAGCGCGTGGACCGCGGCCCAGCACCGGTTGACTACGGATGCCACCCGATTGGGGCGCCCACCGCGATACAGCCATTTCTTCAGATTCATCGAAGTAGAAACCCGAATGGTCCACCCGTTCTCAGGATTTCACCTGAACGGGCAGATGCCTGACTGATACATTCAGCCCGCAATCGCGCGCCGTCGCCGCCCGTGACCGCAGTCAGACCGTACTCTGAATCAGCAGGCGGTCGTTGACCGCATGGACTCCCGGCGTGTGGCTGACCGCGCCGATCACGGCCCGCTTTTCCGCCCACGAGTGGACATGACCGGACAGGGTAACTTCCCCGTCGAAGACAGAGACTCTGATCCGGTCGGCCAGCCTGTCGGCGCGACGTTCGAGGGCTTCTTCGATGACCCCCCTCACATCATCACGTCTGATCTCAGGCGGCTTGATGATGATCCGATTGTGAACGCCTTTCACCCCCTGAAGGTAGCGCACGGCGCGTTCGGCATCCTCGCGCTCGCTGATTGTCACCACGTCGCCTTCGAGCGTCACCCAGCCGTCTGAGACGGTCGAGCGGATGTGGTCATCGGGAACCAGCACATCCCATTCGAGCGCGTGCCGCACAGCCTTTGCGATTTCGGTGTCGGTGCGCGCGTGGCTGCCCGGCAGCTTCACCTGAATGTCGTTGGCGACATCCAGGACGCCGTGAACACGAAACGCAGCTTCCTGCGCGGCCAGCTTTCTGGCGTAACTGCCCACCGTGCCGGTCAGGGTGATGGCGCCTTTACTGACCGTCACGCCGACTTCGGTCTCTTCCACGCGGGTGTCCCAGCGCAGTTCCCGCTGGACTTCCTGTTTGATCTGATCATCAGGTTTGACGTACATCGCAGATTCCTCCTTTACGCCTGAGCCGCGGCGGTGAGCGGGCGGTGTTCGCAGATGGCCTTCATCGTACTCATCGCGTCCTCATACGAGAGTTCCGGTGCGCGACCGCCCTTCTTCTCTTCGGCGCGCAACACCAGGTCATTCAGGCACAGGATGCCCTGCAGCAGGCCGTCGTCATTGACGACCGGCAGCCGCCGGGCTTTCCAGTGCCGCATGGTTTTGAGCGCGGAATGGATGTCATCGTGCAGGTGGCCGGAATAAACCTTCCCTGTGATGACTTCACTGACGGCGATCCCGGCAGCGGGGCAGCCTCTGGTCCCGACCGCAATGGCAATATCGCGGTCAGTGATCATCCCGACCACCTTACCCTCATCGGTGACGACCGGCAGCACGCCGATATCCTCTTCCCACATTACCGTTGCCGCCGCGGCCAGATTGGTTTCCGGGCGACAGGCCTTCACGTTGCTTGTCATTACATCCTGAACTTTCATAGCTCTGCTCCTTCCTGGTTCGGCTTTGTTCAGCAGACGTCAGGAGAGACCGCAGGAGGATGAGGAAGACTCGTTGCGGCGATCCTCACGTCAGCTGAATCAGGCGGTTTTCACTTCCACGTTGACGGCCTCGCTCACTGCCGCCTTGGCCAGCGTGAGTTCGAGAACGCCGTCTTTGAGCGTGGCGGTTACCTTTGCCGGGTCAACCTGAGCAGGCAATGCAAGCCTGCGGCAGAACTGCCTCGAGCGGCGGTCGGAATAAACTGTCTGCTCCGTCTTCTCTTCAGTCTTCTGCTCGGACCTGCCGCTGATGATGAGATGTTCCGGCTCGACGCTGACTTTGATTTCGTGTGCGCTGACCCCCGGCACTTCGGCGCGGACGGTGATCTGTTCGTTGTTTTCGGTGATTTCCACCGGAACCGGGCGCAGCATCTCCGATTCAGCGCGGAACCAGTCCTCAAGCTCGTGTCCGAGTTCACGGCCACGCAGTTCAAAGAAGTCGTAAGCGCGGCGCGCGACTGACTGCGAAAAATCCTTCATCTGTTCAAAGAGCTTTTCAGCTTCGACGAAGATGGGGCTGGACGGAGAGTTCTTCTGCGTACTCTGTAATTCCTGTTTCGACTGCATATTTCCTCCTTCGATGGTTTACTAACCATTATTCTGTTGAGCTTCTCAAAGCGGAGATGGATCAATTACAGGTATAGGGCAACGGTTGTGCCAGTCACACTCCGACCTGTTCATCTGTAGTTACAGCAAAGCGATTGGAAGATCGCGCAAAGTTCCCCACTTTGCGGCGGACGATTGTGTGAAATCACGCTGCCTTGACGCCGTGACCGCCGACCAAAGCAGAATTCTGTGCCTTCGTCTGTCTGGTCTGTAAGTTGCTGAAACTGATTGTCGGGGAATCAGAGCTGGTGGAGGTCCGCAGAAGAAAAAAACTGCACTCCGGCACATCCCGCAGTGTGAGGATGAGCCGGACGCGCTGGCAGAGAAACCACTGTTGCAGTGAAGGAGAGACTGAATATGGCGTACAAGCAGGTACTGTTCCGCTCGGAAGCAAGAGAAAGAATATTGCACGGCGCGACGGCGCTGGCCGACGCCGTGCGGGTGACGCTCGGCCCGAAGTCGAAGTGCGTCCTGATCGAAAAAAAATGGGGCAGGCCGCTCGTCTGCAATGACGGCGTGACGATTGCCAAAGAGTTCAGCCTGAAAGACCCCGAAGAGAATATGGGCGCGCAGATGATCCGCGAAGCGGCGGAACGCACCGGCGATGCGGTCGGCGACGGGACCAGCACGGCCACGATCCTGGCGCACGCGATCTATGCCGACGGATTGCGCAACGTCGCCGCCGGGGCGAGCGCGGTTGACCTGAAACGGGGGCTTGATCATGGATTGCGCGTCGCCGTCGAAGCCATCCGCGCCATTTCACGCCCGGTGCAAAGCCGGCGCGAAAAGGCTCAGGTCGCGGCCATCTCGGCGCATAACGACCAGTCAATGGGCGAACTGGTCGCCGACGCGATGGAGAAGGTCGGGCCCGACGGCGCGATCTCAGTCGAAGAAGCGAAGACGACCGAAACGACGATGGATGTCGTCGAGGGGATGCAGTTCGACCGCGGCTACAGCTCGCCGTACTTCGTCACCAACCCCGAGAAGATGGAGGCGGTGCTGGATGAGCCGCTGATACTGCTCTGCGAGAAAAAGATCAACCGGATGGACGAACTGCTGCCGCTGCTCGAACAGATCGCGAAAAGCGGCCAGTCGCTGCTGGTGGTGGCGGAAGAGGTCGAGGGCGAGGCGCTCGCCACGCTCGTCGTGAACAAAATTCGCGGCGTGCTTTCGTGCGTCGCCGTCAAGGCGCCCGGCTTCGGCGACCGCCGCCGGGCGATGTTGCAGGACATGGCGAGCCTCACCGGCGGGCAGTTGATTGCCGAGGAGCTGGGCCTGAAGCTGGAAAAGGTTTCACTCGGCGACCTCGGTCACGCCAAACGCGTGGTCGTGGACAAGGAGAACACGACGATCATCGGCGGCGCAGGTGCAAAGGCCGCGATTGAAGGCCGCTGCAACGAATTGCGCAGTCAGATTGAGGAATCCACGTCGGATTACGACCGGGAGAAGCTGCGTGAACGGCTGGCCAAACTCGCCGGTGGGGTGGCCGTGATTCGGGTAGGCGCCCCATCGGAAGCCGAGTTGAAGAGCCGCAAGGAGGCTTTCGATGACGCCATCAGCGCGACCAAAGCCGCGATGGCCGAAGGCGTTGTGCCCGGCGGCGGGCTTGCCCTGCTGCGCGCAATTGATGCCGTTGAGAAAGAAGCCGCGCAGTGCGAAGGCGACGAGCGCACGGGGCTGCTGATCCTCAAACGCGCGCTCGAAGCCCCGGCCCGACAGATCGCCGAAAACTCCGCCGTTGATGGTGGCGTGGTGGTGAATACGATGCGACAGGGGACGGGCAATTACGGTTTCGACGCGGCGCGCGGTGAGTACGTGGATCTGGTGGAAGCCGGAATTATCGACCCGACCAAAGTCGTCCGCATCGCGCTGGAGAATGCCGTCTCGACGGCCGGCGTCCTGCTGCTGACGGAAGCTACGCTCACTGAAGTGCCGGAACAGAAGCCGAAGACGGTTCCCGGCCTTGAAGGCGGAATGGAGTAAAGAGGTCTTAGCTATGAAGATACTGATGGCCACAGACGGTTCGGCGCAGGCGACGACGGCCTGGCGGACGGCAGTCCGGCTGCTGCGCAAAGGTGATAATCAATTCGATTTGCTGTGCGTCGCGCCGGAGTTTTATTTCCCGAAAGGCGGGCCCAGGAAGGATGCGAAGAAGAGCGCGCGAATGGTCGAGGCCTATCGCCACCGGATTCAGGTGGAGGCCCGCGAGATGCTGCTTCACACGCAGGCGGCGCTGGCGGGCTTGGGAGTGGAGGCAGGGATACGGGTGGAAATCGGTTCACCGGCCCGGGTGATTTCGCAGTTGGCGGGCGAATACGACCTGACCGTCGTCGGCGCTCACGATAAATATTCGCGCAGCCGTCAGGGCCTGGGGCCGGTGGCCAGCCGCGTGGTCGCCTCCGCCCCGAGCGCAGTGCTGGTGGGCAGGGAACTGCCAGAAGGAAAGAACTGGCGCATCCTCGCAGCGGTGGACGGCTCGCTTGCTGCGGAACACGCGCTGCGGCGGATGGTCGCGTGTCTGCGCATCACTTCGGCTGAAATCACGCTGATGCACGTGGTCGAAACCCCATGGATTCACCTCGGCCTTGACCGCGAGTGGTTCGATTACCCGGAGGCGGCTGACCGTGACCTGAACAGCGTTGAGTCCGGATTTGAAGATGAGCTGAAGCACGAAGCCCGGACGGTGATCGAACAGGCAAGGCTGATCCTCGAAGGGTATGGGCTGTCAGCCGGCACAGTCATCGCGGAAGGCGATCCGGCGCTCGAAATTCTGAGCGAAGTGGACAGGGGCGAATACGATCTGGTCGTGCTGGGCGCCACCGGCGAAGCCGACCTGAAACACACGATGCTCGGCAGCGTTTCCACGAGGGTGGCCGAGGACGCCTCGTGTTCTGTCTTCGTGGCAAAGTCTGTTGAGTGAATCTTTGATGAGGAGTAACAACCATGCTGGGCAAATACTGGGAAAATTATCCGCACGACGCTGACATCGGCGTGCGGGGAATCGGCGCGACGAAAGAAGAGGCGTTTGAGCAGGCGGCCATGGCGCTGACGGCGGCGATCACTGATCCGCAGAACGTCGCGCATCTTGAAGAAGTTGAAGTCAACTGCCATGCACCGGACGATGAAATCATGCTGGCGGTCTGGCTCAACGCGCTGGTGCGTCAGATGACGGCGCGCCGGATGCTGTTTTCGCGGTATGAGGTGCGGATCAGTGACCACACGCTCGCCGGCAGAGCCTGGGGCGAAGAAGTCAGCAGCGAAAGGCACCGGCCCGCCGTCCGGGTCAAAGGGGCAACTTGTACCGATCTGTGTGTCGAGCAGGATGGCACGGGGACCTGGCTGGCGCAGTGTGTGGTTGATGTGTGAAGGATGAATAATGCCGCGAAGTGTGGGATCGTTACCGCACCATCACGCCGATTCTGGACGGGAATCGCACGGCCAGTTGGCAGGCCGAATCCCTCAACCTTTCCTGTCACCCAATCCATCGCCGGCTGAAACAGAGTTTCATGAAGAAGAAATGCGGGGATTATTGGAGACCCCGACAGGGCAGACATCAGGACAATCGCCAGCTTTTGCTTCTCCATTATCCCGACCAGAAGGCGGACAGGGACCACAGACTATACCCGGACGAGCGCATTTGACAGGTGCCGAATGGTCATGGATCCCCCGGACAGATCAGGCGGCGATGGCAGGATTGTGTCTTGACACATGCCGTCCTCCCGGTTAACGTGTGCAGGATTTCGCAGATGTGAAATCCTGCGACCGCTAAACTGACGGAGAGAGCCTCAATGAGACAAAAGCTGAGCAACTTCAAGGCGGAATTTTTCAAGGCGCTGGCACACCCGTTACGCATCTCTATTCTGGATGCTCTGCGCGAAAAGGAGCTGACAGTAAATGAGATCAGCCAGAAATTTGCGGTCGAACCGGCCAATGCCTCACAACAGCTCGCCGTGCTGCGCAACCGGAATATCGTGACGGCCCGCAAGGAAGGGTCGAATGTCTACTACTCAGTCACGGACACGACCGTCTTCAAGCTGCTCGACGTGGCGAAGGAGATCTTCAATCACCATCTGATCGGCGTGCGCAGCATGCTCGAAGAGATTCATCTGGAGCAGCCGAAGAAGCTGGCGCGGCGCTAGAGGCAGGAGGGCCTGATGGCAAGCCGGTTTTTTTGCCAGTGACTTGCAGGAATTCGCAGATGCGCAGCTCTTCGGAAGTTCATTCGAATGGCGTGTCGGCGTGATTGTTCGCTGCCGGAAGTGGAGAGGCAGATGATGAATGAACCTCGACCAGTAATCAGATGGAAATATCAGACCGGAGGCCGACTGGGCCGGACCTCTCCGGCAGTGGCGGCTGACGGGACGATCTATGTCGGAGACCACGACGGCTGTCTCTACTCCATTTCCGGCGCGGGGAAACTGCTCTGGAGGCGCAGGGCGGCGGGGAGACTCGGCGACGCCACCGGCTCGATAGCCGATGACGGAACCATCGTGGTGGCGGCAGAAACCGGGCAGCTGTACGCCTTCAGTCCGGCGGGAGAAATCTGCTGGTCGTCAACCCGGAGTTGGCTGGTCGTCTCTTCCCCGGTCATCACCAGCGACGGGCGGGTGATCGTGGGGGTCAGAAAACAGAATGTGCCAGCCGGCCAACACGACTGGCTGATGGCGGCGGATCTGTGGGGTAATACAGTCTGGGAGCTGAGTATTCAGGGAGATGTGGGAGAGGCTGCGGCCATTGCTGCGGACGGAACCATCTGGTTCGGAACCCACCGGGGTTACATTTACGCGGTCACGCCTGATGGATCCATCAGATGGCGGTTTCGTCCCGGCGGACGAATTTCATCCGCGCCCGCGCTGACTGCCGAAGGGCTGGTGCTGTTCGGGACGCAGGACGGCTGCCTTTACGCCATCTCGCCCGATGCGGAGGTGGTCTGGAAATATCCCGCCATCGAAATCATCAATCAGTCCTCGCCGTCAATTGCGGCGGACGGGACGATCTGTGTGGGCTGCTGGGATCATTGTCTGCATGCGATTTCGTCAGAGGGACGGTCGAAATGGAAATTCCACACCGAGCGTCCGGTTTCCTCTTCCGCAGCCATTGCGGCGGACGGCACGATTTATTTCAGTTCACAGGACGCACACTGTTATGCGCTTCACCCCGATGGAAGTCTGAAGTGGAAGCTGCGCACCGACAGTCCCATGACTTCTTCGCCCGCCATCACCGATGCAGGGGATGTCGTTATCTGCAATCAGAACCGGTCGGTGCTGGTTCTGGATGAGCAGAATGGCGGCCCGGCTTCTTCGGCGTGGCCGATGCTGCTGGGCAATGCCCGGCACAACGGGCGGATGGAAGAGGGGCGAATTCGTCGAAAGGGGCTGGAGCAACCTCAGGTAATCAGCAACCCGGACAATCCTGCGTGTGAGACTCAGTCCCTCTCTCCTCAGGGCATCGCGTGTCAGAACCGGAAGCGCCTCCGAAACCGATTCTGATCTGCGATGCCTTTTTTTACCGCAGGGGAAAGATGAAGACAGAGAACAGAAGCATGCCAGCAACGAAAGGAAAGACGTATGACTGCCCCCGGACCTGAACCACCGGAGACAACACACAGGCAGCCACAGTATTACCCGCCTGCCCCCCGGGCACACGAACCGCGCAGGCTGAAGGTGCTTGTCGCGGAGGCGGATACTCCGGCCCGCATCCGGCTGGTCAGGTTGTTGTCCGGGGATTGTCAGGTGGCCTGTGCCGAGACGGTGCGGCAGGCAATGCGAGTTGTCCGGCACGCGCACTTTGATCTGTTGATCTGCGATCTCCATCTGCCGGCGAGCGGCGGGCTGGCGCTGTTGTATTACATCAAGCTGCTCGCGCCGGAAACAAGGGTGGCGCTGGTGACGGACAAGGCCGACGAGCGGATCACAAGCCAGGCGATTCTGCACGGAGCGCTGGATTGTTTTGTCAGACCACTGAGTGATGAGATCGTCCGGCTGCTCATCTCACTGATGCGCTCCGGGCTGGAGGCGAAATGGGAATTGCGCTGAGTGGCGCAAGACACAGACCGGGCGAGCTGGCGCCGCAATGCCGCGACTGCTCGAACATACAGATCTTTCAAAACTGATCGCCTGTCGCCGGCGGCTCGGTCGCGCCGCGGTGGCAGGCACATGCTATGGGCTGCTGGTTCTCGGCGGGCTGGCGGCGCCAGCGCTCTACCGCAGCGACTGGCAGATGGGGATGCTCTGGTTGAGCGCCGGAATCGTGATCGTGTTGTTGTCGCTGTGGCTGCAACAAGGCCGCCGGATGGCTGCTGCCCTGCCCGGCCTGGCGCTGGTGGTGTGGCTCATCCTTGTCTGGCGATGGCTGGCACAGCAGTGGCAGCAACTGCCGCCAGGCGGCGGAGGGATGAGTATCCTGCTGTTGCTGGCCTTCGTTCCGATTGCTTTCTTTCTGATCGGCGGCATTGAAGCGATCAATGAATCCCGGCAGCCCGGCTGGGCAGCGTCCTTTGGACCCGCAGAGTCCGGTTTGCCTGCAGGCCCGCATCGGTCTGATCCCGATGGACAGAAAGTATCAGACCGGGTCGGGTTGTTCACCACCCTCTTGCAAAGAGCGAGCGAAGTGATGGTGCTGACCGGGGCCGGAATGCTTTTAGTCAATGCTGTTTTCGCCGCGCGGGGCAGCGACGGAATCGAATGGCTGTCGCTGGTGGGGATCGTTTCGCTGATGCTGGGCGTGAATTTGTCACTGCGCGTCGGGCATCCCGCGCGGAAGAAAACGCGTGAATGTTCCCTGTGCGGAAAGCGCTCTCCAATCCTGCTGCTGTCGAAGGAGAATGAAATTCTGAAGGTCCGCGCCCGCTTCACTTTGAACAGACCGCTGGTCACTTCCTTTCCGCGCCTGCCGCTCGCACGGGTTATTGAGGAACTGCTTTCACGAATCGCCCCCGTCATCAGCATCAGTGAAGCGGAACATCTGATGACCGCGGTGATCGTCAGAGAGTATCCGGCCCGGTCGCGTAACAGAAAGGCCTCAGACAGACAGTGCCGGTCAACAGTGATGCTGGATGAAACGACCGGGGAAAGAGCGGAAGCAGTCCGGGGGCGGAAAATCGAACGATGGATGCAGGCGTCACAGGCGGTGGTGCTGATACTGGGCCGTGTGGAAAGCCTGCGCGGAACGTGCCGCGCCGCGGCAGAGCAGGTGCTGCGGCAGAAGGGCATAGTGATTTTTCCTCCGGTGGATATCCGGCAGCTGCGATCCCGCTGGGAGAGGTTCTGCGGGCAGTTTCCGGGTGAGATGGCGCAGCTTCCACTCTCCGGTGGCGAACTCGGAAAGGCGGTGCTGCTGGTGTTCAGAGACAAACAGGAACCGCTGCTGATTACCGCCGACCGCCGCGACGAATGGGCATACCAGGCGGCCTTTCAATTCGCCGCCGCAAGGTTGCGGAGCGATCAGGTCATTATCCGATGAAGAAGAGGGGACAAATCATGAGTGCTGTAACCGAAGAGATCAGTGAGGACATATTGACGAAGGCCTTGCTGAAACGGCAGTCGTACACGAATGAGATGCTCGGAGTTCTGCGCCAGCACTTCGCCCGCAAGGGGGGACACCACGGCGTGTTTGCGCCGATCAAAGGCGCGTGCTGCGGGGCCTGTCGAATGACCATCGCCTCGGCGCGGCTGCAGCGAGCGAAGACAGGAGTGTTCATCACCTGTGGCAACTGTTCGCGCTTTCTCTACCTGCCGGAAACGGTGATGGCGGAGAACAATACACCGGAGTCGGAATAGAGGTGGCCGAAGCGGCAACGCAGGCCGGCGCCACGGGCAATCCAGTGGTCTGAAGCATATTCGGGCGGCAGTTATGAATGCTGACGAGGTCCCCATCCTGATTGTGGCCGACGACGAATGGAATCGTGAGATGCTGGAATGCTATCTGAGCAGGGATTATCAATGCGTCACGGCAGGGAATGCGGAGTATGCGATGGAGCTGCTGGCAGACAGCTGCTTCAGCATGGTGATCACTGATCTGAAGACGCCCGGCACTTCAGGGTTTGAACTTTGCCGCGTGGTGAAACAGATGTCGCCTGACACAATCGTGCTGATCGTTTCGGGGGCGAATGACAGCAGTTGTTTCAGCGAAGCCCGCCGGCTCGGCGCGTTTGACTACCTGACCAAACCGATAGACCTCTTCTGGCTGAGCCGAACGATCAGATCTGCACTACGGAGCAGGTCAGGTACTGATGGTGATTGCGGAAGCCGCGATTGATCCCCACCGCAGGCGTCAACGCGGGAGAGGGCAATCGAAGTTCTGAGCAGAACAACTACGAGGGCTGACCCCGGGGCCGAATACCGGAACGGAATGGTGCGGCTGATATTCTTCGGAAGCCGATCAGCTGTGGGCAGCCTGACAGGGTAATCAGAGATACCCTGGGGGTGGCCCGGTGGATTCCCTGTTGCAATTAAGAGAGGCCGGAGTGAGATCGCTGTTTGGAAAAATACTGAAGACGCCTGTGGTCACTGAACCATTCGCGCGCACTGAGAAAGACCATCTGGTTGAACTGCTCGCCCGTCAGATTGACGAGTACACGCGAAAGCTGCTGGGGCGGTCGCTGCACATCCGCGAAGTGGATGCCGGCTCATGCAACGGCTGCGAGATCGAAATCACCGGACTGACCAGTCCTTACTACGATCTGGAACGTTTCGGATTGCACTTCGTCGCTTCGCCGCGCCACGCCGATTGTCTGCTGGTGACCGGCCCGGTGACGCGCAACATGGCCGAACCGCTCAGGCTGACTTACGAGGCCACACCCGATCCGAAGATCGTCATCGCGGTCGGCGACTGCGCGCGGAACTGCGGCGTCTTCCAGGGCAGCTACGCCGTCCTGGGCAGCGTGGACAAAGTGATCCCGGTGGATGTCTTCGTGCCGGGCTGCCCGCCGGAACCGGCTGACATTCTGCGCGGGATTCTGGCGGCGATTGACCGATTGCCACACCGGAACCGATGAAGGCCGGGAGAACAGGGCTTTTGATGGTGAGCGATTCGCCTGCGGTCAGCGCGGGGCAACGAAACTTTTCAGAACGGGAGAAACAACCACGAGGATGAATGTCAGCCGGGTTTCGATCCTGATTGTTGCCGATGACAGCACCGTCCGAGAGGCGCTGTTCATTGGTATGCAGAAAAGGAAATATCACTGCCAGACGGCTTCCAGCATGGATAACGCGAGGTTCATGCTGACGGCCCGTCATTTCGACCTGATCCTGTGCGAACTGAAACTGATGGACGGTTCCGGTCTGGAGCTGTGCCAGCGAATCAGGCAAACCAGACCGCAGACAGTGGTGCTGATCTTATCAGAACCGGTCGCACACCGATATGAAGCGGAGGCCCTGCAAAGTGGCGCCGCCGCCTTTCTTCTCAAACCCATCGAATGTTCGCAACTTGATAAGGTCATCCGCCGCGTTCTGGCGCTGACCGGTTCTGAGTGAAAACACACTCTCGTGGGGGCAGCTTGAGCAGAGCTTGTCGGCTCGACCTGCTCAATATGGAAAAGCAATGGATATTCAGAAAAAGATTGCTCAGGTGATTCAGATCGAAGCGCGCGCCATCGCTGCGGGACAGGCACGACCCGCGCGGATTTCGGGCTGCGGCATCACGGCGGCTATCCGGGCAGGAAAGCGCGGACGGACAATCTGCTTGAGAGAGCAGGGGACGAGCGGTAGCGTGGATTCATTTATTTCGTCGCATTCTTACTCTGGAAGACTGACGGACAGGTAATGAGCATTCTTTTTCTGATTCTGGTTTCCGGGTACGGCTTCGGCGCGCTGACAGCTCTGCTGGTGACGCGTGGGGCTGCCGGTCGGATGCTGACAGCGGCAGGAGCTGTGGTCGGTGCAGGGGCCGGGCTGATGCTGGGGATAGGGCTGATAAGCTCCGGGTCAGTATTCTCAGTGTCAGTCCCCGGCCTGCTGCCCGTCGCCGGAGGGCTTCAGTTGCGGCTTGACGGGCTGGGCGCGTTCTTTCTGATTCTGATCGGACTGGGCGCGATTCCGGCGGCGATCTACGGCGCGGGATACTCAAAGGCGTATGAAGACGGGCGCGCATCGCTCGGGCAACTCGGCGTGATGTTCAATTTCTTCCTGCTCTCGTTGAGCCTGGTCACGATGGCCGACAACGTACTCACGTTTCTGCTGATGTGGGAAGGGATGTCACTCACTTCATACTTCCTCGTCATCACCGAAGCGAACGAGCCGGGCACGCTGCGCGCCGGGGTCTGGTACGTTGCCATGACGCATGCGGGGTTGGCGCTGCTGCTGGCGGCCTTCGCGCTGCTGATGAGCGGCGGGTCGGGGTCGTTTGCCGACCTGCGCGCGAATGCGGCGCTGCTGTCACCGGCGGCGCGGAACGCGGTCTTCGTGCTGGCTTTTCTGGGCTTCGGCTCGAAGGCGGGGCTGGTGCCGCTGCACGTCTGGCTGCCGATGGCGCACCCGGCGGCACCGAGCCACGTTTCCGCGCTGATGTCGGGCGTGATGATCAAGCTGGGTGTGTACGGGATGCTGCGCGTGACGCTTGATCTGCTCGGCGGCGGCCCGGCGTGGTGGGGAACCATCGTCATGCTGGCCGGCGCGCTGTCAGCGCTGATCGGGATTCTCTATGCGCTGATGGAGAACGACCTCAAACGGCTGCTGGCTTACTCGAGCGTTGAGAACATTGGCATCGTCTTCATCGGCGTCGGCGCGGGGCTGATATTTGAAGCGCGCGGAATGCAGGCCGCAGCCGCGCTCGCTTTAATCGCCGCACTCTGTCACGCGCTCAATCACGCGGCGTTCAAGGGGCTGCTGTTTATGGGCGCCGGCTCGGTGCTGCACGCGACGCACACACGCGATCTGAACCTGATGGGCGGGTTGATCAAACGGATGCCCTGGACATCCGCCTGCTTTCTGATCGGCGCGATTGCTATCTCCGGCCTGCCGCCGCTCAACGGATTCGTCAGCGAATGGCTGCTCTTTCAATCGCTGCTGCCGGGCGTGACGCTGCCGCAGCCGGTCGTCGCGGCGCTGGTGACCATTGCTGTGGGGCTGCTGGCGCTCACTGGCGGTCTGGTCGTCGCTGGTTTCGTCAAGGCCTTCGGCATCACGTTTCTCGCCATCCCGCGTTCAGAGGCAGCGGGACACGCCCACGAATCGGGAATGCCAATGCGCATCGGGATGGGGATGCTGGCAGCAGCGTGCGTTGTGCTGGGACTGGCTCCCTTCGCGGTCGTGCCGCGACTGGCACGCGCGATAGCCGGACTGGACGGGCTGCCTGCCGTGGCTCCGGCGTTCTCCTTCAATCTCTCGCTGCAAACTTCAGGAGGCTTCGCGCAGATGTCGCCCACGCTGATCGGCGTCGGCGTGCTGCTGCTCGTCAGCCTCGTGCCGCTCGTGCTGACGCTGCTCGGCGTCAACCAGCGATTGCGTGTGAGCGAGTCGTGGGGCTGCGGGCGCGTCGGGCAGACGGCGAGGATGGAGTACACCGCAACCGCTTTCGCCGAACCACTGCGTCGCATTTTTGTGGAGCTTTACCGCCCGACGAAAGAGCTGACGATAGACTTCCACCCGGAGTCGAAATACTTCGTGCAATCCATCGAGTATCGCAGCGAGATCACGCCGTGGTTTGAGAAGTACATCTATGCCCCGCTGCTGAAGGCGGCGCAGTGGGTCAGTTTCAATGTCAGGAAGTTGCAGTCCGGCTCGCTGCACGGGTACGTGGCGTACCTCTTTATCGTGCTGGTGGTGATGCTGGGGCTTTTGCTGCTGCCGGGAGGATGAGCATCGGCGTTTATGAACACGCTCTTCACCTTGATGATTGCGGGATATATCGCGGGGGCGCTCGGCGCATTGCTCATCGGGAAGGGTGTGTTCGGGCGCGGCGCGGCGGCACTGGGTGCCTGCGTCGGCTCCGCTGCCGGACTGACACTGGGACTGAGCGCGATCATTTCGGGGCAGTCCTTCACGCTCACGTCTGCGCGACTGCTGCCGCTGACCGGGTTGATGGTGCATCTGGACGGACTGAGCGCCTTCTTCCTCGTCATCATCGGGCTGCTCGGACTGGCCGCGGCGGTCTACGGGTTCGGCTACTCGGCGGCATACGAAGGGCGGTACTCGCTGCGGATGCTCGGCGCGTTGCTCAACGTGCTGCTGCTCTCGCTCGGCGTGCAGGTCATGGCCTCGAACGCGCTCACCTTTCTGATCTCGTGGGAAGCGATGTCGCTCTCGGCCTGGTGGCTGGTGCTGACCGAACACGATCAGCCCGAAACAGTACACGCAGGCGTCTGGTACATCGCTATGACGCACGCCGGATTCGCGGCACTGGTGGCGATGTTCCTGCTGCTCGCGGGCGGCGACCTGACGACTTCGTTTGCGGGGATGCGCGCGAATGGGGCGCTGCTCTCGCCCGCCCTGCGCAACGTGATCTTCGTGCTGGCGCTTTTCGGCTTCGGGACAAAAGCAGGTATCGTGCCGCTGCACGTCTGGCTGCCGATGGCGCACCCGGTCGCGCCGAGTCACGTCTCGGCGCTGATGTCGGGCGTCGTCATCAAGATGGGAATTTACGGTCTGGTGCGCGTGGCGCTCGACCTGCTCGGCAGCGGGCCGACTTGGTGGGGCGGAGTCGTGCTGGGTGTGGGCGCGGTCTCGGCGCTGCTCGGCGTGCTTTACGCGCTGATGGAGCATGACCTCAAACGGCTGCTCGCTTACCACTCGGTCGAGAACATCGGGATCATTCTGATCGGCATCGGCGCGGGGATGATCTTTCAAAGCTACGGACTGCTGACGCTCGCGGCGCTCGGCTTCATCGGCGGGCTGTATCACACGATCAATCACGCGACCTTCAAGGGGCTGCTCTTCCTCGGCGCCGGCTCGGTGCTGCACGCCACACGCACCCGCAACATGGAAGAGCTGGGCGGACTCGTCAAACGCATGCCGGTGACGGCGTTTTGTTTTCTGATCGGCTCGGCAGCGATCTCAGCTTTGCCGCCGCTCAACGGCTTTGCCTCGGAATGGATCGTCTTCCAGGCGCTGCTCGGCGGCTTCAACATCCCGAAGCCCGAAGTCGCGGTGATGATGCCCATCGCCGTCGGGATGCTGGCGCTGACGAGCGGCCTGGCGGTGGCCTGTTTCGTCAAGGCGTTCGGCATTACGTTTCTGGCGATCCCGCGCTCGCCGGAAGCCGAACACGCGCACGAAGCGCCGCCGTCAATGCGCGCCGGGATGCTGCTGCTGGCGCTGGCGTGCGTGGCACTGGGACTTACGCCGTTCGTCATCATTCCGGCGATGGGCCGGGTGATTGCGGGACTCGGGCGAATGCCCGACACGCAGGCGCAGTTCACGCTCGGACTCTCGCTCGCTTCTCCGAACGGGTTCGGGCGAATGTCGCCGACGCTCATTGCAACTGGCGTGCTGCTGCTGCTGGCTCTCGTCCCGCTCGTGATGCTGATCTTGAGAGTCAACTGGAAACGGCGCGTCGGCGAGTCGTGGGGCTGCGGGCGCCTCGGGCAGACGCCGCGCATGGAATACACGGCGACGGCCTTTGCCGAACCGCTGCGGCGCGTCTTCGCGGAGCTTTACCGCCCGACAAAGGAGTTGACGATAGATTTTCACCCGGAGTCGAAGTACTTCGTGAAGTCCATCGAGTACCGCAGCGAGATCACGCCGTGGTTTGAGAAATACCTCTATGACCCGTGCCTTTGGTTCATCAGGCTGCTGGCTGTCGTGGTGCGGCGAATGCAGTCAGGCTCGCTGTCTGTGTATCTGGTTTACGTGACCGTGGCGCTGGTGATTCTGCTCTTATCCGCGAGGTGGTAAGCAAATGACTGGTTATCTGCTGGAAATCGGACAGGCTTTGCTGGCGCTGCTGCTCGCGCCGGGGCTGACGGGATTCATCCGCTGGTTCAAGGCGCGCCTGCAGGGGCGGCGCGGGGCTCCGCCGTGGCAGCCTTACTATGATCTGCGGAAGCTCTTCGGCAAGGAAGTCATTGTGTCAAAGAACGCCTCGTGGCTCTTCCGCTTTGCGCCGTATGTGATCTTTGCCACGACGGTCGCCGTGACGATGCTCGTCCCGCTGATTGCCGCGCCGCTGCCCTTCGATGCGGTCGGTGATCTGCTGGCAGTGGTTTATCTGCTGCTGCTCGGCACGTTCTTTCTGGCGCTCGCGGGACTTGATCCGGGGACGGCGTTCGGCGGGATGGGGGCGAGCCGTGAAATGACGGTCGCGGCGATTGCCGAACCGACGATTGCGCTGGCGATCTTCGGGCTGGCGGTCGGCGCCGGTTCGACCAATCTCGGTCGCATCGTCGCGCAGACGCTCGCCAACCCCGGCGCGGTCATCAATCCCGGTCACCTGCTCGGCTTCGCGGCGCTCTTTATCGTCATGCTCGCGGAGACGGGGCGGATGCCGGTGGACAATCCGTCCACGCACCTCGAGCTGACGATGATCCACGAGGCGATGATTCTGGAATATTCCGGCCGTTACCTGGCGCTGATCGAATGGGCGGCGGCGCTCAAGCTGCTCGTCTTCTTCTCGCTGCTCTCGAATCTGTTTATGCCCTGGGGCGTGGCGACGACGCTCACGCCGGTCGCGCTCTGTGTGGCTGCCGTCGCCCTGGTTGCGAAGCTGGCGGCGCTGGCGGTGACTGTCGCCGTGCTGGAAACGCGCCTCGCCAAGCTGCGGCTGTTCCGCGTACCGGAACTGCTCGGCGTCTCGTTCGTGCTGGCGCTGCTGTCGGTCACGTCATCATTTCTGTTGAGGTAGGACGATGAATGATCACGACACTCTCTTTGCCCAGCTCTCGACGCTCAGCGCGAGCGTGGTGCTGCTCTTCGGCATCGCGCTGCTGTGGCGGCGCAGTCTGGGCGCTTACATCAAAGCTTTCCGCTGGCAGTCGCTGGTGCTGTCGATCGCTTTTGCGCTGATCGGATATTTCGGAAACGATCACGAACTCTACATCATCGCCATCGTTCTGCTCGTGCTGAAAGTCTTCGTCATCCCGTGGTATCTCAGCCGGCTGCAAACGCGGGTGGGCGCCGAACGCGAAGCGCATCCTTACGTCAACGTCGCTACCTCGCTGATCGTGGCCGGGCTGCTGGTGATGCTGGCTTACGCGATCACGCGCCCGCTGGTCGCGGTCAGCCGCCTGCCCACGCGCGGCGGCATCCCGCTGGCGGTCGGACTGATCTTCGTCGGCCTCTTCGTGATCATCTCGCGGCGCAAGGCGCTGACGCAGATTGTCGGGTTTCTGGTGCTGGAAAACGGCATCGCGCTGCTGGCCGCGCTCTGCACTTACGGCATTCCATTGATCGTCGAACTGGGAGTCTTTCTCGACGTGCTGATGGGCTTTCTGGTGATGCAGGTCATCGTCTATCAGATCCGTGACACATTCGAGTCAATTGATGTGGAGCAACTGAATCAACTCAGACACTGAGTTCATTACTGATTACCGGAATGCTTTTTTCTCTGCTGCTTATTCCTTCGCTCGTCTCTGCTGCGCTGGCAGCGGCGTTTCGCCCGTACCGCACACTGGTCGGCTGGGTCAATGCGCTGCTCTCACTCGTTGCGCTCGGCGCGGCAGTCAGCTTCGCCGGGCACGCGGTGCGCGACGGCGAAGCGCCGGGTTTCGGGCCGGGTGAGATGCTGCGGGCTGACGCGCTGTCGGCGCTGTTGATGGTCTGCGTGGCGGGGGCCGCTTCGCTCACACTTTTCCTCGGCCCGGGCCTCGGCGGCGAGACAAACTATAAGGCCTCGCAACTGCGCCGCTATCAGCTCTTCATCAACCTGTTCATCTGCTCGATGCTGCTGGCGGTCGCGGCCAATAACGTGGCGATTATGTGGATCGCGATTGAAGCGACGACGATCTTCTCGGCGCTCCTCACTACACTGACGCGCACCAAAACTTCGGTGGAGGCCTCGTGGAAGTACATCCTGATCGGCTCGGTGGGCATTGCGCTCGCTTTCGCGGGCACGGTGCTGGGCTATTTCGATTTCGTGACGCTGTCAGGGCGCGCGGAGAATGCGCTCAACTGGCCGGTGCTGCTGGCCAATGCGCCGTCGCTGCATCCCGAAGTGATGAAGCTGGCCTTCGTCTTTCTGCTCGTCGGCTATGGGACGAAAGCAGGCATCGCGCCGATGCACACGTGGAAGCCGGACGCTTACGGTGAAGCGCCCGCGCCGCTCGTGGCGCTGATGTCGTCCGCCCTCTTTGCCGTGGCGATGTATGCGATTCTGCGCTGGAAGGTCGTGGCCGATGCCGCGATCAAAGACCATTATGCCGACAGGCTGCTGCTGGCGCTCGGACTGCTTTCGTTATTGATCGCCGCGTTCAGCCTGGTGCTGGCGCGCAATTACAGACGGATGCTGGCTTATTCGAGCGTCGAACACACGGGGCTCGTCTGCCTTGGTCTGGGACTGGGGCCGCTCGGCGTGTTCGCAGCGCTGCTGCATCTGGTCAATCACACCGCGGCCAAATCGCTCATGTTTTTTCTGGTCGGCAACATCGAGCGGAAGTATGGCTCGCCGCTCATCAGGCAGGTGCGCGGCCTGCAAACAGTGATGCCGTGGACGGGCGGGCTGTTTGCCGCCGGACTGCTGGCGCTGATGGGGCTGCCGCCGTTCGGATTGTTCATCAGCGAGTTCGCGCTCTTTCGCGCCGGATTCGCCGGGCATCATCCGTGGCTGATGGGGACGGTGCTGCTGCTGCTGCTCGTGGCCTTCGTTTCGTTCATCGGCCATCTCAACAGGATGCTTTATGGAACCGCGCCGGAAGGCGTCACGGCCGGTGAAAACGGCGGCTGGCGAATTGCGCCGATGATGCTGAGTCTCGCGGTGCTGGTCGTGCTGGGGCTGACGCTGCCCGCGCCGCTTGAGACACTGCTCAACCAGATTGTGAGGATTGTTTCCCGATGACCGACTTCACCCGTCTGAAATCCGCGCTCCTCGAAAACCTCCGCAACCGCGTCACTGGCATTCAGGTCAGACGCGGCAACGAACTGCACTGCCGGATTGCGCGCGGCGACGCGCCGAAGCTCGCCGAAGTTCTGCGCCGCGACTTTCAGACCGAACTGACGCTGATGCTGGCCACCGACCGGCGCGCGGATAAAGGCGGCTTCGAGATTCACTACCTCTTCGCCAACACACGTGAGAACTGGTTCCTGCACGCGACCAAGGAACTGATGTCCAACCCGACGATTGTCTCGATGGCGACGTTCTATTACCCGGCGTCGCGGTTCGAGCGCGAGATTTACGACCTGTTCGGCATCAAAGCCGTCCGCCATCCCGATACGCGCCCGCTCGTGCGCCACGCCTTCTGGCCGGAAGATTATTTCCCGCTGCTGAAAGACTCCGTGCCGCCGGATGAGTTCCGGGACGACGGCACGCCTTTCCCCTTTCAGCAGGTGGGCGGCGAAGGCGTTTATGAAATTCCCGTCGGCCCGGTTCACGCGGGCATCATCGAGCCGGGCCACTTCCGCTTCAGCGTCGTGGGCGAGACGGTGATTGACCTGAAGATTCGCCTCTACTTCACGCACAAGGGCACGGAGAAGCTGTTTGAAGGGCGCTTGCCTGCCGAAGGCGTGGAACTGGCTGAACGCATCTCGGGCGATACGACCATCGGCCATTCGCTCGCTTACTGTCAGGCGCTGGAGGCCCTGGCCGGGACAGAAGTGCCTGCGCGCGCCCGGTTCCTCCGCGTCATCCTGCTCGAGATGGAGCGGCTCTACAACCACATCGCTGACTTCGGGATGCTCGCCAACGACACGGGCTTCGCCTTCGCGCACGCGCACTGCTTCCGGCTGCGCGAACGGCTGCTGCGCCTGAACAAACGACTGACCGGCAACCGGCTGTTGCGCGGCGGCATCGTGCCGGGCGGCGTCGGTCACGATCTTCCACCGGGGCTTGATCTGCCGGCTGAACTTGAGGCGATTCTCAAGGACTTCAACGAGGTCGTCGAAATCTGTCTGCGTAACACGATCCTGATGGATCGGCTTGAAGGAACCGGCACGCTCTCCAGCGAGACCGCCACCGATCATGGTGTCCTCGGCTATGTCGCCCGCGCGTCGGGAATTGATGTTGACGCGAGGCGCGATCATCCCTGCGCCGCGTATGGGGAGTTGCAGTATCCGTGGAAAGTCCCGGTCTGGCAGTCAGGGGATGTCTATGCGCGGACGATGATCCGCATTGAGGAAGCCCGCGAATCGGTGAGCATCATCAGAGAAGCTTTTCATCGCCGGCCCGGTGATCCGCTGTCTGTGTCGCTCGGTTCGCTGCCCCCGTTCGAGCCGGCTTTTGGAATCGTGGAAGGCTGGCGCGGCGCAATCCTGCACTGGGTGATGGCGGATGAAGAAGGCCGGATGTACCGCGTCAAGGTCAAGGACCCGTCGTTCGTCAACTGGCCCGCGCTGTCATTCGCGCTGCTCAAGAACATCGTGCCGGACTTCCCGCTCTGCAACAAGTCATTCAATCAGTCCTATTCAGGAAACGATCTTTGATCCAAGGAGGTCTGCGGTTACGAGAGATGTCGGCAGGAAACGGGCGCGGGAAGCGAAAAAGACGCGAATATGCCTGCGGACTGACTGTCCGCAGATCGCTGATTGATGGCAGAGGGTGCTTTGCCACAATCTTCATTCCGCGAGGCGCCAGAATCGCCGAGTACGCGGGCGAAAAGATCACGCAGGAGGAGGGGTTGCTCCGTCTGCGTCGGCAGCGCAAGAAACGAGTCAGCACGGTTGACGCGAACTGGTGCATTGACGGCAGCGTCGGCGGCAACGGCACGGAATACATCAACCATTCATGTCATCCGAATTGCGGCGTGATTGCGAGGGACGGGCAGATCAACATCCACGCGCTGCGCGACATCGCCCCGGGCGAGGAGCTGACGGTGGATTATCTGGATGATTTCGATTTCAAACGCGGGGAATGCGGCTGTGAGGCGGAAGTTTGTCGCGGAAGAGCAGGGAAGCGGCGTTCAATCTCCCGTGTAAAGGCATCCTGATCCGCAATGCCCCTTGCATCCAGGAACAAGGCCGTGGTTTATGGAGACCACTGACGGGGTCAGAATCTGTTCCCACAAAGACAGCGTCCTGAACAGCGTGTTGCAGGCGGATCAATTATCAGCCTGCCCGGGCAATTGTTCTCAGGTTGAAACAGCCGGCCGGTTACAACGATCACACTGAAACCGAGCCACTGCCGTCCGCTGAATCGTTACTTCTCCTGGATGGATCTGATGTACTCTGTCAGAGCGTAGATGTTCAGCTGCGAAACAGTCTGGCCCTGCCTGGAGCGGAAAATGTACCCCCACACAGGCATCTCCCTTTCCCCATGGGGGGTGACACCGATTTCGCCGGAGATGAAAGGCTGAACCCTGAGGGCATCGAACTTTCCTTCCCGCTGCTCAATCATCGTCAGGTCAGGCACCTCGGTCTTCAGCGATGGAGCGACCAGCCCGCCTCCTTTTTCTGAGATATGGATTGACCTGAATTTTCAGCAGCCAGGCCCGCTTCCAGGCGCTCACATCATTTGGTGAAAATGTCATGGTCGCGACGCTCCCTGAGCAAAGTTCCTCAACCGACTGAGAAATAATCCTCTGTTTCATATCTACCTCAAAAGCCAACCCATCAGAGTCGGTATTGAATACCCAGATGGTTCGGCCATCGACAATGCCGGCGGTACTATCCGGCATCTGATTTGCTCTCATTTCAGTGGCAAAGTCGCAAACCAGGAAGGAAATAACAATGCAATCCTGAATCCGATTCAGCATCGGGCACGGGATCCGGCCTCCTGCCAACGTACGCGGAGACGAGACCACATACTTTGAAGGAGGTATGCACATGAATGCAGTTGTCAAAACCCAATATGGTGAGGTCCGTGGCAGCGTTGCTGATGGCGTCAACACGTTTAAGGGCATTCCCTACGCAGCGCCACCGTTTGGCGCCAACCGGCTTCGGCCGCCACAGCCGGTTGCACCCTGGAGCGGCGTGCGAGACGCCCTCACCTATGGCCCGAAGTCGCCCCAGGTGCCATATCCCCCGCCAGTAGACTTGCTCATCCCGGAGCTTGCCATCCCCGGTGAGGACTGCCTGAACCTCAATATCTGGTCCCCCGACTTGGGGTCGTCCGGGCAACCGGTGATGGTCTGGATTCCTGGCGGGATGTTTGAGTTTCACGCAACGGGTGCGTCGCCCTGGTATGACGGCAGTCGTTTCGCCCGCGACGGCATCGTCTGCGTGACCATCAATTACCGGGTCGGCGCTGATGGGTTCCTCTATCTCGGCGATGGAGACGCCAACCTGGGCTTGCTCGACCAGGTCGCCGCCCTCAAATGGGTGCGGGCGAATATCGCCGCCTTCGGCGGTGATCCCGGCAACGTCACTATCTTCGGTGAGTCGGCTGGTGCTATGAGCGTCGGCACGCTGCTTTCCATGCCCTGCGCCGAGGGGCTGTTCCGGCGCGCCATCACCCAGAGCGGAGCGGCTCATCAAGTCATCTCCGCTGCGACCGCGCAACGGGTCGGCCAGCGCCTCGCCGAGAAGCTTGGCGTCGCGGCAACCCGAGAGGCGATCGCAGCGGTTCCCGTTGACCTCCTGCTTCAGGCTCAGGCGAAGTTGGACGCCGATCTCGCGGCGCGTCCCGACCCGGAGCGCTGGGGTAGTGAGGTGGCGGTCAGCCTGATGCCGTGGCAGCCAGTGATTGACGGGGACGTCATCCCCGCGCGTCCGATCGATGGCATCGCTGCCGGGGTCGGCGGCGGCATCGACGTCATGGTCGGCACCAACACCGACGAGAACAGATTGTTTCTGGTACCCGGCGGCGCGGTCGACCAGGTCACCGCCGCAGCACTGGCCGGAGCCGTCGCGGCGTACGGGCTTCCGGTCGAAGCGACACTGGCCGCCTATCGCGCTGCACATCGGGGCGCCAGCCCCGGCGACCTGCTCGCGGCGATCCAGACCGACTGGTATTGGCGCATACCCGCCATCCGCCTGGCCGACGCACACGCGAAGGGCACCGCGTCCACCTTCATGTACGAGTTCGCCTGGCGCTCCCCGCAGTTCGATGGGCTCCTCGGTGCGTGCCATGCGCTCGAGATCCCCTTCGTCTTCGACACGCTCGGCAACCAGACTGATCTGCTCTGGGGAGCGGACCCGCCACAACAGCTCGCTGACACCATGCACGCCGCGTGGGTTGCGTTTGCCACTGGTGGAGACTGCGGTTGGCCGAAGTACGATCTCAGCCGCAGGGCGACCATGCGCTTCGATACAACGTCGGAGGTCGTGGACGATCCTCGATCCGCGGAGCGTGCCCTGTGGGAGGGGCGGCGTTAGCTTCTGTCACCGCCGAGCTGCATCAGTGATTGGGCGCGCTGCGACGGAAGACCCGCGCCGAGCCGATTGCGGCGAGTAGAGCTGTCTTGTGTCTGATGAAGAGAGGCGCGAATCCTGCGGGTTCTGACAGAACCAGGCAACCAAAGCCCGGCCAGGCGGCCAGACTTTGCCTTATGATCGGAGGAAACTGCCATGAAAAGACTCAGACTCGGCGCCAACTTTACGGTGTTCCTGCTCTTCTTCGGCGTCGCCACACTGGAGGCTTTCCAGACAGGGAACTGGCTGAAAGCAGCTTTCTGGCTGGCAATTGCCCTGGTGTTTCTTGTTGCAGACAGCCTGGGGCAGAAGATTGCGCCGAGGTGACGACCGGAAGGCATTTACGCAAAGCTCGACGATCATGTCGGCTCCGGGTATGAAATTTCCTGTCTGACAGGACAACCCCGATGATGTCTCAAACACGAGCAGGAAGATTTATGGAAACGCTCTGGCAGGACCTGCGTTACGGCTTTCGGGGGCTCCGCCGCCATCCCGGCTTTACCCTGATCGCAGTTCTGATTCTGGGAACAGGCATCGGCGCCAACACGGCCATCTTCAGCTTCGTCAACGGCGTCCTGCTGAGGCCGCTGCCGCTGCCGGACCCCGACCGACTGGTGGTGATCAGGGAGACCAACCCGCAAAGGGGGCAGAGCCCGACCGTGGCCTCACCCCGGAACCTGGAGGATTGGGAGAAAGAGAGCCAGACCGTCGAGCAGTTCGGCGCCTGGCGGGACTGGGGTTTCACGCTCGCCACGCCTGAAGGCCCGGAAGGGGTGCGCGGCGGGATTGCCTCCCCCAGCCTCTTCAGGCTGCTCGGCGTGGAGGCCGCCCTGGGCCGCACCTTTCCCCCGGAGGAGAATCGGCCCGGCCGCGATCACGTCGTAGTACTCAGCCACAGCTTCTGGCAGCGCCGCTTCGGCGGTGACGCGAAGATCATCGGCCAGGCACTGACCCTGCGCAATCAAAGTTTCATCGTGGTTGGTGTTCTGCCTCCCACTTTCGAGCAACTGGGGTTGTGGCAGTTCAATGTGTGGGCCCCGCTGTCGGTTGATCCGGACCAGTTCAAGGATCGCCACCTGCGCAACCGGCGGGTGTACGCACGGCTGAAGAAGGGGGTGACTCTCGATCAGGCGAAGGCCGAAATGGATCGCATTGCCCGGCAACTGGCCGAAGCCTACCCCAGGGAAAACGCGGGCTGGGGCGTCTCTTTTCCCTCCCATGGCCAAATACAGGGCGCCGGGCCAGGTGGCCGCCTTCTACCAGCGGGTGACTGAAGAACTCAGGTCCATTCCCGGGGTGCGGTCGGTGGGAGCAACCTCGGCCGGCCCTCAATTCGGCGGGTATGAGCCGATTGACTTACTCGTCGAAGGGCAACCAGCGCCGCCTTCCGGAGAGTACCCGCAGGCCCGCTTTTACGATGTCGGCCCCGATTACTTTCATACGATGGAGGTCCCGTTGCTGAAAGGGACGGGAATTCACCGACCGGGACAACGCGGATGCGCCCCCGGTGGCCGTCATCAACGAGACTATGGCCCGGCGTTTCTGGCCCAATCAGGACCCGATTGGAAAGCGGGTGAGGTTTGTCCGCTTGCAGGAAGTGGTGGAGATCGTCGGGGTGGTCGGCGACGTCAGGCGCTTTGACATCGGCAGTGCGGTGGATCCCGAGATTTACTGGCCCTACCTGCAAAAGCCGCGGTGGGCGATCTATTTCACCATCCGCACCAGCGTTGACCCTTTGGGCGTCGTGCCGGCCGTGCGCAGCCGAGTCGCAGGATTGGACAGAGACGTGCTCGTCTCCAACGTCTGGACGGTAGATCGGCTCGTCTCCGTCTCCCTCACTGGCCCGCGCTTCAACCTGCTCGTCCTGGGGAGCTTTGCCGTGGTGGCCCTGCTGCTGGCGTCGGTGGGGATCTACGGTGTCATCGCTTACTCGGTCGCGCAGCGGACGCGTGAGATCGGCATCCGGATGGCGCTTGGGGCCCGAAGCTCGGATGTCCTCAGGCTGGTCGTCGGGCAGGGGATGGTGCTGACGTTAATCGGCGTGGCCATCGGAGTCGCGGCCGCCTTCGGGCTGACACGCCTGATGGCGAGCCTGTTGTTCGGCGTGGGTGCGACCGATCCGCTGACATTTGCCCTGGTGGCGTTGCTGCTCACTGGCGTAGCTCTCCTCGCCTGTTACCTCCCGGCGCGACGGGCTGCCAGGGTCGATCCGATGATGGCTCTCAGACACAAATAGGAGGCTCCTGTGGAAACACTCGGCCAGGACCTGAACTATGGCTTACGCCTGCTGCGTGAGCATCCGGGCTTTACCCTGGCGGTCGTCCTGACGCTCGGACTCGGCATCGGCGCGACGACGGCCATCTTCATCGTGGTCAACGCCGTGCTGTTGCGCCCATTGCCTTATCAGCAACCCGAGCGCCTGATTTACGTCAAAGAGGTTCTTGACCGCGAGCTGATTACTCCCTTTGTGGTCAGCAGCGAGTATCTGGCGTGGAAGAACCAGAGCCGCACGCTCAGCCATATCGCCGCCTACCACAGCACCCGAGCCAACCTGACCGGAGGGGACCAGGCCGAGCGGGTCACTTGCGGCAAGGCAACTGCTTCTTTCTTCCCGCTCCTGGGGGTTCAGCCGCTGATGGGGAGGGTCTTCCTGCCCGCAGACGATCTTCCAGGCAGTCCTCCGGTGGTCATCCTGAGTCATGCGTTGTGGAGTCGCCACTTCGGCGGCGACCCTTCCGTGGTGGGGAGGTTTCTCACCCTGGATGGCCGAAGCCATACCGTGATCGGAGTGCTTCCTGCGAACTTCCTGATTCCGGACCGATATGCTTTCAGCGACGGATCAGGTTATGACGCGTGGACACCGTTCAAGCCCGGCGAAACCGGAAAGACTGCGCCGGTGCTGATGCGGGTCATCGGCCGGCTCGACTCCGGAGTCAGCCTCGAATACGCCCGCGCAGAGCTGGATACGATCCTCCAGCCAACAGTACACAAAGGCCATACCAGGCACGTGCTGATTTCGCAGTGGCAGGAGGAGATCACAGGTGACGCGAAGCCCTCCCTGCTCCTGTTACTCGCCGCGGTCGGGCTCCTGCTGCTGATTGCCTGCGCCAATGTTGCCAACCTGTTGCTCGCGCGCTCGGGAAGTCGCGAAAAGGAGATCGCGGTCCGGCTGGCCCTCGGCGCCGGAAAGTATCGCATCCTCCGCCAGCTCCTCACTGAGAGTCTGTTGCTTGCCGGCCTGGGCGGCGTTGCGGGACTCGCGCTGGCTCTGTGGGGAAAGGATCTGCTGGTCGCCTTCATCTCTCCGAACCTGCCAGCCCTGGGACCCGTCAGTCTCGACCACCGTGTACTCTGCTTCAACCTGGGCCTGACCTTCTTCACCGGGCTCGCCTGCGGTCTGGCTCCCGCCTCACAGGCGTTGAAGGTTCAGCTTGTTCACTTTCTCAAGGAGGCGGGCCGGAGCCGATCCGAGACGCGGAGACGGCGCCGTCTCCGCGACCTGCTGGTCGTGTTCGAAACCGCGCTCGCCATGATGCTGTTGATCGGAGCCGGTTTGCTGATTCAGAGCTTCGCGCGATTGCGGGGCATCGAGACGGGCTTCAATCGAGACCACATCCTCAGTTTGTCGCTTGCCCTCACTGAATCCGACTACCCGGCTCCGAGGGACCAGGCCAGGTACTTTGAGCAGGTCATTGACCACATCAAGGGGTTGCCGGGAGTCCAGGCCGCAGGAGCCAACACCACCCTTCCCCTGGGAAGCTACGGCACAAAAGCGTCGGCGAACTTTGAAGGCCTCCCTGGAGGCGATCTGGAGTTCTCCTGGGCCACGGTCAGTCCCGACTACCTGCGAGCGATGGGGATACCCATCCTCCGCGGGAGGGGCCTGAGCGATGCTGACGGCGAAGGCTCACCGAGCGTCGCTCTCGTCAACGAGTCCTTTGTCCGACGCTATTGCCCGTCTGACGATTGCCTTGGCAGGAAGGTTGAGAGCTGGATGCGAGAGAACGACCGGATCACCATCGTTGGCGTCGTCGGAAACGTCCGGCCATCGCCCGAAACAGATGCGACGCCTGAGGTCTATTTGTCCTATCTGCAGGCCCCCGAAGCACACATGTACGTGGTCGTGCGTACCGTGGGCGACCCGATGAGCCTGGCGACAGCGGTGCGCAGCCGGATCGCCAGCCTCGACCGGCGGCAGCCACCCTTCGACATCAGGACGCTGGAACAGAGAGTGGCTGATTCGATCTCTCCGTGGAAGGTGAACATGCTTCTGCTCGGCGTCTTCGCCGCGCTCGGACTGGTACTCGGGGCCATCGGGATCTATGGCGTCGTGTCTTACTCGGTGAGCCAGCGAGTACACGAAATAGGAATCCGCCTGGCCCTGGGTGCTCAGCCGAAAGATGTCTTGTCTCTCGTCGTCGGCCAGGGCGTGCTGGTGGTTTTCGCGGGCGAGGTGATCGGGTTAGCCGGAGTACTTATGCTGAACAAAGTCATGTCGAGCCTGGTCTTCGGCGTGGGAACCACTGACGCGCCGACCTATGCGGCGGTGTTTCTCCTCTGGGCATTGATCGCGTTACTTGCCTGCTACCTGCCGGCGCGGCGAGCGACGAAAGTTGATCCGATGGTGGCGTTGCGCTGCGAATAGCCCCCGCTCACGCCTGAGCCGGTGCAGGAGGTGCTGAGCGGTCAGCCGAAATGTATCTTTGTCTCCTCAAAAGATTCCCTTGACCAGTTCAGTCCGCAGTTCACGCTCGCGCAACGCGGCATTACGCAACAGCGCCTGAGAAATGTTCAGCGAATGTAAGGTTCGCGCCAGTTCCTCACGGAGTGCCCTGACCTCGGCCTCAGACGCGCAAAGCTGACGACGCAATGTCTCCAACTCTGATAGCTGCTCAGGTGCTGAGCCAGGGCGAAATTGTTCGCCGTCAGGGCTGGCAGTCCGGGACTGTCGGCGATCAGTCAACTGTATTGCGGCACTCATACCACCCTTCCACTTCCTGCCCGCGCCTGGGATAAAACAACGTTATCAGGAGGCGCCGTCCTTGTCTCTCTGTGGGGGGCAGCCGACATTCTGAAATAGAGCAATGAACGTGCCAGCCTGTCCTGAAAGGGAGGTCCGGGCGGAAGGCAGAGCTTTATTTCTTCAGTGGACACGCTGCATGCGGACCTGGACTGTACTCTCCGGTGTGAATGTGGATTCGGCGGATCAGGCAGCAGGGTAGGTGGATGATCATCGGCACGGATGTTGCTCGCTGCCATTGAGATGATACATCGGTTGATTTCAACTGCCTTCATTCTGCTGACGTGCTTCAGCGTATGCCCGGCGAATGATGGCGGGCACGATATTTCAGCCTCCCTCCCCGGAGTAAAGTCTTCCCGATCAGTCGCGCTGAACAGGCCTGTGTGCCGGGATGTGACGATCTACCATCGTCCGGCTGATCGCAGCCGCGGCATTCTCGAAGACTGGGGGCACATTTTTCTGTACGTCCGCAACGACGAGACCGGCGAGTCGGCTTACTTCGATTACTACCCCGAGGACGGTTATTCAGTGCTGGGCGCGGTGGACGAGGCGCGCATCGCCCCGCATGCCAGCCTGACGATTGAAACGACTGCGCGGCAGGAGCAGGCGATGCTCGAAGCGATCAAAGCGCGGCAGCAGAGTCTGCCCGAATGGCGGTTACGGGTTGTCGTGGTCCTGCTCGGCGGCGGCTCGACCTGTGTAACGCAGTCGCTCGAAATTCTCAGCGCGGGCGGCATCAGGCTGAAAGGGCGCGACCCAGGGGGCGTGTGGCGGAGCGCGTACCGCAGTTACAGCGACGAATACCTGCGCTGGAAACAGAACCAGAGTCGAAAGGGATGGCCCGGTCGTTTCTTCGCGGTCTTTCATCCCGGGCCGGGTTACGAGTCCCCGCAGGCCGGCGTGGAGTACGGGCGCGATCCGCACGGGCAGGCGCGCCGGGCTGACCCGCAGGCGCTCAACAATCAGACGATGTATTTCAGGAAGGGGAAGCGGGTGAAGTGACCTGTGGATGGTGCGTGGTTTCCCCGTTATCTGGGTGATGTTCCTCACGGGATTGAGCGATAACTCCCACTGCCAATCTCAGGCCCGCCGAACTATCAGCGGAACACTCCTGTCACATCTTCACTTTTCACGCGCCGGCAAAGGTACGGCTCTTGCACATCATCATCATGAATACCGGGACAATGAGTCACTGATCCGGAGCAGGGCGCAGGTCTTCGCCCGCCCAGGGGGGAAAGATGAAGAAGCGAATGAAAATTCTGATTGCATATGACGGCTCGGAATGTGCCGACGCCGCACTGGATGATCTGAACCGGGCCGGATTGCCGGAGAAAGCGAGCGCGGTGGTGCTTTCAGTAGTTGAGAACTGGCTGCCGCCGCCGTCGGCCCTTGAGGTCGTGGAAGGGGCCGAAAGGCGGATGGAAACGCGGGCGCTGGCGTGGCGCGCGGCCGTCCACCTGAGGTCGTCAATGCCCGGATGGGACGTCGAACCTGAAGTCGGTTTTGGTTCCCCGGCGACCGTGATCGTCGGGAAGGCCGACACGTGGAAACCGGAACTGATCGTCGTCGGCTCGCATGGCCGGACGGCACTCGGACGCTTCTTTTTCGGCAGCGTGTCACAGAAGGTTCTGCACGAAGCCTGCTGCTCGGTGCGCATCGCCCGCGGTCGTCTCGAAGAACCCGGCACCCCGGTTCGGATTCTGATCGGTGTTGACGGCTCGCCGGGCGCAGAGGCCGCAGTCGGAGCAGTCATTTCGCGGCACTGGCCGAGAGGCAGCGAGGCACGTATCGTCAATGCCGCGGGGATAATTCCACCGGCTGCCCCCGATCTTGCCGTAGCACAGGTCGCCGAGTGGGTGGGAGGTGAGAACGCGCGCATGAGGGTAATGGCCGAGGCCGCGGAAGAAAAACTGAAGGCTCTGGGTCTGGCAACTTCTGTTGTTGTGAAGGAAGGGGACCCGAAAAGACTGCTGACGAGCGAGGCGGAAAGCTGGGGCGCCGACTGTATTTTCGTCGGCGCGAGGGGCGTCGGGGCATTCGAGCGTTTCCTCATCGGCAGTGTGTCCTCAACCGTGGCCGCGCGGGCGCATTGCTCCGTCGAAGTCATTCGTGAAGTGAAGTCAGCAGAATTCATCCCGGGGTGAAATGTTGAAAACCAGGAAAGCGGTGAAGGGTTCGGTGACAGACTCCTGACCGGGGCCGTCACATTTTTCGCAGCAGCGGAGAGAGGAAAGAAACCATGCGCAGTCACAAACGATACACAAATCAGACATTCACAAAACGTGTTGACCACGAAGCCGGCCGTCATCACGCGCCGGCAGCAATGCCCGAACCCGCGGTCTGCACGGTCTGCGGCGACGTTTATGCCGACAGGCGCTGGTCACAGCCGGACGCTGAGCGGCAGAGCGCGAAGCATCCGGAGTTTCGCCCGGCGCACGAAGTCGTCTGCCCCGCCTGCAAACGCCGGCAGTCAGGAGTACCCAGTGGTTATGTTCATCTCGGTGGCGCATTCCTGACTGCGCACCGCGATGAAATCGAACGGCTGCTCGACAACGAAGCCGGACGCGCGGCGGAAGACAATCCGCTGGCGCGCATTATGGACTGGAAAAAAGAGAAGGCCGGGAAGCTGACGGTCACCACGACGACCGAACACCTGGCGCAACGACTCGGCCATGCCCTGGAGAAAGCTTTCGACGGTGAAGTGCGTTACGACTTCTCGCACGAGAACAAACTCGCGCACGTCTGGTGGCAGCGGGACTGATTGAAATGAAGTCCCCGCAGCCAAACTCATCTGCCGCGGGGGCTGGTTTGCCAATTGCGACAAGGACCCGGCTAATTGCTCATCCGGTTCAGAACGATTCCGGTGACGGTCATATACATCGTCCCTTTACCGCCGATGTGCGGCCCGGATGTGTTCATCGAGCCTTCCAGGTGACCACCCTTCGGGTCGAACATCAGCCAGAGCTTCTCGCGACTGATCTCTTCCGAC
>Ga0070741_10002792_pt1 | contig 45429 bp, 36 predicted proteins | sample Coa_R1_4_FD_66440 | JGI IMG/M metagenome (GOLD analysis project Ga0070741, IMG submission 66440) | Surface soil microbial communities from Centralia Pennsylvania, which are recovering from an underground coalmine fire - Coalmine... | ecosystem: Environmental > Terrestrial > Soil > Unclassified ... | reverse complement strand
TCCGACCAACACGCTGCTGTACAACGGCTCGACAACGGCGATTTACGCGCACTTCATGCCGTGGTTCGGCGTGAGCTACCACATGAACGTGGGGTATAACTCGGCCGATCCGGCGCAGGTAAAAAAGCAGGTCGATGACATGATCAGCCGCGGCATCGCCGGGGTGATCCTCGATTGGTACGGTCCGAATGCTTCGCAGGAAAACGCTACGACACTGGCAATGGCGAGTGAGGCTCAGTCTCGCAACGGAGCATTTCACTTCGCGATTATGGAAGATGCCGGTGCGATCAGCGATTGCGCCAACACCAGCGGCTGCGACGTTACTGCGGCGCTTATTTCTGACCTGAACTACATTACGCAAACTTACATCAGTTCGCCGGCCTACATTCGCTGGAATGGCAATCCGGTCGTGTTCTATTTTGGCGTCGAGTCCTACCCGATTGACTGGGCACGCGTTCGCGCGAACACTGCCGCGAATCTTCAGTTCGTCTTTCAGAACGATGGCGGATTTACGCGCTCGTACTCGAATGGCGGGTTTTCCTGGGTGCAGCCTTCAAATGCAACGCAGAGCGATCCAATGTCGTTGAATTATCTGAGCGACTTCTACTCGACCGCGCAGCAGTATCCAGCCAAGCTTCCTGTGGGAGCCTCCTACAAAGGGTTCAACGACACACTGGCTTCCTGGAGCGCCAATCGCATCATGCAACAACAATGCGGTCAAACGTGGCTCAGCAGCTTTGTAAAAGCCAACAGCATGTGGTCGGCTTCGAAGCAGCTTGCGTGGTTTCAGCTTGTCACCTGGAACGATTACGAGGAAGCCACGGAAATCGAAACGGGAATTGATAATTGCGTAACTGTCAACGCGTCGGTGTCCAGCAGCACCTTGAATTGGAGCATCACCGGAAACGAGAACACGCTCGATCACTACACGGTATTCATCAGCAGCGACGGGCAGAACCTGATGTCTCTGGGAGACTTCCCAGCCGGGACACACTCCCTCGATCTGTCAAGCTTTAGTTTCAATACGGGAACGTATTCGGTGTATGTAAAGGCAGTAGGAAAGCCCTCGATTCTGAATCATATGTCGGCGGCAGCCACATACACGAGCGGAGGAGGCGGACAGCCGCAGCCGCCGGTGGCGAGGCTCTCTCTAACCCCCGGATCAGGAACGGCGCCCCTGACCGTCACGGCCTCGACTTCCTCCTCGACCGATCCGCAAGGCAGCGCTCTTACTTCGATGATTAATTTCGGAGATGGTTCCAGTGCTTCGGGTCCCACCGTCTCTCATACCTACACCAGCACTGGTAATTACACGGTGTCGGCAACGGTGACCGACGCTCTAAGCCTGCAGTCTCAGGCGACGGCCACAGTGAGCGTAATGGCGGACCCGACACTCACTGTGACTCAACCACTCAACAATTCCACGGTGGCTGGTCCCATTCATGTCGTGGCCAATGCATCCGCCCCGAGCGGTGTGGACGCACTCCAAATTTATCTCGACCACACTCTCGTGTATCAGATCAATGCAAGCTCAATGGACACCACAGTGGCTGCGGGCGCAGGTGCTCACTTGCTCGTCGTCAAGCTCTGGGACAAGCTCGGCAATGCCTACATGCAGTCGCTGAACGTCACGGTTGCTCCTTCGTTTTCGGCGTCGCTGTCCGTGAACCCGACCACGACCTCTGTGGGCTCGAGCGTGACTGCGAACGTTAGTTCCAGTTCGGGAACGATCGCCAGCTCGCAAATCGCGTGGGGAGACGGCACGAGCTCTGCCGGTCCTTCGGCTTCGCATATGTATGCCCAAGCTGGTACCTATTCCGTCTCAGCTTCTGCGACCAGCACGCAGGGGGCCACGGCGCAGGCTACGGCGACCGTAGCCGTCAGTGCTCAAACTGTTACGCTCAATGTCGCGCAACCGGTCAACCGAGGTTCCACGTACTCGCCAATACACGTGGTCGCCAGCGGGTCGGCTCCGAGCGGCGTCGATGCTATGCAGATTTACCTCGATGGAGCTCTTGTTTATCAGGTGAATGCTGCATATTTCGACACAACGGTCCCTGCAAGCAAAGGTACGCATGCAGTGGTGGTGAAGCTGTGGGACAAACTCGGGAACCCCTACAAGAAGAGCGTAAGCGTCACAGTGCTTGCGCCGTTGGTCGCGTCTTTGTCGGTCAGCCCAGCAAGCGTTACCATGGGCAGCAGCGTGAAGGCAACGGTTACGGCCACTTCAGGAGCGATCGGGAGTTCGCTCATCAACTGGGGAGACGGAACTCAGTCTTCTGGCCTGACAGCTTCACATACATACAATTCGGCAGGTACATATACGGTTACGGCCCAGGCAGCCGACGCCGTGAAATCGGTATCCGCCGGTTTGGTACCAGTCACCGTACAGGCCAAAGCAGGAGTGGTGATGCAATCGCCGCTCGCGAACAGCGTGGGTCCTCTCTCGATGCACGTCCAGGGGTATTCAACTTCGCCAATAGGGATTGTTGCCATGCAGATTTACGTAGACGGCGCGCTCGTCTATCAGAACGCGTTAAGCCAGGTGGATACATACCTGAATGTTTCTCCAGGAAACCACCTTGTGGCTTTGAAAGCCTGGGATAGTGCAGGCGCTGCCTATATGCAGACGGCTACCGTCACTGCACAGTAAAACAACAACCGCCACGCGACAGGGTGTCCTCGGACGCCCTGTTCTGTCCAAAGCGCGAATCGACTCACACATGACAGCCCTTCGCTCGGGCCTTACACTCAATACTGAATGAAGATTGCCCTTGGTCAGATTAATCCCACGGTCGGGGATTTCTGCGGAAACGCCTCCAAGATCATTTCCTACACACGAGAGGCTCGGGAACGCGGCGCCGATCTCATCCTTTTTCCTGAATTGGCAATCTGTGGATATCCGCCGCGCGACCTGGTTGAGAAGCCATCATTTGTCACTCAAAACGGCAATACGCTTGCTCGGGTGGCCCGGGAAGCTCAGGGCATTTCCATCGTTTGCGGCCTGGTGACGCCCACGAAAAGCGAAACCGGGAAGTCAGTGATGAATTCTGCCGCCTGGCTGCGCGATGGGCGCGTCGAATTCATGCAATCGAAGATGTTGCTGCCGACCTATGACGTCTTCGATGAAGATCGCTACTTTGCTCCGGCCCGAAAGCAAGAGGTCTTTGCCTTCAATGGCTCAAAAGTCGCGCTCACGATCTGCGAAGATGCATGGAATGACAAGCATTTCTGGCAGAAGCGGCTGTACAACATTGATCCTGTCGAAGAGTTAGTTCGTGCCGGCGGAAATTTGGTGATTAACATCTCGGCCTCGCCATTCACAGTTCACAAACGGGAAATTCGTCTGAAGATGCTGCAAGCCATTGCTGCAGACTTCAAAATTCCCGTCGTGATGTGCAATCAAGTTGGCGGTAACGACGGATTGATCTTCGACGGCTCGAGCCTCGTAATAGGTGCTGATGGTCGCGTGCTCTCCCGAGGCAGGTCCTTCGAAGAAGATCTCGTGTTCTTTGACACCACGACTCTGGTCGGAGACATGCACGAGCAGCCAGCAGGACCCGAAGCCGATGCTTATGCGGCATTGGTACTTGGAACGCGCGACTACGTTCGGAAGTGCGGCTTCAAGAAAGTGGTGGTTGGGCTTAGTGGAGGCATCGATAGTGCACTGACTGCAGCCATTGCCGTGGATGCTCTGGGGGAAGGCAACGTGACCGGAGTTTCGATGCCGGGCCCGTATTCATCACCGGGTAGCAAGGATGACGCTCGGGATCTGGCTCAAAATCTGGGAATCAGATGCGAAGTAATTCCGATCACTTCGGTGTTCGATGCTTTCCGTGAGGCGCTCAACCCCACTTTCTCCGGCCTTCCTGAAGATTTCACGGAAGAGAACCTTCAATCGCGCCTTCGCGGCTCCACGTTGATGGCTCTCGCCAACAAATTCGGTGCGCTTGTGCTCACAACCGGCAATAAATCTGAGATGGCGGTCGGATACTGCACGCTATACGGCGATATGTGCGGAGCACTGGCGGTTATTGCCGATGTGCCCAAAACGATGGTGTATCGCCTGAGCAAATACCGAAATGGGATCTCTCCAGTAATCCCACGCTCGACGATCGAGAAGGTACCATCGGCGGAGCTGCGTCCCAATCAGACTGATCAGGATACGCTTCCTCCATATGACGTAATCGATTGCATTCTTGAAGGCTACGTCGAGGAATATAAAACCGCTGAAGAGATCGCTAAAGAGCATGGCTATGATTGCAAGGTGGTCATGTCGGTCATCCGAATGATCGAGCGCAGTGAATACAAGCGCCAGCAGGCGGCGCCAGTTTTGAAGATCAGTCAAAAGGCATTTGGCACTGGACGGCGCTTCCCGATCGCCGCCAAGTACGATGCCGAGTGTTGAAATTCCCGAGAAGAAAAACTCATATCGGTACCGTCCGCGGCAGCGCATGGATGACTTATCAGTCGCTAGCGCGACCGGTACTAGCAAAAAAGAGGAAACTTTGAAGACGACAATCCGCTTTGTTTGCTTTGCTTTACTTTTTGCCAGCATTGTCTCCGCTCAAACCCCAAAGTCCGCTCGCAGTCAAAAAGCTGCTCCTGCCACGAGGGAATCCGCAACCACTACCATCACAGTCAAACGTCCGAGCATGGAAATGCTGAACTCCTTCATGCATCACATGTTCGGCTACGATCCCATGATCAAGTGGAAGATCGAGAGCGTTCGCCCTTCCGAAGTGCCCGGAATTACGGAGGTCGTTGTCACCTTCGGAGAACCTCCGCAGCAGAGGACGGCTTTTTATGTCGGCAGCTATCTGGAGCACGCCTTTATCGGGCAGATCATTCCCTTCGGAGCTGATCCGTTTAGCCCAGTGCGGAACAAACTCGCTGCTGAGGCAAAAGGCCCGGTTCAAGGGAGCGCGAGCGCTCCGGTTGAGATCGTAGAATTCAGCGACTTCGAATGTCCTCACTGCAAGAAGGCGCAGCCAAAACTGGAACAACTCATGAACGAGTCGCCCAATGCGCGCCTTGTTTTTGAGAACTTCCCGCTTTCAAACATCCACAAATGGGCCGATTTGGCTGCGGGCTATGCTGATTGCATCGCGCGCAGCAATCCCGACAAGTTCTGGAAGTTTTTCCATTCGGTTTTCGATCAGCAGGAACGGATCACGGACGAAACGGCTGCGAGCAAGCTGAGCGCTCTGGCAACCGATGCAGGCGTCGATGCTGGCGCGACCGCTACTTGCGCGAACTCGCCAGAGACGAAGACTCGTGTAAATCAGCAGTACGAACTCGGTGTTTCGGTTGGAGTCAATGCGACCCCGACATTGTTCCTGAATGGACGCAAAATCGAAAACGTAAATGACACTCCGATCGAAGTTTTAAAGCAGATGATTGAATTTGAAGCCAATGAATCGCAGCGAAAGTAAGCAGAACTGGGATTCGTAAACGTGCCATCACTCCGGAAGAGGGAATGCTCGCCTTAGAATCCCCCGTCCTCTCCTAGAATTGTCATCCCTTCGACCGCTACGGAAATGTCTCCGACGCCGAACGAGTTCGTGTCGCGGTCGAAGGGATCTGGTTTTAAGTCACACCGAACAAAAGCTGATCTCTCGCTCCGCAACTGCAATTGCTGTTTGGTCAGCCTGCGTCGCGGCGGAACGAGGGATACAACTCTTAACGGGTTTTGTAGTGTTTCCGTAGACGGTGCGTAACGACACAGTAACTTCGCTGAAGCCGTGCCTTTCACCTGCAATGGCTCGGCTACAGCGTACCGGGCGGAGGCACAAAGACCGTGCTGGCGTTTGCATTGTGCAAGGAATCGCGTACGAGGTGAGGTCGAATGGTTATGAGCAGTTCGGCGTCATCGGTCTGTTTATTGTGGAGCGAAGTGCCCGGTCCGAGGATTGGAAGCTGAGCTATACCGGGTAGTCCCTGCAGGCTGAGTTGCTCCTGTCTTGTGACCATTCCCGCTAAGATCGCAGTCGCGCCGACTGGGATTCCAATGGTCCCTGTGTACTCGCGGTTCGTAATCACTGGCACCCCATTGAGTTGAGTGGCTCCAAGGCCGCGAAGCTGAAATTCCAATTTTAGGGAAACGTCTCGCGCTCCATGAATCGTCGGCGTTGCTTTCAACGTGAGTCCAAGGTCTTCATAGGAAAAAGACGGAAACGGCGCCGTGAAGGATCCATTGCCCAGAACCTGAGAAATTGCTGACGTGTTAAAGATGGGTGCGAAGCTGGCATTCAGAATGGGATAGCGAGTGCCATCGCGAAATGTTGCCGCGTCACCTTGTTCAGCTCGAAGCATTACGTGATCGAGAGAACGAAAGGACGAGGTATTCAGAGAGGCATGCAATGAAATTCCGGGAATAATGACTCCGCTCCTGGAAATTCCCCCTCCGAACGTTGCGATCGGCTGATTCAAAATCGAATTCTGCCCACCTGCAGCGAGCCCCGCGAGGAGTGCCGCGATCGACGAACTGTTGGCCTGATTGATGGCGCCGCTGGAAATCAATTGGTTAATGAGGTCTTGATTAGCGCCACTCAATAACTTCTGCGCTTCAGTGTTCACGTTGAAGAGCGTGAACTGAGTCGGAATCAGCAACCCGAGGTCGCGCGCTAAAGTTTGCTCCACCTGATAAACGTTGACCTCCAGCATCACCTGTGGTTTGCGGGAGTAAAGATCTTCGAGAATGCGCGTGGCTGCATCGAGCATCGGCATCGGCGCGCGCACCGTCACCTGATTCGAACTCGTTGCAGGCATGACGAAGCGGATATCGAAGATCGTGCGCAACAGAGTGACGGCCTCATTAATGTCCTGCGGCGAGGTGGCATCACCGATGTAGAACGTCCGCATTGCCAGCCGCTCAAAGTTTCTGCGGTTTTCTGGAGTATCGGCGAATATGAGCGCCTGGTTCTCGGCGACGGGAACATAAAACGTGTCCGTCATCTGCGAGGCAATCGTGATTGCTGTGGCAAAGTTGACGCCGTCGATGTCAAACCGTTGCTGTTTGCTCGTGACGGAGTTGTCGATCAGCGGACGTATGCCGTAGGCATTCCAGATTTCATTCAGCAGGCCGCGAGTGTCACCTTTGTAGTGAAAATCGTGAGCCGTATCCTTCGGCTCGAGGTATATGTCGTTTGCATCGCGATATCGGATCTTTGGTTCCGACGGTGAGCGGTCTGCCAGGGCAGAACGCAATCCTTGCTGCGCCACAGCATTCTTGGGATCGAGGGCGAGGGCTGCTCGAAACTGTGCAAGCGCTTGCTCCCTTTGATTCGAAGCAAGGTCCTGCGTAGCTTGTTTGATCTTCTGACGAATGTCATTCTGCCTCAGGAGTTCCTGGGCAGTAAGAACCCGGATGTCGTTCGGATCGAGCTCAATAGCTTCATCGAGTAGATTTTTTGCGCGGGCGAAGTCCCCAGCCCGAATCGAATCGATCGCAGCCGCGTAATCTCTCTCAACCTTCTTTCTATTTCGCTCGTTTTTGCTGGCCGCGTATGCGGGACAAAGCAAGCAAAGGCCAGCGATTAGAACGAGAGACTTACGCATGGTGAGATTCTAGTCGAGCTGCAACTTTGAACGAAGCAGGAAGGCTTTCTTGCACCTACCTTGGCATGAGATCCCGGCAGCAGGATATGCAAATGTCTGGGGAGTGTGCGAGCAGTTCTTCGAAGCTGTAGATACCCGTCGCGACCGCAATTGCGGGAATGTGATTCGCGTGTGCAGAGCGAATATCAGCAGGCGTGTCGCCGACCACATACACGGTTGCATTTGCGTCGCGAAGCTCACGCGCTTTCTGAACTCCGAAGGCGATGATGTCCTCGCGTTTTTCCCGTTCTCCGGAGAAGGCCCCGAACGAGAAGTACTCGCGCAAGCCACAGGCACGAAGTTTTGCCCAGCCGACTGGTTCGAGGTTGCCGGAGGCCACGCCCAGGAGTTTTCCTTCTGCTGATAGAAGCTCAACCAATTCGCGAATGGACGGGCATAGCTCTGGACGAAGATCGGCGGCGTTGCGCTCGACCTCCGCGGTCATGATTCGTAAGACGTCCGGAAGTTTGGGACGCCACTGACTCTCCGGCATCCCCGCTACTTCCAGGTAAGCGCGAAGTATGCCGACGTCAGTGTTTCCGTGAACGGGAACACCGTCGATGCGGAAGTCCAGTCCGAAGACTTGCTCCACAGCGTGATGGAACGCGAAATAGTGAACAGCGTCGCGGCTGTTCAGCAGAGTTCCGTCAATGTCGAAGAGATAAGCGTCTGCCGCTTTCCAATCGAAGCCAGGCGTTATGTAAACCGAAGAGCTCTGCTCAGAGTGAATTTCGGCAGCACCTGCCCACCCGGTCTTCAGCTTCGGACCAGATACTGCAGGTGAATGCTCTTGCGTTGATTTTGTCCCAATTGCCTCGTCGTCCGCTTGACGGAGCTTCATCTGGTCATCGTACAGCTTTTCTCTCCAGCGGTTCCAATTCGGGGCGAGCGCTGCGGGGAGGACGGCGCGCGCCGTTGCGCAGCTCTCCCAGATCGAGGTTGAGTTCAGATATGGTGCGGCTGAGAGTATTGCGATGCATCCCGAGCTCGCGGGCTGCCTTGCTCTGATTGCCATGATTGCGGTCGAGCACATTCATGATGAAGCGCTTCTTGAATTCGCGGACTGCTTCAGAATAGAGAATGCCGGACTCATGCATTTGCGCGACGAGTGCCTCAAGCTGGTTCTTCACAGAGCCTCCAAAACACGCCAATAAATCAAGTCAACAGCGGGCAGCCACACAAGGCCGCAGGGTATGAGCGAATGAAAACTACTTGGCTGTCCCCGCCGGGGAAGCCTTCTTTCCGGACTCGGCGCGCAACTCCGCATCCTCCTGCCATTTTCCAATCGCCTGCGCCCCGGCGCGCACACGCGCGCGCAAATCGTAAGGCGCAACCCACGTCGCGGTCCGAGCGGCCACCAGGAAGTAGCCGCCCATGCTCGACCGGGCAAGAGCTTGATTGTCAGGAGCGAACGCTGCGATCGCAAGCACGCCGACGGTGACGATAGCGACGCCGCGGACGAGCCCGAAGGCTCCTCCCAGCAAACGGTCAACCCAACTGAATCCGACTCCCTTGATCGCCCAACGGGCCAGGCGTCCTACCATTCCTGCAAGGATCAGCACAGCAAAGAAGATCGTCAGGAAGGCGGCGATGTCAGCGTATTGAGTTGCGTTGACGTATGGACGGTACACGTCCGAGAGACGGTGATATCCCCAAACTGCGCTCAAGTATCCGAGAACCACTCCGGCCAGAGAGAAGATCTCGTACAAAAAACCTTGAGCAGCGGACAGCAAGATTGAAAGCAGAATCACGCCAACGATGGCCCAGTCAACGAGCGTCACAGTTCGAGCTCCTTGCCGGAGAGTTGGCGGTAGGCCTGAATGTATTTCTCGCGCGTCTTCTGAACTATGTGATCAGGCAGAGCGGGAGCCGGCGGGTTCTTGTCCCACCGAATAGATTCAAGGTAGTCGCGCACAAATTGCTTATCGTAGGAGAGCTGCGGTCCTCCAGGACGGTAGCTCTCGGCCGGCCAGAAGCGCGAGGAGTCGGGGGTGAGTACTTCGTCAGCAAGAGCGATGTTTCCATCGATCAAGCCGAATTCAAACTTCGTATCAGCAATGATGATGCCGCGTTTTTGTGCGTGATCCACCGCGAGCGAGTAGATGCGAAGCGTGAGAGCACGCAGCTTCTCTGCCGTGGACTGTCCGATCACCTTCACCATTTCGGCGAATGGGATGTTGATGTCGTGTCCGCTGGTCGATTTTGTCGCCGGAGTGAAGATCGGCTCGGGCAAGCGATCGGATTGGCGCAACCCAATTGGCAATTTAATTCCACAAACCGCTCCGGTCTCTTGATATTCCTTCCAGCCGGAGCCGGAAAGATATCCGCGCGCCACGCATTCCACGGGAAACATCTTCGCGCGCCGCACCAGCATCGATCGTCCGCGAAGCTGCTCACTAAACTCGCGCAGGGGCTTCGGATAATCTTCTACGCTTGCCGTGATCACATGATTCGGAACCACTCCGCGCAGAAAATCAAACCAGAAGAGCGAAAGCTGGGTGAGGACCTTTCCCTTATCGGGAATTGTGCTCGCAAGAATGTGGTCAAACGCCGAAATTCTGTCCGAAGCGACGAAGAGGAGATGCTCACCCGCTTCATAGATGTCCCGCACCTTGCCCTGAGCATGCAACATCGCGGGAAGGTCGGGTTGGGTCAGCACTGAATTCAAGGTCGGGTGATTTCTACTCAAGAAGTGACAGGAAGCATTCGTATTCTAACCCTCACGGAATTTTTGTCAACGCATTCAGAGATGACTGCGTGAGCAATAAACGTTCAATCACTTGCATGAAAGAAAAAAATGTGATCGAGCGCGAAAAATATTTCTGGGAAGTTGTTCGTTCAGAGAATCTGCAGAGAGATGTTGCAGTGTCGCTTGAAGAAATGCTGGTCAGCATTAGAAATTTTCGAGAACAAAATGTGTTTGTAGATTCCACAGGATGCACAGCCCGGAGTTCCGCTTCTGAATGAGAGCGGTGTTACTGAGTTGGACACCGAAGTGGAGAATCACAGCCTGAATGAGAGGAATTTATTTTGCGGCGGCAAATCTCCACGCCAAATGATCAAGCCATTTCCGGCGCACTGAACAAATCGTACGATACTGTGCCTACCTCGTCATCACTGATCGGACCAGAATCGAATGGCAAGCACCGGCGCAAGATTTCGCCGGCGAATTCTCGTGCTCCTCGGCTTCGAGATGCTCGAATGCCTGAAGCAAATCCTATGTTAGCAACAGCTCTGAAACAGAACGAAGTCACAATGCAAATGAGTTGATGAGGGTTGTCTCACCATCTGTTATCCCAAAATCTTCAAGAACTTGCTCGGAGAATTCTGGAATCCGGGGAACACTTGTGCGAGGTCTCGGTTTCCTAAATGCCGATAGACCATCTCGCCAAGCACCTGACGGAAGTCGGTCGTCAGCGCAAGATCGCGTCCTTGATAAAGCTGCGATTGTTCGAGTCCCGGCCAGCGTCCGTAAACCCTCCCGCCGCGGACTGGACCGCCGACTACGAACATCACGTTTGCATGTCCGTGATCCGTGCCGCCGTTGCCGTTCTGCCGGGCGGTGCGGCCGAACTCGGACATCGAAACGAGAACTGTATTTTCACCGAGCTCGCCAAGATCGTTCCAGAAGGCAGCGATTGACTGTGAAAATTCGCGCAACACGTTCGCAAGCTGGCCTTGTGTGCTGCCTTCGTTCACGTGGTGATCCCATCCGCCAATATCGGCAAATGCAACTTCCACGCCGAGATCGGCTTTGAGCAACTGGGCGATCTGGCGCAGGCTGTCACCAAATCGGCCACGCGGATAGTTCGCTCCGGGAGCCGGGGTATAGCGCGCGGGATCGGCGGCTTTGAGCATCTTCACGGCTTCGAATGTCTCTTGGCCTGTGCCATGAAGCACGCTGTCCACCGATTGCGCATACATGGCTTCGAAAGTATTGCTGATCGGCGCTGCATTGGGATTGCGACCGCCGACGCCGAAGTCGTTGATGTTGCTCAGCGCCAATGCTGGGAATTTTCCAGCGAGCGTACGTGGCAGTGCTGTGCTCAAAGCAACGGCGCTAAAAGGCGAATGCTGCTCCTGGAGCGTCTGCATCGCGCGATTAAGCCATCCGTCCTCGGTGGACTTCATTCCAGGCGTGCCCGATTCCATGAAGTCCTGCGCGTCGAAGTGCGAGCGCGTTTCATCGGGAGAACCGGCGGCGTGGATGATCGCGAGATGTCCCTGGTCCCACAGCGGCTTGAATGCCTCCATCGACGGATGCAGGCCGAAGAATCCATCGAGATCGATGGCTGAGAGCTGAGACGTCGAAGGACGTGGAATGGCGATCGTCGGACGCATCGCATAATACGCCTGCTCGCCGTGAGGTACGACGATGTTCAGACCGTCGGCAGCCCCGCGCTGGAAGAGCACTACCAGGCGCTTCTTTCCCGTTATGGGAGCAGTCGATCCATAAACCGCACGCGTGAGGAAACTCGGGATCGCTGAGGTTCCCACCAGCGCCATCGCGCCACCCTTCAGGAATGCTCTTCTCGTGACTGCCATAGCTACTCCACTTCTGCGCGGAGGAAACTTCCGCGCCAAAACTATCTCCGCTGGAACTCTGGTGATCCCAGAAGTAATCCAGCGATCAGTCGCAAATTCGTACCTTGTGCTGCCGGAACATTGTTGCGCGCGGCTGCTTGAGGATCGTTCAATTCGTTCAAAATGGTTGTGTGCGTTTGCTTAGAGACATCTCCATCGAGCAACGTGTTTTCGAAATTCGCCAACGCTCCCGTAGCGTCGCTCGGTATTTGACTCTCGTTGACCGTCGCTGAGGGATTCCACTGAATGCCCGGCAGCTTTCCTGCGGCAAGCGCTAAGCCGAAATTCATGCGATTCAGCAACGCCGCCGAGTTTACCCAAGCATCAGCCTTCATCGAATAACCGGTCGGAGGCTGCATCGCATAGAGCGGCATACCGAGCTTTTGTAGCTGGTTGTTGAGCGCCTGCGGAGTCTGCACGTCCGCGCCCGAAACGCGTATCGCCGAAACCACGAACTCCAGTGGAGTCTTTACTTTTGCGCGATAGGTCTCTGGCGCCCAGAACTCGGGTGACTTATACATGGTTCGCAAAACTTCTCGAATGTCACCATCGGAGTCCATGAAGGTCTGCGCCATGCGATCCACCAGCGACTCCGGTGGATCATCGGATACAAAGCGCATCGCCAACTTCTTCGAGATGAAGTGCGCGGTCGAAGGATGATGCGCGAGCATATCGAGCGCCTTCATGCCTTCGCTCTCGCCGTCCTCCTTGAACTTTTTGCCGAGAACAACCTTTGTGCCTGGCTCGTGCCGACGCTCATCGAACTTGAACTCGCCGCCTTGCTGCGGTTTTTCAATCGTCCAGCCAGTCAAAACCTTGGCAAGTTCCGTAACATCTTTTTGCGTGTAGCCACCGTCGACGCCGAGCGTGTGCAGCTCCATGATTTCGCGCGCATAGTTCTCGTTCAGTCCGCTGGCACGTTTTTTCTTTTGTTCCGGATTCTGTTCTCTACGCGGCGGTGGCGGCTGATAGACGATCATTCCAAAGGGACCGCGACGCAGACGTCCCGGCCGTTGGCGCTGTCCGCCGAAGCGCGCGAAGTCAGAGTCAGGCCCAATGCTTTGCCAATTGTCGAGATAGAAGAGCATCGCCGGACTCTTCGCTGTTGCGATGAGCAAATCCTTGAATTTGCCCAGAGCATGTGGACGGATCACATCACGCTCATACGCGGTGAGCATGTAACGATCCGCGCCTTTGTTGATGAAGACGTTGAAGTGATTCATCCAGAAGTCGGTCATCACTTCATCGAGTTGGCGCTCGCTGTAGATTGCACGCAGCAGCTTCGCTTGCGTGAGCTCGCCCTGAACCACCTGCTGCGGATTCACCATCGCCAGGAGCGTTTCTTTCTGTTGCGGCGTAAAGCCATCGACGAGACGCTCGCGCTCCTGCTGATTCAGCGATCGCGCAACGGCACGCATGTCATCGGGACCCATTTTCATCAGGTCTTTGAAGCGCTGGTCGGGAGGCTCGTCCATCAGCGAGTCGGCGCTCAGCGACGCGTACATGTGGTCTTCCATGCCGGCGCCGCCTTTGCGGCGGCGTCCGTTGCCGGCATCTTGGCCAGGCTGTGCATCGGCATTCACTGCGGCGTTTTGAGCATTCGCAGCGTCCTGTTTGGCTTCCTGCTTCTGCCGCTGGCGATCGAGCGCGGCCTCGTAGATTGCCTTCTCTTGCGGATCGCGCGGAATCGATGCCTTGCCATTTTCTACAGCCTTGATGACCTGTGGAGGAGGAAAATCTCGCACGAGCTCATTCGTGCTCATTTTGAGAGTCCGAAAGGGAGCGAGTCGGGCTTCCAAGACCGAATCGTCGATCTTTTCCGGATGAAGCTGCTGTTCAAACCACTTGTCGATTCCCATGGCTTCGACTCGCTGCACATCTCCCGGACGTGGACCAAACGTGAACCGATTGAGCACATGGATGGCGCGCTTCTGCTCGTCCATCTGCATTGAAGCGGCCTGAGCTTTCGATTTCTTATTCTTCTTCTTGTCGGCAGCGACGACGGCGAGCGCAGACATCACCGTCAGAAACAGAAGCATTGAAGCCAGAAGCTTCCGATTCTTATGCATAGGAACGTCTCTCCAGGTGCCAAAGTACAGCAGTTCGTCCCCTGATTAAAACCCGAAAACGAATGAAAGTTTCAGGAATCGTGCATGGGAAGACTTACCGTCACCAGTGGCGGTTTTGCAGCTAATGCTTTGACCATCCGAGACTTAGAGTGGTTGGGTGTGGAACGCCTGCATCAGCAACGATCAATTTCCCAGTTCAGAAGTGCTTCTGAAGCTCCGTAAACCGCTCCAGTTTTAGCAATTTCTGTCCCGCTCGCGAAGGCGTGCCGATCTCTTCGTGCTCCAGCACCCAGGTCATGTCGTGCGGCACCAATACAGCGTGGAGGCCGGCCTCGAGCGCGGGATTCACATCGGAGCGGGGGCTGTTGCCGACCATCCATGTGACCTCCTGATCAAGGCCGTACTTCTCAGCGACAGCGTGGTACGCGGCTGCATTCTTCTCCGCCACGACTTCCACGGCTGCGAAATATTCCTGCAACCCAGAACGTTCCACTTTGGAAATCTGCTCGGCGGGATTGCCTTTGGTCATGAGAATAAGGTGATGTTCTCGGGCGATGAGATGCTCAAGCGTCTCGGGGACTCCCGCGATGATCTCCACCGGATTCTCGGCAATTCGGAAAGCGAATGCATGAATCTTGCCGCGCAGTTCCGCCGTCAATGCATCGACGCTCAGACATTCGAAGGTCTTGCAGAGCGCGTTGGCAAAGCTGTGAATGCCATAGCCATGCGTCTTGATTGACTCGCGTTCCACTTCGTTGAGCCTTTCGCGGACCTGCTCCGGTGTGAACTCGCGATGATTCAGGAAAGAAATGAAATCTGCAATCGCACGCTCGAAGTAGATGTTGTTCTCCCAGAGCGTGTCGTCGGCATCGATGAGCAGCACTTGGGATGTTCCGTTCTGGACCGGGGTTAACACGAAGGTCACGAAGTCAGAAATCTGAAGGTCACAAAGAATTAACTAAATTAACTAAAGGATAACTGTTAGCGTTTGAAATTATGCAAGGAGTTCTCCGTGACCTTGGGGTCCAACCTTTGTGACCTTCGTGTTCGCTCCTAGGGTTTTTGCGTGGGTCGCAAGAGAATTTCGCTAGCAAAAGACTGTTGGGCCTGGGTCACCACCATGGCTACAACGTGAGCCACGTCCGCAGGCTGGAGCATTTTGCTGAGATTCTTCCCCGTATGCGGGCTTAAGTCAGTATTCACCGATCCAGGACAGACCACCGTCACGCGGATGTTGTGCGCGCGCAATTCTTCCGCCACCGAGTACGACAATCCATTCAAACCCCATTTTGACGCCGAGTAAGTGGCGCCGTTCGGTAATGCATTCTTGCCGGCGAGGGAGGATATGTTCACGATGTCGCCTCCGCCATTTGCAATGAGCACCGGAGCAAACGCTCGGATCATGTAATACACGCCGCGCAGATTGGTATTCATGATCTTGTCCCATGTTTCTGGATCAGTCTCATGCAGCGGAGAGGAAAAGCCTCCGATGCCTGCATTATTAATCACAATCCTGAGTTTCCTGCGCCGACCGCCGAGCTTGTCCGCGAGTTGCTGCACATCGGAAAGGGAACTTACATCGCAAACGACCGCCTCACACTTGCCGCCATTCTTGCGGATGGTCTGCGCAGCCTTTTCCAGTTCGTCGCGTTTGCGCGCGGTGATGATGACCTCACATCCCATTCCGGCGAGCTTCTCGGCGATCGCCAGCCCGATTCCACGACTTCCGCCAGTTACGATGGCAGCTTTGTCTTGCAACGGAGCACTCACAAGATCCTCCTCAACCAATCTTGCTTCGCTTCTCGACCATGCTTTCCCAGACATTCCAAGGCAGCAGCGCGCGCATGAAGTATGCGACTTTTGCATCGCGTCCAGCGCGATAGCGCAGCTTGGGATTTGGATTCTGCGCGATCTGAACGATCAGACGCGCAACTTCGATCGGATCGGGTAGTTCCCGGTGCGACGCCTTCACTCCCTCGACATATTTCCGGCTGCGCTCCTTGTTGGCAGAGCTTCCGTCGGTCGATGCGCGGCTGACAAGCACGTTGCGTGTCCAAATATCAGTTTTGTATCCGCCTGGCTCGACAAGCACTACTTTGATTCCAAGCGAGCGCACTTCGATGCGCAGCGCTTCAGCCCAGCCTTCGAGCGCATGTTTCGACGCGCAATAGCTCGACACCATCGGCTCGCCAATTAATCCGAGAATCGATGAAACCATGATGATGTGTCCACAGTGTTGCGCACGCATCGTCGGAAGCACAGCCTTGGTGACAGCAACCTGGCCGAAGAAATTTGTCTCCAGCTGCAGACGTAGCTCATCGAGCGCGACATCTTCTGCGAATCCACCGACGGCGAATCCTGCGTTGTTTACGAGGACATCGATGCGGCCATGATCTCGCGCGATCTCCGCGATTTTTGAATCGCTGGTTTCAAAGTTGGTGACATCGAGCTGTTTTACTTCAACTTGACCAGCCAAGTTGCCCGTCAACGCCAGAGCCTCATCGAGCCTGGTGCGCCGAGCCACATCGCGCATGGTCGCGACGACGAAGTACCCGGCTTTCGCGAGTTCAACTACTGTGAGTAGGCCAAAGCCGCTCGAACTGCCGGTGACGACGGCGACTTTGTTGTTGTCCATGCGCTGGAATTGTAGCTCGCCGAGGAACGGCGAACACGGAGGTCACGAAGCTAGAAGAGAGAGGTCACGAAATTCTCTTTGTGACCTTATGTGTTGACTTCGTGACCTTCGTGTTCGCCGTTCCCAGTTTGCAAATCAACTCTCGTTACGAGAACATAGTCGTTTTGAATTTCACCTCGAAAATTCACCAGGAGTGACGAGCCAAGAATGGCGAAAGAGAAGAAGACTGCCTCGGACAAGATTGCACCAGCCAAAGGCAAGCTAGGAATCATGATTCCCGGAATGGGAGCGGTGGCAACCACGTTCGTCGCCGGAGTCGAAGCCGTGCGCAAGGGGCATGCAAAGCCGATCGGCTCGATGACTCAGATGGGCACGGTGCGATTGGGCAAACGGACCGAGGGTCGCACGCCAAAAGTCAAAGAATTCGTTCCCCTAACCGGACTCAACGATCTCGTCTTCACCGGCTGGGACATCTTCGAAGATGACATGTACACGGCCGCCAGTAAGGCCGGCGTAATCGAGAAAGATCTGCTCGACAAAGTGAAGCCGTTCCTCCAATCAGTCAAGCCGCGACAGGCAGTCTTCGATCGGCACTATGTGAAGAAGCTCGACGGCCACAATGTAAAAAAAGGCAAGTCGAAGATGGACTTAGCCGAGCAAGTTCGCGCCGATATTCGCGATTTCAAGAAGACCTCCGGTGCCGACCGTCTGGTGATGATCTGGTGCGGATCGACTGAGATATTCATGCAGCAGACCGAGGCGCACACTTCGATAAAAACATTTGAGAAAGCCCTGCAGCAGAATAGCCAGGACGTTGCGCCGTCGATGATCTACGCCTACGCGGCTCTCTCGGAGGGCGTGCCTTTCGCCAACGGCGCCCCAAACTTGACCGTCGATATTCCTGCGATGCAGGAGCTTTCTCGCCGCAACAGCGCACCGATCTGCGGCAAGGATTTCAAAACGGGACAGACGCTGCTCAAGACCGTCCTCGCGCCGGCATTCAAGGCGCGCATGTTGGGTGTAAGCGGCTGGTACTCGACGAACATCCTCGGCAATCGCGACGGCGAGGTACTCGACGATCCAGAGTCATTCAAAACTAAAGAAGAATCCAAGCTCGGCGTCCTCGAGCACATTCTTCAGCCTGATCTGTATCCCGAGCTTTACGGCAATATCTTTCACAAGGTCCGCATCAACTACTACCCGCCGCGCGGCGATAACAAAGAAGGCTGGGACAACATCGACATCTTCGGCTGGCTCAACTACCCGATGCAGATCAAAGTTGATTTTCTCTGCCGAGATTCGATCCTTGCAGCGCCAATCGTGCTAGATCTGGTCCTCTTCCTCGACCTCGCCCAGCGCACGCCGGAGCTGCGAGGACTCGGCATCCAGGAGTGGCTGAGCTTCTACTTCAAATCGCCTATGACTGCCCCAGGCTTATATCCCGAACACGATCTCTTCATCCAATCGATGAAGCTGAAGAACACCCTCCGCCATCTGAGGGGCGAGGAGATGATCACGCACCTGGGGCTGGAGTATTACGACTGAACCAAAAAAGGAGCACCAGCTCTTTCCGCGTGCCTAACTTGGCACTCAGCTTTTTCGCTAAATAGCCACCGTCATCTCGCGACGTAAGATGTGCATCTCACCCACAGATGCGCGGCCACTTGCATTGGCGGAATGGCACGAAACACCTTTCGCTGGCACTTTGCCTGTTTGCGACGTTTCCGCTTTTTGCGACCAAGGGCATTTTCCAAGGTCTCGTGGTTCAGGGGACAAAGCGGGAGGCAGGCAAGTACATCTATGTTGCTGGAAAGACTGGTTATTTGCGGCGGGTCAACATTCAGCGCTGTCGTGTGCGATTTGGGGACGGCGTCCCATCGTCCCAAAGGCTACAAAGTGCGGCTGAATCCCTGCGGGACAACGCCGAAATCCGCGTTGTTGCTGACGAAGACAGCCATGGCGAGTGGATAGCGTCAGACATCGTGATCCTCAAGCTTCCTGCCGTAGATCAGGTCAGACTGCGCATCTAGCTAACCGCTCCCACCGCTACCGCAGCCGGTAAGAAGCAGGCTGTCCCAAATCGACTCGAAAACCGCTGTTGGGAGCTTGCCACAGGGGGTACACTAAGGACTAGTGCGATCGGGGCCGGGCCAGCAGAATTAAGTGCGTTTTACCGAAACTTAGCTGCCAAAACTCACGTCTATACAGGTTAGGCATCCGTGTCTCGGAACCGCCGCGCGCGAACGGAGTAAAGCATCATGAAATTCCTATCCAAGTTGCTGGCCGGAATCCTCTCAATCTCGCTTGTTCTTCCCGCTGTCGCCCAACCCAAAGACAAAGACAACAAAAGCGACTCAAAAGACCCGACGATCGAACCTGTTCCAAGCTATGACAAGGTGAAAAAGGGCAGCCTGGATGACGTGAATGCCATCGGCAATCGCGACATCGGCGGCAAGGGACTCGGCAACTGGTACTCGCTTGAGAAGGAAGTTGCGATGGGCAAGCAATACGCGCAACAGGTGGAGCAGAGCGCCAAGCTCATCACCGATCCGGTGATTACCGAATACGTAAATCGCATCGGCCAGAATCTGGTCCGCCACTCCGACGCAAAAGTTCCGTTCACGATCAAGGTCATTGATGACGATCAGATCAACGCCTTCGCCCTGCCGGGTGGATTCTTCTATGTCAACACCGGCACGATCTTGGCGGCTGATGATGAGTCTGAGCTCGCCGGCGTGATGGCGCATGAGATCGCGCACGTCTGCGCGCGCCATGCGATGCGTCAGATGACCCGCGCCAACTGGGCCAACTTCGCTACCATCCCGCTAATCTTCATCGGCGGCGGCATCGGATACGCGGCCTATGAAGCAGCTGGGATCGGCATCCCCCTAACATTCATGAAGTTCTCGCGCGGGTTCGAAGCTCAGGCTGACTACCTGGGTACCCAGTATCTCTATGCCAGCGGATACGATCCGCAAGCCATGGTCGACTTCTTCGAAAAGATCGAGGCTACAGAAAAGAAAAAACCTGGGGCGTTGGCGAAAGCCTTTGCCTCGCATCCAGCGACTCCGGATCGCGTCGAGCATACCCAGGACGAAATCGCCAAGATTCTTCCTCCAAAGGATGAGTACGTAGTCACGACGTCAGAGTTCGATCAGGTGAAAGCACGGCTCGCCGCTTTAGAGAACCGCAAAAAAGTCACGGACGACAAAGACGCGAGTAAGCCGTCGCTTCGTCGTGCTTCGAACAAGACCGACGACAAAGGCAAGTCCACCGACGACGATCGTCCAACACTGCACAAGCGCGATAACAATTAGCCTCAGCTCGAAGTCTACGAAGGCGGTCCAAGGCGGTCCGATGAGGGCCGCCTTTAGTTTTTGGGGCGCTCTAAGAAGTGCCACCCGCCAAGTACCATTGCATACACGAAACCCGCCCAAATCAGGTACTGGCCTCCCAAAACAAACGGAGTTCCCCAGATGAGTCCGAACACTCAAGCTTCTCATCCGGGTGGTTCGAAAAAACTGTCTCAAATGCCCGATGCACCCAGACAATGGAGAATGCGCCAAAAAAAGAGGGCGAACGGGATGGCGCGGACACCTTCTGCGTGAAAGATGGCGGCAACGATCTTCTGGCTCGTGGTATGCGGCGTGAATCAAGAGCGCTGGATGGCTGAGGGCAGGGCGGCGACGATTTCGTGATTAGCTATTGCTTTGCCCGATAGGCGACCGCCGGTTGCGAAGGCCGGTTTTATGCGGTTACGTCCCGCATGATCGGCCAATTTGTCGACGCAACGTTCCTGAGTCGGGAAAACGAATGAAGATTATGTTTCGTCTGTCCCGGTTTTTTGCAGGTCTTACTCGTTCCGCAGGGCCGAGAGCGGATCAATTCGGGACGCTCGCCTTGCCGGAGCATAGCCGGCAAGAATCGCGGCGCTCAGGAGGATGAGACCGGCCAGAGCCAGTGTTCGCGGATCATTCGGCTGAGTCTCAAAGAGAAACGATTTGATAATCCGGGACGCGCTCAACGCGGCAGGCACGCTGATGGCCAGTCCTGCCGCCGCCAGTAGCAGGACGCGACGCAGCACCATCCAAACCACTGCTCCGCGTTGTGCGCCCATAGCCATTCGGATTCCGATCTCGCCAACCTGCCGCGCGACGTTGTACGACATCGTCCCGTAGAGTCCCACGCACGCGATCAGGAGAGCGAGGACCGCGAAACCGGTGCATAGCTTCGCGAACGTCACTTCCTGGCTGATGGTCCGATCGATCTCCGCGGCCTGTGTGATCACGTTGGTGACGGGTATGCGCGAATCTGCCTCGCGCACGATCTCACGCACACTGTTGACGTAGTTCAGCGGATCTCCCACAGTGCGCAGCGCGTAAGTTAGTCCCTCCGGGGAAGTCTGGTTGACGGCCGCGAACACGGTCATTGGACTCTCGTCCTCCTTCAGATCACCGTAACGCACGTTCGCCGAGACGCCGACGATTTCGAGCTCGCGCTTCTCGTTCACGAAGGTGATGCGCCGGCCAATCGGATTCTCGTTCCCGAAATAGGTCCGCGCCAGCCGCTCGCTGATGACTGCGACGGCCGTTGAGCCGGGTTGGTCGTGGTCGTCGATCTCACGCCCGGCGAGGATCGGAATCTGCATGGTCGTGAGGAAGCGCGGTCCGACGTTCAGGACACCCGCATCTCGGACCGTAACAGCGCCAATCTGTATTGGACCCCTGTATGTTTTCCCCGCATGTCCGGCGCTGACGATCGAGGACTGCGAAAAGGTCGTGCTGCTCACTCCGGGCATCGATTCGAAGCGGTGGCGCAGCTCCGAGTAAAAAATTGTGATCTCCGGGTCGCGATGGCCGGCCTGGCGCGCGTCCAACGAAAACAGAAGGATGTTCTCGCGAGCGTATCCCAGTCGAACGGAATGCAGCTTGTTGAGTGTCTGGAGAAACAGTCCCGCGGCAACGAGGAGGAGAAAAGAGAACGCGATTTGGGCCACTACCAGAACATGCTGAGGGCGGTGGCGCGGTCCGCCGGCATGGCCATTCTTGAGCGCAGGCATAACGTCCGGACGCGTCGATTCAATCGCTGGAGCCAGGCCAAATAACAAGCCGCAAAGTACGGACAGCGCAGCCGTCACGCCGAGCACGTTCCAGTTCAGTTGCGCGTGCAACGTAAAGTTCTCTTGCCCCTTAGAGAGCAGAAACGTAAGCCAGCGCACGCCCCAGATTGCAAACAAGACACCTAATGCTCCACCGAGCGACGCCAACATCACACTCTCAGTCAGCAACTGCCGCACGACGCGGAACCGTCTTGCTCCCGTGCTGAGCCGGACAGCCATTTCGGGCCGTCGCGCGGCGCCCCTCGCCAGCAGCAGATTGGCGATGTTTGCGCACGCGATTGCCAGGATCAACCCCACCATCAGCAGCAAGACGTACAGAGGCTTGGAATACTTCCGGCGCAAGCTGCCCAGACCGGCGGCGCCAGGATTCAGAGTCAGCGCGGGCAGGTTGGCGCGCTCACCGTCGGTCGTCGCAGTGGTGGCAACCCATTGATGGAAACGGGGAGCCAACGCCGCCTCCGCTTGGGCCATGGTTACCCCGGGACGAAGGCGCCCCATCATTTCGATCCAGTAGAAGTTTTCGTCGCTATACATACGACCCGCGCTAGAACCGTCTATGAGCAGATTCGTGTGCACCGGAAGATAGAGATCTGGCGCCATCGCGGGATCGACTCCGAAGAACTCCGGCGGTGCGACGCCGATCACGGTGAACGGAATATTGTCGACAAGAATCGATTGTCCGATCGCATTCTGCGGTCCTCCAAAGCGATTTTCGCCGGCAGCAAAACTGATCACGGCGACCGGCGCTGCGCCTGCGCGATCATCTTCGGAGTCGATCAGACGTCCCGCAGCCGGCGACACTGCCAAGCCGCGAAAATACTCGCCAGTGACGTACTCCACGCTGGCGCGGGTGGCTTCACCGCGGATGGCCAGGTCATGGTTGAGTCCGTTGAAGTAGCCGAAGAGCGTGGAAAAGACGGGATTGTCGTTGCGAAGCGCCTCGAATGCAGGGTACGGGAATATCCCGCTGAACAACTCGCGTTTCTCGCCGGGCCAGAAAAGGCCTTGTAGCCCGTGCATGACGTGTGCCCATTGCCCGCTGGCGTTCTGGGGCGGGCGGCTATGCCAATTCAACACCGCCAGCGATTCGGGGTCGGCGACCGGAAGCGAGCGCAAGAGAATCGACTCCATGAAACTGTAGATCGCAGTATTGGCCCCGATCCCGAGCGCCAGCGTCAGGACGGCAGTTGCCGTGAAAGCTGGTGACTTCCGCATTTGCCGAAGTGCGTATCGTGCATCTCCCCACAAGGATTCGACAAAGGCGAGGCCGGAACGCTCTCGAAGCTCCTCTTGTAGGTGGATAACGCCTCCAAACTGCCGCTTTGCCGCCAACAGAGCTTCGTCTCTTCTCATTCCCTGACGCTCGAAGCGATTCGCTAGCATTGCGAGATGTGATTGAAACTCCTCATCCATCGCATGATCGAAATCGTTCCGGCGAAATAGCCCTAGGAATCGAGACGCAAGAACTCGCATCGCAGTCAGCATCTGCCTAAACCTCACGTTGCATCTGCATGATCCGGCCGATTACTCCCGAGAATCGCTCCCAATTTGCAGCCTCGCGCGCGAGTTGACGCCGACCAGCGGCAGAAATTGAGTAGAACCTGGCCTTGCGGTTGTTCTCAGAAGTGCCCCATTCGGATCGAATCCAGCCCTTCTGCGCCAGTCGCAAAAGGGACGCGTAAACGGTGCCCTCATTGAGGCGCAGCAATTGCTCGCTCAATTGCTCGATTCGGCGGGCGATGCCGTAGCCGTGCAATGGGCCCATCGCCTCCAGAGTCTTGAGCACCATGAGATCGAGCGTGCCCTGAAAGACCTCCGATTTCGGCTCTGCCATCCGCGCGGGCCCTCCTTTGCGATCCGCAAAGGAACAGTAGCACTTCTCCTTTGTGATGTCCATAGGAGACACACGAATGCCATATCTCTGATAACGTGGATGGCTCGCGCACTCAGCGACTGCGTTTCGCGAAAGGATTTTATTGTCGGTTTTTATCTTGCCATCGTCATTTCACCATTCCCACGACTAAGGCCGACGCATGTTCGGCGGAGTGGTACACGCGTTCGGTTGCGGATTTGAAGTCGGCGAGTTTCGCTTTGGGAATGTCCGTGAAGGTTTGTGGGTTCAGATCAACTAGAGGAAACCACGAGCTTTGGATCTGCACCATGATGCGATGGCCGCGGCGGAAGGTGTGATTAATGTCGGGCATTTCGTAATTCACCGCCGTGACTTCGTTTGCTGTGAGAGGCTGTGGATTGTCCCAGCCGTTGCGGAACTTCGCGCGCATGGGTTCGCCACGGACGAGCATCTGGTATCCGCCCATTTTTTCTACCGGCATTTCGATGTCTGTTGGGCGCTGGGCTTCCGGTGGAACGGGATCGTCAAAGTCTTCCGGATACTCGTCGATCAGCTTCACCACAAAGTCCGAATCGGTACCGCTGGAAGAGACCAGCAGATGAGGACTGACGGGCCCGGCTAAAGTCACATCGTCCGGCAGCGGATCGCTCTCATAGACGAGCACGTCAGGACGCTTTGAAGCGAAGCGCTGATCGCCGACCATGTACTCTTTTGGGACTCCGACCGCGGCATAGCTGAGATACGGCACAGGATGCCGCGGATCGCTCACATACTCATCGAACGCCGCTTCGCCCGCACTCGGCGGATCGAACGAAAGCTTTCCGTTGGCGTGCAGGTACAGCGACTTGCTCTGCGCCTCTTTCGGAGGCCACGCGGAATACTGCCGCCACAGGTTGGTGCCGGTCTCGAAGACGGTGGCTTCCGCGAGATGAGCGTCACCGTTGCCTTTCAGATACTGCTCGAAAAACGGCAGGATGATGTGGTCGCGGTAATAGTCGGCCGTATTCGAATGGAAGAGCACGCGGCCCATACGCTGCCCGAGGTAGGTCGCCCAGCCGCCGTGCGTCCACGGGCCGATGGCGATGCCGTTGAAGATTCCTGGATTGTTTTTTTCAATTGCGTGATAGGTCTTGAATGGACCTTCCAGATCCTGCTCGTCAAACCATCCGCCCACGGTGAGCACCGCGCACTTCACGCCTTTCATATGCTGCGAGACATCGCGGGGTTTCCAGAAATCGTTGTACACCGCATTGTTGGCCTGATCATCGAAGAGCGGACTTTTGATCATCTCTTCCAGATTCGCGATCGGATAATGATGCAGGAAGTATTCATAGCCATCGGTAGTGCCGTACTCGTAAGGAGAAAAAGGCTGCACTGGAGGTAGTTCTAAATCGGTACTGCGAGGCTTGAAACGGGCATAGAAGCCGAAGTTCGCCGCCAGCATGAAGGCTCCGCCGTGGTAGCCGTCGTCGCCGTCGAAGAGGTTCGTCATGGGAGCCTGCGGCGACGCGGCCTTGATTGCCGGATGCGAATTGATGATGCTCGCCGAGGTGAAGAATCCCGGATAGGAAATCCCATAGATGCCTACCTTGCCGTTGTTGTTAGGCACGTTTTTCAACAGCCATTCGATCGTGTCGTAGGTGTCGGTGCTCTCATCAACATCTTTAGGCGAGTTGGGCCGATCGAATTGCGGAGGCATATCGACGAAGCGTCCCTGGGATTGATAACGCCCGCGGACATCCTGGAATACGAAGATGTATCCGGCGCGCTCGAATGCCTCCGACTGCGCCAGCCGAGTACGGTAATGGTCCTCGCCGTATGGACCGACGTTGTAAGGCGTGCGCGTGACGAGGAACGGATACGGATGCGACGTGTCTTTGGGCACATAGACCGAGGTAAAAAGATGAACACCGTCGCGCATAGGAATCCGATATTCGTACTTGGTGTAGTGCGCCTTAACATCAAAAGGCTCCGGCTTCCTCTCTTGCGCGAAAACGGCGAGTACCAGCAGCGAAACAAGCAACAAAATGGCAGATTTCATGAGTTCTCAGGGAGTGTATCTTAATTCCTGAGAATCAGGATGGCAGGGGAGTTCCCCGCATGCTCCTTGCTAAGGTTTCTAGTGGCGCATTCGTTCGAATCGACGTTGTTGCAGTCCTTTGTTAGAGGCCCGAACAAATTGCCGCCGTTCGGGCTGGCTCTTTCGATCTCCAGCATTTTCCATGTTGGCCTGTTGCTGCTGTGGTTTGAGTTCGTACACACCACCCGGATCGTTCTGGTTACCGACGTGATGGTTGCAGCTTCACCTGTGTCTCACGAAGCCGTAGTATTCCAGCCGCAAGCTTCCTCTGGCCCGGCGCTCCTTCCAACGCGCCGCCGCGTTAGACGCCAGCATAAAGAGGTTCCGGTCGCTCCCAATCTGGGAACGTCTGCCTCAGCCGGTATGGAGACTCTCCGCAAAGAGGCACAGCTCAACACTGCAAGTCTGATGAAGGAGCTTAAATTCCGACTGAACTATGGGCTCGGGAGCAGGGATTACGAACTCCCGGTTCACAAGCAGGGCGAGATTCCCTTGATCAGTGCTGCCGATCTTCCGCCCCGGTTCGAGCAATATCTGGAGATTGAAATCTTGATCGATACTACGGGCAGTGTGGCGGAAGCAAAGGTCGTACACGGAGCTGCGGATCAGAGGATTGAGGAGCGTCTGCTGTCGGCGATTCGTCACTTCAAATACATACCAGCCAAGTATCTGCAGAGACCCGTGCCGTGTCAGATGGACATCGTAGTCCACATTCCGAGCTGATCTGAAACTGCAGCAATCACCTAGATGCGGCCAGAAAAGCAGAGCGTTGAACGCCGCGAATTGAACGCTTTCAGAATTCCATCCCCGCAGGTATCGTAGGTGCTCGCAGAAAGTCTGTAGAGGAGGATGGAATGAGCTTGCAAAGGCGCCAATTCCTTCAAAACCTGTCCTATGCTTTTGGGTCGAGCTTCATTTTGTCCCGGAATGGATTCACCATGGCGGCTCAGAATACCGCGCAACCAGCGAGTCCTGCTCCGCCCTCAGAACCCCCTGCGGCAGCGGGAGGCGCGGTTACGAAGGCTGCTGTCAAACACGAATCAGGAGAAGCGGAAATGGAAAAAGTAGCCGGAATTGGAGGGTTGTTCTTCCGGGCTCATGATCCTAAGGCGTTGGGAAAGTGGTACCAGCAACATCTGGGGATCGCGCTTACACCAACGAGCGAGGGCGGCACCGTTTGGCAGCAAGAGGCCGGACCGACTTCCTTCAGTCCCTTTCCCGAAACGAGCAAGTATTTCGGGGATCCGAACAAGGCATGGATGATCAACTTTCGCGTGCATGACCTCGACAAGATGGTGGCTCAGCTACGAACGGCAGGAATTGAGGTCAAAGACCCGGAATCTTATCCCAACATTGGGCGCTTCACTCGTCTGCATGACCCTGAGGGAAATCCGATCGAATTGTGGCAGCCTGCATAATTCGACGCTCTACGCCAGACGCTTCCGAATTCAGGACTCTTGCCGATGACGAATCACGGCAAATTGATTATCACCTAATCTTGGAAAGATGGCCGGAGCGAGCGTTCCTGATTCGGGAAGGCGTGAGCCACCGGCAACTGCGGATTGAGTCCAGTTCGCAGTCAAATCGCGCTCTCTACCTCGCGCGGGCTCACGTTTGGCATTCTTCCGTCCTCTACCGTAGTATCGCTCCTTTCCAATTCATTCGGAGAACTCATGGGCCAGCATGTCCTTCGGCGGTTTGCGTTCATTTCAGTCCTGGTGTTGTCTGCCGTGTCCTTTGCGCAGCAAGCTGCGCCGGCTTCGGAAGCGCCGAAGGACACGATCACCCGTATCTTCAGTGGTGAATTCAGAGAGCATTCATCGCCTCCGCCGCGGTGGTTCGATGGCGGGCAATCCTACATTGAAACGGAACCGGCGGCCGGGGAGCATGGACGTGACCTCGTAAGTTACGACACCGAGACGGGTAAAAAACGCGAGGTCCTGATCACATCCGCGCAACTTACACCTCAAGGAGCGAAACAGCCGCTAGACATCGCGGGACTTAGCTGGTCGAAGGACAATCAACGTGTCCTGATCTTCACCAATACCCGTCGTGTATGGCGCACCAATTCTCGCGGAGACTACTGGTTCCTTGATCGCGCGACCGGCAAGCTCAAGAAGCTGGGCGGAGATGCGCCCGAAGCCAGCTTGATGTATGCCAAATTCAATCCTGAAGCGACGAGGGTGGCATACATCAAGAACAACGATATATATGTCGAAGACGTCGCGAACGGAGACATACAGCGCATCACTGAAGATGGCTCCGATCTTGTCATCAATGGTGCCTCTGATTGGGTGAACGAGGAAGAACTGGAGCTGCACGACTGTTTTCGCTGGAGCCCGGACGGTAAGCGAATCGCATTCTGGCAATTTGATCTGCACGGCGTCGGGGACTTCGCGCTCATGTACTACCTCGGCAAAGAACGCGAAATCATCACCGAAATTCCATATCCGCAGACCGGCCCGTATCCAGTGGAGATGCAGGTTCCCTATCCGCTGGCAGGAACTACAAATTCCGCCGTGCGCGTGGGCGTAGTGAATGCCGATGGCAAAGGAAGCGTGAAGTGGATGGACGTGCCCGGCGAGCCGCGCCAGAACTACATCGCGCGCATGCAGTGGGCGGATGCTGACACTCTTCTCATTCAGCAACTCAATCGTCTGCAGAACACCGACAATTATCTTCTTGCCGATGCCCGCTCCGGCGTTGTCCACCAGATGTGGCGCGATCATGATGACGCCTTCATCACCATCGGCTTTGGCGGATTACCGGAAGCGCATCCGATTCACGATGGCCGCCAGTTCCTCGCCGTCAGCGAAAAAGATGGGTGGATGCACGTTTGGGCGATCGATCGCAGCGGACACGAAACGCTGGCCACACGCGGCGCCATGGATACCGCCGGAATTGAGGGCATCGACGAAAAAAGGGGATGGATTTATTTCATTGCGTCTCCCGATAACGCGACTCAGCGCTATCTCTATCGCTCACCGCTCGACGGCTCGGCCGACCCAGTACGCGTTACTCCGGGCAACTTCGTCGGCGTCAATATGTACAATATTTCTCCCGACGGCAAGTACGCCTTCCACACTTTTTCCAGCATGAATGATCCTGGACTGCGCGAACTGGTGTCGCTGCCGGATCACAAGCTCGTGCGCGTGAGCAGCAATAGCACGGAATACAAGAAGAAGATTGCGCAATTCCTCGCGACGGGAGTGGAGTTCTTCAAGGTTGATGCCGGCGACGGTGTGACGGTGGACGGCTGGATGATCAAGCCACCCAACTTTGATCCTTCGAAGAAATACCCGGTACTGGTGAATATCTACGGCGAACCAGCGGGACAGACCACACTCGACCGCTGGGGCGGCAACGGCAATCTTTTTCACCGCTATATCGCGTCTCTCGGATACCTCGTGGTCAGCTTCGACAATTCCGGCACTCCCGCACCGCGCGGTCGTGTCTGGCGCAAGGCGGTCTATGGTGATGTGGGCGTCCTCTCGTCCAAGCAACAGGCGCAGGCTCTTCGTTCACTCGGAGCAAAAAACGCGTTCGTCGATCTCGATCGTGTCGCAGTTTGGGGTTGGAGCGGCGGCGGCACCAACACTCTCAACCTGATGTTTCGCTCGCCCGATCTTTACAAGGTCGGCATGGCGGTCGCGCCGGTCCCCGACCAGCGCCTCTATGACTCGATCTACCAGGAACGCTACATGGGTCTGCCGCAAGACAACGTCGAAGGCTACAAGCGTGGCTCGGCGATCAACTTCGCGGAGGGACTAAAGGGGCATCTGCTGATCGTGCACGGATCCGGCGACGATAACGTGCATTACCAGGGAACGGAGTTGCTGGTGAACAGGCTCATCTCAATCGGGAAATCATTCGACTTCATGACCTATCCTGATCGCTCGCACGGCATCTTTGAAGGCCCGGGAACTACCGTCCATCTGTACCACTTGCTCACGCGGTACTTGAACGAGCATCTCCCCGCAGGTCCGCGGTGAAGCCTGAAAGCTCGATCGCAACTCGCAACGGAGGACACGCTTCTTCGGGACCTCGCCGCCTTGCAACGCGATCAACTTTCATCCGCCGCTCGACATTGCTCTCAGGCGTACTTCAGCCACTTCATAATTTCCGGAAGTGTCGGGCGCTTGCCGTACATCAGGATTCCCACTCGATATATGCGTGAGCAAATAGCAAGCATGGCGTAGATGGTCCCGACCAGCAGCACCAGGCTGAGGCCGATCTGCCATACGGGAGGCGTTTCGACGAGAATCCGGATATACATCAGCAGCGGCGTGCAGAATGGGATGAGCGATAGAACCGTCGCCATCGTGGAGTGAGGCTGCAGGATGACGGGAGTCATGAAGATTACCGAAACGATCATCGGCATCATAATGACGAACTGAAATTGCTGAGCTTCCTGCTCGGAGTTCACCGAGGCTCCCAACGCTGCAGCCAGGGCCGAGTAGAGGATGAATCCCAAAACGAAGAACACGCCGAAAAACACCATATTGGCGATGCTCAGATTGAGGTGAAACTGTTCGCCTCCGATGCTGATCGCCTGTGCTGCGAATGGGGTGGCGGCGAGGGTCCATATTGCAATCTGAGTGATTCCCACCGCTGCAGCGCCGAGAATTTTTCCGGCCATCAATTCTTTCGGCGTTGCGGCAGAGAGGAGAACCTCGAAGATGCGCGAATTCTTTTCTTCCAGAACCGAGCGCATCACGCTCATGCTGTACATCAGAATGGTTACGTACAACAGGATCATGAGCAGGATTACTGAGAAGAACGTTCCCATTCCGCTGGACTCAGTTACTCGACCGTTCTCAATCTTTTTCGCCTGCACATCGATCGGCTTGAGGGCATCTTCTATTTCCTGAGCGCTTGCACCATGTGTTCTCAGAGACTGCTGCAGCAACGCGCGACGAACAGCGCTGCTCAAGGTGCCTACGGTATCGAGGTCACCTGAATTTCGCGAGCGGTAACTGAATTTGCGGTCGCTCAATGATTCCGGCGGTGCCCAAAGATAGCCGTCGATTTCGTGTGAATTCACCTTTTGCGTGAGAGCTTCTTCTCCCTGCGGACTTACATTTGTATCAACCCGAAATTCGAAGCTGCGGCTGGCCGAATCCGAAGTTTTGCCTCCTCGCGACGCGTTGTCGGCATCTGATTTGCTGAATTGCTCGCGGATATCGTTAGCGAATTGCGCGTTCGAAGTAGCAATAACAATGTGCTGCGTCTCGCCGGAGTGTTTCGAGGCGATCATGCTGGGCAGCACAGTGAAGCCGAACATCATTGCGGGTAGAAGAATCGTCATGATGAAGAATGATTTTTTGCGCACGGTTTCAAGATATTCGCGCCGGGCGAACAGGAAGATGTTATGCATCGGGTTTCCCCACAGTGTCGATGAAGATGTCTTCGAGCGACGGCTCGACCAGTTCGAACTTGTTCACTCGCGAACGCTGCGCAACCAAATGGAGCAGTTTCTGCGAGTCAGCTCCGGGAGCCATTCGCACTTCAACATAATTTCCGTAGTTATTGAAAGATTGAACTAATCCATTCTCGTGTAGAAATTCGTCTGAGCCTTCGTATTCGATCTGTACGTTGCTGCGTCCATAACGGCCTTTGATATCTTTCAACTTGCCTTGCAGCACGGCTTCGCCGCGGTTCACCAGGCAAATCGAACTGCACAGTTTCTCGACCTGGTCCATGCGATGAGTGGAAAACAGAATTGTGCGGCCTTCCTTGCTGAGTTCACGCAGCACATCCTTGAGGAGCGCTGCATTCACCGGATCGAGGCCGGAAAACGGTTCGTCCATGATGAGGAACTCAGGATCGTGCAGGAGCGTAGAAATAAACTGCATCTTCTGCTGCATGCCCTTGGAGAGTTCTTCGGTCTTCTTGTCCATCCAGCCGGCGATGTCCATGCGTTCGCACCATCGTTTGGCGCGCGCGAGGGAGTCGGAAGCTGAAAGTCCGCGCAATTGCCCGAAAAGAATCAACTGCTCGCTGACTTTCATCTTCTTGTATAGCCCACTGGTTTCCGGCAGGTAGCCGACGCGTTTGAGATGCTCTCGGCGAAACGGCTCGCCGAACATCCGCACTTGTCCTGAATCGGGAACCGTGATGCCGATCATCATGCGAATGGTGCTGGTCTTGCCGGCGCCATTGGGCCCAAGCAGGCCGAAGATACTTCCCTGCTCGATTTTCAGAGAGAGGTCCTTCACCGCGACAAATTTGTCGAAGCTCTTGCGGACCTGATCCAGTTCAACTGTGTACATGGCGGTATTTACGTGAGACCTGAGAATTAAGTTCAACCGGGAAGAGCGAACACGAAGGTCACAGAGGAAACATATGAGGTAACGGAGATTGCTTTGTGAGCTCTTTTATAATCTTCGCGTCCCACGTGTTCGCCATTCCTAGGCAGTAGTTTTTCGGGCGGCCGAAGCTGGCGAAACTCGGTTGCGTCCGCCTTCTTTGGAAGCGTAGAGCGCGGCATCGGCCGCAGCCACGAGTTCGTCACGTGTGTTTCCGTTTGACGGATACTCGGCCACACCGGCGCTGATTGTTACCTTCACGGGAACACCTGGGAAACGATAGGCTGCAACAACGCGGCGCAGCTTCTCCGCAACTTCCAATGCATTGCTCCCCGATGTCTGCGGCACCAAAATGGCAAATTCCTCTCCACCATACCTACACACGACATCAACCTTACGCAGCTGCTGGCCGAAAGCAGTAGAAACCTGGCGAAGCACTTCGTCGCCAAGCAGGTGCCCGAATTCGTCGTTGAGGCGCTTGAAGTTATCGATGTCGATCATGATGATCGCGAGCCGTCCATCATAACGAGAAGCACGCTCGATTTCTGATGCGATCTGCATCTCGAAGTAACGTCGGTTGTAAATGCCCGTAAGCCCATCGCGGTAAGCAAGCTGTTGCGCCTGCTCGAAGTAGTGCGCATTCTTGATGGCGCCCGCACAGATGTCTGCCACAGACTCGAGCGGCGGCACATCTTCGGCTGTGAAGTTGCCTGGAGTTGCGCTTTCGAGCATCAGCACACCTAGCTTCTCCCCGAAGAAGATGAGCGGAACGCACATCTCGGAACGTGTCTCGACGAAGCTCGCAAGATATCTGCGCAAGGAGCGAACATCATTTTCTACTACCGTTTTTCCAAGTTCCAATGAGCGCATTCCCATTCCGGTACCGGCTGGAAGCGCAGCGCCTTGCGGCAAGATCGGCGTCAGTTTGCCCTTATGCGCCCGGACGCTCAGATGATCATCTTCATCGAGCAGCGAGACCACAACGTGGTCAACTGCAAATTTCTCGAGTACGAGATCGCAAACCTTCGTCAGTAGTTCATCAAGGTTCAACACTGCGGTCGTCTGGCGCGCAATCGCATTGATAGCTTCCAGCTGCTTGGTTCGCCGCTGTTCGAGGGTGTAAAGTCGAGCGTTTTCGAGAGCGATGGAAGCCTGCGTGGAAAAGAGGGTGAGGAGGTCGAGAGTTTCCGAATCGAAAGCATCCAGCTTTTCACTCTGGATATCCAGAACGCCGACTACTTCATCGCGGACCATCAGCGGAATTGCCACTTCCGACCTGGTTGCCGGAAATCCCGCGATGTACCGCGAATCTTGACTTACATCCGGCGCGTAAACCGGACGTTTCAGCTCGGCCGCGCTGCCAATAATTCCTTTGCCGACCGGAATGCTGATGTGGTCTTCTTTTTGGGGACGTCCGATCGAGGTGCGAACGAAGAACTCGCCCGTGCTCGGATTCAGCATTAGCACAGCCGAATTGGTTACGCGGAAGTAGTCCCTGACAATGCTGAGGATCTGCTCCAGAACCTCGTCCAAATCAAACGTGGACAAGACGGCCTGGCTGGCGTCATAAAGTAGGGCAATCTTCTGCATAGTGGCGCTGCACGCAATTTTTAAGGCCATTCCGGCCGAATCGCTGCCAGGAGAGATACCAGACCAAACCAGAAAGGACTCAAAGAAGCAAGCCTAACGCTCTCATTAGGCCCGATTTATGGCGGATTGACAAGAGTTTTGCGCCACTTTGGGCCAATCGAAGGTTCGATTTACAACCGCTTTAAGCTATTTGCCTCAGAAATATAGGGAGGATTAACGGCGCTGTTCGCTGGGTGGGCGTCCGGGTTGTGGACGAAACAGCAGGGCAATCAGCCCATAGAGGACGAGGCAAATCCAGAAATCGATGAACAGTCCAAGATCGGGTAGCAGTCTATTGCTGCGGTGCTGTGCCGCTGGCGGCAGGTGAGGCATGATGAGGAAATAGATCAGGTTCCCCAGCACCACCGCGGCGAGAGAGATGAAGAAGTTTCTCGAAAGGCTCACTCTCTCCCATTAGACACCTGAACAAGCCGTACAGGTTTCCAATTCGAGAGACGCTCCTCGCAGTGGCGCGGACCCGCACAGATGGGCACGCTAGCCTAAGCCGATGGCTTCCAAGTGTTTAGGAAATCGACAATTACCTGCGGATCGAGACTCCGAGCTGTAGAGAATTCATGCGTCTTCTGGCTGTACAGGAGTTTGCCCCGGCTGGAGAGCACGGCTACGACTGGTACCCCCTCAATTGGGGTGTCGTATTTCTTCGCAATATCAAGATTTTTGTCGCGCTGGCCGATGTCGACGTGAACAACGTGATAGTTCTTATGAACCAGCGGCTCGATGTCGGGCTGATGAAACCGGTAATCCAAGGCAAAGCAGTCGAAGCACCAGTTCGCTCCGAAAACGAGAAGCACGCGCTTGTGGTCTTTTGCCGCAGCCTGCAGCGCCTCAGCAATTTGCTTGTGAGCGTCAGCAGTCGCTGGGTAGAGCTCGCGAAGTTTGGCAGAAACTCGATCTTGAGTGGGTGGCCCTTGCTGTGCCAGCAGCAGCGCAGAAGTTAACAGTGCCAATAATGTGACGGATAGCCGCACGGTTCGCATGAAACCAATATAACCGGGCTATCGCCGTACACTCCAGCCGGCTCTACTGATTTGAGTCGCGCATCGTGAGCTCCTGCTACGAGCCCCTGTTTATACTGATCTATTCTGCGCAAATCTGCAGACTGTTCTGCCGTGGCCAACGACATTGGGACTACCCCTACCTCCGAACCGGGCACCTGGAGCTTGCGCTTCAAGGCGCTCCCTGCGTTCCGTAGCGGCGAGCTTTGGTACTACTTCGGTCCCGCATTTGTCGCCAGCATCGCCTACATAGACCCAGGCAACTTCGCCGCAAACATCGAAGGTGGGACCCGATTTGGATACTCGCTGCTCTGGGTGTTGCTGTGGTCGAATGCCATGGCGATTCTGATTCAATACCTGGCGGCTAAGCTTGGCATTGCGACTGGGCGCACCTTGCCTCAGTGCTGTCGCGAAAACTTCTCCCGTCGCATGAACCTATTTCTGTGGTTCGCGGCGGAAGGAGCAGCACTCGCAACTGACCTCGCTGAATTTCTCGGGGCGGCGCTGGGCTTTTACCTGCTGGTTGGACCTTCGCTCGTGGCTCGGGGCTTCGATAAATCAACAGTCCTGATGCTGGCGGCTCTCGCGACTGCCGTTTGCGTGTTTCTCATTTTGGCACTCGAGCTCTATGGGTTCCGCAAACTCGAAGTCGCGATTATGATGTTTGTCTTCGGCATCGCTGCCTGCTACGCGATTGAGCTATTCCTGGCGAAACCAAATTGGGCACAAGTTGGATTCCACATCCTGGTGCCCGAGATCAGCTCTCAAAATATTTATGTCGCCGTCGCGATGTTAGGCGCCACAGTGATGCCGCACGTCATCTACCTGCATTCAGCGCTGGTGCAGGATCGCGCGCGCCAGGCGCTGGAGAGCTGTCCGACCGGTCAGCGAATCCATCGCCTCCGCCATCTGCAATTCGAACTGATTGATGTCCTCGCTGCAATGAACGGCGCATGGCTGATCAACACAGCCATGATCGTCATGGCAGCCGCCGTGTTCTTCGCGTCAGGAAAGCACGTAACCTCGATCGAAGAAGCACATCAAACGCTGGCTCCGCTGCTCGGCCGAGTATCCGCAGGAGCGTTCGCGCTCGCGCTGTTGCTCTCAGGCCTGTCTTCCTCAACTGTTGGCACCATGGCTGGCCAGGTAATCATCGAAGGCTTTCTTAACATCCGCTTCAGCGTCTTTCTCCGCAGACTCATCACAATGATTCCCGCGCTCATCGTGATTGCCATTAAACTCGACCCACTCAAAATTCTCCTGCTCTCACAAGTCGCATTGAGCTTCGCACTGCCGTTCGCTCTCGTGCCGCTCATCGCGCTAACACGCCGGGCCAGTGTTATGGGCGAGCTCGCCAACGGAAAAACGACGAACATCCTCGCCTACATCACTGTGATCGTCATCATCGGCTTGAATTTGCTGCTGATTTATCAGGCCGTCGGTGGAATCTTCTGAGCCGCTGACTGCTCGCGAACAAATATTCAGATCTTCGCTCAACTGATTCTCTTGGGATGAAGCGCCGATTTTCTTACCCGTAAGTGTATGGCGAAATGATCCGCCTAAATCCGCTCGTCAGAGTGCCTCCGTACATAAAGCAGCGTTAGCCAATGTGAGGACAAAGACTTCGCAAGTGGCTAGTTTGCTATTGCTCGCACTTGGAGTGGCGGATAGAATTGCCGCCCATCTGCAAACAGTATGCGCAGTCGGTCGCAAAGTGGGCCGAATTGGTTCGACTCACGTGCGGACGTGTTCAAACCTTTGCGGAGCGGCTTCGATCTCGAGCGGCGGAGAGCTTGTCACATTTTCCGCCGCAGGGAATCAAACCCGGGTGCGTAATTCAGGCGCTGGTCGCGAGTCAATCCTGGCCGAGCGCAGGGTCATGTTCGTGGTAGGAACCTCAATCCAGAAACAATTTAGGAGAATCTCATGACGAAGTCAGTAAAGTTGGCGATCGCAAGTGCAGCTCTGGCGGGTATGGTGGCAGGAACCAGCGCGAGCATGTTTGCGCAGGACCAGTCGGGCAGCACCAGCACCGACAAGAGCACAAAAAAGAGCACGAAAGCCTCCAAGCACGTGAAAGAAAAACATGCTTGTAAAGGCCAAAACTCCTGTAAAGGCAAGGGCGGGTGCAAGAGCAGCGATAACGGCTGCAAAGGCAAGAACTCTTGCAAGGGCAACGGTGGATGTGCCACCGACGGCTCTAAGATGCCGGAGTAGCAACAGGTCCTCGGTAGGCTCGGGGCCGAGTGCTATTCTGGGCTCGGCCCTGTCTCACTTCAAGTAGAGGTTCTCGTTTCTAATGTCGTCCAACCGTTTTAACGGGTTCAAAGATCTCGGAGTCGGGATTGGCCTTCGCCTTCCTCATTACGACCACATTCTCAGCAAGAAGCCAGTCGTCGGCTGGTTCGAGATCATCTCCGAGAACTACATGATCGACGGCGGGCGCCCGCTGCATATCCTCGATCAGATTCTCGAGCAGTACCAGGTCATCCAGCATGGCGTCTCGATGTACTTCGGCTCAGCCGAGCCGCTGAATCGCGAGCATTTGAAGAGACTCAAAGCCCTGGTGCGCCGCACGAAAACGCCGTGGCTTTCTGACCACCTCTGCTGGGGCAGCGTCGACGGCACATATAGCCACGACCTGCTGCCGATGCCCTACACCTTCGAAGCGGCGAAGCTGACTGCGGACAAAATCAAAGAAGCGCGCGACTTCCTGGAAGTGCCGATCGCGGTTGAAAACGTAAGCAGCTACGCCGAGTTTCACGTCTCAGAAATGACGGAATGGGAATTCTTGAACGAAGTGGTCGAGCGCGCTGACTGCGGCATTCTGCTCGATGTCAATAACATCTATGTCTCGTCTCAGAACCATAACTTCGATCCGTTTACATATCTCCATAGTGTGCCGATCGATCGCGTCGCGCAGATTCACATCGCCGGACATTCCAAATACGAAAAATACATCCTCGATACGCACGACCATCCGGTGATTGATCCGGTATGGAAGCTTTATGCGCGCGCGATCGAACTCGCGGGACCAACTCCCACATTGCTCGAATGGGACGATCACATTCCTTCATTCGACGAAGTTCACTCAGAAGCACTGAAGGCGAATCGCTATGTGCCGTCGAATGTTCCCGAACTCGCGGCGGTGTCGGAATGAATCTGGCAGAACTCCAGCGTCGTTTTTCTGAAGCGTTATACACGCCGCTTAATTCCAACGAAGGAATCGCGGATCGCACACTCCGCGGTGAATCGATGCAGCAGGTTACCGAAACGATCATCAAACCGAACGATCGCTTGAGTTCAACCGAGCGGCTTGAGATCTACAGCCGCTCGTACTGGTTTCGACTCATTTCAAGCCTGAACGAAGATTTCGTTGGTTTACGTGCGGTCGTTGGTGACCAAAAATTTGATGCGCTCGTTCAGGCATACCTCACGGCGAATCCTTCGCGATCTTTTACACTGCGCAATCTGGGCTCACGCCTGGAATCGTGGCTGCGCGCGAATCCGCACTACATTCATCCACACGAAGAGCTTGCGCTTGATATGGTTCGTCTGGAATGGGCGGACACGGAATGCTTCGATGCGGCTGAAGATTCGGCGATCACCCTCGACGATATTCCCGAATTAGGCGAAGATCCGCAGCTGCATCTCCAGCCACACATTCAATTGCTCGATCTGCAGTACCCTGTCGATACACTGCTGCTGGAAATACGAGAAGAAGAGCAGGAGTCAGATGAAGCCAGCAACACTTTCTCAGAAACGCGCACTCGCACACGCGTCAAACGAGTCCGCAACTCGAACCCGAAGCCGGTCTTTCTGGTTGTTCATCGTGTCGATTATCTCGTGTACTTCAAACGAGTCACGCCAGAAGCTTTTCGGATTCTGACTTCTCTTCAAAATGGGATGAGACTCTCGGAAGCGATTGACGCTGCCTTCAATCCGTCCACTCTGCCGCAAGCGAAAATCACTGAACTGGTTCAAGGTTGGTTTCGCGAGTGGGCAGAGTGGAAGTGGTTTGGAAAGCAAGCTGCTTAGCTTCTAAGCTCCTGAGCTTCTAAGGCGTGCATGCGGGGCCCCAGTCCTGGTGCCGAAGATGCTGCACTCGCTTTCGTGCGTGAGTCTCCGCGGTACCGCCTCGCCGCTCAACTTCTGCTCAGATAGAATTGGCAGTCGGACTATACGCTCCGCATCCATGTTCGTTCGTTTTCCGGAAGTCGAGATCCCGAATGCACGCACAGAAACCCAATGTAACTACTGCTTCAAAATGGATCCTGCTCTTCTTCGCGCTGCTGACAACGGCTCACCTCGCGGCTCAACAGGAACCCTGGCAAAAAATCCCCATCCCTCCGCTTCACAAGTTCACGCCACAAGAGCCCACGCGCATTCAGCTCTCCAACGGCATGGTGATCATGCTGCAGGAGGACCATGAACTGCCGCTAATCAGCGCGACTGCTTTGGTAAAGGGTGGATCAAGTTCCGAGCCGGCATCGAAGGTGGGATTGACTTCGATTTACGCCTCCACCTGGCGCACCGGAGGCACGGACAGCAAAACTGGCGATCAACTCGACGATGAACTCGAGGCCATTGCCGCACGAGTCGAGGCCAGCGGAAGCGTCGATACGACCTCGCTCAGCTTCAACTGCTTGAAGCAGAACCTCGATCAGGTATTCGCCGCGTTTCTTGATCTCCTGGAGCATCCCGCATTTCGTGAAGACAAGATCGATCTTGTCAAAGGCCGCATAAAGACAGCGATTTCGCGCCGTAATGACGAAATCGGCAGCATTGCCGGGCGTGAAGCTGCCATTTTGGGCTACGGCCCGCAAAGTCCCTATGCGCGCGAAATGGAGTATTGGACGGTCGATGCGGTCACAAGACAGGACTTGGTCAACTGGCACAAACAGCACTGGGCGCCCAACAACATCATCATCGGTGTCGTCGGCGATTTCGACTCTAAACAGATGGAGGCGCGCCTGCGTCAGGCGTTCGGATCCCTACCGAAAGGGATTCCATACAATCCGCCGCAAATTCCCGTTCCGGGACCGAAGCCCGGAGTATATCTCGCCGAGAAAGACGATGTGAATCAAAGCGACATCAGCCTGATCGGCCTCGGAATCCGCCGCGACAATCCTGACTATTTCGCGGTGCGCGTAATGAATGAAATTTTCGGCGGAGGGTTCTCTTCTCGCTTGTTTAAGAACCTCCGCGCCACCCAGGCGCTTGCATATTCGGTCGGCGGCGAAATTGGCGCAAGCTATAACCACAAGGGTCTGATCGACATCAGCATGGGTACCAAGAGCGGTTCCACAGCTAAGGCCATCGAAGGACTCTACAAGCAAATTGACGATCTGCTCAGCAATCCACCTACTGACGCCGAACTGAAGCAGGCGAAGGACTCGATTCTTAACGGTTTCATTTTCGCCTATGACTCACCCGACAAAGTGTTGAGCGAGCAGCTGACGTACGAGCTGTACGGCTATCCCAAAGACTTTCTTGAACGTTTCCGCGATGCAGTGGAGAAAGTCACCGCGGCCGATGTGAACCGCGTCGCGCGCAAGTACATCGATAAAAGCAGGCTGGCGGTGCTGGTCGTGGGCAATCCAAACGAATTCGACAAGCCGCTCAACACTTTCGGTCAAGTGACCAAGCTAGACATCACAATTCCGACGGCGCCGCCTGGAAGTAAGACCACAGTTGCGGCGACCGGAAAACAATAACCAAAGGCAAACCCGAAGGTCCACGAAGGCAACATTAAGCTCGCGCAGAAACTCTGTGAACTCTTGTTTTTATCGTCGCGACCTTCGTGTTCGCTCCTCGGTTACAATTCCGGGCACAGGAGAGTTCGGCACATGAAGCATCGAATAATGCCACTCATTGTTTTCCTTACGGCCATCGCGATCTCTGCCACCGCAAAAGATAAAGGCGCGACCGTGCAGATGAAGAACGCGCAAGGCGAGGACGTAGGTACTGCAACGCTGTCATCTGCAGGGAAGAAAGGTGTGAAGATCAAACTCGATCTGAAAAATCTGCCGCCGGGCGAGCACGCCATTCACATTCATCAGAACGCGAAATGCGATCCGCCGGACTTCAAATCAGCTGGCAGCCATTTCAATCCCGACAACAAGAAGCATGGCTTGGAAAATCCCGAAGGCCATCACGCCGGCGACATGAAAAACTTCACGGTGGCCAGCGGCGGCACAGCCAAGACCACTGTCACGGATCCTGATGTAACCCTCGGAACGGACACTCACTCAGTGTTTAGCAATGGCGGCACAGCTCTGGTGATTCATGCCAAAGCCGATGACATGAAGTCCGATCCAGCAGGAAATGCCGGAGATCGCATCGCCTGTGGAGTGATCTCGAAATAGCACAAGCGCCGCTAGTACGCGGTGGAGCAGCCGCGCGTTTCGCGGCTGCTCCTGGGCTCTCTTGACCAACAATCGAAGTCGGCGATGCGCGTATTACCAGCGAACCGTTGGGCGATCCCGTAAGTTGGCGTTCGCTCTAGTTCATTACGACGCACTCTTGGCTGCAGTCCTCTTCTCCAATTCCTCCAGCACCATCGGCCCAATCTGGTACACACTGCCGGCTCCGAGAGTCAAAACAAGGTCTCCACCCCCGGCGCGCCGCACTGCTGAATTGACGGCATCCTGAAAAGAGGCAGCATAGTGGACATCGCTTCCCGCGGAACGAATCCGCTGAACCAGCGACTCGGTCGTGATTCCCGGAATGGGATCTTCGCTGGCCGCGTAAATATCCAAAATCTGCAGCGTGTCGGCATCACGGAATGCGGTTGCAAACTCCTCGGCCAGATCGCGCGTCCGAGTGTACCGATGCGGCTGAAAAATCACATGAATCTTGCGGTAACCGCACTGCCGAGCTGCGGCGAGCGTAGCGCGAATTTCTGTCGGATGATGGCCGTAGTCATCGACCACGGCCACGCCTTCTGCACTCCCCTTCAGTTGAAAGCGACGATCTACCCCACGGAATTGCGTCAAAGCCTCTGAGATCCTCTCCGCAGGAACGTCGAGCCCAATTCCAGCCGCAACCGCTGCGGTGGCATTCAGAATGTTGTGATGTCCAGGCACGTGCAACGCGAACTCTCCAATCTTTTTGCCGCGATTCACCACTGCAAACCGGCTGCGCGGAGCGCCCTCTGCGGCCTTTACCGCAGCATCAATTACACTCGCGCGAAAGTCCGCCTTTTCTGATGTGCCATAAGTGATGACACGACGCTCAAGGCGTGGCAGCAACGTCGCAAGCCGCTCGTTATCAGTACACGCGATCACGGCGCCATAAAAGGGAACGCGATTCATGAAGTCGACAAAGGCCTGGTCCACGTCGTCCATGTCGCGATAGCAGTCCATATGCTCGCGATCGATATTGGTAACGATGGAGAGAATCGGCGAGAGTTTGAGGAATGAGCGGTCGCTCTCGTCGGCTTCAGCCACGAGATATTGCGATTTGCCGAGACGCGCATTCGAGCCCATCGCGTCGACGCGGCCACCAACAACGACAGTAGGGTCGAGGCCTCCGGCAGCGAGCACCGCAGCGACCATCGACGTTGTAGTTGTCTTGCCGTGCATGCCCGCGATGGCAATACCGTACTTCAATCGCATGAGCTCGGCGAGCATCTCGGCGCGAGGAATGACTGGAATCTTTTGTGCTCGCGCCGCCTCAATCTCAGGGTTGTCGCGCGCAATCGCCGAACTCGTCACCACAGTCTCTGAGCCGGTGACGTTTTCCGCCCGGTGACCGATGAAGATCAGCGCTCCCAAACTGGCAAGACGTTTCGTGACCGAGGATTCGCGCAGATCAGATCCAGAGACCTTGTAACCCAGCGTGAGCAGCACCTCAGCAACGCCGCTCATGCCAATACCGCCTATACCTACAAAGTGGATGCGCTGAATCTTCGCGAACATAGGGGATAGTTACTGAAAAGGTTACAGGGAATCGCGCTTGCTGTCCTCTGGGTCCTGTGCTTTCGTCGCGAGCTTAGCAGCCATCTCGCCAATTTGGCGCACAGCTTCAGGATGAGACAGCGACCGAGCTTTCATGGACATTTGGTTCAAATTTGCTGGACTTCGAAGCAGATCGGCAACTGCAGCGCTCAAACGTTCTGGGGTAAGTTCCGATTCGGGAACGAGACGTGCGGCTCCAGCTTTTTCCAGCGCCTCAGCGTTCTTGCGCTGATGATCGTCGGCGGCGAACGGAAACGGAACGAAGATGGCCGGCTTCCCCGCCGCCGTAATCTCTCCGACTGTACTTGCGCCGGAGCGACACAAAATTAAATCGGCCTGAGCAAATGCTGAGGGCATGTCATCGATGAAACGACTCACCTGCGCGGGAAAGGCTGCCTGCTTATACGTCGAATCAATTCTCTCGAAATCGCGGTCACCCGTTTGGTGGCGAATCTGGATTCCCAATTCTTTCCATATTGGGATGGCATCAATCATCGTCTGATTTAGAACGCGTGCGCCCTGGCTGCCTCCAAATACCAGCAATGATCCAGGAGGGGCAAACGGTCGCTCGGAAATGCGAAAAAAGTCCTGCCTCACTGGCACGCCAGTCACAACTGCGTTGCGGAAAAAGCGTCTTGTCTGCTCAAAGTGTACTGCCGCAGCGGTTACGAAACGAGCGACCATCCGGTTAGCAAATCCGGGAACCAGATTAGGCTCGAACGCCAAAGTGGGAATTCGCATCAGGATCGCCGCAAGCATCCCCGGACCTGACGCATACCCTCCCACTCCGATCACCACCTCAGGACGGAATTGAGCGAAAAGTTTCCGGCATGCGAACACCGCGCGCGGAATGTCGGTGAGAGTACGTGCGCGTCGAGTGAAACTTACATTCTTGAGTTGCCCAACCTGAACGAGATGCAGAGGAAAGCCTGCTTGAGGCACAAGCCTGGTTTCGATTCCCCGATTGGTGCCGACAAAGATGACTTCTGCTGAATATCGGTCGCGCAGCTCCCTCGCGATCGCGAGGGCGGGAATCACATGTCCCCCTGTCCCACCGCCTACTATTGCGGCTTGCATGAGTCCTTCTGCGATTTCATTCTTTGGACTAATTCTGCCATTTCAGATCGGCGACCCGAGAATTCGGAGACATTGGCGTTACCAATGTGCAATGACGCCCAGAATGCTTGCTTAAACCTCATTTTTCTCTGGATGGACGCGGAGGTCAGCAAGGTCCGCGGTAACGGATGGGAGTGTCACTTGATGGTAGTTCACCCATTCGCTACCGCGGACGGTACTGACCTTCGCGTTATGACCAAACCAACTCAAATCAATCTGTCTGCTGGCTGATGTTCAGTAATACCCCAACACACGCCAGAGTGATGAATAACGAGCTGCCGCCGTAGGAGATGAAGGGCAAAGGGATGCCTTTGGTTGGCAGTAACCCGAGCACGACGCTGATGTTGAAGAACGCCTGAATCGCTACTGTGCCGGTAATCCCGACAGCAAGAAGCCGACCGAAGAGATCGGAGGTTCGAATCGCTGCGCGCATACCGCGATAGCAAAATACTGCGAACAATCCGACCACAGCGGCTGTTCCTAACAGCCCCAGTTCTTCGGCGATCACGGCAAAAATGAAATCCGTATGCGGTTCAGGGAGGTAGAAGAGCTTTTGTTTTCCTTCCATCAGTCCCAATCCAGCAATTCCGCCGGTGCCGACGGCGATCAGCGACTGAATCATGTGGAAACCGGCTCCCTGCGGGTCCGCCCAGGGATTCACGAAGGCGAGCATACGCTGCCTACGGAATCCGACATGAAAGAGGAGGTAATAAAGGAACGGCAGGCTGGCCAAGATGCCATAGCCGAGATACTTGATCTCCATGCCGGCCACGAAGAGGACGGAGGCGGTCATCGCCATACATACCAGCGCCGTTCCCAAATCGGGCTGCTTCACAATGAGCAAGGAGAAGATGAGGCTCGGCAGGGCTGCAGGCAAAAGTGTGTGCTTCCAGTCTGCGATGCTCTTGGTTCTGGTCTCAAGAAAATAGGCGAGGAAAAGAATGAGTGCGGGTTTCGCGAGTTCGGATGGCTGGAAGGAAAACGGTCCAAAACGAATCCAGCGGTGCGTATTGTGCGAACGATCCAGGAATAACACCGCGACCAGCAGGACCATGGTCATGCCAAGCAGGGTGAACACAACTGCCGGATGCTTGTAGCGGCGATAATCCAGGCGCATAAGAGCCACCATCGCGAGTACTCCGGCGCATGCCCACCCGATCTGGCGCAGAACAAATGTGTAAAGAGAACCATAACGGTCTTTGGCCATCACCGCCGAGGCGCTGAAGACCATTACTAATCCAAGAAGAACGAGAAGAATAGTGGCGCCGAACAGCCAGCGATCAACGCTGACGCGTTTTGCCATCAGCGGCGCTCCGATCCTGCAGTGGCTGCGTCCGCCAGCCGTTCGACGAGTGCACGGAAGGTGCGTCCGCGATGCTCATAGTTCTCGAACTGGTCGAAACTGGAGCACGCGGGCGCAAGAAGAACGACGTCTCCTGCTTTTGCGAGATCATGCGCGCG
>Ga0070741_10002791_pt1 | contig 45450 bp, 46 predicted proteins | sample Coa_R1_4_FD_66440 | JGI IMG/M metagenome (GOLD analysis project Ga0070741, IMG submission 66440) | Surface soil microbial communities from Centralia Pennsylvania, which are recovering from an underground coalmine fire - Coalmine... | ecosystem: Environmental > Terrestrial > Soil > Unclassified ... | reverse complement strand
CTCCGTGCTGTTTGCTGGAGATGCTCCGGACGAGGCCGTCGTCTTGTGCGCTCGCGCGCGGCGGAGGCCGGCGCGAGCGCGGTCCGGCCTACGGCTAAGCCCAGCTCCGCTTGGTCTTAGCCTCCGGCCCTTCGTCTGAGCGCACTTCAACCGTTCGAACCCTCGAGCCGGTCCCGGCGGCGGCGTAAGACGCAGACTTACGACGCCGCGAACCAGCGAGCGGGCGCGCGAAGCCGCACGCTCGCGACGGAAGGACGGCTCGAACCACGCAACCCGGACAAGCCCTCAGCACGAAGCAGGCCCGGGATCGCAATCCCGGGCCTGCGCAGTTCGTTCAGCAGCGAGCGAGTCCGAAGGACTCGCGAGCTACGTCGAGCTACTTCAGTTCAACGGTGGCGCCGGCTTCCTCGAGCTGCGCCTTGATCGTGTCGGCCTCGTCCTGGGCGACGCCCTCCTTGACCGGCTTCGGGGCCGAGTCGACGAGGTCCTTCGCTTCCTTGAGGCCGAGGCCGGTGACGGCCCGGACGACCTTGATCACCTGGATCTTCTGACCGCCCGCCTCGGTGAGGACGACGTCGAAGGACGTCTTCTCCTCGGCGGCGGCGCCGTCGCCCGCCGCGGGGCCCGCGGCGGCGACCGCGACCGGAGCGGCGGCGGTGATGCCCCACTCCTCCTCGATCTTGTTCTTCAGCTCGACCAGCTCGAGGACGGACATCTTCCCGAGCTCGTCGAAGATCGCGTCAACAGCCATCAGCTCTCCTCGCTTTCTTCCGTTTCCGCGGTCGGCTCGGGAGCCTCCGCACGTTCCTCGACGCCTTCCGTCTCCGGGGCGTCAGTCTCTTCGGCGGCGGACGCTGTGGCGTCCGCCTGGGTGGCGTCTTCCGCCGGCTCCTCCTCGGTGGCGGGCGCCGCCTCGGCCTCAGCCGCCTCAGTCGCAGGCTCCTCCGCTGCCGGCGCTTCCGCCTCCTCGCCGCCCAGCTGCTCGATGCGGGCGTCGATGAGCCCGACGAGGTTCTGGAGCGGGGCGTTGAGGAGTGCCGCGAACGAGCTGAGCGGCGCGATGATGGCGCCGAGCACCTGGCCGCGCAGCACCTCCGCCGGCGGGAGCTTGGCGAGTGTCTCCACCTCGTCCGCCGTCACCGCGCGGCCCTGCATCACGCCGCCGCGGATCTCGAGCACCTTCGTGTCGCGCGCGACGTCGGCGAGCGCCTTCGCGGCCGCGACCATGTCGCCGTCGGCCTCGAGGAAGGCGATCGCGCTCGGCCCGTCGAGGAGCGCGAGCAGCGCGTCGGCGCCGGCCGCTTCGGCCGCGCGACGCGTAAGCGTGTTCTTGACGACGGTGAAGCGCGCGCCGCTCTCGAGCAGGCGCGTGCGAAGGTCGTCGATCTGCGGCATCGTCAGGCCGCGGTAGTCGGCGACGAGCAGCGTCTCCGCGGCCTTGAGGCGGGCGGTCAGCTCTTCGACGACCTGCTCTTTTTGTTCCTTCTTCATCTCACCTCGGCGGGTCTTACGTCCTCGCAAGGAGGACTGCCGGCGGTCTTCGGCGGGTCAGTCGCTAGGCCGGAACTGTAGCGGCTTCCTTGTCGAGCTCGTCCAGCTCCTCGAGGATCCCCCGCGTCCGGGCCGGATCGAGCCGGATGCCGGGGCCCATCGTGCTCGTGAGCGTGATCTGGCGGATGTAGCGGCCCTTCGACGCGGACGGCTTCGCCCGCAGGATCTCGTCGAGGACGGCGGCGTAGTTCTCGACGAGAGCGCGCTCGTCGAAGCTCTTCTTGCCGATCGCGACGTGGACGTTCGCGCCGCGGTCGGTGCGGTACTCGAGCTTGCCGGTCTTCGCCTCCGAGACGGCCTTCGCGACGTCCATCGTCACCGTGCCCGTCTTCGGGTTCGGCATCAGGCCGCGCGGGCCGAGGATGCGGCCGAGCTTGCCGACGTTCCCCATCTGGTCGGGCGTCGCGATCGCGACGTCGAAGTCGGTGAAGCCCTCCTCGATCTTCTTCGCGAGGTCCGCCGACCCGACGACGTCGGCGCCGGCCTGCTCGGCCTCGCGCGCCTTGTCGCCTTCCGCGAACACCGCGATCCGGACGTCTTTCCCGCTCCCGTTCGGGAGCATCAGGGTGCCGCGCAGCTGCTCGTCGGCGTGCCGGACGTTGAGGCCGAGGCGGAAGTGGACCTCGACGGTCTCGTCGAACTTCGTCGCGTCCATCTGCTTGAGCAGGCGGACGCCGGCCGCGGGCGAGTACAGCTCCTCGCGGTCGAAGAGCGCGCGGGCGCCGCGGTAGCGCTTGCCGTGCGCCGCCATTACAGGTCCACCTCCACGCCCATCGAACGGGCCGTGCCGGCGATGATCAGCGCCGCCTGGTCGAGGTCGCGCGCGTTGAGATCGGGCATCTTCGTCTCCGCGATCTGGAGAACCTGCTGGCGCGAGAGGCGTCCGACCTTCTCCCGGTTCGGCTCGCCCGAGCCCTTCTCGAGCCGCAGCGCCTCCTTGATCAGGACGGCCGCCGGCGGCGTCTTCGTGATGAAGGTGAACGAACGGTCCTCGAAGACCGTGATCTCGACCGGGATGATCCGGCCGTTCTGGTCGGCCGTCTGCGCGTTGAACGCCTTGCAGAACTCCATGATGTTGACGCCGTGCTGGCCGAGCGCAGGGCCGACCGGCGGCGCCGGATTGGCCTGCCCGCCGGGGATCTGGAGCTTGATCAGAGTGAGAACTTTCTTCGCCATCTACTTCCTCAGTCGAGCTTCTTGACGTTGTCGAATCCGACCTCGACCGGCACCTGCCGCTCGAAGATGTTGACCATCACCTGGAGCTTCTGCGCGTCCGGGTTGACGTCGGTGATCTCGCCGTCGAAGTCCGCGAGCGGCCCCGACGTGATCTTCACCGACTCGCCGAGCTGGAACTCCACCTGCGAGCGCGCCGCGACCGCAGTGCCGGCGCCCGTGTGGAGGATCCGGTCGACCTCGGGCTGCGAGAGCGGCACGGGCTTCGCGCCGGCGCCGACGAAGCCGGTCACGCCGGGCGTGTTCTTCACGACCGTCCAGGCGTCGTCGTTGAGATCCATGTTCACGAGGACGTAGCCGGGCAGCGTCCGCTTCTCTGCCTGCACCTTCTGGCCGTCCTTCGTCTCGATCACCTGCTCGGTCGGGACGACGACGCGCCGGAAGCGCGAGCGCTGGTTCATCGACTCGATCCGGTGCTCGAGATTGGTCTTCACCTTGTTCTCGTGCCCGGAATAGGTGTTGATCACATACCAGCGGAACATGGCTTCCTATCGGAGGAGGACGTGTTGGACGACGTACTTCCAGAGCTGATCGTTGGCCCAAAGGTAGGCGCCGACGATGAGGCAGGCGACGAGAACGACCGCGGTGCCGCTCACGACCTGCTGCTGATTCGGCCATTCGACCTTCCTCAGCTCGGCGACCGCCTCCTGCACGAAGCCGACGAACGGGACGCCGGAACGCGGCTCGTCGCGGCGCTCGGTGCGAGGCGCGGCGCTCTCGACGGCCGCCGGCTCCTCCGGCTCGGCGGGACGCTGCCGCGGCGCCGGGCGCAGCGGCGGAGTGCCCGCGGCCTGGGCGCGGCGCTGGCGGCGCTGCTGACGCGTCGAGCGGGCCATGACGATTAGCGCGTCTCCCGGTGCAGCGTGTGGCTACCGCACCAGCGGCAGTACTTCTTGAACTCCACCCGGTCGGGCGAGTTCCGCTTCGACTTCTGCGTCTGGTAGTTACGCCTCTTGCACTCGGTGCAAGCGAGCGTGATTGCGACTCTGACTCCGGTTGCCATTGCTCTTTCTCAGATCCGAGGGGATGACGCTCAGTAGCGCCGGGTGGGCTCGAACCACCGACCTCTGCATTATGAGTGCAGCGCTCTAACCAGCTGAGCTACGGCGCCTCAAGCCGGCGCATAGTAGCGGAGACGAGCCTGACCGCTCCGGCGATCGCGACGGCCGTGACGACCCCCTTCGCGACCCGCCGGGAGAGCGGCGGCTTGGGCCGAACCTCGTAGTAGAGACGTTCCGGTTTCGGGCCCGGCGGGCCGCTCGCGCCGTGCTCCCGCGCGAGCTTCAGCACTTGCGCGACGTGGAGCGCGCGCCGTCCCGTCTCCCCCTCCTCGATCTGCGTCTTGCAGGAGAAGCCGTCCGCGACGACGATCGTGTCGTCGGCGAGCTCGCGGACCTTCGGGAGGAGGCCCTGCTCGCCGCACGTCATCGAGACCTCGTGGTGGCCGGCCTCGAAGCCCCACGAGCCCGCGAGCCCGCAGCAGCCGGCCTTCAGCGTCTCGACCTCGACGCCCATCTTCTTCAGCAGCTCGATCTCCGGGTCGATGCCGCCGGTCGCCTTGTGGTGGCAGTGCCCCCAGACGAACGCCTTCCGGTCGAGGCGCGGCGGCTCGATCTCGAACTTCTCGAAGAACTCGGCGAAGTGGAGGAAGGACTCCTCGAGCCGTTTCGCGTCGTCGTCGTGCGGGAGCATCTTGCGGAGCTCGTCCTTGAACGTCGCGACGCAGCTCGGCTCCATCCCGACGATCGGGACGCCCTCGCGGTACCACTCGCGCAGCTGGTCGAGGTTGCGCCGGAGGTAGCGCTCGGCGAGGTCGAGAAAGCCGTAGTCGTAGAGCGGCCGGCCGCAGCAGACGTGTCCCTCCGGCATGACGACCTGCCAGCCGGCGGCCTCGAGCGCCTCGACCGCGGCGACGCCGACGTCGGTGTGCATGTGGTTGTTGAACGTGTCCGGGAAGAGGACGACCTTCGAGCCCGTCGGGTTCGCGGTGCCGCCGCGCCGCTTGAACCACGCCTGCAGCGTCATCGGCGCGAACTCCGGCACGGCGCGCTGCTGGGTCATCCCCGCGGCGAGCTTGAACGCCTGCGCGAACGGCGGCGTGTGGCTGACGAAGTTGACGAGCCCCGGAGCGCGCGAGGCCACCCGCGAGACCTGGTCGATGAGGCCGAACGCGTACGCGTGGCGCGGGCGCAGCTTGTGCTTCCAGCGGTGGTGGAGGAACTCCGCCTTGTACGTCGGCATGTCGACGTTGACCGGGCAGTCGTTCGTGCAGCCCTTGCAGGAGAGGCAGAGGTCGAGCGCCTCCATCACCTCGTCCGACTGCCAGCCGTCGGTGATCACCTCTCCCTCGAGCATCTCGAAGAGGAGGCGCGTGCGGCCGCGGGTCGAGTGCATCTCCTCCTTCGTCGCCATGAACGACGGGCACATGACGTCGACGCCGCCGGGCGTGCGGCACTTGCCGACCCCGACGCAGCGGACGGTCGCGTGGGCGAAGTCGCCGTGGTCGTCCGGGTAGGCGAACTTCGTCTTCGGCCGCCACGGCTCGTAGTCGGCGCCGAGGCGGAGGTTCTCGTCGATCCGGTACGGCTGAACGACCTTGCCGGGATTCATCTTCCAGTCGGGATCCCAGATCGACTTGAACTCCTCGAAGGCGCGGATGATGTCGTCGCCGAACATCTTCGGGAACAGCTCCGCCTTCGACTGGCCGTCGCCGTGCTCGCCGGAGATCGAGCCGCCGAGCTCGACCACGAGGTCGCTCGCGTCGTCCATCCAGCGCCGGAACTTCTCGATCCCCGGCTTCGTGACGAGGTCGAAGTTCCAGCGCGCGTGGACGCAGCCCTGGCCGTAGTGGCCGTAGAGGGAGCTCTCGTAGTCGTACGTCTTGGCGAGCTCGGAGAGGCGGCGCAGGTACTCGCCGAGCTTCTCGGGCGGGACCGCCGAGTCCTCCCAGCCCTCGTACGTGTCCGCCTTGCCGGGGATGAAAGCGGTCGCGCCGAGGCCGGCCTCGCGCACGTCCCAGATGTGCTGCTCCGCCTCCGGGTCGTCGTAGAGCTTCATCCCGGTCGGGGGATGGCCCGCCTTCTCGAGGTCGTGCATGAGCGCGCGCGCCTTCTCGTCGGACTCGTCCTTCGTGTCGCCGCCGAACTCGACGAACAGCCAGCCGCGGCCGTCGGGGAGCATCGACTTCTCGTGCTGGTGGATGCCGAGGAGCGTCATGTCCTCGACGAGCGTGTCGTCCATCCCCTCGATCGAGATCGGCCGGTGGTCGCGCGCGATCGGCACGTGGTCCGCCGTGCGGAACTTGTCGGGATAGCCGACGACGAGGAGCGAGACGCAGTTCGGCTTCGGGATCAGCTCGAGCGTCGCCTCGAGGATCGTCACGCACGTCGACTCGGTGCCGACGAGCGAGCGCGCGACCTCGAAGCCGTTCTCCGGCAGCAGCTCGTCGAGGTTGTAGCCGGAGACGCGCCGCGGGATCTGCGGGTAGCGGGCGCGGATCTCGTCGGCGATCGGGTCGACGAGGGCGCGGAGCCGCGCTGCAAGCTCGTCGGGCGTGCCGACGCCGCCGGGGCCGATCCGCAGCCGCTCGCCGCGGTACGTGAGCACCTCGAGCTCGACGAGGTTGTCCGCCATCCGGGGGCCGGGGCCGTGGAACTCGGACTGCACCGAGTGGCGGCCGCACGAGTTGTTGCCGAGCATCCCGCCGATCGTGCAGTAGGCATGCGTCGAGGGATCCGGGCCGAACGTGAGGCCGTACTTCTCCGCCGCCACCCCGCGCAGATGGTCGAGGACGCAGCCGGGCTGGACGCGCGCGAGCCGGCGGTCGGGGTCGATCTCGAGGATCTCCCGCAGGTACTTCGAGCAATCGAGGAGGACGGCCGCGTTGCAGCCCTGGCCGGCGAGGCTCGTGCCGCCGCCGCGGAGGACGATCGGGGCGCCGTGCTCGCGGCAGACGCGGTGGATCTCGACGAGCTCGTCGACGCGGCGCGGGATGACGACGCCGACGGGCGGCATCCGGTAGTTCGAGGCGTCGGTCGCGTAGAGGGCGCGGCTCCCCGTGTCGAAGCGGACCTCGCCCTCGATCGCGGCGCGGAGGTCGGACGCGAGCGAGCGCCGGTCGATCTCCTCGACGCCGGCCATGCCGCCGCGGAACCGCGTGTCGATGCGCTTCGGGACCGTCGTGCTCACGACTCTCTCAGCTCCAGGCCGTGGCCGACGCGCGAGCGGTCCGGCCGCAGCGAGCCGTCGACCGGTGCGAGGACGCCGTCGAGGAGCTTGTCCTCGCAGCGGATGTGGTCGTGGAAGTACTCGATGTGGCGCGCGTTCGGGATCGCGCACATGACGTGGGCGGACAGCTGCGGCGCGCAGTGGGCGGAGACGTCGAGGCCGCGCCCGTGCGCGACGGCGGCCGCCGCGAGAAAGCCGGTGATCCCGCCGCAGCGCGTCACGTCGAGCTGGAGGCAGTCGACGGCCCGCGCCTCGAGGAGGTTGAGCGCGTCGCGGAGGACGTAGACGTACTCGCCGGCGGCGACCTCGAGGCCGGCCGGGCCGTGCTCGCGGACGAAGCGGAGGCCGTCGAAGTCCGCCGAGGAGACGGGCTCCTCGAACCAGCTCACTCCCCACTCGAGCGCGTACCGCTCGGCCCACGCGAGCGCCTCCTCCGGCGCGAAGCCGCCGTTCGCGTCGACGAAGAGCTCGGGCTCGTCGCCGATCTCCTCCCGGACGGCGTCGAGCCGCTTCGGATCCTCGTCCGGCTCGCGGCCGACCTTGAGCTTGACGCGGGAGATGCCGTCCGAGACCCAGCCGCCGAGCTGCTCGCGCAGGCGCGCGAGCGGGTAGTTGCAGAAGCCGCCGGAGCCGTAGACCGGAACCGCGTCGCGGCAGCGGCCGAGGGCGTCGACGAGCGGCAGGCCGAGGAGCCGCGCCCGGAGATCCCAGAGCGCGGTGTCGACGGCGGCGACGGCCATCGCGCCGATGCCCGGACGGCCGGCGTTGCGGAGCTGCCGACCCATCTCCTCCCACGTCGCGCGCACGGCGAGCGGGTCGCTGCCGCGGACGACGTCGGCGAGCTGCTCCTCGACGAGGGTCGCAACGGCGCGCGGCCCGTACGTCCAACCGAGGCCGGTCTCGCCGCCCGCGGCGGCGCGGACGAAGACGACCGTCGTCGAGCTCCACTCGAGCGTGCCGTCGGCTTCCTTGCCGTCCGGCCCGTCGACGGGGATCTCGTGGCAGAAGAGCTCGAGCTGCTCCACCCGGACGTCCGACGCGATCTGCGCCGAGGTCACGGCTTGAGTGTTTCCTTGAACTCCGCGAGCTTGCCCTTCGCCGACTTGACCATCATCCCGACGCTGTCCTCGTCGCCGTGGGCGATCGCCTTCGTCATCTTCTGCGCCATCTCGAGCCGGATGTGCGGCGGCAGCGGCGGGAACTCGCGGTTCGTGACGACCTCGAGGATCACCGGCCGGTCGGTCGTCGAGATCGCCTCGCGCCACGCGCCGGCGACGTCGTCCGCCTGCTCGCAGCGGATCCCGTGGAAGCCGACGAGCTCGGCGTACTGCGCGTACGGGAAGTCGGGAATCTGCTGCGTCGCCGGGTTGCGCGGATCGCCGGTGAGGACGCGCTGCTCCCACGTCACCTGGTTGAGATCCTGGTTGTTGAACACGCAGAAGATCAGCGGCGCGTTGCCCTGCTTCAGGTGCGAGTCCCAGTAGCGCTTGATCGTGACCATCTCGTTCATCCCGTTCATCTGGAAGGCGCCGTCGCCGACGATGGCGACGACCGCGCGCTCGGGATACGCGAACTTCGCCGCGATCGCGTACGGCGTCCCCGGCCCCATCGTCGCGAGGTTGCCCGAGAGGGAAGCCTTCATCCCCTTGCGGAGCTTGAGATCGCGCGCGAACCAGTTCGTCGACGAGCCGGAGTCCGCGCAGACGATCGCGTCGTCGGGCAGCGCGTCCGACAGCTCCCAGAGGACGCGCGACGGGTTCATCGGGTCCATCTCCTCGTGCGAGGTGTCCTTGACGATCCGCCACCACTCCTCGACGTTCGACTCGATCTCCTCGCGCCAGCCGCGGTCGTCCTTCCGCTCGAGTAGCGGCAGGAGCGCCTTGAGCGTCTCCTTCGCGTCGCCGACGAGATGGACGTCGCACGGGTAGCGGATCCCGATCATCCGCGCGTCGTGGTCGATCTCGACGCACTTCGCCTGGCCCTCCTTCGGCAGCCACTCCGCGTACGGGAAGCTCGTGCCGACCATCAGGAGGCAGTCGCAGCTCTCCATCATCTCGTACGAGGGCTTCGAGCCCAGCAGGCCGATCGGGCCGGTGACGAAGGGAAGATCGTCGGGGAGCGCGGTCTTGCCGAGCAGCGCCTTCGCGATGCCGGCGCCGAGCACCTCCGCCGTCTCGACGACCTCGTCGGCGGCGCCGATCGCGCCCTGGCCGATCAGCATCGCGACCTTCTCCGAGGAGTTGAGGATCTCGGCGGCGGCGTCGAGGTCGGACTCCTTCGGAAGGATCCGCGGCCGCGAGTAGCCGATCGACGAGTAGACCGAGCCGTGCACGCGCGGCGGCGACTCGACCGCCTTCGACTCCTGCACGTCGTCGGGGAAGACGATCGTCACGACGCCCCGCTGGTCGAGCGCGGTGCGGATGCCGCGGTCGATGAGGTGGCGCGCCTGCACCGGAGTCGCGCACGTGTTGCAGAAGATCGAGACGTCCTTGAACAGCACCTGCAGGTCGACCTCCTGCTGGTAGTGCGCGCCGAGCGCCGACTGGTTCTGCTGACCGACGATGGCGAGCACCGGGACGTGGTCGAGCTTCGCGTCGTAGAGGCCGTTGAGGAGGTGGATCGCGCCCGGGCCGGAGGTGGCGATGCAGACGCCGATCTCGCCCGTGAACTTCGCGTGGCCGCAGGCCATGAACGCGGCCATCTCCTCGTGGCGCGCCTGGATGAACTCCGGATCGTCGTCCGCCCGGTCGAAGGCGCCGAGGAAGCCGTTGATCCCGTCGCCGGGGTAGCCGTAGATGCGATGGACGCCCCATTCGCGCAGGCGCTTGAGGACGAAGTCGACGACGAGCTCGGACATGGCGGTACCTCCTCGGCTGGTTCCTGAAGGGGTTGTCGTCGTCCTGGCGGAATGGGAAACTCCCGAACCGGTGGAAGCCGTCGCCCAGCCCGTTCCCGCGGCTCGTCCCGCGCCGCTCATCCCGTACCCCCTCCTCGCGGTTCCGGCGGTGGCGCTCTCGCTGCTCCTCGCCGCGATCTTCTCGAACGCGCTGTGGCTGATCGACTTCCTCCACGTCGCCGGCGGCGGGATGTGGACGGGCATCGACCTGTTCATGGGCTTCGTGATCGGGCCGGTGATGCGGCGGCTCGACCCGCCGGTGCGCGGCGCGGTGATGCGCCGGCTGATGCCGAAGATGATGGTCGTGATGCCGACGCTCGCCCTCACGACGATGACGGCCGGCTGGCAGCTCGCGCGGAAGATCGGCGCCTTCACGGCGAGCGGCCAGATCCACTGGCTGCTCATCGCCTCGTTCGCGATCGTCGCGGTCCTCGCGATGACCGCCTTCGCCGTCCTCCTGCCGGCGAACGTCGGCGTCCTGACGGAGCTGCGGAAGGAGCAGCCGGACGGCCAGCGGATCCAGAAGCTGATGGCGCGCTACACCGCGTGCACTGCGGTGCAGGGAGTGATGCAGATCGCGACGCTGATCGTGATGACGAGGATCGCGTCGCTGTGAGCGTAGGCTCGCCGGAGCTCACCCAGGAGCGGAGGCGCCGGCTTTGCCGGCGCCGGGAGCGGGAAACATGAGCTTCCTGCGGACTCCGCCGGGAACGGCGCTCGTCTCGCTCGCGTTCGCGGCGGCGACCGTGATCAGCGTCGCGTCCTACGTGCCCCAGCGCGCCCCGCTCGCGGCGCCGCTCGTCCTCGTCCTGCTCGCCGGCCTGTTCTGCGCGGTCGCGGCGGCGCGGGGACGCGCCCTCGTCGCGCGGAACATCGCCCAGCCGACGCTCATCGCGGCCGGGATCGCCGTCGCCTTCCTCGAGCTCGTCTTCGCCTACGACGGCACCCGCGGCGGCCCACTCGTCCTGTTGACGAGCGCGCTCGTCCTCGTCGCGCTCGACCTGCCGCTTTTGATCTCGACCTACGGCGCGACGGTCTAGCTCGCGTCAGCCGCGCAGGCCGATAGCCAGCGCCAGCCAGAGGATGGAGAGGGCGGCCAGGGCGGAGACCGGCGCGGCGGCAAGGACACTCGCCTTGCCGAGCCAGGCGCGAACGAGCACGATCGCCGCGGAACCGGTCAGGAACACGGCGACCCAGATGAAGAAGAAGAACAACCCGGAGTACTCGCCGCCGCCGTTCGTCGCGTAGCTCAGGCCGCAGATCCCCCACGACGCGAGAACGAGCGCCGCCGAGACCCCGAGGGCAACCTCCCGCCGCACGAGCGGAATTGTCGCAAGAGGCCTCGGCGATTACGAGTGCTGCTCGATGAACGCGAGCGTCTTCGCCCACGCCTCGTCCGACGCGGCCTGGAACTCCTCCTGCTTGCGGTCGAAGAAGCTGTGCGGCGCGCCGTCGAACTCGATCAGCTCGTAGTCCTTGCCGTTCTCCTGCAGGACCCGCTCGAACTCGACGTTGTCCTCGTGCGGGATTCCCTGGTCGGCGCCGCCCTGGAGGGCGAGGATCGGCGCCTCGAGTTGCGGGACGAGATCGATCATCCGGCTCGGGCGCCCGTAGAAGCCGACCGCGCCGGCGAGCCCGTGACCGGAGGCGGCCGCCGCCCACGAGCCGCTGCCGCCGAAGCAGAAGCCGACCGTGAAGACCGGGTCGGAGCCGAGCGAGCGGAGATGCGCGACGGAGGCGCCGACGTCCGCCTGCACCTGCTCGTGCGTGAGCTGCTGGACGAGCGGCATGTAGTCCCAGTCGTCGGGGCGCTTGTCGATCCCGGCCGTCCGGCCGAAGTAGTCGAACGCGAGCGCCGCGATGCCGCGCTCGGCGAAGCGGAGGGCGAGCTCCTCGTAGAAGCGGTAGAGCCCGCGGACGTCCGGGAGGATGACGACGCCGGGGCCGATCTCCTCCTCGGGTGTCGCGAGGAAGGCTGCGAACCGGTTGCCGTCGCCGGCCTGGAGGACGAGGTCCGCGTGCGAGACGGCGGCGCCCGAGATCGGCGGGATCGGCGGTGCGGAGTCGAGGTCGAAGCACATGAAGACGCGAGCCTAGAGGAGGAGCGCCCCCGGCCGCGGCGTACCCTGCGGTCGTGACGGAGGAGTCGCAGCGCGACGAGATGAACGCGGCGATCCGGGCGCAGCGCGAGCGCGGCAACGTGCCGAGGTCGATGCTGCCGCCGGAGGACGAGCGCGAGCCTGCCGCGCCGGTCGAGCCGCCGCCACCGCCCGCCAAGAGCTTCCTCGCGCGCCTGCTCGGCCGCTGACCCGTACCGTCGCCGGCCCCGGCGGCGTTTACCGGGCGTCGCATGGGAGACGGACGCCGCCGCACCGGGGGGTTGCGCTGGATGCGCCTGCTGCAGATCGCAGCGGCCGTCGTCATCGTCGGCGTCGGCGCGTACGCGGTCGGGACCGCCGTCGCGGGGCCGTTCTTCTGGTACCCGTGCCCGAGCCTCAACGGCCTCGAGGAGCACGGCGCCGGCCGGGCGAGCGTCGTCTTCTTCAGCGACGGCTCGAAGCTCGGCTCCCTCGGCGCGAAGAGCGACCGGCTGCCGGTCGCGCTCGCGCAGATCGACCCGACGATGCGGCGCGCGATCATCGACACCGAGGACCGACGCTTCTACTCGAACGACGGGATCGACTTCATCGGCATCCTGCGCGCGCTCAAGGCGGACGCCTTCGCGGGCGGGACGGTGCAGGGCGCCTCGACGATCGAGCAGCAGCTCGTCCGCAACCTCTATCTCAGCCCGCAGCAGACGATCAGCCGGAAGCTCACGGAGGGCTGCCTCGCCGTCGAGCTCGACCAGCACTGGAGCAAGGACCGGATCCTCACCGAGTACCTCAACGACATCTACTTCGGGCAGGAGGCCTACGGGATCGAAGCCGCGGCGCGGACGTACTTCGGCGTCCACGCGAAGAACCTCACGCTCGAGCAGGCGGCGCTGCTCGCCGGGCTGCCGCAGGCTCCCTCCGCGTACGACCCGTTCACACGCCCGGCCGCCGCGCGAGCGAGACGCCGGGAGGTCTTGCAGGCGATGCTCCAGGCCGGCGACATCTCGCAGCACCGCTTCCAGGAAGCGGTGCACAGCCCGCTCGGCCTCCACCCGCAGAAGACGCAGACGACCGAGGCGGCGACGTATCTCTCCGACTTCATCACCTCGCAGCTCGTCAACGAGTACGGCGCCGCCCGCGTCCGGCAGGGCGGCCTCCACGTCTACACGACGCTCGACTCGAAGCTCCAGTCGGACGCGTCGCGTGCAGTCCTCGGCACGCTGAACCGGAAGAACGACCCCGCCGGCTCCGTCGTCTCCATCGATCCGGCGACCGGCGACATCCGCGCGATGGCGATCGCCCAGACCGGCACGAAGCTCGCCTACGACATCCCCGCCGACGGCCAGCGGCAGGCCGGGTCGACGTTCAAGATGTTCGTCCTCACGGAGGCGGTGCTGCACAAGATCAATCCGTGGACGACGCAGTACCTCTCCGCCCCGTTCACCGGCCCGAACAACTGGCACGTCACGACGTACGAGCACACGTACTCGGGCCGGATCCCGATCTCGCAGGCGACGCTCCTCTCGGACAACACGGTCTACGCGCGGCTGACGCTCGACCTCGGGCCGAAGTCGATCGCAGACCTCGCGCAGCAGATGGGGATCCAGTCGACGCTGAAGCCGGTTCCCTCGCTCGGCCTCGGGGTCAACGCCGTCAGCCCGCTCGATCTCGCGACCGCGTACGCGACGCTCGCCGCCGGCGGCGTCGAACGGCAGCCGACGATCCTCTCCAGGGTCGTCTTCCCGGACGGCCACAGCGAGGCCGCCTCGCAGCCGCACGGCAAGCGTGTCTTCGACACCAAGGTCGCGGCGGCGGTGACGAAGATCCTCGCCGCGAACGTCCGGTCGGGAACGGGGACGGCGGCGGCGCTGGCCGGCCGGCCCGCGGCGGGCAAGACCGGGACGACCGACAACGAGGCGGACGCCTGGTTCGCCGGCTGGGTGCCGCAGCTCGCGAGCGTCGTCTGGGTCGGCGATCCGCAGAAGGAACGGCCGATGGGGACGGTGCACGGCGTCGCCTCGGTCACCGGCGGGACGTTCCCCGCGGAGATCTGGCACACGTACATGACCGCGGCGTTGCAGGGACAGCCGGTCGTCCAGTTCGGGAACCCCGGCTCTCCACCGTACGAGCGCTGGTGCGGCCGGTACCAGTTCGCCCGCACCTGGCGTGAGGCGCGGAAGCAGGCGGGCTGCCAGAAGAAGCAGGCGACCACGACCGCCACGACGACGCACCACAAGCGCCGCAAGCACCGGACGACGACCGCCGGGACGACGACCACCGTCGTCACGACGACGAGGACCTACCCGACGACGACGTACCCGACGACGACCGCTCCCCCGCCGCCGACGACGTATCCCACGACGACGTACCCGACGACGACGGAGCCGACGACGACCTACTCGACCACGACGACGACCACCGCTCCGCCGTAGGCGGCTAGCTGCCGCCGCTGTGCGAGATGAGGCCGTACATCTTGAACATCGGCAGGTACATCGCGACCACGATGATCCCGACGACGGCGCCGACCGCGATCATCATCACCGGCTCGATGATGCTCGTGAGGGCGGCGACGGCGGCGTCGACCTCGTCCTCGTAGAAGTCGGCGATCTTGTCGAGCATCGTCTGCAGCTCCCCGGACTCCTCCCCGATCTTCATCATCTGCGCGACCATCGGCGGGAAGACCTCGTTCTCGAGCATCGGCTGGGCGATCCCGGCGCCGGCGTGCACGCGCTCGCGGACGTTCTCGAGGGCGCTCTGGACGACGTAGTTGCCGGCGGCCTCGCCGGTGATCTCGAGCGCCTTGATGATGTCGACGCCGGCGGCGACGAGCGTGGCGAGGGTGCGGGAGAAGCGCGCGATCGTCACCTTGCGCACCGTCTCGCCGATCCGCATCGGGAGCCGGAGGATGAGCCGGTCCCAGACCTGCCGGCCACGCTCCGTGCTCTTCCACTTGCGGAAGGCGAAGGGCATGGCGGCGAAGACCGGGATGATCACGTACCAGTAGTGGCGCAGCGCGCGCGAGCTGTGGACGACGACCTGCGTCAGCATCGGCAGCTGCCCGTGCAGCGTCGCGAAGATCTGCTCGAAGATCGGGACGATGAAGAAGAGCATCCCGAAGAGGACGAGCGTCGCGAACGTCAGCACGACCGTCGGGTAGATCATCGCTCCCTTGACGCGCCGCTTGATCGCCTCCTGCTTCTCGATCTGGACGGCGACGCGGTCGAGGACGAGGTCGAGGATGCCGGCCGCCTCGCCGGCTTCGACCATCGCGACGTAGAGACGGGAGAAGACCTTCGGATGACGGGTCATCGCCTCCGAGAGGAGCAGGCCCGCCTCGACGTCGTGACGCAGCTGCGTCACGACCTCGGCCAGGTTGACGTCGCTCGTCTGCTCCTCGAGCACGACGAGCGCCTGCACGACGTTGAGGCCCGCCTCGATCATCGTCGCGAACTGGCGGGAGAAGACCTGCAGCGACTTCGGGCGGACGCGCTTCCCGAACGAGATCCGCCGCTCCCCGAGCGAGGCTCCGTCGTCGAGCTCGTTCAGGCGCTGCGCGAGAAGGCCGCGCCGGCGGAGCTGCTCGCGGGCCGCGGCGAGGTCGCCGGCGGCGATGACCCCGTCGATCTCGAGGCCCTGCGCGTTGATCGCGGTGTAGGCGAACGAGGTCACGGGCCAGTCGTCGTCGTCGTGGTGGTCGTCGTCGTCGTGGCGGGAGGCGTGGTCGTCTGCGAGTAGTCGGACAGCGCCGCCTGCGGGTAGAGGATCAGCGTGTACCGCTTCCCGTCGGCGGTGTTCACGAGCGTCACGACGGTGTTCACGGTGAGCTCGAGCGTGCGCGCGCCGTTCGAGTAGGAGCCGCCGACCACCGCGACCTTCGCCGACTTCGCCGTCAGGCCGACGAGCCGGAAGACGGCGTTCGTCGCGGCGTTCTTCGTCGTCGGGAACGTGGCGCCGAGGGTGACGACTCCGACGTGGCCGTTCACGGCGATCAAGGCGGCCGCGGGCGGCGGCGCAGGCGGCGCCTTCTGCTGCTTGGTCGTCTGCTTCGGGCTCGAGCCCGCGTTCGTCGCGGAGCCGGTCCCGTGCGGGCCCTGATCGTGGAACGGATCCTTCGGCGCGAACTGCGCGAGCCCGTTGAGCTTGCCGGTGTCGGCGGGCGGCGTCGCGAGCGGCGTGAACGTCGGCGACGGCGACGGCGTCGTCGCCGAGACGGGAGTCGCAGCCGGCGGAGCGGCAGCAGGCGGCGGCGGGGCCTGCGAGCCGTTGCGCTTGCTCATCGTGTGGTACGCGAAGAACAGGGCCAGGAGGAGGACCGGCGCGAGCGCGAGGAGCAGCTTCTTCTGCTTCGCGGCCTTCGCGCGTGCTGCGTCGTGTGCGGTCTTCGCTGCCATGCCCTATCCGGCCGTCGTCGTGGTCGTGGTCGAGGTGGTGGACGTGCCGGTGGTCGAGGTCGAGGCCGCCGCCGTCGAGAGCGGCGCGACCCCGTTGACCGTGCCGTAGACGTAGGCGTCGACGCCGACGGTCGCGGACTCGCTGTTCCCCGTCCCGGACGGCGACAGTGAGACCGTCGTGACGGAGAAGAGCCGTCCGGAGGCGACGAGCGTGCCGTGACGCATCGCCACGAGCGTCCGGAGCCGGCGGAGGTAGTTCGTCAGTGCGCCGTACGACCCCGAGAGCGTCAGCTGGACGGGCTGGACGACGTAGCCGACGGCGGCCGTCGGCGTCTGCAGCGAGATCCCGAGGACGTGAACGGCAGAGTCGCGGCCGAGCTGCCCGAGCATGAGCAGCAGGTCGGAGTCGTCCGCGGTCGGGGGCATGGCCTGCGCGAGCCGGTAGATCCCGGCCGTCCGGATCGCCGGCTGCCTCGGATGCGACGCCTGCGTCCCGCCGGACTTGCCGAGCTGCGCCAGCTCGGTCTGCACCTGCTGCAGCTGCTGCGACGCCGACTGCGCGTGGTGGCGCTGCGGAGCAACGAGCAGGAGCCACCCGGCCGCGACGAGGACGACGTTGGCGGCCGCGAGTGCAGCGCCGAGGCGGACGTGCCTCGAGGAGAGGGTCACGACGCAGCTCCCGTGACCGGCGTGCTCGGAGGAGCTGCCGGCGCGGCGATGGTCGCCGTCAAGGACCAGCTCACGACGCCGGACTTGCCGGCGGCGGTCGTCGGCCCGAGCACGATCTGGCTCAGACCCGGGACGAGTTGCAGGCGTGAGAGAAGCTGCACGACACCCTGCTCGGAGTACGCCGTCCCGGCGAGGGAGAGCGACCCCCCGCCCGCTGCGGTCGTCGACCTGCTCGAGCCGCCGAGCGTGACGGTCGAGACCGTGACGTTCGCCGGCACGACGCGGGAGAGCTCGGAGAGGACGCCGTCCCAGGCGACGCGGCCGGCGAGTGCCGACGTGAGCGCCGTCTGCCACGGCGCCTGCTGGCTCAGGACGCTCGCGCTCAGGGTCGGCCCGTGCGTGCCCGGGGTCTTCGCCGGCTGAGTGCTCTGGAGGCGCGCGAGCTCGGCCCGCGCGGCCGCGAGCCGGCGCTGCGCGGAGGAGGCGTGGGAGCGTTCCATCACGAAGCCGCCGCCGAGTGCTGCAGCGACGACGACGGTGAGCACGGCGCCACCCGCGGCGAGCGGATCGACGCGACGGCCGCCGCGGCCGGGCCGGGCGTGCCGGCCGGAAAGCTCGCGCGGAAGGAGGTTGACGGCTCTCATCCGCTAGTCCTCGATCCCCAGGCCGACGGCGATGGCGAGCGAGCCGAGCTCGGACTCGTCGACCGGCTTCGCGACCTCGAGCCGGCCGAGCGGGTCGCCGACGCGCACCGGGACGCCGAGCAGCCGCTCGAGCTCCTGGGCGAGGCCGCCGAGCTTCGCGGTGCCGCCGGTCACGACGACTTCTCCGATCCCGAGACTGCCCGGCTGCGACTGGTAGTAGGTGAGCGAGGAGACGAGCTCGCGGGCGAGCGACTCGATGCCGCGCCGGATGGCCTCGCGCGCGCCGGCCGCCTGCTCGAGCGTCAGGCCCTCCGCCGGCTCGCCGCCGTCGAGCGAGAGGTTGCGCTTCACGAGCTCCACCTCGGACGGCGTCGAGTCGAGGGCGCGCGCAAGTCCGACGTTGAGCACCCAGCCGCCCCACTCGAGGACGCGCGTGAACTCGCAGACGCGGCCGTCGGAGACGGCGAGCGTCGTCCGCTCGTGGCCGATCGAGACGGCGACGAGAGCCGAGCCCTCGCGGTCGGCCGGCGCGGCGAGCGCGCGGAGCAGCGCGAACGCCTCGAGGTCGATCCCCGCCAGCGTGATCCCGGCGAGCCGGCACGCCTCGACGTAGCGCTCGACGAGGTCGCGGTGGGCGACGACGAGGAGGACGCGGCGGATGGGCTCCCCGTCGTCGCCGGTCCGCTCCTCGAGCACGCGGTAGTCGAGCACCGCCTCGTCGAGCGGGATCGGCAGGGCCTCCTGGGCGCGGAAGCGGACGGCGTTGACGAACTGCTTCTCGTCGGCGATGCCGGCGATCTCGAAGCTGCGGACGCCGATCCGGCTGCTCGCGATGCCGAGGCGGACGCCCTTGCGCGGCAGCTTGTGCTCGGAGAAGAAGGACCGCAAGGCGCTCGCGAGCGCCTCCGGGTCGCGGAGCTCGCCGCCGCTCACGATCCCGCTCGCAAGCGGCATCCGCGCGACCTGCTCGAGACGTGCGGAACCGTTGTTCGCGATGCAGGCCGCGGCGATCTGCGAGCCGCCGATCTTCAGTCCGACGATCCGGTCGGCCGAGCCGCGGGCGAGGGCAGGCTTCGGGAGCCGCGGCAGCGAGAGCGACGGCTTCGGGAGAGACGGCTTCGGGACGGCCGGGCGGGACGGGAGCGACGGCGCGCGCTTCGGCCGCGTCACCTCCTTGTCCCACCAGTGCTTCTTCGGCTCCGGGATGACGAACTCGCGCACCGGCTCGGGCTCCTTCGGCGCGCCGATCGGGCGGTTCCACCCGGGCTCCGCCGGCTCGGGCTGCAAGACCTCGGTCACGGGCTCCGGCTGCGGCTCCGCCACACGCTCCGGCTCGAGCACGGGCGGCGACTCGACCCCGGACTGCGGCTCGGGCTCGACGCGCGCCACGGGCACGGGATCCACCTTCGGCCGCGGCAGTGGCGGCAGCGGCTCGGGCTGCCTGCGGCCGAGCCTCGCGCGGCGCGGCGCCTCGGCGGGCTTCGGCTGCTCGACCTTCTCCGCCTGCGGGGGCTTCGGCTTGCGCCGGAAGCTGATCTCCTTCTTCCAGATCGAGTCGTCTCTCACGAGACCGCCACCTTGAGGCCGTTGCCCTTGACCGCGACCGGGACGGGCATGCCGGCGCGCTCGAGGATCCCGAGCAGCTGCTCGGACCGCGACGTCCGCGCGAGCGCCTCCTCGAGCGAGACGACGTGGCGGAGGACGAGATCGGCGAGCGCCTGCTCCATCGTCTGCATGCCGCGCGACGAGCTCGTCTGCATGACGGTGTAGAGCTGCTCGACCTTCGCCTGGCGGACGAGATTGCGGACGGCGTCGTCCGGCAGGAGGATCTCGAGCGCCGCGACGCGTCCGCCGCCGTCCACGGTCGGCAGCAGCGCCTGCGTGACTACGCCCTGCAGCGAGTTGGCGATCATCACGCGCACCTGCTGCTGCTGCGCCGGCGGGAAGACGTCGATGACGCGGTCGATCGTCGAGGACGCGCTCTGCGTGTGGAGCGTGCCGAAGACGAGGTGGCCGGTCTCGGCGGCGGTGAGCGCGGTCGAGATCGTCTCGAGGTCGCGCATCTCGCCGACGAGGATCACGTCCGGGTCCTGGCGGAGCGCGGCGCGCAAGGCGTCCGCGAAGTTCGTCGCGTCGGGCCCGATCTCGCGCTGATTGACGATGCAGCGCTTGTGGCGGTGGAGGAACTCGATCGGGTCCTCGATCGTGAGGATGTGCTCGGCGCGCGTGCGGTTGATCTCGTCGACGATCGCCGCGAGCGTCGTCGACTTGCCCGAGCCGGTCGGGCCGGTGACGAGGACGAGGCCGCGCGGCTTCTCCGCGAGCGTGTGGAGGACGGCCGGGAGGCCGAGCTCCTCGAGCGTCCGGATCTCCTGCGGCACGAGGCGGAAGGCGGCGCCGAGCGCCTCGCGCTGGAAGAAGACGTTGACGCGGAAGCGCGCGACGCCGGGCAGCGAGTAGGCGAAGTCGAGCTGCCGGTTGAGCTCGAGCTGCTTCTGCTGCTCGGAGGTGAGGATCCCGTACAGCGCCTCGCGCGTCTCGTCGGCGTCGAGCCGGGGCTCGCCCTCGGCGGGCGCGATCGCGCCCCGCACGCGGTAGGCGGGAGCGCTCCCGACCGTGAGGTGCAGGTCGGACGCGTCGAGCTCGGGCATGCGCTCGAGCAGGCGGTCGATGGAGGCCGGCTGCGACATCTCCTGCCGCCGCTATCGGCACGCGCCGACTCCTGCTTGAGAGGGACCGGCGGTCGCTCGCGCCGGGCGAGGCGAATCCCTCGAATGGGGCTATCCGCGTTCGCGCGAACCCGCCGATACCTGCCGCGCCATCCCCCAATCCCCTCGCGGAACTTCGCGGAAGGAGACGCAAAGATATGTTCGATCGCATCAAGACACGGCTGGCTTCGGAAGAGGGCTTCACCCTCATCGAGCTGCTGGTCGTCATCATCATCCTCGCGATCCTCATCGCGATCGCGGTCCCGGCGTACCTCAGCCTGACGAGCGGTGCGCACAACGCAGCCGCGCAGTCGAACGTCCGGTCGGCGATCCCGGCGGCCGAGTCGTTCTACGAGACCAACAACACGTACACCGGTCTCAGCTGCGGTTCGGTCAGCTCGCCGTGCGACAGCACGAGCGCGATCGCCCAGCAGGCCCCCGGCGTCAGCGTGAAGGACGTCACCGTCTCGGGTGACGGCGCCGCGTACTGCATCGACGCCGTCAGCGGCTCGACGGAGGCCTACTACATCGGCGGCAACCAGACGTCGAGCACGGGCTTCGCCTCGATCACCGGCAACGTTGCCACGAACACCGTCGGCACCACCACGACTGCTTCCTGCTCCGCGGTGGGAGCGACGGACGGCTCGTAGCTCTGAGCCGACCTGACTCGGGTGAGGGCGCGGGAGACCGCGCCCTCTCTCGTTCTGGGGTTCAGTTGCGAGCCGCCGGAGCCGACAAGAAGAAGGCGATGCGTGTCGTTCGCGACGAATCGGGCTTCTCCCTCGTCGAGCTCGTGGTCGTCATGACCGTGCTCGGCCTCCTCATGGCGGGGCTCTCGAACCTCTTCGTCTCCGCGCTGCGCACGAGCCGCACGACGAACGACATCCTCGCGTCTCAGGCGCAGGTCCACATCGCCCTCGACCGGCTCGAGTACGAGACGCGCTGCGCGTCGCAGGCGGCGCTCGTCTCGCACGGCGCCGGCGTCACCCTGACGCTGCCGAGCCAGTGCCCGCACGCGACGGGCACGGTCACGTACTGCGTGACGGGTGGCTCGCTCATCCGCTACTCCGGCTCCGCCTGCTCCGGCACGGGCCAGACGTTCGCGTCGGGGCTCACGTCCGCCACGCCGTTCTCCTGCATCGCGACCGTCGGCGACTACCCGGAGCTGCAGATCGCGCTCACGGCGCAGACGCAGAGCTCGGTGGACGTGGTGTCGGCAACCGACGCGATCGCGATGCGCAACGCGGCCGTGACCACCTCGACCTCGGCGGCCTGCTCATGATCCGCAGGCTCGTCGGGCGGGTCGCACACGAGGAGGACGGCGTCGCCCTCGTCATGGCGATCGCCCTCGTCGCCATCCTCGCGGTCACCACCGCCGGGATCCTCACCGCCGGCACGGCGAACCAGCGCACGACGTTCGTCTCGAACGAGCAGCGCCAGGCGTTCGCCATCGCCCAGGAGGCGCTCGCGTACGCCGAGGGCGCGGTCTACGGCGGAGTCGACCCAGTCGGCGCGCAGCCGCTGCCGACCCAGGCGGGCGGCGGCTCCGGGACGTACGCCGCGAACTGCTCGACCGGCACGTGCTACCTCACCGGCACGGGGACGGTCGCCGGGGTCACGCGCACGGTCACCGCGCAGCTGACGCCCCCTTCCTCGAAGACCGTCCAGGAGACGGGCGTCTGGAACTACCTCTACGCCGACAGCACCTCCACGTGTCTCAGCATCGCCGGCGGCGTCACCGTCAGCGTGCCGATCCTCGCGCGGGGCAACATCTGCCTGTCCGGCGGCGGGCACATCACGAACGGCTCGACGGCGATCACGGTCGCGGCAGGCGGGACGATCTCCGACACCGGCGGCTCGAACATCGGCACCTCGTCGTCGAAGCTCACGAGCGTCCAGATCGGCGAGTGCACGGCGTGGAACAGCGACGGCTCGTGCAAGACGACGACGACGACCGGCTGCACGGTGCAGCAGACGACGGTCGTCTCCGTCGCCCCCGGCACGGGCGTCTGCAACGGCGCACAGTCGCCGCTCTGGGCGTCGCAGGTGACGACCTCCCTGACCGTCTCGCCGCAGATGCCGTGCATCGGCCAGCCCACGACATGGGATCCGCAGTGCACGGGAACGAGCAACGGGACGTGGACCGTCCCATCGCCGGGAGAGGGACTGAAGGACGTCTACAACACGCAGCTGGCGGCGACGAAGAGCGGCTGCCCGTCGAACCTCCTCGACAGCGACTCGACGCTGAACAACAGCCTCAGCGCGTCGACGCTGACAGCGGCGATGTTCAACAAGACGACGGGCTACGACTGCAAGGTCACCTCCGGCTCGAAGACGATCGGCGAGATCAAGTGGGCGCCCGGCTCGACGTGCGGCAGCGGCACGCTCACCGTGAGCGGCACCCTCTACTTCGACGGCAGCCTCGACCTGAAGTGCGGCTGGAAGGTCACGTACTCCGGCCAGGCGACGCTCTACTTCACCGGCACCGTGACGCAGGAGGGCGGCACGTCCCTCTGCGGCATCGCGAACTGCACGTCGGCGTGGAACCCCGACGTGAACGGGATCATCTTCATCGCCGGCTGCTGGTCGAACACGACGGGCACGACACTGGCCTCTTCCAAGTGCGTCTACATCACCGGCGGCTCGAACGCGCAGTGGGGCGCCTACGCGGTGACGGCGTACCAGATCGACGGCGGCTCCTCGAACATGGGGCCTGTCCTCGCCAACACGGACACGATCGGCGGCGGCAGCAGCACGCTCATCCCGTTCCACCAGTTCCCGCCGGGCACGCCGCTCGCGACCGCGACCGTCTCTCTCCCGGGCACGCCGCCGATCTACTGGGCCGGCTGAGCCGTCTCCCGGCTACGGGCCGGCGTCGAACGCGGTCTGGAGCGTGACCACCTTCGGCGCGCCGGCGCGACTCTCGTCCCGGACGACGACCGTGACGACCTTCTCCGTCCGGCTCGTGGCGGTCGGGTTCGCGAGAAGCCGGATGAACGTCTCGACCTTGTACGAGTGATGGTCGGATCCGGTCTTCGTCTGCACCGGGGAGCACTGCGCGGTCGAGCCGCAGCCGGTAGTCGAGACGTCGCTCCCGCTGCCGGGCAGGGAGGCCTCGTCGGTGCTGTAGTTCGCGTCGGTCGACTTGACGCTCGTCAGCGTCGCGGAATCGAGCTCGACCGAGGCGTACGGCAGCGACGCGTAGAGCTCGAGCTGGTTCTCGGCGAGCAGGCCGGCCGAGGACGTCTGTCCCGACGAATGGAGCGACGTGAACGCTCCGTCGTAGGCGGCCATGAGCGCGAGCAGGGCGACCGAGACGAGGACGATCGCCACCATGAGCTCGATCGTGAGGAAGCCTCCCTCGCCGCGGGCGCGCTCGTGCATGGCTACAGAATCGGCACCCGAGCCGCGCGGCTAAAGACCCGGGCGCGCAATCCCGATACCTAGAGGGATCGTGTCCGCGCAGATCAGCCCCCAGATGAGGATCGTCGCGCTGGCCGGCGTGCTGTTGATCGCGCTCGCCGGCTCGGCGCTCGTCCTCATGCGCCATCACTCGCAGCCGGGGACGGTGACGGTGGTGTCGACTCCCCAGTCGACCACGCCGGCCCGGACCACCTCCCTCCACTCGTCCCCGGCTCCCGCGAAGCGTGTCGTCAAAGTCGTGGCTCCCACCGTCGACCCGCTCCTGCCCGGCAAGCTTCGCGCTGCGCTCGAGCGGCATCCGCTCGTCGTGGTCGCGACGTTCGACCCGCAGGTTCAGGTCGACGCGCTGACGGTGACGGAGGCGCGCGCCGGCGCGGCAACCGGGCGCGCGGGCTTCGTCCCGGTCAGCCTCCTCGACGACGCGGTGGCGGGCCGCCTGACGGCCCTTCTGCCGGCGGGGCAGCTGCTCCCGACGCCCGGGATTCTCGTCTACGACCGGAGCGGCAAGATCGTCTTCCGCTACGACGGCTACCTCGACCGCGCCGCGATCGCGCAGGCGGTCGCCGACGCGAGATGAGCGCCTTCGAGACCGCCGTCGAGCGCGAGTTGTTCGTCCGGCATGCGAAGCGGGACGGACGCTCCGTCGCTCGCCTCCGCGCGATCGACCGCGGCAATGCGTGCGTCGTCGAGGCCGAGGTCTTCCCGCTCGGCGCGACCGAGCCCGTGCACGCCGGGCCGTACCGATTCGCCGACGCCGGTGAGGCAACCGCGTTCGTCACCGAAGCCGTCGAGTCCCTGCTCTACCTCGGCTGCGACGTCTTCGCGGCGTAGCTCGCGAAGCTGCGCTTCGCTCGCTGGGTGACGGAACTCCGCGCGGACGAGAGCGCGGTCTCGTCCGCGCTCCGTGCTGTTTTTTCGGGGAGATGCTCTGGACGAAGCCGTCGCGTTGTGCGCTCGCGCGCGGCAGAGGCCAGCGCGAGCGCGGTCCGGCCTACGGCTAAGCCGCCGCTAAAGCGGACGTCTTAGCCTCCGGCCCTTCGTCTGAGCGCACTTCAATCGTTTGAAGCCCACCAAGGTCCCGGCGGCGTAAGACCTACGACGCCGCGAACCAGCACGGAGCGCGCCGGAGACCACGCTCTCCGGCGCGCGGAGTTCCGCCGCTGAGGCACGAGTTACGTAGTAACTCGTGCCAGTTCTTCGATGCTCGTCAGCCCGGCGGCGACCTTGGCGAGGCCGTCGTCCCAGAGGGTTCGCATGCCGGTGCCGATGGCGGCGCGCTCGATCTCCTCGCGGGACGCCTTCGCGGCGGCGAGCGACGCGAGCTCCTCGGTCATCGAGAGGAGCTGGAAGATGCCGATCCGGCCGCGGTAGCCGGTCTGGTTGCAGCGCGGGCAGCCACGCTTCCGGTAGAGCGCCATGCCGTCGCTGCCGGCGGCGACGGCCGGCGAGATCCGCGCCGACAGGAGCTCCTCGACCGACGGCGTGTACAGCTCGCAGCAGTGCGAGCAGAGCTTGCGCGCGAGCCGCTGCGCGAGGACGCCGGTCACCGCGGCGCCGGTGAGGAACGGCTCGACGCCCATCTCGTTGAGCCGCGTCAGCGCGCTCGGCGCGTCGTTCGTGTGGAGCGTCGAGAGGACGAGGTGGCCGGTCATCGCCGCCTCGATCGAGATCCGCGCCGTCTCGCCGTCCCGGATCTCGCCGACCATCACGACGTCGGGGTCGGAGCGGAGGATCGACCGCAGCGCGGCCGCGAACGTCATGCCGGCGCGCGTGTTGATCTGCACCTGGTTGACGCCGCCGAGCCGGTACTCGACCGGATCCTCGACGGTGATGATGTTGATCTCCGGCCGGTTGATCTGGGTGAGGGCGGAGAAGAGCGTCGTCGACTTTCCCGAGCCGGTCGGGCCGGTGACGAGCAGCGCGCCGGTCGGCCGCGCGACCATCTCGCTCAGCTCGTGGCGCATCTCGTCCGAGAGCCCAAGCTCCTGCAGCGTCGGCGCCTTCTGCGACTTGTCGAGGAGCCGCATGACGACCGACTCGCCGTCGACCGTCGGCAGCGTCGCGACGCGGACGTCGAGCTTGCGGCCGGCGGCGGCGGCGTTGACGGAGATCCGCCCGTCCTGCGGCTTGCGGCGCTCGGCGATGTCGAGCTTCGCGAGCACCTTGAGCCGCGTCGTCACTCCGGGCAGGAGCCGCTTGGGGATCCGCTGCACCTCCTGCAGGACGCCGTCGATCCGGAAGCGGACGAGGAGCGCGTCCTCCTGCGGCTCGAAGTGGACATCGGAGGCGCCGTCCTCGGCGGCCTGGAAGAGGATCGAGTTGACGAGGCGGACGAGCGGCGCCTCCGAGACGCCGTCGTCGGCCTCGAGGTCGGTCTCCGGCGCGAAGTCCTCGTCGAAGCCGAGCTCGGGGACGTCCTCGATCGTCGGGGCGAGCGCGGACGCAGACGACACGCGCGCGAGCCGCCCGAGCTCGCCGAGGATGTCGTCCCGGGACGCGACGCCGAGGTCGAGCTGATAGCTCGTCGCGAGCCGCAGCTCGTCGATCGCCTGGACGTTGGCGGGGTCGGCGACCGCGATCCGGAGGACGCCGCCGTCGAGCTCGTACGGGATCGCGACGACGCGCTCGAGGACGTGGAGCGGGACGGTTTGGACGGCGTGCTCGTCGACGCCGGTCGCGGCGAGGTCGATGAGCGGCAGCCGGAACTGGGCGGCGTGGTGGCGCGCGACTCCCTCGCTCGTCGCGATCCCCTCGTCGACGAGCGCGCCGGCGAGCGAACCGGTCTGGCGGGCGCGGCCGCGCGCGAGGGCGAGCTTGTCGGCGGCGACGAGACCGGTCGCGCCGAGCAGGTCGACGAGCAGCTCGACCGACTCCGCGACGCCGAACGGCGCGGGCGCTCCGAGGCTCGAGCGGGTGCCGATGAGCGGCGTCGTCCGCAGGCGCGGGAGATTGGTCTGGCGTTCAGTCATGAGTCGTCGAAATCACGTCAGCGATCCCTCGAACGAGGTATCGGCAGCGACGGCCCCGAGATTTAGCGGTGCGCGAGCAGAGCGGCGGTTCCCGCAGCGCCGACCGCCGCCGCGGCGCCGAGCGCCGTCCAGACGAGACCGTGTCCCGGCCGCACGGCCGAGAGCGCGACGACGAGCGCGGCCGCGGCGACCCCGACGAGCGCGAGCCCGGCCAGCGTCGCGCCGCGGCGCGGGCCGAAGGCCTCGTCCGAGCCGATCCGGACGCGCTCGGCGAGCGACCACGCCGCCAGCTCGCCGCACAGCAGAAGGAGCAGCGCGACGACCGGAGCCGTCGCGTCGACGTGGCGGCCCGCGGCGACGACCGCGCCGAGATACGTCGCGCCGCCGGCGAAGAGCGCCCAGCCGAGCGCCTTCTCCCAGCGGACGAGCGCGAGGACGAGCAGGAGCGCCCCGAGCCCCGCGCCGGGTGCGAGGCCGCCGGCGGCCGACGTGTCCCGGGTCAGCGCGTCCGCGAGCACGCCGCCGTACGCGGCGAGCGCTCCCGCGGCAGTCGCTAGGCGGGCCTGGCGAGATGCCTGAATGCGTTCACCTCCTCGAGCGGGGCGGCGAGGGGCGTGCCCTCGCGCCAGGTGACGACGGGAACGCCGACCTGCTCGTACCGCCAGCGGAGCGCCTCGCGGGAGAGCTGCCAGAGGCGGTAGACGAGCTCGTCGGGGGAGCCCGGCTCCGGAGCGAGCAGCTCGAGCGGCGAGACCTCGACGACGACGAGGTCGTAGCCGCGCGCGCGGAGATCGAGGAGCGCAGCCGCGGTGCGCTCGTCGAGGAGCGGGGTGAGCGCGAGCACGAGCGCCTTCGGCGGCAGCGTTCGCGGCGGGAGGACGTCGACGTCGCGGAGCGCGTAGCTGTGGACGACGTCGCTCATGAGCAGCGTGTCGACGATCGCGTAGAGCTGGCGTGCGCCCGACGCCGGCAGCAGCCAGGAGAGGAGGCCGCCGTAGCCGACGAGCCCGACCCGGTCCTTCCGCTGCAGGTACGCGTGGCCGAGCGTCGCGGCGGCGCGCACGACACGGTCGTGGCTGCTCCGCCCCTCCGCCCGCACCTCGGCGAACGTGTCGAGAAAGAGGACGACGTCGGTGTTCCGTTCCGGATGCTGCTCGTTGACCCACAGCTCGCCGCGGAGCGCGCTCGCGCGCCAGTTGACGCGGCGGATGCGGTCGCCAGGCCGCCACTCGCGGAGGTCGGCGAACTCGATTCCCTCGCCGCGGGCGCGCGCGACCTGGTTGCCCGCGAAGACCTGCGTCTCGAGCGGCGGGACGAGGCTGAGGAGCGTCTCCTCGGCGGGGTAGACGCGGAGCGGCAGCGCCTCGCCGAGCTCGCCCTCCCACGAGCGGAAGCCGAGCACGTCGCAGGCGCGGATGAGCAGCGGCCCGATCGCGAAGCCGCCCCAGCGATCGCAGCGGAGCGTCAGCTCGACCGTTCGCTCCTCCCCGGCCCGCAGCCGCAGCGCGCGGGCGGAGCCGCCGGCGACGCTCACCTCCTCGGGCAGGACGAGGAGCAGCTCGAGCCGCTCCACCGTGGTCTCGCCGGAGAGCGTGATCGTCGCGAGCACCTCGTCGCCCTCGACGGCGCGGTCGCGCTCGAGCTCGATTCGGACGGAGACGTCCGGCGGCCGGCTGAGCAGCGCGGCGGCGACGAGCGCTAGGACGAGCGGCGCGGCGAGCGCGATCGGCTCGACGCGGCCGAGCGCCAGGCCGGCGATGAGCCCCGCGGCGGCGAGTGCCGCGTACGCCGCGACGCGCGCCGACGTGTACCGCGTCACGCGCTTGCGCTGCCGGCGGCGGCGTCCTCGGCGCGCGGCGTCGGCACCGTCTCGAGCACCTCGGCTACGACGTCCTCTCCCCGCAGCCGCTGCACCCATAGCTCCGGCCGCAGCGTCAGCCGGTGCGCGAGCGCCGGGATCGCAACCGCCTTCACGTCCTCGGGAGTGACGAAGTCGCGTCCGCCGAGCGCCGCCTTGGCGCGCGACAGCTTGAGGAGCGCGAGGCTGCCACGCGGGCTCGCGCCGACGGCGAGCCGCCGCGACTGCCGCGTCGCCGTGACGAGATCGACGATGTAACCCTCGATCGCGTCCGAGACGTGCACCTGCTCGAGCGCCTCCTGCATCTCGACGAGCGTCGGCGCGTCGACGACGGGCTCGAGCTCGACGTCGTCGACGCCGCGCGCGAGCCTCCGCTCGAGCATCTCGATCTCGTGGTCGCGCGCGGGATAGCCGACGGAGATGCGGACGAGGAAGCGGTCGAGCTGCGCCTCGGGCAGCGGGTACGTCCCCTCGTACTCGATCGGGTTCTGCGTCGCAAGCACGAGGAACGGCGGCTCGAGCCGGTGGGTCGCGTTCTCGATCGTCACCTGCCGCTCCTGCATCGCCTCGAGCAGCGCCGCCTGCGTCTTCGGCGGGGCGCGGTTGATCTCGTCGGCGAGGAGGAGGTTCGCGAAGACGGGGCCTGGCCGGAAGACGAAGTCCGTCGTCCGCTGGTCGAAGATCTGGGAGCCGGTGACGTCGCCCGGCATGAGGTCGGGCGTGAACTGGATCCGCGCAAAGCGGAGCGAGGTCGCCTGCGCGAACGAGCGCGCGATGAGCGTCTTCGCGAGACCGGGCAGATCCTCGAGCAGGACGTGACCGTCGCTGAGAAGCGCGATCAGGACGAGCTCGAGCGGCTCGCGCTTGCCGTAGACGGCCTTCTCGACCTCGTCGAGGATCCGCTCCGCCTGCTGCCGCAGCTCGGGGAGTGTCGTCACAGGGACTCGATCTTCTCGACCGCGGCGACGACGACGGCGCGCGGGATGCCGGGAGCGTTGCGATCGGCGGGCGCCGGCCGGTCGGGACGGAGCCACTCCCAGACGTCGTCGCCGAGGAGCGCCCGGGCGCGCTCCGGCGAGCGCGCGAGTTCGACGCCGTGGCCCGACGCGAGGCGCGCCGACGCCGCGGCGCGCAGGAGCGGCAGCAGCCGCCGGTGTGCGTGGGCGGCGCTCGCGACGCCGACCTCGATCTCGCGCCCCATCCGCAGGAGCTCGACCGGGACGGTGGAGCGTGGCGGCCGGCCGCGGAGCGCCGTCTCGAAGGGCCGCGTCGCGGCGGCCGTGTCGCGGCTGCGGACGTCGCGCACGAGCCGGAACAGGACGAGACCGGCGACGAGGAGCAGCCAGATCGCGAGCGAGCGCGCGGTCGAGACCGGCCGCAGCGCGAGCAGGACGACGAGCGCGACGATCGCGAGGAGGATCGGGCCGGCCGGCGGGCGCCGTGTCACCACGTCTCCACCGGCTCCCTCGCCCGCAGCTCGTCGCGGACTGCGACGAGCGCGTCGACGGCCTCGTCCCTCATCGACGGCTCGGGCTCATGGTGGCTGAACCTAGCCCATTCGAAGAGATCCGTGAGCCGGCGGACGGCCTCGGCGCTCGCGTCGAGCGAGAGAAGGACGCGCTCGAGGTACTCGAGCGGAGCCTCGGCGGGGTCGCGCGGCACCCCGGCAGCGGCGAGCGCTCGCTCCATCCGCGCGTACGCCGCAACGATCGCGCGACGGATGTCCGGATCGGAGCGCAGATCGTCGAGCGACTCGTCGAGCGCGACCATGAGCTCCTCCGGAGCGCCCACGCCGCCCGGCCTCGGCGGCCGCGCTCTCCGGCGCCAACTGGCTGCGTAGACGAACACGGCGGCGAGGACGAGACCGACAACGACGACGACTTCCGGCCACTCGAAGGGGGCGCCGAGCGGGGCCGGCCTGCCGCCGTGCTTCCCGAACCGCGGCGGGCTCGTGTTCTGGAGCGAGACCGTCGCCTTGCGCTGGCGATGGAAGAGGTGCTTGAGGAAGCCGAGATGCGGCTCGATGAAGTAGATGAGCGCCGCGACGGCGATCACGCCGGCGATGGAACGGAGAGGGCGCCAGCGGGACGGCATTTTCCCCGGCCGGTCGATGCGGAAGTAGTAGAGCGCGACGAACGCCGTGACCGCTCCAAGCGCCAGGACGATCACCCCGGTCGTGAGGAGGTAGCCCCAGAAGGTCGTCGGCAAGCCGCTGCCCGAGCCGCTGTTCCGGCTGAGGGGCCGTCCGGCGGCGGCGAGGGCGACGACCGCGAGGAGCCCGACGACCGCGACGACGAGCGCGATGGAGCGACGCCTGCTCACGCGGAGAGTCTCGCAGTAGCCATACCTAGACTTCGACGTCGTGAGGGTGGAATCGGTCAGGCTCCGGCTCCTGCTCGTCGCGCCTCTTCGGCTCGGGCTCGGGGTAGGAGGGCTCGCAGCGTCGCGCGCGGCCGGCGCGGCGGCGGGGCCGGCGTTCCTCGTCTTTGCCGCCGGAGCGTTCGCGATGGTCTTCCTCCTCTCGAACGACCCGCGCGCCCGCTTTCGCCCTGCCGGCGGCACGCCGGCGCCGCTGCCCGACGACGCGCGGCTCGCGCCCGCGTGGCTCCACGCAGCGCACGCCGCGCTCCCGAGCACGGTCGGCGTCTCGGCCTTCACGGTGCTCGCGCTCGTCTTCGAGCCGTCGCTCGCCGCGTTCCTCGCGGGAGTGCTCGCCGGGCTCGGCTTCACGGCGCTTCTCGGCGCGTACCAGGTCGATCCCGGGCTCTACTTCGAGCCGGCGACCGGCTCGCTCTTCCGCCGCTAGACGAGCGACCAGTACGCGTGCAGCAACGCCGGCCCGGCGAAGAGAGCGACCACGCCGCCGAGCGCGAGGAACGGCCCGAACGGGAGCTTGACCTTCCGCGCGCCCATCCCCATCGTCGCGAGGAGGAAGAGCGCCGGGACCATCGCCGCGACGATGCCGAGGAACATCGCGACGGAGACGTACTTCCCGAGCATCGCGCCGAGCAGCAGCGCGAGCTTCACGTCCCCCATCCCCATCCCGCGCGGCGCGGCGAGCGCGGCGGCGAAGAGGAAGCCCGAGGCGGCGAACGCGCCGATCGCCCACTGCGGGCTCGGCCGGATCGCGGTCTGGGCGGCGAGGACGACGGCCGCGGCGGGCAGGACGATTCGGTTCGGGATGATCCCGTGCTCGACGTCGGTCGCCGAGACGGCGACGAGCGCGAGGCAGAAGAACGCGGCGACGAGCGTCTCGGGATGGAGGCCGAACTTCCAGACGGAGCCGGCGACGAGCAGCGCGGAGAGAACCTCGACGGCGGGATAGCGCCACGGGATCGCCGTCCGGCAGTTGCGGCAGCGGCCGCGCAGGAGCAGCCACGAGACGACGGGGACGTTGTCCCGCCACGCGATCTCGTGGCCGCAGCTCATGCACGCAGAGCCGGGCTTGACGAGCGAGCGGCGCAGAGGCACGCGCGCGGCGACGACGTTGAGGAAGCTCCCGAGCGCGAGGCCCGGCGCGAGCGCGACAGCGGCGAGAACCATCAGGACACCACCCGCAGCCCGCTCGGCGTGGCCGGCTCTTCCTCTGCCTCGACCTCGGCGCGCGCCGCCTCTGCCTCGTCGTGGCGCACCTGCTTCTCCGCGCGCTCGAGCGCGATGAGGAAGTCGTGGCGGTTCGAGGCCGCGTTCGCCGCGACCTCCCGCTCGACGAGACCGTCGAGGACGAGGCGGATCAGCGCCTGCGAGTACGTCTGCATGTCCCAGTACTCGCCCTCGGCGACCGCGTCGGTGATCTCGTCGGGACGGCCGTCCCGGATGAGGTCGGCGATCCGCGCGTTCGTGACCATCACCTCGACCGCCGCGACGCGCCCGCCGGCGATACGCGGCAGCAGCCGCTGGGAGACGACCCCGCGCAGGACGCCGGCGAGGATCGAGCGGATCACCTGCTGCTTCTCGGGCGGGAAGAACTCGATCAGCCGACCGCACGACTCGGCCGCGTCGACCGTGTGGAGCGTCGAGAGGACGAGGTGGCCGGACTCCGCCGCCTGCAGCGCGGTCTGCGCCGTCTCGGCGTCGCGCAGCTCGCCGATGAGGATCACGTCCGGGTCCTGGCGCAGCGCGCGCCGCAGCGCCTCGCCGAAGGACGCCGTGTCGAGCCCGACCTCGCGCTGGCTGATCACGCAGCCCTTGTCCTCGTGGACGATCTCGATCGGATCCTCGATCGTCACGACATGGGCGCGCCGGCCGCGGTTGATGTGGTCGACCATCGCCGCGAGCGTCGTCGTCTTCCCTGAGCCGGTCGCGCCGGTGACGAGGATCAGGCCGCGGTGCTCGTCGGCGAGGCGCTCGACACCGCGCGGCAGGCCGAGCTGCTCGAAGGACGGGATGAGCGCCGGGATGACCCGGAACGCGAAGCCGAGCCGGTCGCGCTCGCGGAAGGCGTTGACGCGGAAGCGCGGCAGGCCGTCCGCCTGGTACGCGAGGTCGAGGTCGCCGCTCGCGCGGAACGCCTCGAGCTGGTCCGGCCGCGCGATCGACGTGAGCATCGCCTCGAGCGCGGCACCGTCGAGCGCCGGCCAGTCCTCGAGCTCGCCGAGCTCGCCGTCGCGGCGGACGACGGGAGAACGTCCCGCCTTGAGGTGGACGTCGCTCGCGCCGGCCTCGACGGCGCGCCGGAGAAGGGAGTCGAGCTCCATCCCCCGAGGAATCGGCGTCTGTGCCTTATCTCTTTAGGCCGCGCGCTTCGCGACCTTGTAGATGGCGCGGATCGCGGCCCGCTCGACGCCGCTCGCGGCGCCGGGCTCGGGCAGGTCGCCGGTCAGGAGCTTCTCGAGCGCGCGGAACGTGACCGGCAGCCGCGCGAGCGCGTACGTCGTGCGCGGGAAGCGCTCGAAGGCGCGCTTCGCGCCCCAGCCCGCGCGAGTCAAGGGAGCGATGCGGTTCTCAACGGCGGTCTGGTAGGGCGACAGGTCCGAGGCGCGACCGGCCAACACGTCGAGCGCCGCGTCGGCGACGAGTTTCGCGGAATAAAAGGCCTCGTACATCCCGTCGCCGGAGAAGGGATCGACGAGCCCGGCGGCGTCGCCGATCACGGCGGTGCAGCCGCGGGCGAGCGTCGTCCCGGCGGCGCGCATCGGCAGCCGGTAGCCGCGCGTGTCGGTCGCAGCGTCGGGGTCGACGCCCCACGCCTCGCACATCCGGCGCAGCTCGGCCCGGAGCCGCGGTCCCTCCGCCTCGTTGCCGCCGACGCCGACGTTGACGTGGTCGCCCTTCGGGAAGATCCAGCCGTAACCGCCGCGAATGACCGCGATCTCGAGGAGCATCCCGCCGGCGAAGCGCTCCTCCCACGGGTAGTTCGCCTCGAGCGCGACGCCGTGGACGATCCCCTCCGCGAGGCCGAGCTGCTTCGCCGAGGAGCCGTTGCAGCCGTCCGCGCCGATCACGATCCGCGCGTCGAGCTCGCGCGCGTCGACGGTCACGCCCTCGCGCACCTCGGCGCCCGCGTCGGCGGCCCGCTGGAGGAGGAAGTGGTCGAGCCGCTTCCGCTGCGTCATGTACGCGAGCGGGGAGTCGGCGCGTCGCGTGAAGCGGTGGCGATAGCGCAGGCCGCAGTCCATCCGGTCGACCGTGTCCTCGACGACCGGCTCGATCGAGAACGGCAGGAGCCGCGCAGCGCGGCCGGTCACGCCGCCGCCGCACGGCTTGTCGCGCGGGAACCTCGCCTTGTCGACCACGAGGACCCGCGCGCCGGCGCTCGCGAGCCGGAACGCCGCGACCGATCCCGCCGGGCCGCCGCCGACGACCGCGACGTCGTGGCTCACGAGACCACCCGCCGCTGGAACGTCCGGAGCGAGACGAGCGTCAGCCCGATCGAGCCGCCGACGAGCGCGAGCCCGAACGCCCAGACCGGCATGTGCGGCAGCTCCGGCGTCAGCGACGTCCGCAGCCCCTCGCTCATGTAGACCATCGGGTTGAAGAGGACGACGATCTTGAGCCAGAGGATCGGCGTCAGCCGCGCCCAGGGGTAGTAGATGCAGCCGAGGAACGTGAGTGGCAGGACGACGACCGCGAACAGCAGCGTCACCTTGCGCGGGTCGAGCACCGTCCCGATGAACAGTCCCATCGCGGCGGCGAGGAACGAGGCGAAGACGAGCGCGAAGACGAACAGCGGGACGTCGGAGACGTGGACGACCGGCGCGGCGCCGTGCGCGTGCACGAGGTAGACGATCGGGAAGACGACGCCCGCCGCGATGAGCGACTGGAGCGCGCCGGCGACGATCTTCTCCAGCCCGACCATCCAGACCGGCACCGGCGCGAGCACGCGGTCCTCGATTTCCTTGCTGACGCTGAACTCCTGCACGAGCGGCAGCGCGACGGCCTGGATCCCCTGGAAGTTGATCGCCACCGCGATCAGCCCCGGCACGAGGACGGTCGAGAACGAGACGCCGGTCTGGCCGCCGTGGAAGCCTTGGCCGATCTTCGGGAAGACGTACGCGAAGACGAAGACGAAGAGGAGCGGCTGCATGATCGTCCGCACGAGGAACTGGCCGAAGTTGCGGCGCAGGACGCGGAGGTCGCGCGCGAGCAGCGCGCCGAACGTGTGGAGCCGTGGATTCACTCGCGGTACTCCCGGCCGGTCAGGTTGAGGAAGACGGTCTCGAGGCTCGGCGGCAGGCTCGTCGCGTCGGTCACAGGCAGGCCGAGCTCCGCCGCCGCCTGCACGAGCTTCGGCAGGACGCCTTCGGAGCGTCCGGCGCGAACGCGGATCAGCGCACCGTCCCGCTCGACCGAGCCGACTCCGTCGAGCCGCTCCGCGCGCTCGGCGAGCGGCGCGGGATCTCCGTCCACCGTCACGGTGATCAGCGTCTCGGCGCCGTGTGTCCGCTTCAGCGCCGCGGGCGTGTCGATCGCGAGCGCCTTGCCGTGGTCGATGATCGCGATCCGCTCGCACAGGACGTCCGCCTCCTCCATGTAGTGCGTCGTGAGGAGCGTCGTCTGGCCGGCACGATGCAGGTCTTCGAGGATCCGCCAGAGGTTGATCCGCGTCTGCGGGTCGATGCCGGAGGTCGGCTCGTCGAGGAAGAGCACCTGCGGCTCGTGGACGAGGGCGCGCGCGATCATCAGCCGCTGCGCGAGCCCGCCGGAGAGCTGGAAGACCATCGAGCCGGCGCGCTCGGTGAGCGAGAACTGCTCGAGCAGCTCGTCGGCGCGCGCGCGGGCCTGCGGGCGCGGCACGCCGAAGAAGCGGCCGTGGTAGTAGAGGTTCTCCCAGACGGTGAGCGCGCGGTCGAGTGTGTTCGCCTGGGAGACGACCCCGATCTGGCGCTTCACGTCGGCGGCGTGCTTGCGGACGTCGAGGCCGCCGACGAGGGCGCGTCCACTCGTCGGCTTGACGGTCGTAGTCAGCATCCCGATCGTCGTCGACTTGCCGGCGCCGTTCGGGCCGAGCAGCCCGAAGAACTCCCCGCGCCGGATCTCGAGGTCGAGCCCGTCGACGGCGACGAGGTCTCCGAACACCTTGCGGAGCTGCTCGGTGCGGATCGGCGCGTCGTCGGCGGCGGTGGCGGCGGGGGCGGCCATTTCCCAAAGCTACAATGGCGCCCGCTCGAGGGGGTGTGCCCGAGCGGCCAAAGGGAACGGGCTGTAAACCCGTCGGCTCAGCCTACGGAGGTTCGAATCCTCCCGCCCCCATTTTGTCCCTCGCCCGCTTCGCTGGCGCAGGCTCGCTTCGCTCGCGTGCGCTGGCGCTGTGCTTTCCGCTCGGGGGAAGCGCCCCGCCCGCCATGTCGGTCGCGGCACAAGTGCCTCACCGAGCACGGCTCCCCCGCTCAGCGGCAGCCGGCGATCTGCGCCTGCTGCGCCATGACCGCGCCGACGTAGACGACGGTCTCGAGCGGCACGTCGCCTTGCGAGACGCGGCCGGGGCCGGCGTCGTACGAGGCGAGGGCGAGCTCCTCGTTGCCGTTGTACTGCGCGAGCATGAGGCGGAGGAAGCGCGCGCCGCCGAGCACGTTCTGCCGCCAGTTGAACGGGTTGACGTGGAGGTAGCTCGCGGTCGACGGGAGCAGCTGCAGCAAGCCGATCGCACCCTGCGACGAGACGGCGCGCGGCTCCCAGCGCGACTCCACCGAGGCGACGGACGTGAGCAGGCTGAGCGGGACGCCCTGGCTCCGCGAGGCGGCGACGAGCGTGTTCCGGTAGCGGCCCGGGATCGGGCAGACGCCGCCGACGGCCGTCTTCGCCGGCGAGGGATCCGAGATGGGGATCGCCGGCGCCGGGCTGCGCGACGAGAGGGCCCAGCCGCCGACTCCGGCGAGCGCGGCAGCCGCGACGACGATCGCGGCCGTCAGGACGAGCCGCCGCGACCAGCGCCGGGATCCGTCCGAGCCGGCGACCGTTCCCGCCGCGCGCACGGAGGCGACCCGCGCCTCGAGTGCGTCGACGAGGGACTCGCGCTCGCGGACGAGCTGGCGCAGGGCCTTCTCCTCGAGCCGCCGCCGGCGGCGCGTCTCCGCGTCGACCCGCCTCGCGTCCTGCTCGGCCGCCTTGAGCACGGCCGCGGCGCGTTCCCGTGCCTCGGCGAGGATCGCGGCGCAACGCGCCTCGGTCTCGGCCGTGACGCGCGCCGCGTCCCGGCCGGGATCCGCCGGCGGCGCGATCTTCGCGAGCTCCGCCTTCGCCTCGGCGACGAGCTCGGCGACGCGCGCGTCCGCCTCCTCGCGCGCCTCGGCGAGGACGCGCTCCGCCTCCTCGTGCGCCTCGAAGACGATCTGCCGGGCGAGCCGCTCGGCACGGACGCATGCGGCGGCGACCCGCGGGTCGGAGGAGTCGTTGGCGGTCGGAGCCGCGGCCGCGGCGAGGCGCATCTGCTCGCTTCGCTACCCGGCGGGTAGCGGCCTCACTCCTCGTTCCCGCGCCGTCCGAGCAGGCGGAGCCCGGCCGGCTTGCCGTTCTCCGGCGCCTGCTCCGACTCGTTGTTCGGAACCGCGCCGAGCCGCCGGTCGATGTCCGAGGCGGTCTTCTGGAGGACGGAGACGACCTCGTGGACGGAGCCGCTCGCCTGCTCGCGGAGTTGCGAGAGCGCGGCGAGCTCGTCCTTCAGCGCCCGCTTGCGCCGCTCCAGCTCGGCTTCCATCTCGGACTGCGCGCGGTCGGCGTCGCGCTTGCGCTGCGCCGCCTGCTGCTCGGCCTCCTTCGTGAGCGTGGCCGCCTGGCGCTCGGCCTGGGAGATCTGCTCGGCTGAGTCGGTGCGTGCCTTGGCGAGGAGCTCGTTCGCCTCGCGCTCGGCCTCGTCGCGGAGCCGCTCGGGCTCGCGCGTCAGCTCGTCGATCCGCTCGGCCGCCTGCGCGTGCGCGGCGCGGATGATCGAGGCGGCCTCGGCCCGGGACTGCTCCCGGATCTTCTCCGCCTCCTCCTCCGCGCTGTCGAGGATCGCCGCGATGCGCGCGGAGATCTCGCCGGCCGGGTGGGCGGCCTCGGTCGCCGCGGCGACAAGGGTCTCGTCCAGCGCTGGCTCGTCTTGGGTCGCGCTCATCGGTTGACCTCCGGGTCTCGGATGGAGCGGCACGCGGAGCCTGGGCTCGCTTCGACACACCGCAGAAGTGTCGTGGCGACGCTACCACCTGATTTCGCGCCGGGCAACGAGATCGAGCGGCGCGCGGCGGCGTGTGGGTGCGCGAGGACGGGGCTACACTGGCCGCTCCAGCCCTCTTAGCTCAGTTGGTAGAGCACCTCCATGGTAAACCGGTGGCAAATCGCTCAGGCCCGAAAACGGCTCAAACAAGCCAAAACCGTTGCCGTCGGTTGCCGTTAGTTGCGTGCACAAGTATATGGTAAGGAGGGGGTCTCCGGTTCAAGTCCGGAAGAGGGCTCTTTTTCTAGCCAGGCAACAGGCCGGACCGCCTACGGATGAGGTGCCAGGTCCGCCGTGAGCGGACGGGCGTACGGGTTGAGGAGCAGCAAGGCCGCCTCGACGGTCTGCACGAACGTGTCCCAGTAGTGCTCGCCTTCGCGTTGCGGGATAGAGGCCGTCGAGATGCCAGCGAGGTTGAGATCAGCCTCGATCGTGGCAGCGAGTCGTCGCGCTTCGCTCGCGAGCATGTAGGGGCTCAGTTCGTCTAGGCGCGGATCGTCGAGCCACCGAATCAGTAGCCGGAGAGCCTGTAAGAGGTGAAGCCAGTCCCGATGCTGGGGCCACGCACCTGCTTTCAGGGAAAGTAGTTCGCTCCACCCGAGTACGTTCAGCGCGTATCGGTACTCGTTGCCGACGTCGTAGACGAGCACGACCCCGGCGTCCGCGAAGGCGTTCAGGGTCTCGCTCACGTTCCGTTTCGCGTAGCCGGCGTGTTCGGCGATCCATTGGACTGTCCCGTCGTTGGGCGGGTTCGTGAAGAGGAACCGGATCACTTCGGCTCGGCTGCCGACGCCAAAGAGCAGCCGCATTCGAAGTGCGAATGCGATCGGTGCGCGAGGATCGAGCGGACGGGTCTTGCGGCTGGGTTCGGTGTCGGGCTTCAAGAACCCGACCGCGGCGAACGCCGGGTCAGGGTTGGTCACGTCTCGCTTCGTGCTGCGGAAGAGTGGCCGCGGGAACGGAGGCTCCCGATCGCGTGCACGCGCAGTAGGGGGCTTGGCCTTCGATGCCCAGCGAGCTGCCCAGCCAAGTGCAGCATCCGCGAGATCACGGTCGTCTCTGTCGATGCAGAGGTTCCGAAGGCGGTGAACGCTGATCAGCCCCTGATTGGCGCGGAGCCAGTCGAGCACTTCGTCGAAGAGGCGTGGATCGTCGCGCCCGAGCTCGAGCGAGAACAGCAGTAGAGCCTCGGGGTCGGCGGCGGCCGTTTGACTCTGTTGTGGGGCTGGCGCGAAGACTCCAAGTTGGGCCCACTGGTCCCACGCGAACGTGTTGAGCTCGTGCCGGACTGTGTCTCTAAAGGTCGCGAGTTCCATTTTCGACTCCGAGGTACGAGAGGGCGGATACGAGCTCCTGCCGGAACGCGTCCGAAGGGTCGTGAGTTCGAGCCCAGCGTGCAGCGGTAAGTAGCTCGTCAGCCGTCGGCGTGAGTGCGACCAGGTCGGCCTCGTGCTTCCCCGGGCCTTGGTCGACCATCGCGTACAGCTTGAAGTGGATCTGATCGATACGACTTGCGAAGTGGACACGTAGGGAAGGCCCGTAGTCGCGCGACGCGAGACGCTCGATGAAGCCTGCGGGGAGACCAAAGTCGAGCAGCGAGGCCGGGGCGGCGTTCAACCAGTCGGCTGGCAGGTCGAAGTCGGTGCTGACGCGGGCGGCCGCCTCGAGCACAGCTTCGGGTAGTGGTCTCGGGTCGGTAACGCCGCCAGGGGTAAGGAGGCCGACGACGTCGACATCGCGAGTTGTGCGATGGATCAATCCGAGTGCGAGTAGCGCCGACCCACCGATCACGACGAGTTCGATGCGCGTCTCGCGTTGAGCTAGCTGCTCGCCAAGCGCAGCCAGGAGTTCATGCGTGTTCTGGTCATCCAGCGCTTGCATGTCCGAGATGTTAGCCATCTCGAGTCGAGATGGCCAACATTCTGCGGCTGCTCTCCAAGTCAACGACCCTCGCTTCGCACCGGCAACCCCCACCGCTGAGGTAAACGGCCACAGTTGGCCACGGCCTAGCGAGGAGGCGACGACGGTTCGAATCCGTCAGAGGGCGTCGCTCGACGAGAGATCGAATTTCCAAGAGGTTGCCGGGGATGTCGACCATCCCAGAAACGTCGAAGGGGCCGCTTCCGCGGCCCCTTGGGACTCCTTCGTCGGAGAGACACCGGGCGGAATCGAACCGCCGTAGCACGGGATGCAGCCGTGTGCCTCGCCGCTCGGCCACGGTGTCAGGCCTCCGAGAGGAATCGAACCTCTGCGCGCGGGGTCGAAGCCCGCTGCTCTTGTCCGCTGAGCTACGGAGGCGTGGGCAAGTGCGGGCGGAGGGAGTCGAACCCCCATGAGCCGAAGCTCGCCGGTTTCTGAGACCAGCGCGTCTTCCAGTTCCGCCACGCCCGCAAGGAAGCCGCAGGCTCGTGTTGCAGAGCGTGCGGCTCGTCGTTCAGGCCGCCGGCCGCGCGGGCGGCCGAGGCCGTGGCCGTCGCGCTTCGAGCCGCGCCTGCCGGCGAGCCTCGAGTTGCACGACCTTCGCCGGACGCTGAGCCACGTGTGGCCGCGTCACGACATGCAGATGCCGTTGCATCGCTTACTCCTCTCTGATGGAAGGGACGCCTCGCGGCGCCCTCCGTTCAGAGAGCGCCGCGGGCGAAGTCGGAGATGAGCTGCGGCGTCGCCGTGTCGAAGCCGACGACGTCGAGCATCCCCGCGTCTGCGGGATCGGCGATCGAGAAGCCGTTCGAGACCATGCCGACCACGACCAGCCGTGCCTCGATGCCCGAGGCGCGGCGATAGTCGCGGAGTGCCTGGGCCGGGTGGATCTCACCCGCCCAGGTCTCGGAGTCGGTGTAGATCACGAACGTGTCGATCTCCCGCTCGAGCGCCTGCGCGTAGAGCATCGGCAGTGCGCAGTCCGTGCCGCCGAACGGCAGGTCGGTGACCGTCCGCACGGCGTCGTCCAGCCGCTGCCGCGGCGAGAGCGACAGCGGCGTCAGGCCGTCGGCGCGGCCGCGGAAGCGACCCGCACCGCGACGGACATAGCCGTCGCCGGCGTAGAAGCCGACAACCTCGACCGCCGGCTCCGTCGCCACCGTGACGAGCGCGAGCGCTGCCGACGCGTCGCGCGGCGTCAGGCCCGGTACTCCGGCTACCGAGCCCGACGTCATCGAGCCCGACACGTCGAGTGCCAGCAGGAACCGCTTGCCGACCGGCTCGACGTTGCCGAACGCCGAGTAGAACGCGGCGTCGAGAGCGTCCACGATCTCCCGCACCGGCACCCACGTCGACCGGCCACGCACACCGCGGCCGCACGCATAGGTGCGCAGAGCCGCGAGGACGGCGATCGGGTGGAGACGTGCCCGGCGGATCCGCTCACCGTCGCCCAGCTGAGCGACAACGCGAGCCGTTCCCGCCGAGCCCGGCGCGAGAACGCCGACGCGGGTCATCGTCGCGAGGTTGCGGACGAGTGCCGTCATCGGCATGTCCTCGAGCAGCGCCTCCCAGATCTCCGGAGAGGTCAGGTGCTCCGGGCGGACTGCCTCGCGCGGCAGGCGGTACTCACGGACCAGCTCGGCGGCCTGCACCGGCGACTCCGTGTTCTGAGCGCGAACGAAGCCCTCGACCAGGCGCGGAGCGCCCTCGGTGTCGCCACCGCGGACAATCCACTCGAACAGCCGACGGTGCTCGTCCGAGACCGCGAGCGTCGGGTTGCCGGCCGAGACCGACTGCGCCGGGTGGGACAGACGCAGCAGGTCGCGGTGCGTGACACCCTCGCGCTGGCGGTACTTCACCGCCTGGTAGGCGAGCGCGTCGACCGACTGCGCCACATACCAGCGGCCGATGCCGCGGCGGAGTGAGCGGCCCCAGCCGCGGAACGTCTCGACGAACGAGGCGAACTGGAACAGGTGCGTGCCCGTGCGGGCGACCTGCGGCAGCGCCTCGAGCGCGGCCTTGAGCGTCTCGGCGTCACCGATTCCCGCCGCGAGTGCGAGCGCATACAGCGCCGGGGCGTTCTTCGGTGCACGGCCCTCGCGGGAGACGGCGACGATCTCCGCAACCGCTCGCTTGCCGTCGGCGCGGACCGCCCGCTCGACCGCCTCGACGTTCTTGCGCGTCAGCTTGCGCTCCGAGGCGTAGTACGAGCCACCCTCGGAGCCGAGGATCAGGAAGCGGCGCAGGCGCGTCCAGTCGTCGACCGACCACGAGTAGCCGGCCGCCGAGTTCTCGACCTGGCCCGCCAGCGGCTCCGTCTGCGGGACTCGGTCCATGCGGTGGTTCTTCAGGTACGACATCTGGCACCTCCTTTCGAGGCTCGAGTGGATGAAGAAAGCCGCGGTCATGGGATGCCGGCCGGTTGGAGTCGCAGAGAGACGCCCCGTGCGCTGGAAGCCAGCTACACACGGTCCAGATAACCGGTCGTGCGCCGGCCCGCGGTCATTGCGGCACAGCTGCGGTCGTGGTGCGCGAGCGGATTTGACTGAGCTACCGGCCGTTGGACGGCCGGGCGGGGATTCGAACCCGCGACCTCCCGGATGTGCGTCCGGGCGCTCTCCCGATAACCACTTCGCTTCGGCCCGCAGGCAATGCCTGTCGTTTGCCCGGTCGTGTCGGAGCTCGGTGGAGGGCGTCACCCTCCTCTTGGCGACGAGAACCGATGCTCTCCGGCCCGGGTATGACTGGGTGATGACGTCGCGGTCGTGGGATGCGGTCGGACACGCGGATTCGAACCGCTGAGCCCGTGGGCCCTTGACCAGATAACCGAGCCGCTCCGGCCCGCGACGATCGTTGAGGAAGGCAAACCCGCCAGGACTCGAACCCGGACCTGCGAGGTTGGAGCTCGCTGTGCTGCCGTTACACCACGGGCTTGCAAGGCGGACGGCCCGGCTCGAACGGGCCCCTCCGGGATGGCGTCCCGGCGCTCTCCCGGCATGAGCTACGTCCGCATCGAGCACGCCCGGCTGGAGTCGAACCAGCGGCCTCTGCCTTCGCACGGCAGCGCTCTGCTCCCCTGAGCTACGGGCGTGTGTGAGGAGCCTCCGGCAGGAGTTGAACCCGCACCTCGGCCTTACGAAGGGCGCGTGCTGGCCGTTGACACTACGGAGGCTCGGGTCCCCCGCCGCCTTCGTCAGGCGACGCGGAAGCCGATCGGTTGCCGCACGCGAGCGGACGACGGCTCTTCCTGCCCGTTCAGGTAGGCGAAGAGCGAGGCGAGCGTACGGGACGTGCCGTCACCGTCCTTGTCGTGCCGGGCAAGCCACTCGTCGGCCTCGTCGGCGGGGAAGGGGGTGAACTCGAGCTGCGAGACGCACCGTCCGGAGCGCGAGACGGCCGGATGGAGCGATCGGCTGGGCTCGTTCGTGGTCACGAGAAGGAGAAGCCGAAGCCCTTGCCCGAGGAGTCCGTCGGTGACGTTCAGCAGCCGGGAGAGTCCCTGGCCGGTGCGCTGCTTGGCATCCGCCGTCAGCAGCTCGCCGGTGTCCTCCAGAATCAGCAGCCGCCAGCCCTTCTCGTCGTCGTCGTCGAGCAGGACGTTGAGCATGTACTTCGGCTTTCCGAAGAAGACCTCGGGATCGGTGACGTAGTGGCAGCTGCACCACTTCCGCCACGCCCACCCGAGCGCGCGCAGGGCATAGGTCTTGCCCGTTCCCGGCGGTCCGTGCCAGAGGATCAGGCCGCCGCTCTCGTCGTCGGCGAAACGGCGTTCCAACAAGCCGGACAGCGACGACGCGACGCCGCCGGGGTAGTTGGATGCGATCTCGTTCCAGGCCGGCACGTCGATCGTGCGGGTCGTCGGCCGGGCCCGGTGGTGATCGTCGTCCGTCCAGAAGCTGACCCGGATCCGCTGTCGTTCCTCTCCCTGGAACGCGGGGTAGCGCTCCTCGAACCACTTGCGCGCCGTCGCGAGCGTGTCCACGGAGGACGCAGCGACGCGAAGATATGCCCGGCCCCGTTCGAGCGACAGATGCGCGAGGCATTCGCCGCCGACCTCGCCGGTCAGGTCGAGGACCGCGGCCCGCTCCGACGAGTCGCGGAGCGTGGTGAGGGAGTGATCGAACAGTCCCTCGAGGGTCATGCGTTCCGTCGCCCACGAGATGCGGGAGACGTGTTCGAGCCCGCGCTCGGCAACAAGCTGCGCGAAGCGGGCGGTCGTGAGGTAGTCGAGGTCGAGCTCCCACGTCAGACTGAGCTCGAGCCCCGCCGCCTCGTGCAGCGAGTTGGACATGTCTGTGTGCCTTTCTAGGCGTTGGTTGACCCGCCCGGTGGTGGGCGGGAGTGGAGACGGCGGGAGTCGAACCCGCTCCTCCTCGGTGCAAGCGAGGTGCTCATCCCCATGAGCTTCATCCCCGTGGGTCGTGCAGTGCGGACGGGTGGAGTCGAACCACCACAGCGCGTGGCGACGGCTTTACAGGCCGCGGAGCTCTCCCGTGCTCAGCGTCCGCGTGCGAGGGGCGGCCGGCCGGGCTCGAACCGGTACCGCGAGGATCACGACCTCGAATGCTGCCGTTACACCACAGCCACCACGAACGGGGACGGCCGGACTCGAACCGGCGGCCTATCGCCTGACAAGCGAGCGCTCTGGCCCCTGAGCTACGCCCCCAAGGATGGCGCGGGTGGGATTCGAACCCACGGTCTCGAGCTCATGAGGCTCGCGAGGACAGCCTCTCCTCTACCGCGCTACGAAGAAGGTCTGGCTGGCTGGAGTCGAACCAGCGATCCCCGGCTCCCGACGCCGGTGGGGTGGCCTCTCCCCTACAGCCAGATGTGGATACCCCCGGCGGGACTCGAACCCGCGCTTCCGGGCTGAGAACCCGGCGTCACAGCCGCTCGACCACGGGGGCGAGGTCGGATCGGAGGCCCTGGAATCGAACCAGGCCCTGCTCGTTATCAGCGAGCCGTGCCGCCACGGACACCGGCCTCCGATGAAGCTCCGGCGGCAGGACTCGAACCTGCGCTTCGCGATTAACAGTCGCGCGTCTCGCCGCTCGACCACGCCGGAATGCGAGACGGAAGGAGAGGGAGTCGAACCCTCAAACGGCGTGAGCCGTACCCGTTTTCGAGACGGGGTACCGCGCCAATGGCAGTCCTTCCGAGTGGCCCCGGCAGGAGTCGAACCTGCAACCCGCCGATTAAGAGTCGGCAGCTCTGCCGAGTTGAGCTACGGAGCC
>Ga0070741_10002790_pt1 | contig 45452 bp, 31 predicted proteins | sample Coa_R1_4_FD_66440 | JGI IMG/M metagenome (GOLD analysis project Ga0070741, IMG submission 66440) | Surface soil microbial communities from Centralia Pennsylvania, which are recovering from an underground coalmine fire - Coalmine... | ecosystem: Environmental > Terrestrial > Soil > Unclassified ... | reverse complement strand
GCTGTTGAGCGCCCGGACCGCTTTAACCTAGGCGGCCTGCCCGATGTGACCATAGCGGCGGCTCATCCTCACTGTGGTGCTAGGACTCCAGCCCATAATTGTGGCTACGGCGGAGAGAGGCGTGCCGGATTCGGGCATCCGCCTGCAAGCCGTATGCCTCAAATCGTGAAACTGACAGGACAGCCCGGCCGATGGCGTCTCTACGTGCCGGATATCAATGCCCCCGCCAGACCCGAGATCGAGCACGGTCTCGCCTAGATGAAATTCGGCTAGCGCCGTCGGATTGCCGCAGCCGAGCGACGCCAGGACGGCTTCGGCAGGGAAATCAGAAGTCCCCCTAACGTCGTAGAGAGAGCGTTATGAGTGACCCAGCGGTTGCGATATGCGAATTGCGGCCATCTTGCCAGGCTTCTTCTTCGGAGTGATGGCAGCCTTGAACGGCTCGGTTCCAGATGTACGGTCCTGGGGCTTTTTAAGGACTGGAACTGCGCCGTTGCGGAACGTTATCTCTTACCTGGAGATACCCTAGCTCTCTTCACTGATGGCGTGACTGAATCCTTCAATAGAGAAGGAGAGGAGTTCGGAGAACGACGTCTGATCGAAGCCTTGCGCCAACGATGCGAACTGCCTTCTAGGACCTTGCTGGCCCCTCTGATCGACGACCTTCGGCGGTTCAGCCCTCACGAACACACGACGATATCACTCTGGTTGTCGCCAGGTGCCGAAACAGCTGTTAAGTTGACCGGCCCTTACGCATCTTGCCAAATGCTGCCACCACACCATCATTCGGCCAAGGACAGGTTATCGGGAAGGCTGGGCAGCCCAGAGAGTTTCTCCGGAATTCATCCGCTTTTGCACCTCTTTCTGAATGCACCGCGTTTGCTCTGAGGTAAAAAAGCTCTGTTCCTGTAAAACGGACCTCATATCCCATGGAGAGCGCATGAGTCCGACGACCGTGTGATGGCCGGCCCCGAGCAGCAAATGGCCAATCTCGTGTGCGGCGACGGCACTGAGTAAAATCGGCAGGTCCGAGCTTGGCAGCATGAGGGCGGCTGCCTGATCGGCGACCCGGTCATAAAAAACATCAGCGAGCCCGGCGCAACTTCCACTGATCGGGCATGGCCAGGCAACGCCCAGGGAGTCCGAACGGGCTCGAAGACGGTTGGACATTCCCAGAGGGAGGACGCGCAGTGCGAATTCGGTGGGACTCAGGATTTGTAAGCACTCAGGGAGTCTCAAAACGTCCGAGGTTGATGGAGAGCAGTCAACCCATGTAATTTCCACGCCGGCGTGCGAGAAGATCTGGTCGACGTCATTTTCAAACTGTCGCATCATCCTCGACGGCACATGGGCGTAATTGTAGACCAGCAAGGTGACTCTCAAATCATGCCTTTTGGTATGACTTGAACGGGTGCGGGCAAAGGCTGCACTGGAACTGCCTGCCAGAACGATCAGAGCCAGGATTGTAACCCACCGCTGAACTCTCATCATCATCCTCCATCTCTTTTCCGCTTGCTCACGATTCGCTTCTGGAATGAGCGCGTATTCTTGCGAAAAACGTTTTTCGCTCTTGGGGACAATCCATGGACCCAAATCCATTGCGGAGTTAGGCCGGGCCGCGTGGCAGATATCGGTTTGAAAGGCTTTCTGGGGTGAAACGGATTCCTTCCGTTTCGCGCTTGCATTCCGATATGGAGGGTTCCTAGAATGGAGTGGGGTTAAATGAAAAGCGGCAGACGTTAACGGTCTGCGTTCTTTTCCTGGAGATTGCTGCCGCTCTGGCCTCCAAACCGTAAGCGACAGCGATCTATTTAACCCCTTCCAGCTTTAACTCGTCGCACCTTTAGACGAACATACGTCAGTCTCGGTTAGCGTCGATGCCGAACGTTCTCGATCTTTTCATTCCTCAAAATCTTTTTTATTCCGTAACGTCTCCCTATGATTGCAGGATACGTTCCAGTCTCGCGAAATGTTCCCGAAAGAAATCAAAATTTACCTTGAAGGATCTCATGAATGGGCAAGTGCCACGCCGTTCTCTATGTTGGCTATTTGCAGTCATCAGAGTTCGTCTATGAAAGCGTCGGGGGAGCATTTCCACTTTCATCTCACACAAGTTTGGGTTCCCACTGCCTGGTTTGCGCATGACGAAAAGTCATCGCGTTTCTATAATAGACTGCGTGAAATCTCCAGTCTTCTACAAACATCCCTCGGCTATCAGTTGAAAGGCTTTGGGGCGAAGGAGGATGACCGCCTTCAATAGTGTTCATTTGTGGGATTCAAGCGCCTGTTAGCGAACCCTATTTCCCAAAGCATGCGGGTTAAAGTTCCAGAGTAATTCGGCAAGCTGCCGGGCTTCACCGTGGATCGATACAACCTCAGAACGTGGCGCACACTTTACCCTGCAAGGTCGTTCTGTTAGACTTGGCAATACTCACTTCGGCAGCCTTTTCCATGAGTCGTTGAAACGGGCCAATCCGCATTTTTATGAAGAATAGTCACCGGCGCCTGCTGGGATGGAGCCTGGGCGCAATCGTTTTGATTCTCGTCCTGTTTCACCTTAGCCATAGCCCGCAATGGAGAGACTTTCAATGGAGCCGGCTTGGATATCTCCTGGTCCACGTCAAGCTCAATTTCCTCATTTTCGCCATCCTTGCCAGTTACAGCAGTTTTCTTCTGCGTGCCCTTCGCTGGAGATTTTATGTTGATTCCATCAAAAAATGCTCGCTGTGGATCCTCTTTGTGGCGCAGATTTTCGGCTTCAGCTCGATTTATCTCATCGGGCGCGCAGGCGAGGTGGTGCGACCCGCTTATATCGCCAAGACCGAGCATTTAACTTTTTCCTCGCAACTTGCGGTGTGGCTGATCGAGCGAGTTTACGATTCCATCGCGATGGTCATTCTCTTTGCATTGGGACTTTATTTTGAGCCGATACGGCCGCTCACGGCACGCCACGCTGGCGTACTCCAACGGATTCGCGAAGGGTCTGTCGTGGTCATGGTCTTGTCCCTTGTGGGCATTGCACTCCTGCTGCTTTTCAAACACTATTCAGAAAGCGTCCTGGAATGGTTTGCCCAATGGGAATCAACCTTCATGATAAAGATCCGATCCCGAGTGGTGAATTTTCTTCGCTCTTTTGCCACGGGCCTTGGGGTCATCAAGAACCCCTACGATTTCATTGCCAGCATGGTGTGCACCGTTGCGCTTTGGATTGTGAATGTGACAGCGATCTGGCTGGATTTCCATAGTCTGGGCGGAAATTTGCAGCATCTTTCCTGGTGGGTCGCCGCGTTGACTCTGGTACTTGCCGCGCTGGGGCTTGCAGTGCAACTGCCCGGTGTAGGAGGGGGCTATCAAGTCGTTACATTGCTCGCACTAAGGGATTTCTTCCGTGTCTCTCCGGAAGGCGCAACGAGCGCCGCAATCCTGACCTGGCTTACGGTGATGGTTCCCTGCCTCATTTTGGGTTTAATATTGCTGCTTCACGAAGGGCTGAGCTTCAGAAAACTTCAAGTGATCACAGAAGAAGAACGCGAATCGGTTACACCGGGTGCCTGAGTTCTTGGAGATGGTCAACCGTTCCGATCATAACTACCCTGCCGTCGCCTGCCCTCCTTGCCAAGGTAGGGACTGAGGGGAGTCAGCCGGTACGGATGCCGGCACCATAGTCATTATGAAATGCCCATTCTGTGGACATCTGGAAGACCGAGTGGTGGATTCAAGAGAAGCCAAGGTCGGTGACACCATTCGTCGCCGGCGTGAATGCACCCGCTGCAACCGAAGATTCACCACTTATGAGCGAATCGATGAGATTCCTTATATGGTGATCAAAAAAGACGGCCGGCGGGAAAAATTCGACCGCCAGAAAGTGCTGACGGGCTTACTTAAAGCGTGTGAGCGCAGGCCAATTCCGGTCAGCAAGCTGGAAGAAATCGTGAATGAGGCGGAAGCTTATGTGGCGGAGTCCGCTGCGCGCGAGCGGCCAACGTCTGCCGTGGGCGAGTTGGTGATGAACCGTCTGAAGCGGCTGGATAAGGTCGCCTACGTCCGCTTTGCTTCTGTCTATCTCGATTTCAAGGATGTCCGTGAATTTATGGATGAACTGAAAGACCTTCTAAAGGCGCGAGGCAAGTAAAGCTTAGCCGTGACCGCCTGCCATTCGCAGGGCTCCGTTCACCGCGACCTTCGCCGTGCGAATACAATCTGAGATGCCGACTCCCGAGTACGCATTCCCTGCCAGAAATAGCCCCGGGTAATTCTCTATTTCTTGTTCCATCTCCCGCACTCGCCCGGCATGCCCCACGTTGTACTGAGGCATCGCCCGGGGCCATCGCCAGACGCGAGTAAAGGACGGCTCCCCAGTCAGATTCAGAATTTTCCGCAGTTCAGCCAGGCTGATTGCAACCAATTCTTGCTCTTCCATTTCTTCAATGCCAGGGTGTCGCACTCCACCCAGAAAGCAGCGCAGCAAGGCGCCGCCGGACGGAGCGCGCCTGCTAAATTTATTGTGGACAAACGTGCAAGCCAGCAACTTGCTTCCAGCGCTTCGTGGCACAAGGAAGCCAAAGCCGCCGGGCAGGTTGGGAGGAGCCATGCGGTAGCACAACGCTACGGTCACCGCAGAAGTGTATGGAATTGCAGACAGCAGATCAGCCAGCCTGGCACTGAGCGGCCTCAACAGCTGTGCGCACTCATATGTGGGGAGGGCCAGAATGACGGCGTCAGCTTCAACATGTATTCCACTTTCGCAGCGGATCACATATCTCCAACGCGATGTCTTTTCGCCGGGGCGAGACGACATGAACCGCTCAATCAAATGGGCCTTCTCGCGCAGATAAAGCCGAAATGTACCTGATTTTTCAGCCCATACAAGCTGCTGCTCCACAGCGCGCGTAAGCTGTCCCATTCCCTCTCGAAGTGTTGTGAAGATGGAAGACGATGATTTGGTTCCTTTCTGCTTCCTAGGCTTGCCCCGGGATAAACTGCCAGAAGGCCGCTCCGGCGCCTCAAGACGCAAGAGCACCTGCGCGCTGAGATGCTCCGGCTCGCTGCCATAAATGCCTGCCAGCATCGGCTCGATGAAGTTTTCAAGCATTCCCGAGCCGAAACGACGACGGATATAATCCGCCGCTGACTCATCGAAGGACAGGTTGCGCATCTCCACTCGGCGATCGCTCAAAACCTCATGAATGATTCGCAGTTTGGTCCCCAGAGGGAAAAGTGGAGAGATCAATGCTGGCACGAAGCGCCTGAAAGCAAACAGTCCCATTCCCGAAGGAATCTGAGCGAGACGGCCCTGATGAAGGATATAAGTGCGGCGCTGAGCGTCGTTGGAGCCCAGGAACGCATCCTCCAACCCCAGTTCCTTGCAAAAAGCAATGGCCTCGGGCTTTTCGGTGAGAACGCTATCCGGTCCGCCCTCCAGGATGAAATCTTCCCACTGTTCAGTTTGTATCAGGCCGCCCAGCCGGGCACCGGCCTCAAACAGACTGACTTCGACAGGCACGCCCGCGCTTGCGCTGCGAACCAGCGTATGGGCTGCCGCAAGCCCGGTAATTCCGCCGCCGAGGATTGCCATGCGCAGGATTGAGCCGGAGTCTGAAGACAAGATGGAGTGATAGTCCTTTATTCGCTCACCGTCACTAAAGGCGGCGCTATCTCTGTTTGACGCTCACCGAAAACCCGCCAGGACCGGCGTTGACGAAAGTGGTTTTAAGTTCGGGATCGGTTGTGATGGCATGGATGTAATCCTCCACCAGTGGCCGCAGGTCCGCTACATTGTGGGCCACGATAACGCCCCCGATACGCACTTTCGGTTTCACCAGTTGCAGGTAGTCCATATACTGATCCTTGGCGGCATCGATGAAGACGAAGTCAAACGGCCCCTGAAGTTGAGGAATGAGGTTGCGAGCATCACCTAATCGGAGTGTGACCAGGGAACGGACGCCTGCGGCTTTGAAATTCTCCTGCGCAAGCTGCGCGCGGTGAGTGTCAATTTCCAGCGTCGTCAGATGGCCGCCGGTTTCTCGCAATCCCAACGCAATCCAGATGCCGGAATAGCCGTTGGAGGTGCCCACCTCCAAAGCCCGCTTTGCGCCCAGCTTTATCACCTTTTCGCGCAGCCATTGTCCCTCGCTGGGAGCCACATTCCACATGCCTGGCTGATGTTGGCGCATCCAGTCCAACCTCGACTGAGCTCGTGCTTCGAGATCGTTCGATGGCGCTCCGAGTAAGGCGATTGCGGCCACAAACACAAACAAGGTCAGCATCCCCAAAAGAAGTCGCTTACCCGCCTGGAGGTGAGGGGAGTCAACCGCCCTCTGTACCGGATTCATAACAATACCCATTTCCATCCTTACCCTCCCAGTGGAACAGTCCTTCCCGGTCTTGATGTCTTGGGGGAACCTGCCGGACCAGTGGATTCCCCTGTAACCAGGCTTGTGGGGATTACATACTCCTTGCCTGGAGCATTCGGTGTGGAGGAAAGTTCATGCAAAGCATCCGCAGCCAGACGGCCCAGTAACTCCCGCTGGATATCCACGGTGGTGAGGGGCGGCAGGACGTACTCCGCAATTTCGGTCTTATCGAACCCAGCCACAGAGACGTCTTCAGGAACCCGCAATCCGCCTTGCCGAAGGGCCTTGATCACGCCAATTGCGGTGAGATCATTGATGGCAACCACGGCTGTCGGCAGCGGCGACATGCCTAGAATCTCGAGGCCCGCCGAATAGCCGCCATCAAAGCGAAGGTTCCCGTGTAAAGTTGCGCCAGGGTCGAGGGAAAGGTCGCGCATGCAATTGACGTAGGCTCGCTGCCGGGCAAGATTCGATTTGAGAGTTGGCCTTCCCCCGACAAACACCATCCGGCGGTGCCCGAGACGGAAAAGATGTTCTACCACTTGCCGAATGCCTGAAAAGTAATCGATTTTAATGCTGGCCACCCATGGGCGACATGAACTCCCGTCCAGGCAGATCACAGCAATCTGGTGACGGACTATCTCCTTAATTAAGGGCGGGCTCATTTCCGAAGTCATGATGGCCACTCCGCCCACTTTGTGCCGGAGCATTCTTTCAGCGGCTCGCCTCATCAGCTTGGGTTCGTAGCGCGTATCGCTGAGTGTCACCTCGTAGCCCAGTTCCTGCGCCCGGTTCTCAAAGCTTCTGAAGACTTCGGGGAAAAAAGGGTTCTCCACGTCGGAGACGATCATTCCAAAGGTGCGGCTGCGGCCAAAAGCCAGGCTTCGGGCATGTTGATTGGGCACGTAGCCTAGCCTTTTGGCCGCCGCCAGGACTCTTTGTCGAGTTTCACGGCTCACTTGGCCGGTCTTATTGAGTACGTGGGAGACAGTCGCCGTAGAGACTCGCGCATCAACAGCGACTTCGCGAATGGTCACGATCATGGTTTATCGACGGCTACAAAGTCAGATGATCAAAAGTCACCACTTCACACAGACTTTAGCAGGCTGCCACATTTAAGAGCTCAGTAGGAACAAAAATTAATCCTAAGTTTGGGTTGCCTTTGCACAACGCTCGTCAAGTTCACTCATCACTGCAGTTCAGACTCCTCACGAAGTTTACTTCCGAACCGTAGAATTCTTCGCTCGAACCCCGAGTGACAACCGAAAAGTCCCCGATGATGGCACCTCAAAGTTATTTTTTTAACCCGTCGGAAAGCACATTTTTTCTCATTGTTTTGTCAGTCCGACTTACAATGTTAGAACCGTAAGAAAATAATACACTTGGTGGGACTAAGTGTGCAAATCAGCGCCGTGATTTGAAGTCAAACTGGGTAGATGTGGCTAGGCCGACTGTGTGGCCTTCGCTCGCCCGCCTGCCGAAGGCTGAGAGCGCGTCAGGCGAGCATTATCGGCCTTGCTAACTTTCATGTGCCGGATCATCGCTGCGCGTGCGGCGCGCGAATCACGGCGGCAGAGAGCTTGATAAATTTCTTCGTGCAGAGTCCAGATTTTCGAGAGGTCGCTGTAATTCTGCGCCACCTGACGGCTATGATCGAATAGCTTTTCCAGAACAACGGACATCATCCGCTTGAGAACTTCGTTGCCGCAAGCCTTCATGATCGCCAGGTGGAATTCAAGATCGTGCTGAAGAAAGCGGATTCGATCTTCCAGGCTTTCTTTCATTGCCTGCAGTTGTTCCCGAACTCGGTGCAAGTCCTCCTGCGAAGCTCGAGTCGCCGCCAAAGACGCCACCACCGGTTCAATCGCTGATCGCGCTTCGGCGACTTCGACAAGATCCAGGCTTTCCTGAAGAGTCAGAATCTGATCGGGAAGGCTTAAAATCCTGTGCAAGGAAGCAGCAAGATAAGTGCCATCTCCCTGCTTCGATTTCACGATTCCGAGAATCGCAAGTCCCCGCAGAACCTCGCGGATCGAAGGGCGGCTGACCTGGAGGAGGGCAGCGAGATTCCGTTCGGAAGGCAGCTTGGAACCCACTTTCAGATGCTTTTGTTCCAGGAACGATTTTAGCCGCGAAAGGATCTGTTCATTAATGCCAACCCTTTCAATTGGACGCAACAACAGCTCTGGATCCTCGGAGTTTCTATCAGGGTTTTTAGGGGACAACGTCTCAATCCTCGCCATTAAAGCGTATCCTATCATAATTGTACGCCGAAGTTCTCATGCATCCTTAGGACAGCAGTTACCGCACATTTCTCATAGGGCATTGCAAAAGTCGTTGTATAATGCTTCAAAGAATGGGAGCGACAGGGGTATGACACGGGAGGGGCCCCTAATCATGGTATGCGAGCAAACTTGAATATCCGCCGTTACTGGGCAGTGCTGGTCATTGCACTTACTTTAGCAATCGGCATTGTCATCGGAAGTTTTGTTTCCCATGGAGTGCGGGCCGCGAGGGTGCTGCCTGTAGCGCCCGATGCCAAACCGCTTTCCATCATCTCTCCTGTCGAGCTCTCCAATTCCTTTGCTGAGATTGCCAACAGAGTGGGACCTGCCGTGGTGAATATCAACACGGAGTCTACCGTCCGCTTTTCCAGCAAGGGTCCTCAGGGAGACAATCCTTACGGGGACTGGTTCAATCGCTTTTTCCATCAGTTTGGCCCTGAAGGCATGCCCCACCATCTTCAACAGGAGAGCCTGGGTTCAGGTGTTATCCTTGATAGGAATGGCTACGTGCTCACCAACTATCATGTCGTCATGCAGGATAACGGGCAGCCTGTGGACTTCATCCGCGTGCACCTGAAGAGTCAGGATGAATCGACCCGCGGATATCCCGCAAAGATTGTCGGCTACGACCGCTGGACGGACCTCGCAGTGATTAAGATTAACGCCAACCAGCCGCTAGTCACTGCTCAACTGGGTGATTCAGACGCAATGCGAGTGGGAGATTGGGTGCTCGCCATCGGTAGTCCCTTTGGCTTGAATGCTACCGTGACCGCGGGCATCATCAGCGCTAAAGGGCGCACTATCGAACAGGGGATGGAGGGCGAGTTTAAACACTTCATCCAGACAGATGCTGCGATTAACCCGGGAAACAGCGGCGGGCCGCTGGTCAACCTGGCTGGCCAGGTCATTGGCATTAACACTGCTATTGCCACAACGCGCGGCAGTTCAGATGGCGTGGGTTTTGCCATTCCCTCCCAGATTGCCCGCAAGGTTTACAACTCCATCATCAGTACGGGCACGGTGCGACGCGGGGCCATCGGCGTCAGTTTCACTCCCGATCAGAATGACGCGCTGTTGCGCAGTTTTGGAGCCGATCATGGCGTGGTGGTACAGAGCATAGAGTCGGGAAGCCCAGCTGAACGGGCAGGGATGAGGCGCGGCGATGTGATCACGTCCATCAACTCCAAACCCATTCACAGCGGCGACGAATTACTGGCCATCGTCTCCAACTCGGAGCCTGGCACGAAACTGCGCGTCGATTACCTGCGCGACCGCAGACCGATGACAGCGTACATCATCGTGGGCGACTGGAGTAAGATTGTGGCCAGTAGCCAAGGCAGCGCACCGGACAGTCAATCTGGGGAAAGTCCAGAGGATCATACGGGCGGCGCGTTGGGAATGTCAGTCAAGGCTCTGAATCCAGACGAGGCCAAGCGACTGGCCGACCAGTTGCACTTGGAACATCCGGATGGGGTGGTGGTGGACGATGTCAGGCCGGGCAGTCTTGCCGATGACTTGGAACTTCAGCGATTTGACGTGATCCTCAGCATCAATCGCACTGACGTGCGCTCGGTAAATGATTTTAACCGACTTCAGTCGCAGTTGAAACCCGGACAGGATGTGCTTCTCTGGATTGCGCGGCGTAACGGCCGGGGTTACACGACCTATTATCTTGCCGACCGGCTTCCATAGAGGGAGACGACGGCGTCGCAATTCAAGCCAGTCGCCCGTGCGCCATAGATCATGCATTGAGAAATACGAAGGGGCGGATGAAATTCGCTCACAAATGATTCACCCTAGCGAAGGAGATAATTTTACTCGGAGGTAAATGCGATTGAAGCGGAAGTCTGGTAACATTCGCAGCAAACTTCTGACCTTTGGATTGATTTTCTGCCTTCTTCCCGCCTATGCTTTGGCTCGTTCCAGCAAGAAAGCCCACGGAGCGCAGCGATTGTCGAAAAGCCCGCGGCTTCATAAAGCTTCTAATCATTCTACAACGGCGCGGGCAAGCCATCATCGCCGATTCATCCATCAAAGCAGCCGCTCTCTTCGCCACCGCAGACGTGCGTCCAATCATCGATCACGCTCTCTCGAAATTCCTCGGGAACGAGCCGAGCAGATTCAAGAAGCCCTGATTCAGGCAGGTGACCTGCACGGGCAACCCACAGGTCGGTGGGACGAACAGACTCGTGAGGCTATGAAACGCTATCAGCAAGCCAACGGCTTTAACGCCACGGGTCTTCCTGATGCAAAATCATTGATGAAAATGGGATTGGGACCTCACCCTCTGCCTCAGGATGTCGATCCTTTGGCGCAGGCCCGGCCTGGCCTGACTCCGCCCTCTGCCAGCGATCGATCAAGCAGTCCGAATTTGCCATAGAACGACAATTGATTTCATCACTTCCGGCTATCGCCTAAGAGTGGGCGCCTCCGCCTCCTTAAGGGTTAGAGCCTGCTTACCCCCAACCGCCGGCATTCTTCAATCCTCCAGAATCTTCATGGCCTCAGGGTCCCAGCGGACCGCTCCCTGACGATCATAACTGACATTGCTCAGTAAGGCTGCGCCCGCCGCGCGGAACCCGAAGACGGCATCCTCGACCACCGGTTGGCGGCTGCGCACAGCATCAAAGAAATTCCTGAGGTGATCGTAGCTGTCGATATAATGACGCGGTGCAACGTATTTTTCTTCTCCAAGCAGCGCCTCGCCGGTTGGATGGATGAGCGGATACTTCCTGCGATACCAAGCCAGAAATTCCTTCTGCATGGCATCTGAGAAACTCGTGACCAGAAAGCCGGGCTCTTTTTCCCGCGGTACGCGCGAGAGGCTCACGCCATTGCCGCCAATCGTCATTGTGCCCTCCGAGCCAGTGAAAATCAGACCTTCGCTTTCTGATCCGCCGTCCACAAAATTCACGCGCAGGCTCAGATTGAAGCCCTGGGGATAATCAAACAAACCCAGCATCACATCCGGGACGTCCCGCCCATCGCGCCAGTAGCGAAGCCCTCCGGTGGCAAAAGCGCGCGTCGGCCCATGGGTGTTAGTCACAAAATGCGTGCCGCTGAACAGGTGCACAAACAGATCGCCTGCCACCCCCGTTCCATAAGCCTTCCATTTCCTCCACTGGAAAAAGTGTTCGGGATTCCACGGAATCTTTGGGGCGGTGCCAAGAAAGCGCGGCCAGTCACAGGTCTGGGGCGAGGCATCAAGTGGCACCGAATAATTCCAGGCGCCGATGGAGGAATTGCGATCCCACCAGGCGGTGACCATATTCAGTTCGCCAATCGCCCCGGAGGCCAGCAATTCCTTCGCCTTGCGATAGATCATTGAGCTGACGCGCTGGCTGCCAATCTGAATGATGCGCCCCGTGCTCTGAGCGGTCTGAATCATCTCCGGACCATCCGCGTAGGTGTGGATCATCGGTTTTTCGAGATATACATCCTTGCCGGCTTTCATCGCATCCACCGCCGCCTGCTTGTGCCAATGATCGGGTGTGCCGATGATCACGGCATCGACATCCTTGCGGGCGAGAATTTCGTGATAGTCACGGGTTGTCTGAATCTCGGCGCCCCACAGCTCCTTGGCGTGGGTCAGTCGCCCGTCGTAACAGTCGGCCGCCGCCACCACTTTCACGCCTGGAACTTCGGCGGCGATTCGCGTGTCATACTGCCCTTGCCCACCCGCTCCAATCAAAGCAATTTGTAGATGTTCATTAGCCGATATGGGCTTGGGTGGCTCGCCCTGCTCCTCGGCAAGCAAGTGATGCTTGATGCCGCCCGAGACGAAAGTGCCCGCGGTGATGACACTGCCTGTTCTCAGGAAATCTCTGCGTGTTACCCTGTCCGCCATAAACTCTGCTCCAAATCAGAAGTTCTGAGTGATCCGTTGAAACCGACGAGTGGCAAAAAAACCTATCCAAAAGCCGGAAGGGATCTTTTGCGATCACTCGTCACGATGTAACTTATGCTGAGATCCTTGCCTGCGATCACGAGGATCATTTTCCCGGTGCAATGCGATAGAGCGCCGCTCCGTGAGGCGGAATCTCAGCCGAGAACTGCCGTTCATAACTTCCCACATCTTTCCGCTGCCAGAGATCGCGCACTGCGCACTTTCCATACAACGCCAACTCGCTCCACCGGACTGCCACCTGAGCAGGCTCAGCATCATCCAGATTAAACAACGCCAGGTATTTGCCCGAAGACCCGGGTATGTTCGCCGTCCAGGCAATTTCCTTTCCTCGAGCGAAGAGTTGATGATTACCGTTGCTGTGCTGATCGACTGCCAGAACTTCAGGATTGTCGAAGAGTGAAAGCGTAAATGGATCCAGGCTCGGCAAATCAGCGCCGATCATCAAAGGAGCGCGAAAAATCAGCCAGAGTGTCATCAGGGTTCGCTGCTCATCATGAGTCAGGCGGGTCATCCGTTCGTGATCGTCAAACCCCCGAATGCGCAGGCGACCGAGTGGGAGCATGTCAGGGTCCGGCCAGTGGTTGGGGCCGATATAAGGCGCCCAAAGGCGGCAATAGCCAAACTGGTCAGCCACCTGCTGCCAGTTGTCCCACATATCATTGGAAATGCGCCAGAGTTGGGAATAGCGTTCCACGTGGGTGGCATCCCTCAGCGGAGTGGGTCCGGGCGAAAGGCTCAGAATCATGGGCCGGCCGGTACGCGTCATCGCCTGCCGCAGGGCTTCGATCTCCGGCGCATGATAAATTTCGCCGTAAGGGTTTTCGGCCCGGCTCATATCGTCCGCCTTGATGTAATCGACGCCCCATCGTGCATAGAGTTCCGCGATGGAATTGTAGTAGGCTCTACCCGCAGGCTTTGTGACATCGACCCCGTACATGGCCTTCGACCACGAGCAGGTGTTCAGAAAATTGACGATGTCTCGCGCGTGGGCGTTTGTGCCGAAAACGGGCAGATTCTGCTCTACCGCCGCGCGAGGAATGCCGCGCATGATGTGGATGCCGAATTTCAAGCCCCGGCTGTGAACGTAATCGGCCAGCGGCTTGAATCCCTGCCCGCTCGCCGAGGATGGGAACCGCTTCGGGTCAGGCAAGAGCCGCCCGTAGGAGTCCATCGCCGGGGTGCCGTTGACTTTGCCCTCCGGGTAATACCAATAGTAGTCCACCACGACGTACTTCCAGCCAAAAGGCGCCAGATGCTCGGCCATGTAATCAGCATTGGCCTTCACTTCCTGCTCATCGACGTCGCCGCCGTAGCCATCGTAGCTGTTCCACCCCATGGGCGGCGTCTGCGCCAGATGGGATTCAGCGGGAGAATTTACGGCCGTGCTGGCAGGGCTTCGCGGGTTGCTGCGCGCTTCGGATTCCGCAACCGCAAACAGCAAAGCGATGATGGCAAGAATCGATGCGAATTTCCAGAAATATTTCATGGGATCTCCACGCCTCTCCTCGATACGACGAACGTTCAGAGCGCCTCATTGTACATCGCACTGACTACTTTCTGAAAGGGTTGTTGAACTTGACTTCGGCAGTGACCGCAATTCTTCCTCCTGAAGGTCGACGAAAGTTGGTTCGTAAAGGTCGATAACCTGTGACCCTCGGCCAAAAGCAGGAATTCTCCGCTAGGCTCAGAATCACGGGCTGCTGTAATTTTGGTGATGACATATTCCCTGATCTGATTCATATTCATAGCTTCTGCACGCCGGGCCAGGCCCGAGCCGATCATCCTACTGCGAGGCGCATGATGTCCAAAAGCTCAGAATCTTCGAGAAGGTTATTCCTGAAATCTGTGGGAGCAACAATTCCTGCGATGGCATTGGATCTGGGCACATGTCCCCCAGAAGCTCATTCTGCCCCAAACCTCATAGCACAAGGAAACGGATCTCATTCTGCCGACCGCATCAACTTCGCAATGGCTGATGCAGGCGATGACGCCATTCCATTTCGTAAACACATCATTGACCTGGGGGCCAGTGAGACTTGTGCTGTAGCCGACATCAATCGGGACGGAAAGCTTGAAATCGTTTCGGGTGAAAACTGGTACGAGCAGGCGCGAGATGCCTCCGGAACGCGTTGGATCAAACACAAGTTCCGCGACCTCCCTTATACCAACTATTACATTGATAATTTCAGTGATCTTCCAATTGATGTGGACGGCGATGGTTATCCTGATATCGTCAGTTGTTCGTGGTTCTCAAAGCGTCTGGCCTGGTATCGAAACCCCGGACAGGAATCAGGCCCGTGGCGCGAAGCGGCGATCCAGGAAGGGTATTCCGTTGAGTTTGCATTCCTCGTGGACTTATTGAACACCGGTGAGCCCCGTCAGATTCTGCCGGAATTCGGCGACCCCAGCGCTCCGCTCTCCTGGTATGAACTGATAGGCAGCGGCGCAAGCGCCCGCTGGATTCAACACGAAGTCAGTAATCAAAGTTACGGTCATGGAATCGGGGCAGGCGACGTTAATGGAGATGGCCGGAATGACATTATCACTCCAAAGGGCTGGTTTGAGGCTCCGCCTGATCCGCGCAATGGCCGCTGGACGTTTCATCCCGAATTCGATCTGGGCGTGGTAGGTTTCATCTATGTCCATGACGTAAATCAGGATGGCGTGCCTGACCTGGTCACCAGCGCGGCGCATGGCTACGGAATTGTGTGGTACGAGCAAAAGAAAGATGGAAAAGGAAACCGCTCATGGATCAAACATATGATCGATGACAGTTGGTCGCAATCGCATGCCATGACACTGGCCGATTTGAATGGCGACGGGAAGATTGACCTGGTCTCGGGCAAGCGATATTTCGCTCACAACGGCCATGACCCCGGCTCCAAAGAACCGCTGGGAGTGTATTGGTATGAGCCCATCACTGTGAACGGAGCCCTCCAATGGAAGAGACACATCATCGAATACGGATCACGTACCGGCGGCGGCATGCAGATTCCAGTCGTGGATCTTGATGGCGACGGCGATCTCGATGTGGTCGTTGCCGGAAAATCCGGCCTGTTTCTGTTTGAGAATCTGACGAGGTCGCGCTGAGGCAAGGGCTATTAATTATCCTAAATTGTGGCGACAATTTCTACAGCAGTGCCTGCCTCTTCGCCTATCGCTCGATCCTCTGTGGCGGAATCGATGGAACCTGGTAAACCCAATCAGGGTATTCCACCTTGATCGTGTAATGTGAAAAATAAAACCACGACATGGGCCGCGAGGAGAGATTGACCACTGAATGGACCGTCTTGCCATTGGGTGGAACGACGAAGGCCTCATTGGGGTGCTCTCTTCGTACCTCACTGCCCAGGAAAAGGAAAGAATCATCCGGCGGCAATTTGCACCACACTTCTTCCCAATGAGGAACATGCGGATGAGGGGCGCCAATAGTCATAGGAAACATATCCACAATCAGAACTTTTGATTCAGGATTAATACCGTCCTTCGGTCCAAAGAGAAGCTTGGCAAAGTAATTCCAGTGAACTGATTTCTCGGCATAAGGCAACGTGGATGAATCCCGCACCAGGATGGAATTGCGCGGGACGGCCTCCGGTTCGAGCAAATCCGTGAGCACCAGCAACTTCATCGGCTCATCTGATCCGTTCACCAGGACGTGTTCCGTGTGTGGAGGAATCCGCACTCCGTAACGAGGTTTGAGCGGCCAGAACCGATTGCCCGATTCGATGCGGCCTGAGCCGTTTTCGATGTAAAGGATTTCTTCTTCCGCGTGCTGCGTCGGCAGTGTGTGCTCACCCGGTTGCAGCACCCCCAGGCTGAAATCCTTATGGAATTCCAGAACGGCTCCCGGAGGGCCAGGCCGGTAGGGATCACCAGGCCTCAAAATCGCTCGCTCAATCAGGCTGCCATGAGTCACGACCGGCTCTGAATTCTTCCAGCTTCCGATATAGCGATCGATCGATACACCGATTTCCTTATTTGGCGGTGGCTCAATATATTGCTGGGCAGAAACTCTACATCGGCCCGCCAACATCGCTCCGCTCAGAATGAGCAGAAAATGCAAAAGCCTGAAATGTGAGATGTGCCGTAAGGTGTGCGTCGGAGTCAGCCCCCTTCCCAGAACAGGGAATGGATATCTTACGACGAATCTTCATGGAAAGAGCAATTCACACTTTGGCTCCCCAACCTGCCGGTTCATCTTGGGTTCAGGATGAGACCGTGATGGCGGCGTTCGCCAGCAGGGTTTTGGCCGACGAGCGAAGGATCCAAATCCGGTCATCCTCAGGAGCCGAGGTTGGTAAAGGCTCTCCGTTTTTGGCTTGCTTCCGCCGTTACGGAGAGCCTTCACGGCTGCCCAGAATGACCAAAGACAGGCGACCCTAGAGTTTACCAGATCAACTTCAACGAGAACTGAACTTCGCGGGCCGCCGCCGCGCTTAGAATCCGCATGAAGTTCGGCGAACTTATCGCATTGTTCACTTCCCCGCCTAGGGTGCTGAAGCCCTGGCTGGCTCCTCCCCCTGGAGGCGAGAAGTTAACCTCGTTGAAGATGTTGAAAAACTCAGAGCGAAATTGCAGACTCTTTGACTCTGTGAATTTGAAGTTCTTGAACAAAGCAAAGTCGAAGTTAACAAGTTTTGGTCCGGTCAGCGTATTGCGGCCCAGATTACCGAAAGTGAATTGAGGCGGGATCGCAAACGCCGCCGGATTGTACCAATGAAAGATATTTTGCTGGAATCCTGCGGGCAACAGCGGCACGCCGGGCACCCGATCAGCACGCTGAGTTTCGCTTGAAGGATTGATATTGGCGTTGTCGAATCCCACGCTCACGCCAAAAGGCGCGCCGCTTTCTGCGGTTGTGATTCCACTGATCTGCCAGCCACCCAGCACCGCATTCGCTGCGCGCCCGGCATGGCTGCCGAAGTGCATGCCCTGGCCGTAAGGAATCTGGTAAGCATAACTGAACACGAAGATGTGCGAAAGGTTGAAATCACACGGCGCGTAGTCCGCACTCCAGTTATAAGGGTTCTGGATGCTTCCCGACTGGCCTTCATCCTGAATCGACATACACTTGGAATACGTATAGGAGGCGAGGAAGGTAAGCCCTTGCGAAAACCGCTTCTCGACCTTGGCTTCCAGGGCGTTGTAGTTGGAGACGCCCACATTGAAGTCATTCGGGAACTGGCCGAGGAAGGGGAACGGTGTGCGCGGCGCCACGGGCCCCGGCCCCATCTCGCTCGGCAGCGGCGCATTGTACATGGGTTGGATGAAGAGGTGCCGGCTTTCTGAGCCTACGTAGTTCAGGCTCAAGGACGTGTTGGCGGTGAGTTGCCGTTCCAATCCGAAGTTGTACTCCATGGAATAAGGAATCTTCAACCGCGGATCGGCGGCAAACGCAATATTCGGCGAGGGGTTTGACGGTGGCAGGAACGAACTGGCAGGGGGAAGGTCGTTCCAAAACACCGAGTTTTGTGAGAGGTTACCAGTCGGAACCCCGCGATTGAGGCTGCCATAGGATATACCAGCGCCGAACGGCCAGGCAATTCGGGGGTCCTGGGACTCCTGCACCAGAGTGTTGTTGTGATCGTCAAACATGGCAAACGCACCGCGCGCCACTGTCTTGGGCGTGATCGTATAGGCAAACCCGAAACGTGGCTGCCAGCCGTTGTATTTGGGATCAAAGTAGGTCTGGCGAACATTCGGAAACGGCCAGGAGGGCGGATTCGGATTCTGGGCCGAGGGAGCCTGTACGAGAGGCACGGGAATCAGGAAGCAGGACTGGATAACCTGATTGATCACCGACTGCGGTGCGTCGGCCGGCACGCTGCCAGGACACTCCGGATTCCAGCCGGAAACCTGATTATTCTTGTAGTGGGCAGGAGGTACGTAATCGTAACGAATCCCGATCTGGATGTTGAGCTTCTTGGAAGCCTGCCACTTGTCCTGCAGGTAATAGCCCTGCCAGGTCGTTCTGTCATCGGCCGCAGTGTTTCCCACGAAGCCGAAAATGTTCGATGGCAGGTTCAAGAGCATGCTTGCCAGCCCGTCACCCGTGCTGGACGCATTCAAGCCGTTGCCGTAAATCGCACTCGAGGGAAACTGGTCAAATCCAACTGACGCACCCCAGCCGTCATCAAAACTGTGAATGTGATAGAACATGAATCCGGCGCTCAGTGTGTGGGAGCCATGAATCTTCTGGATGTCACCGCTATACTCATGCGAGCGGATTGGCCCCAGGGGAATGGCGAACTGACCGGTGCCGCCCAGCCGCGGAGCCAGGCTGATTTGAGGCACGATCGGGATATTATCCCGCACCGGCTCGAACGCCTGGGTGTTCGTAGCGTTAAGCAACGCCACGCCGCCCGGAATATTGGTGGTGCCGAAATTGGTCCATGTATAGCCGAAGTGGAAGCTTGCCAGCACTGTGGGGCTGAAGAGATGTGTGTAGCCCACCGAGACGACACGCGCATGGTTCTTGGAGGTATTGGCGCCCGTCAGCAGCGAGGTGGGGAAGGTTTCGCTGGGTTGCGAATAGTAAAAGTTTCCGTGCAGTGTGTCGTTGTTGGCAAACGTGTGGTCAATCCTCACGCCAAACTGATCGCTCGAAATCACCTGGCTGCTTGAGGTCGCAAAGTTGGGAAAGCTGTTGCCGCCCGGACCGAAGTTGGGCTTGGGATACCAGGCCTGTAGGTACGTCAAGGCCTGCGCAGTCAGCATGTTGGACGGAATGATATTTCCCGGGAAGGGATCACGAACCAGTTGGCCGTTGGGCGCCTGTCTTGTCGAATACGGATTGTAGATTTGGCCCACCATCACCGGGCGCCCCAAAGCGTCAAAAATAGGCTGTTTTGTGGTGGGATCGAGTGCCTGTTGATTGGTAAGAAGATCGGAAAAATCTCCTCCCAGCTCGCTGGTCGTCGGGACATTGTTAAACTGCGTGAATCCCTGGCTTGAGCGGAATCCTTCCCAATAGCCGAAAAAGTAAGTCTTCTTCTGGCGGCCATCATAATGGGGCAGCATCACTGGCCCGCCAATGGTCACTCCATACTGATTCTGACGAAAGGGCGGCTTATGCTGATTTGCAAAATTGTCAAAAAAGTTCGCCGCATCGAATTTGTCGTTACGGATAAACTCCCAGGCGTCGCCATGAATCTGATTGCCACCTGACTTGGTGGCCACGTTGACGTTCGCGCCAGAGGAGATGCTGAACTGAGCGTCGGTGATGTGCGACTGGACGTTGAATTCCTGGATGGCGTCAGGAGGAGGGCTGATCGCCCAAATGTTTGTAAAGATGGCGTTGTTCAAGACGCCGTCCAACGTAAAGTTGTTTTCTTGCCCCCTTTGTCCATTAACGGACGGGCTGAGACCTCCACCTCCAATAGGAATCGTGAAGGCTGATTGCTGCCCGCTTTCCTTGGGAGATGCACCCGGCGTCAGCAATACAAGCTGCGTAAACTGCCGTCCGTTCAGGGGAAGATCAACCACCTGGCGAGAACCAATCACCTGACCAATCGTCGCGCTGGCCGTGTTCAACATCGGCGGAGCCGCAGTCACTTGAACCTGTTGGGTCACCTGGCCGACTTTTAGAGTGTAATTCGCTTCCAGATCCTGGTTCACGAGTAGCTCGACATTGGATTGCTCTACGGTGGTAAAGCCCGCCTTTGAAACCGTCACGGAATAGTGGCCCGGCGGCAATTGAGTAATGGTGTAGAAGCCGACCGAATTCGTCAGCGCCTGCCGGATCTGCCCATTCGTAAGGTTCCTGACGACGACCTTCGCGCTCGGAATCACCGCACCGCTTGTATCCGTCACAATTCCATGGAAAGCGCCGTTCACCGTCTGCGCCAGCGCACTGACAGAAGCGAATCCTATAAACAACAGACAAAGCACGAATTGAGCCAGCATCACCTTCGGTAGTCTTACACGTCTCATACGGCCTCCTCTTTTCATTGGGCGACTCTCCGCCTCGTCAAAAATGTTCTAACTTTTCTGACTACCTGCCTGACTCCCTGCCCCATCTCCGTGCGAGAGCTTTCCATGGGTCGCTTTCAGCTACAAGACCCGCGTTCGCTCGAGCACACCGTCTACGGATCAATCTCCCCAGCGGGATCAAACCCTTTCGCTTTTTACTACGAGCTTTTCGGGTTGTAACATACTTTCAGGAGAAAAGTCAACGAATGAAGTTAATTCTGCTAATTTCAATACAAATTGAAAATAATTTAGAATCGAGTGGACGTTAAAGGCTTCGGCTGAATTTTTGTGCAAAATCACCTCGAAATCTTAACGGCAGGCAAAACTGCGGCATCCCCTTTGGGAAGGGCGCAGACCGTGATAGAGTGATACGCGCTGACAGCCCGGCATGATTGACCGGTTCAGCCGTTGAGCAGCAGGCTCCGCCGATGAGAGGGTTGAAAAAGGCTCGCAGAGTACGCTATCGCGCCAGGTCAGATGCCAGGAATATCTCTTCACTGAGCCGTCCAAAGGCCCTGTTGCCTTTCATCCAGGGCCGCCTGCCGACCCTGAAAAGGGCGCGGCGGCGGATTGCCGAAGCGATCATCCGCGATCCTGAGGATTTCATCGCCCACTCGATCTCGGAGCTTGCGGCGGAGGCTCGAGTGAGTCCTGGGTCAATCGTGATGTTTTGCAAATCTTTGGGACTCAAGGGGCTTCCTACCCTCAAAATGGCCCTGGCCCGTGAGCTTTCTGAGCCTTTTTTCGTTCCGCGCGACCAGATCAAAAACCAGGACGCCGGAGCGAGCACCCTGCAGAAAGTGTTTGGGGAGCATATTCGCGCGCTTCAGGAAACACTCCGCATCAATTCAAACGACGTCCTGCGCCACGCCGTGAAGGTTCTCGCCAACGCGCAGCGCATCACCCTGTTTGCCACCGGTCTTTCCTATCCGGTGGCTTATTCCCTTTGCGCCCGACTACGGCTGATTGGCTTTCCAGCGAATATTGAGTACGACTCGCATCTGCAACTGGCAGCGGCCGCGGACATGCGGGCCGGTGAGGCGGCCATCGGCATCTCGGTGGCCGGCAACACGCGCGAGACGGTTGAATGCCTGCAGCTCGCCCGCCGCCGGGGTGCAAAGACCATTTGCATAACCAACTCCATCGATTCTCTGCTGGCGCAGGCGGCTGACGTTCGACTGTATGCCGCGCCGAGCGAAGTGAAATATTTCCAAGCGCCGCTCGCCTCGCGCGTGGCCCAACTGGCAATTGCCGACGCCTTGCTGGTCGAACTGGGAATACAACACAGGCGCCAGGCGCTGGCTCACCTGAGGCGCGCGGAAGAGTACCTGCTGCAACGCCGTATGAGCGGCTCACGAGAGAGCACGAAGCCGCCCAGAATTTTGCACCGCCACCCCTCAGCCGGCTAGCGGCTCCGGCCCACCGGAGAGGATGAGAGTCTCATTGTCGGAAAATCAACTGCATCATTCTGGCTGACCAGCAACGAAAAATCCTCACGTTGGTTCTCATAAATAAATTTCATTGAATTAATATCTGTATTGAAGTAAATTCATTAATCTGTTTGCCACGCACTGAAGGCGAGGAGTCCAGCACGAGGTCGCGAGGCGGGCCCTGGAAAATTGCCATGCCACTGATCCCTTTATTGACGCTCTTGGAGGATGCGCAGGAACGCCGGTACATTGCGTGCTATTGTGAGGCGTGGAATCTGGAGTCTTTCGAAGCAGTGGTCGAAGCAGCGGAGGAGACGCGGTCACCGATCATCGCTGGGTTCAATGGCGGATTTTTATGCCACCCCAATCGTCGCTGCCCGGAGAACTTGTCATACTATGCGGCGCTGGGCCAGGCCTTGAAAGAATCGCCCGTTCCGGCGGTGTTTCTGTTGAATGAGACGGACGATTTCGCACAAATCCATCAGGCGATTGAGTTGGGATTTAACGCCGTGATGGTGGATAACGAACGGCTGGAAATCGAACCCTACCGCCGTCTGGTGCAAAAGGCCGTATGCCTCGCTCATAGCGCGGGAGTGGCGGTGGAAGCTGCGGTGGGACGGCTGGCCCATGCGCGGCGGGACGGAAACGCAGTGATGACCGATCCGGAGGCGGCCCGGCGCTTTGCCGAAGAGACGGGAATTGATGCGCTGGGCGTGGCGGTAGGCAACATTCACATATTGACCCGAGGCAAGGCTGCCATCCAGCTTGACGCTCTGGCGCGAATCCATGAAGCCACCGACCTTCCGCTCGTGCTTCACGGAGGAACGGGAATACCCCTGAAGCTTGCGCCTCGTTTTTTGCAGCTGGGCGTTCGCAAGATCAATTTTGGAACCGTCCTTAAGCAGACGTATCTCAGGGCCGTCCGGAAGAAACTCGCGTCCTATCGCGAGCCGATGAATCCTCACCCTTTCCTCGGCATGGGCGGCCCTGAGGATGCACTGGTCGCAGGCCGCGAGGCGGTAAAGCGCCAGGTGATCGCTCTTCTACGCGCCAGCGGCTCAGCCGGCAAGGCCCGAAGATTTCCTTATTCCCAGGAGGGCGTGGATGATTACTCGTGAACAATATCAAGCGGCTGTTGAGCGGGCCGCCGGGATGCTGGAAAAGGCTGGCATCGTCCTGACGCCAAAGGAGCTTGAACGTTTGGAGGTAGCCGATTTTGGGCTGAATGAACTGGAAAAGACCGGCCTCGAAATCATCACCTATGTCAATACCGAGCGCGTCTGCGCCAAGGAAATCATCATGTTTCCCCATCAGACCTGCCCGGAGCATTGGCACCCGACGGTCGGATCGAAACTCGGGAAAGAGGAAACGTTTCGCTGCCGCTGGGGAACGGTTTATCTCTATATTCCCGGGGAGCCAGCCCGCCATCCCGCGTGCGTACCGCCAGCCGGGTCGGAAGCTTACTACACCGTCCGGCATGAGGTGGTGCTTAAACCCGGGGAGCAATATACACTGCGCCCGGATACGCGACACTGGTTCCAGGCCGGAGCGGAAGGGGCTATCGTGTCCGAATTCTCGACGCGCAGCACCGATGACGAAGATCGCTTTACCGATCCTCGCATCCGGCGTGCGCCTGAAGTTCAGGGCAACTGATATGGCGGTCCAGCGCAGTTGTGCGGCTTATGCCAGGATCCCAGAGTGAATTCATGTTGAACACCTCGCGGTCATACCTTCTCCTCTTGGGTGCTCTGCTTTGCCTTGCTGTCTTGAGTTCGAGGGCGCTCGCGACCCCCCACAATCCGGCAAAGCCAGCGGCGAATGCACCCCCCTCACAGAGCGATCCCAATCAGTCCAAGACAACACTCTGGATCATTCCCCACACGCACTGGGAGGGGGCTGTTTTCAAGACGCGCGAAGAGTATCTGGAAATGGGCTTGCCTCATATTCTGACGGCTCTGAACCTCTTGAGAAACCATCCGGATTACCGTTTTGTGCTCGACCAGGTAGCCTATGTGAAACCGTTTCTTGAGCGGTATCCCGAGGCCGCCCCGGAGTTCAGGAGATTTGTTAAAGAGGGCCGGCTCGAAATCGTGGGCGCAAACGACGTGATGCTGGATGTCAACATGCCCAGCGGCGAGTCCTGGGTACGGCAGGTACTGTATGGCAAGGGATTTTACCGGCGGGAGTTAGGTGTGGATGTGACAGTAGGCTGGGCACTCGACACTTTCGGCCACCATGCGCAGATGCCGCAACTGCTGAAGCTTGCCGGATACAAGTCCTATTGGTTTCAGCGAGGCGTTCCCGGCAACAACACGCCTTCGGAGTTTTTATGGCGCGGCATCGACGGGACGCAAATTCCCGCTTTCTGGCTGCCCCTCGGTTATGGATTGTTTTACCCTTCGCCGCGAAGCCTGTTTCAATTCAGTTCCTATGCGCGCGGCATTTGGGAAGCGCTGGGCCATTATTCGCATTGGCCGAATCGCGTGGCGCTGGCGGGAGCCGACGTGATTGATCCCGAGGAAGCCCTACCGGTGATGGTCCAGGAATTTAACCAGAAAACCGGTCACCCCTTTACGATCCGATTCGGTGTGCCCACTGATTACGAATCCATCGTCGCCCGGCGCCCAAGCCAGCCGGTGATCAGCGGCGAACTGAATCCGGTTTTTCAGGGTGTTTACAGTAGCCGCATTGAGCTGAAACAACGGCTGCGGAACCTCGAACGCCTTCTGACTACCGCTGAAAAACTCAGCGCGCTGAATGTCTGGCTTGGGATTTCTCCTCACGATCGTGATCTTACCCGCGCGTGGGAGCCGGTCTTGTTCAACGAAGCGCACGATTTGATTTCCGGCGACATGGTCGATAGGGTCTACAAAGACACGTTGCGCGGCGATGACGTCTCACAGGCTCTGGGCGAGGCCATGGTCGAGCAGAACCTTGACGCGCTGGCTTCTCAGATTGATACGCGCGCCGCAGACTCAGAAACCGGCGAAGAGATTCCCATCCTGGTCTTCAACAGTCTGGGCTGGCCGCGAACAGATTTTGCCACAGCCAGGATTGGGTTTTCAGCACCGGGAATCACCTCGATTCAACTCCTCGATCCTTCCGGGCGCGCAGTGCCCGTTCAACGGATGGAAACCACGCGTTATCCGGATGGAGGAATCAAGGACACGCAGATTGCCTTTATAGCGCGCGACGTGCCGGCACTGGGCTATTCCATTTATGAGGTTGCTCCGGAGCGCGAAGGTGCAGAAGTGAGCCCTGAGCAAACAGTCCTTCCTTCCCTGCAATCGGGTTCGACCATGCACGAAGACAGGGGGTCCATGGAGAACGCATATTATCGCGTTACCTTCGATCTCTGGACCGGCGCCATGACAAAGCTCCTGGTGAAATCGAAGGCGGGCAATTGGGAAGCTCTGAGCAACCAACCCGCTAATATCGTCTCCGAAGAGCAGGACGGAGGCGATTTCTGGGAACTTTACGGGACGCTGAACGGCGGGCGGCTCACGGCCATGACCCGCAAGCAGGGCTTGCCCGTTCCCTATCGGTCGCACTTGAGCAACGAATGGGTAGGCGGCAACGGCGCGATTGAGAGCGGGCCGGTCTTTTCGGAATTCCACATTTCGCATCCGTTCGGATCGGGCAATTTCTCAACCACTGTGCGGATCTATTCCGGCGTTCGCCGCATCGACATTGAAACCCGACTCATCAATCAGGACAAGTTCGTTCGTTATCGGGCGCTGTTTCCAACTTCGATCCAGGATGGCAAACGGTTTGATGAAATTCCCTTCGGCAGCATCGAGCGGCCTGCGGAGCAGGAATTCCCTGCACAGAATTGGATTGACTGGAGCGGCGGCGGACACGGCGTGGCTCTGCTCAACCGGGGGCTGCCGGGGAATAACGTGCCACGCGGCACCCTCCTGCTCTCCCTGATGCGCTCGTCGAGCATCACAGCCTATCCGTTCGTTGGCGGCTATGAGCCGGGGAATTCCTCCGACCTCGGATTGGAACTGGGAGTTCAACGGACCTTTGACTATGCGCTCGTGCCTCATTCCGGTGATTGGCGCGCAGCGCGCATCTACCAGGCGGGACTGGAATTCAATAATCCGCTGATTGTGCGGGTCGTCCCCCGTCACGCCGGGAGGATGCCCAGACGATGGGGGTTGGCGGAAATTTCTCCGGCAAGCGTGGTGCTGAGTGCCCTGAAGCCCGGCGCGGATGGAAGCGCGGTGATACGAGTTTATGAAGCCAACGGCCAAAGCGTGAAAGGAGCCACGATTCGATTTCAGTCGGGCGCGCTTCAGGCCTCCGAAGTGAACCTTTTGGAAGAACCGATTCGCAAGATGGTACCAGAGGGGGACACGCTGACCTTCGATCTTGGACCTTATGAAATCAAGACATTCAAGCTCGAACTGCGATGAAACATGAAATTATCATGCCCGACTTGGGCCAGACAGCGGCTGAGGGGAAGATCATCCGCTGGCTGAAAAGGCCAGGGGAAAAAGTCGCTCAAGGCGATCCCATCCTGGAAGTTGAGACGGATAAGGTGACCATGGAGGTGGAGTCTTACCAGGGCGGATATCTGCGCGCGCTGTTAGTGAATGAAGGCGAGATGGCAAGCGCGATGTCGCCCATCGCCATCCTGACCGATGAACCTGAAGAAGCTTACGACGGCACGCCCCTGGGGGGAATGGCACCGGCGGCGGAATCTGCCGTGCCTTTGGCTCAGGCATCAGCTTGTGAACAGAACGCCTCCGATTCCCAAATCGCTTCCCTCCACCCTCCACAGGCAGTCGATCATCCCGCAGCCACTCCGGCCGCCAGGCATCGCGCCCGCGAGTTAGGGCTGGCCTGGCGGCAGTTGACCGGCAGCGGCCCGGATGGCCTGATTATTCGGCGCGATATCGAGAATGCCTGGCAAAAACAACAAGCTTCTGGGCTGGCATCCCCTATGGCTGCCATCACGGCGAAAAGCGTGGCTGAAATCCCCCACTTTTACGTCACGGTGGATATGGAGGTCACGGAGACGCTCCGGTGGCGCACGCGCTGGAACGAAGCCCACCCTGAACTCCGCGCTTCGTTGAATGACATATTCGTGCGCGCCGCCTCTCTGGCGCTCAAGGACGTTCCGAGGTTGAATGTCCACTATGATGAGGGCCGGATCAAGACGAATGCTGCGGCAGATGTCCACCTAGTCGTGGCGGTTGAAGCGGGCCTACGATTGACCTCCATTCCCGATCCCTCGCGTTCGTCCTGGGAGGAGTACCTGCAAATCATGCGACGGGTGCTCGATGACATTCGACAAAATCGAATGACCAGATCGCCGCTTTCTGCCATGCCCGCGCTGGCGCTTTCCAATCTGGGAATGTTTGGGGTGAAGCAATTTACGGCGATCATCCCGCCGGGTTGCGCGGCCATCCTTGCCATCGGCGCAGTGCGCGAAGAGGCAATCGTCAGGAACCGACAACTGAAGATGGAGGATATCTCTACCGTCACACTCTCTGCCGATCATCGGATGGTGGATGGCATCACAGCAGCCAGATTTCTGGAACGATTTCAAATGCATTTAAAGGCCTTGGAACAATGACTGAAGCGGAAGTGACTCCAGAACAGAAGCTCTCCATGTATCATCGCATGCTTCTGTGCCGCAGGTTTGAAGAGCGCGTCTATTTCCTATTTCTCGAAGGACGCTTGCCGGGAACCATTCATCAGTCGCAGGGCCAGGAGGCCAGCGCCGTGGGCGTCTGCTCGGCCCTGGGAGCCGGCGATATGATCACCAGCACGCACCGTCCGCATTCGCATGCCATCGCGCGAGGCGTTTCGGTGCGCAGTCTGATGGCGGAACTGTTCGCCAAAGAAACGGGCTGTTGCCACGGTAAGGGCGGGTCGATGCACGTGGGTGATGCGAAGGCTGGGATGCTTCCCGCCATCGCCATTGTCGGTGGAGGCATTCCGCTGGCCGCAGGCTACGCCCTGGCGTTTCACTATCTCAAGCGGCCGAATATCGTGGCCTGCTTTTTCGGTGAGGGAGCAACCAACATCGGCACATTTCACGAGGCAGTCAATATGGCGGCGATCTGGAACCTGCCGGTGGTTTTTGTGTGTGAGAATAACAAGTACGCCGCCTCGACCGCGGTTGAAAAGGTGATGCGGGTCAAATATGTGAGCGAGCGGGCAGCGGCCTACGGCATTCCGGGGGAAACCGTTGACGGCAATGATGTCGAGCTCGTCTATCAAGCCATGATGAAGGCCGGAAGCCGGGCGCGGGCTGGCGACGGCCCTACGCTGCTCGAACTGGAGACTTACCGCTTTGCCGGCCACTCGCGCAGCGATCCGGGCCATTATCGCAAACCGGAAGAAGTCGCGGCCTGGAAAGAACGTGACCCGATTGCCCGTTATGAGGCCAGGCTTCTGGCCGAGAAGGTTCTTGAGCCGGGCACGATGGCCAAAATTAAAGCCTCAATCGAGCAGGAACTGGAGGCGGCTATCGCCCAAGCGGAACAGGACCCCAGCCCTAAACCGGAGGATTGTTTGACCGATGTCTTCGCAAGCTAGCGCTGTTTCCGATCAGGAAGCTCAAGGCCGGGAGATGACCATGGTGGAGGCGTTGCGGGCCGCGCTGCGGGAGGAAATGCGCCGCGACGATCGGGTGATCCTGTTGGGCGAGGATATCGGCGTGGAGGGCGGCTTTGGCGGAGCGTTTACGGTAACGCTGGGGCTGTCGGAGGAGTTCGGTCATCATCGGGTGCTGGATACACCCATTTCCGAGGCGGCGATTGCGGGTGTGGCGGCCGGGGCAGCCTTGGGCGGATTGCGGCCGGTGGCCGACGTCCAATACGGCGACTTTCTGTTTCTCGCCATGGACCAGTTGGCGAATAACGCCGCAAAGCTGCGCTATATGTCGGGCGGCAAACTGAGCGTACCCCTGGTCTTTCGGGCGCCCGTGGGGGCCACGACACGAGGCGCGCAGCACGGCCAGTCTCTTGAAGCTTTCTTCATGCATGTGCCGGGCTTGAAAGTGGCCTGCCCTTCAAACCCATTTGATGCCAAGGGGCTTCTGAAGACGGCGATTCGCGACGAAAATCCGGTGATCTTCTTTGAGCACAAGCTTCTTTATGGCAGCAAAGGCGCGCGTAAGGAAAAGGGCGGCTTGCAGGCGACAGCTTGGGTGCCCGATGAAGAATATCTGGTGCCCTTTGGAGAGGCAAAAATCGCACGGCCCGGGCGTGACATCACTCTGGTGGCCAATCTCTTGATGGTGCACAAGTCGATACAGGCTGCGGATGTCCTCACCCACGAGGGCATCGAGGCCGAAGTAATTGATGTTCGCACTTTGGCGCCGTTCGACTGGGAAACTGTTTTCCAGTCGGTGCGGAAAACCACAAGATTAATCGTTGTGGAAGAAGACAATCTGACGGGGGGCTGGGGAGCGGAAGTGGCTGCCCGGGTGGCCGATCAGTGCATCGGTTATCTCGATGCTCCCGTGCGGCGCGTTGCAGCGCCCGACACTCCAGTTCCCTTCGCTCCGGTGATGGAAAACTTCTATGTGCCCTCGGTCGAGAAGATTGTGGAGACGGCCAAAGAGTTAGCAGGAACGCACCATCAGCCATGGATGTGATCTGCCTGGGGATTCTGATTGCCGACATTTTCGCCAGCCCCATTCGTTCCCTGCCTGCTGCCGGCGAGTTGAGGCTGGTGGATCGATATCTTTTGAGTGCTGGAGGATGCGCCGCCAATACGGCCGCATGCCTGCGGCGCCTGGGTCAAAAAGTCAGCGTCGCCGGTAAGGTGGGCGAGGACCTGCTGGGCGACTTCGTGGTGAAGGATCTGGCCCGGCTGGGCATTGACGCCTCTGCCGTGCGAAGGAGCGCGACACTTCCCACCTCAAGCACCTACATCATCAATATTGAAGGGGAAGACCGCCGGTATCTGCATTGCCTGGGCGCGAATGAGGCTTTTGGCTCGGCCGATCTCGATCTCTCTCTACTGAACGACGCGCGAGCCCTCTATTTCGGTGGCTACGTTCTGATGCCGGGATTCCCGCCGCAGGACCTGGCCACGCTTTTCCGCGAAGCCAAGCAACACCAACTCCTCACGGTTCTCGACGTCGTGATTGGTGCGGGAACCCAATCCGGGCTGGAATGGGTCGAGCCGGTGCTGCCCTACACCGATCTCTTCCTTCCTAATCAGGATGAAGCTCGCATCCTTACCGGGCGCGAGGATGCCGTGGAACAATCTGAAGTGCTCGCTTGCCTCAATCCCCACTGCATCATTGCCATCACTCTGGGCCGCAGCGGTGCTCTGGTGAGACATCAGGGACACGTGCTGCGCGCTCCAGCCTACTCTGTGCCCTGGGTGGATGAGTCCGGAGCAGGTGATGCCTTCGCCGCCGGATTTATCACCGGCCTGCTGGAAAAGTGGCCTTTGGAGAAGACCTTGCGATTCGCCAGCGCCGTGGGCGCCTCCTGCACCCGCGCTCTGGGTTGCACGGAGGGCGTCTTCCGGTTCGAGGAAGCTTTGGCCTTTATCGGTGAAAACAAGCTGGCAATCAATGAACTTTAGCCCATCGCCTCCAGGTTGAAAACTCAGTAAAGCGCTGGTACGACCAGCGGCAAGGCTCCATCTCGCGCAGCGGCGACCAGGCGGTGAATGATGGCGGCAACTTTCTCTGTCTTCACCCATTTTGAAAAATCAGCATCGGGCATGGCACGCCGGTTCGCTGGGGTGTCCATCGTGCCCGGCATGACACAGTGGACGTGGATGTTGTATTCTCTCACTTCCTGCGCCAGAATCTCGCTGAGTTGCCGCACCGCGCCTTTGGAAACTGCATATGCGGCAATTCCGGCACCGGGATTGTTCAGAATTGCCCCGCTTGATACGGTCACGATCCGCCCGAAGTTCTGGGCGATCATCAGAGGTACAACGGGACGCAACACATGTACCACCGAGAGCAGATTGAGATTCAACATGTGGTTCCATGTGCGGTCGTCCGTCTCGTAACTCTTTCCGGCTGCAAACCCTCCCGCCACGCAAATCAGAAAGTCGATGCGTTTGTGGCGGCTGAGAAGTTCTTGCAGAATGGTGCTGGTTTCGGAGGCGTTTGTCAGGTCTATTTGCAACCCTTCGAGAACGGTCCCATGTTCGGCGGCGCGCCTCCGAAGAGCCTGCCACTCGGATTCCGATCGGTAGGTCACAATCACCCGCGCCCCACTTGCGAGAAGGTCGAGGGCCACTGCACCTCCCAAGGCCCCAGTTCCACCTGTCACCAACGCGACTCGATTTTGGAAATCCATTGTGCACCTCCCGACATTAATGATCGGTCAAATCTTGAATCTCTTCACCGCCTGCATTCATCTTAGATTGCAGTCCCTGGATGGCTCGCAACGTTATCAGATGTTTCACGACATTGGCCCGGCATATTGAAGTCCGTGGTCTATCTTGATCTGATGCAGTCAGAGGGCCGCGCGTAGAGGAGTTTAATCAATGCACCGTTTTTGCCGGCTGATCTTTGCGATCATTCTCGCTGCCTGGCTTCTGACAGGATGCTCAGGAGCCGGAACAAATGAGATCCAGCACGCTTCGCAGAGCGACCCAACCAGCTCTAGCATATTCACCGATTATCGAGGTGAAAAACCCGGCCGTATTCACAGGATCACGGCGGCCGATCTTCCTGCGCCTTACGCCACACGATCTTGCTGATAATCCACCGCGGCTTGTTGCACGCCTTGCCAACGGGTGGCACGGTTCATGGAATCGAGACGTGCGCACTGGCTATGAAGTGATCTGCGTTCCGGTTCAAGATGGCCGCGCAACCGGATCGTATGAAGATTTTCTGAACGGTTTCGTCACGCCGGATGGCGAAGTTCGGGGACGCCCGGTGGGGTTGGCCGTGGGAAACGACGACTCCCTCTTCGTGACTGATGATGGGTCGAATTCCATCTGGCGTGTCAGCTATGCAGGACAAACCCAGTAGCAGTGGTGGCATCCCGCTATGATGCCGGTTGGCTAGCCTTGATAATTATCCCCCGTTTCCTTTCGAAGTTCATCGATGCGATTCCTGAGATCCTGACCCAGCTCGCGATAACGCGGGTCGCCGTACAAATTGTGAAGCTCCCCGGGATCTTCCTCGAGATCGTACAGTTCGAATTCCTCCGGCGCCTCATAATAATGAATCAATTTGTAGCGCTCCGTGCGGACGCCACGATTCTTGCGCACGTTATGCGGCCCCGGATACTCGTAGTATTCATAGAGCCAGTCCTTGCGCCAAGACTTCGGCGTCTGCCCCTTGAGAAATGGAACCAGGCTTTGCCCTTGCATCCACTCAGGGATCCTGATTCCTGCCAATTCAAGAAATGTAGGAGCAATATCGGTGTTCAGCACCATCTTGTCTGCGCTTAAGCCCGCTTGGATCAGCCTGGGGTAACGAATCAGCATCGGCGTTCGGATGGACGGCTCGTGCATCAGCCGTTTATCGTACATGCGCCATTCACCCAGAAAGAAGCCATGGTCAGAGGTAAACATGATCGCGGTGTCATCAAGCTGGCTCATCTCCATCAGAGCCTGAAAAACCTTGCCGAGATTCTCATCAGCTACCTTCACGCCGGCGTAATAGTCCTTGGTAAGTTCTTCGAGCGACCGCGCGCAATTGGCGATGGTTTGGCTGTGTTTGGCGTAGGTGCCGATTTTATTGTCCGCATCGGCAAACGCGCGCGGCTTTCCCGGATATCCTTTTAAATCCTCATCGAACGTTGTCGGCTTCGGAATGGGCACTCCATTGTAAAGGTCCAGATGACGGCGCGCCCGAAAAAAGGGAGCATGCGGGGACTGGAACCAGAGAATCAGGCAAAAGGGCCTTTCCCGTTTTCGTTTGAGCCACTGAATGGCTTTATCGGTCACCAGATCATCCACATAACCTTCGTAGGTTTGAGGTGGGCCGACTTCACCATGAGAACCTTCCTCGATCACCGGCCAGAAATAATCAGTGGAAGCTCCCGGGTATCCAAAATAATAATCCCATTGGCGTTGCCCGAGCTTTCCGACATGTGCCTTGCCGAATAGCGCCACTTCATAACCTGCTTCGCGCAAATAATCGGTGAAAAGCGGAACTTCCTTCGGAATGACGCGCCCCTTGTTATCAATGCATCCGGTGTTGTGGGAATAAAGACCGGTCAGTTGAGTGGCACGCCCCGGAAGGCAAAGGGCATTCACGACAAACGAATTACGAAACTGAATTCCTTCGCGCCCGATGCGGTCAAAATTTGGTGTGTGGACAATCTGATTCCCATTCAGACTGAGCGCATGGGGGCGATGGCCATCGGTGGTGACAAAAATGAAGTTCGGCCTCGGAGGATTCCCTGCCGCCGCGTCGCCCGCCCACAGGACAGACGCTTGCTTGGGTGCAAGGCTCAGGCCGCCCAGTGCTCCCGCGCTGGTCTTCAGAAAATCGCGTCGTGAAGGTTTCTCACTCATCAGGTTCTCCCACAGTCAGACGGGTACAAGGCAAATGATAAAAAGCATGCAAGGAAAGCAGATTGTACATCAGATCACCAAGCTGAAGGGCCGTGATGAGTGACAAGCCCCTTTGCAGAGGTTTGATTCTGTTCTCGTCACTCATCACTTTTCACTTATGACCGGTTGTGGGAATCCTTCCGCCTCGTGGAGTTTAGCCTGAGGGAAGTCAAAGGCTCGAAGTCAAAATGACAAGAACCCGGCTCGGAATGACAATCCCGGATGGTTTTCATCAACCCATTTAAAAAATGAATTTCAAGGCCAACTGGACGATGCGGGGAGAATAGGCGCTTGTGACTTCTCCATTCCCCTGATTGTATTGCGTTCCGCCACAGGGCCGGCCAAAGGCAATGGTTCCATCCGCATCGGGATCGCCGTTACATCCAGCGCTGATATTGCTCCACTGAACCGTATTGAAGGTGTTAAAAGTTTCAAGACGGAATTGCAGCGTGGAACCTTCGCGCCCAAACCACGGCAGCTTGAAATTCTTGAGCAATGCAAGGTCCCAGTTGTTTCGACCAGGACCGGTCAGCACATTGCGCCCCATATAGCCAAACATACCCGGCTCGTTGTTGGCAAAAAGCTGGCTGGCCTGCGGCTGAGTCATCTGGTTCGGATCAAACCACGTTACCGTCGGCCCGAACTCCGGATCATCGAAGACGCCCTTTTGAATTTTGAGAGGACCAACCGTATTGCACTGCATACCCTCTCCAATGCCCGTGTTTAGACCGCTGATGCCGCAACTGATGTTGATGGGCTGGCCGGTGTAAAAGGTTGTGATGCCGCTCACTCGCCAGCCGCCAAGACTCTGGCGCAGAAATCCGTGGCCTGAATGGGTGAACAACGGCAGGTCGTAGACGTAGTTCAACACCAGCATCTGGGTTCGGTTGAAATCGCCGGTTCCGTACCACCGCTGAAGATGAGAATCGTCAATGCCGGTGCCGGAGTGATCTGAAGTTGTTGTGTCAAGTTCGTGGGACCATGTGTAAGATGCCTGAAACGTAAGACCATGGCTGAAAGCGTGGCGAAACTGCACTTGGAGGGCATTGTAATTGCTGTTAGCTCCGAGCGGGTTCATATCCAGTTCCCCGTAGCCGCGATAGGGCCGGAAGAACGTCTCCGGCACAACCCCATTGATCAGGAGTTGCTGCGCATTGCAATTGCCTGCTGCGTCGCACATCGGGACAGGATTGGGGTTGTTGGTCAACGCATCCACAGCCGAAGTACCCGCCAGGACCGGCACATTTACGGTTCCCAGCCCAAGCGGAACCTGGTTCATGTCGTAGAGCAGATCATTGTGGCGGCCTAGCGTGCCCACATATGCGACGCCCAGCAAGTTGTTGCCTGAGAACATGTGCTGCACACTCAGGCTGTACTGTTGGACACTGGGGAAGGTTTCCTGAGTGGGAATGGCGACGAAGCCGTAAAAGGGACCTAAAACCCCCGGAACGATATTGGTGTATCCCAGGATGTTCGCCCCGCTCGGATTCAGAGCTACAGGCGGATTCCCTCCCATTCCCTCCGCGCCCGCTTCGCTTGTGGCGCTGTAATAGAGACCATAGCCGCCGCGAATCACGGTGGTTCCACGCCCTGTCGGGTCATAGGCAAAGCCAAAACGGGGGCCGAAATTGAGTTTATTCAGAGTCGTGCAACCCGCAGGGATTCCATTGCGGCCGCAGCCTACCAAACCATTCCCATATTCCGTGAAGTTATATCCGCTGCCCGGAATCAGGTTGCCGTTGGCATCCAGTTGAACTTGCGCGGTGGGATTGTAAAGGTTCGGCAGAAAGTTACCATCCACCGGCGGGTTCTGAATGTCATGTTGTGGAGTCCAGAAGTAATATCGCAGACCGAAGTTCAACGTAAGCTTATGTGTTGCTCTCCACATATCCTGGATATACGGCTCAAAGTCGGCCGCCCGCCAGTAGGCCCTCCCATATCCGGCAACGGGGACGCCATCCCGAACGATGACCGACTCGTTGTAGCTCTGGATTCTTCCCAGAAACATGTTCGCTAGAGCGTTCCCCGTGCCAATAGGCCCGCCCGCCGCGAAGCTCAGCATTCCTTGAGTGCTCGGGCCGGTCTGGTAGTCCATGTTTTTGTCATATTTCTCAAAGTAGGCCCCAAACTTCAGGGTGTGGCTTCCAATCACCTTGGTTGTATCGTCCTTTAATGCATAGGTTGGCGCTGCATTCTCGTATGGAACCGGCCCGGCATTGGCGGTAAAACTGAAAGGCACGCCGCCAGCAATGTGGACGCCGGGCAGCAACGGATTCGAGTCGTTTACCGAGAAAATGTGATTCATGACGAAATTGGACGGCTTGTCAATCGTGCCCGCCGGGCTGTAACGGCTGGCTTCGTTGGTCCAGCGCTGGTAGAAGTTCCAGGCCCCTACCATGGCGTCCGTCATCAGGCTGGGACTGAAAGTGTGAACGAGGTGAACCGCTCCATTCAACCCCAGGTAATAATGCGGAGTCTGCAAGGTTCCGTAGTTGTCTCCCAGCGTCACGAAATTGGTGCTTTCCCGGATGCCTCGAAAGTACAGGAGCGTCTTATCACTGATGTTTTGATCCACACGAACAACGCCCTGCCACCAGCGAGTGGTATTCACGCCAGATTGCGTGTAGGTATTGATGCCATTGTTCGGGAGGGGGACATAGGCGTTCAAAAGGTCTTCACCATTTATGAACGCTTGCTGACTAAAGCCCGGCATCGCCTGAACGTTATCGTAGGCAATCCCCTTGAGCTTGGGTAGGCGGCAGCCTTCCTGAAAAAGAAGCGGGATGAAGTTTCCGGACTTGGAATCACACTGACTGAAATCACCCTGCCGCATCAGCGGCGTGGGGACGCGCGCATTAAAGACGTTTCCCTGGTCAAAATTGTGCCACTCCTGAGACCAGAAGAAAAACGTCTTGGACTTATCCGTATTGTAGTGCCCGGGGATATAAAACGGCCCGCCGAAGGTGTACCCGAAGTCATTCCATTTCAGCGGGGTAGAGGGCGCATTCCCACCCGGAGGATTAATGACCCGGTTTTGAAAGAAGGGATTCGCATCAAAGGCGTTGTTGCGAACGTATTCGTAAGCGTCGCCGTGAAACTCGCGCGTGCCCGATTTCGTGGCCACTTCAATTTGTGCGCCGCCCATCTTCCCCATATCCGCGCCGTATTCCTGGGTTGCCACGCGAAACTCCGCGATGCTGTCCAGGCTCGGGAATGTATCCAAATCCATGTAAGTTCCCTCGTCGAAGTTGGGAACGCCGTCGATGAGGACATTATTTTCCCGGTTGCGGTCACCGTTGAATGAGACGTTGATGGTATTCGCCACTTGCGCCTGTGTGGGGTTCCAGCCTTTATCAGGCGCGGCGCCTGGAACCAATAGCGTAAGCGCCAGGTAATCCCGTCCATTCAGATTAAGGTTAGCGATCTGGCGGCCGGTGATGACCCACGAAAGCTCCGGTGTGTCAGTCTGGACGTGCAAACGAGTGGCGTGAACGCTGACTTCCTGACTGACGGACCCCACCGCAAGCTGCATATCCACGCGGCGAATCGCCCCCACCTCTAGCCGGATGCCCGTGTGGACGAGCTTCTGAAAGCCGGAAGCCTCCGCCGTAACCGTGTAAACTCCGATGGGCAATGAGGCAGCCACGTAGGCTCCCGCTGAGTTTGTTACCAGGTGTCGCGTGAGCCCTTTGGCTGGGTTCTGTACAGTTACTCTGGCCCCGGGAATCACCGCACCTGACGTGTCCGTAACTGTGCCGACTATACTAGCTTCTTGGCCAAAGCCGGTGAGGACCACGCCAAGAGAGACTACGGTCAGAAACAGGAACAATCTTTTCATAATCCACCTCCTTCAGGAATTCCTCCTCTCCTTTATCAGGAGGAAAGCTCATTTCTCACCCCGTTCAAAGCCGGAGACACGACACGGTCAATCAAAAGGTCAACCTCAATCCGAATTGAATGAGGCGCGGGTTGTTTGCCTGGTCGGAAACCTGTCCAAATTGTGGGCCATCATCCACGCTATTATCTGGGAAATCGAACTGTGGACGATTGAAAAGGTTGAAGACTTCGACCCGGAACTGGAGGCCCAGCTTTCCTTCAGGTCCGAACGTGGTGGTTTTAAACAACGCAAAGTCCCAATTGTTAATTCCGTCTGCCCGCACGTTAGGCAGATTTCTGCCCACATTGCCAAAGGTGAACGCCGGCGGGTCCACAAAACAGGCGGTGTTAAACCACTCGTTCAATCGGCTTTCCGCCGATCCGCCGAGCGCCGCACCGTGCGGGCACGCGGTGGCGTCAAAGTTGGGCCTGAGCGTGCCTGCAAAGGCGTGGGCCAGATCATCGCCGACATCCACATGGATTGGAAAGCCGCTCTGGAACGTTGTAATTCCATCCACACCCCATCCGGAAACCAGCTTCCCGGCTATTCCATGAACACCCTGGAAATATCTTTTCCCCTGGCCAAATGGGAGGTCAAGCACGTAGCTCAGGACCAGGCGTTGAGGTACGTCGAAGGATGATAGCGAGCGTTCTGCTCCGAGGTCGTAATAGTTCTGAATCACCCCTGCCCCGCCCGGATCAGGCGAGCCGACCACGTTTTCGGTGTTGTTGATTAACTTTGACACGGTGTAGGCCAGCAGCACCGTCTGGCCACCGCTGAACTGCTTCTGTACTTTCAGTTGCATGGAATGGTAGATGGAGTTTCCCACGTCCATTCCAGCCACATTCACGCTGCTGTACTGCGGATACGGACGGAGAAGCTGGCTGGCCGTCACAGTCGGCTGCGCAAGGCCGCCGGCCGTCGATGGAATCAGCCCGTAAAAAGGGTTGCTCACTGATTTCAGGAGAGCTGGCCCCAGGGCCATATCTTGAGGGGGCAACTGATCCAGGCTGATCGGTGGAACCGGCAGGTGCGTTCCTTTCGCGCCGGCATAGGAAAGATCGACGAGCGTTGCGCCCGGAAACTGTTGCTGCACGTCAAAGTTCCATTGTTGCGCGTAGGCATAAGGACTGTTGGGAAAGACCGTAGGCAGAGAAAGCCCGAGCAGAGCCGTCTGGTAATCAGGATTCCGACCGGGCGGTTCATCAATCCCGTTCGGAAAGGGATTGGAGAGGCGATTGAATGGCGTAAGGCCTCCGTTGATTGAACCTGTGAAAGGCGTAGTGTAATTATTCAGCGGATCGTTGTTGGGGCTGGTGCCGTACCAGGCCACGTCGTTCGGAAGCCAGAAAACCCCATACCCACCACGAATCACCGTATTCCGCGCCAACTGATAGCCAAAACCCACACGCGGCGCAAACTGCAAAGCGTCAAGATCAATATTGTTACGGCTTTGGCGGTCCGCGGAAGCCACCAATCCCAGCCTTCCTGCCACGGGCTGGCCGGTTGCCTGCGCCAGCGGACTTGCGGCGAGTGGCATAAAGAAACTCAGTCGGTTGAACCGCTCCGACCATGGCCCGTCCTGCTCATAGCGCAGGCCCAGATTTAACGTCAGCTTGCGTGTGGCATGAATGTTATCTTCGGCATAGACCGCGCGGTAGATTTGCTGGGAGGCAACAAATGAATTGGCCGCAATCGAGCCGGATGCCGGATCGCCCAGCATGAATGAAGCAAACCCGTTACCACCTTTCGGATGCAGAGGATCGCTGGCCGTGAAGTTGCTCGTGAAATTGAAAATGCCACTTCCGCCCGTGTTCTGGATATAGTTAAACCGAAGGACGAGCAGGTCCATCCCAAACTTCAGGGTATGACGCCCGCGAATGGTGCTGATCGACGGTGCAAAATCGTAATCATCGCTGTGGTCGTGAATGTTGCTGCCAGTCTGGTTTCCTGAACCGATGATTCCCTGAACGTGAACAATGGGCAATTCCCGATAAGTCACCTGGCTGTTCATAAAGGCCGGCCATCCGAGAGTCGTCAAGTCATATCCGGAACTTCCCGGCGTTCGGTCGTAATCCTGGCGAATAAAAGAAAGATTAAAATCGCCGATGGTCGAACTGGAAAAGGAATAGCTGTCATCCAGCACAGCCTGTTGTGTGGTGAAATGCTCCGGCGCCCCCACGGAAAGTGGGTAATAATGCGTGTGGAAGGGATCAACCTCTAAATTCAGCAATTTGGAGATGGTGTAACGGGCGAAGATTCTCTGGCGGTCGCTTACATTCTTATCCACCCGCGCCGTAAACTGATCGCTATCGCCGCCCTGGCTGGCTGCGGTAGCCCAGTTATTCACATTGGTGAACGGCTGGCCGGATAGATTGGGCTCGGACCACAGGTTCGCCAGGGTTTTCGCCGCCGGATCGATATTCTGCGGGCAAATCACATTCAAAGCGCCGTTGCAACTGATCTGATCTCGCAGAAAGTGGCCAGGATTGTTAGGATCGGGTCGGGTTGTGGTGGGGTCATAAATGGGAATTAAGTTACCTTTGGCATCTCTCAGATTTGAGAAGTCCCCCGCGCGCTCAGCGGGCGTGGGAACAGTGCCCAGCACCGAGAGCCCTGTCCGCTGCCGGAATCCTTCATAACTGACAAAGAAAAACAACCTGTTATGCCCATTGTAGACATGTGGAATCACCACAGGACCGCCAAAGGTTGCCCCAAATTGATTCTGCGTAAAGGGCGGCAGGGGAACACCTGAAGCGTTATCAAAGAAATCATTGGCATTCAAAACCTTGTTTCGCAGGAATTCATAAGCACTTCCATGGAACTGATTCGTTCCTGACTTGGTGGTAAGATTGATCACCCCGCCCGCAAAGCGGCTGTATTCGGCGGACATGCTGTTCGTCTGGACTTTAAATTCCTGCACTGCATCCTGTCCGGGCACGAGCGCCAGCATATTCTGATACCCGATATTCAGTGGAGCGCCGTCCCAGTAGGCCGCATTCTGGTTGGCTTCACCCCCGCCAATCTGGATATTGCCCGGCCCAAACGGATTCTGACCGGCAGGATTGATCTGTGATCCTCCCTGTGGAACCACTCCGGGCACCAGCGCCGCAAGGGCCAAAGGATTGCGTCCATTCAGAGGGAGTTCGTTCACCATCCGCGGGCCTACAACCTGACCCAGCGAAGAAGTTTGCGGCTGCAGTAAGGGTGTTGCGCCTGTCACGTTCACCGTCTGGGTCACTGCGCCTACTTCCATCGTGATGTCAATGCGGACACTATTATTAACCTCCACCACGATGGGCCCCCGGCTGAAGTGCGTGAATCCTTCCTTCTCGGCATCCACACGATACCTTCCGGGAGGCAGATTTAAAAATTGATAGAATCCTGAATGATCCGCATAGCCCCTCAGCCTGGCGCCAGTCCCCAAATTGGTAAGCGTCAGGCTCACATCGGGGATGGCGGATCCAGAGCGATCGATGATGTTTCCCGCGATCGCGCCGTTCACAAAAGCCTGCCCCCACAACCACGGCGCAGCCAGCAGCAATGCCAACAAAGCAGTGACCCCATGGAATTTCGCTCTCCACCTCATGAATGACCTCCTGAAAAGACTGCTTGGAGTGGCCTGCGAGTTTGGATCGGGCTGCAACCTTGCACTTTCTCGCCCGGCCCCCTTCCGCACGGTATACCGCAAACTTTTCCGGCGAGTTAATCAGTCCTTACAAAGTGTTAAACCCTCGAAAATTCCCTCCCTTGTCAGGCGCACAATTCAAAAATTCTTGTGGTATGACGTAATACCTCAACAGATGCCGCTTGTCAAGCTCTTTGCACCTTCATCATCGATTTGGCTGCGAGAACCTCGTTTGTCGATTGTTTTGCCTGCCGTTTCGGCACTGAGGGACGCGAGCAACCCCAAATCTCCGATGAATTTCGGCCGATCCCTGATTATCTTTCGACAACTCAGATTGACAGGCCATCGGAGGAGCTTTTCGGTATCCGTATCACTTCTGTTGAATGATTAGAACCGATAAGGACCGCGGAGGAAAGGCATAGTGCAGCTCTTCACCTGAGAGGCGCAGTGCGGTTTTGCGAGGTTGGACTCGATCGGGATGGATTTCATCATTTTGAGCAAGGAGAGAATCCGCTGTCAGCGTTTGCACGATAGCTTCTTCAGCAGGATTGAAGTCCCGCAAATTGATGGTGGCAGGAATCGCCTGCTTCCAGCTTCGATTGACCACAAACAAGGCAAGATCGTGACGATGGGAATCTTTAGTGGCGAGGACATCCAGCCAGGGGACGCCCGGAATGTTGGGAACCCGGCTCACGCCTCTTTCGATGTCATATTCTCGTACCGTCGTGTGGGTAGAGACCGGCGTATCACCGGCAAAATGGGAATAAAGCCAAAAAGTCCAATATTGAGGTGTCACAAACACTCGTCCCCGCCGCTTGTGGATGCCGGCGAACTCCACCAGCCCCGTCATGTCTGAAACCGGGACGAAATCTGCATGTTCCAGAAGCATGTTCATCCAGCCCGCGGCCACGAGGGCGCCACCCAGATTACTCCACCGCGGATAGAGCGAGTGCCTTGGTGCTGCAAATAGCCATTCCGTATAGGCCAGCTTCACGCGGTCTCTTGTGACCGGATTGGAATTGATCTGAGCCCGGAGCAGAGCCAGCGCCCGCCCCACGCCAACGGGCACCGCCAGGTCCGCTTTCCAGACAAAATCGCGGCCAGCGGCTTTATCGACCACGCGATCCATGCCGACCACAAAATGGGTGGTCAAATACTTGAGTTTCGGGCCGTCTTGATTAATGAGCGCAGCATTCCATTCCCGGTAAAAGTCAATATCGGCGCCCGTGGCAAAGATCAGCGCATCGGGTGGGATCACGCTCTTGAGGGCATCGTAAAACTGGCCATAGCGTTCGGCATTGCCTTCGGGTGTCTGCCATCCGACATCATCCTGATTCCACAACTCATTGCCGAACTCCCAGGCAGCGACATGATAAGGGGCGGGATGTCCATTTTGTGCCCGCAGCTTTCCTTCAGGCATATCCTGTGCGCCAGTGCAATATTGCACCCACTGATGCGCTTCCTCCACGGTACCGCTGCCCAGATTCAGACAGATTTGCGCGTGCGCTCCCGTCAATTCGCAGAACTTCATCAGTTCGTCGGTGCCGAAAAGATTATATTGCGGAATACCCCAAGCCTCATTCACCATCGTTCGGCGCAGATCGACCGGCCCGATGCCGTCCTCCCAGTGATAGCTGCTGGTAAAATTGCCCCCGTAACGCAGGAGCGGAGAATGGAGAGCCTTGGCGGCACGGATGATCTCAGGGTCCAGGCCATCTACCGCATCGGCAGGATAAAGACGAATTTCGTCGATGGACAACCGGTGATCTCCATGGATTGAAACAGCAAAGTCCACAGGTTCGAGCGGGGCCACAGCATTGGGTGGAAGCGCGAGGCGGAAGGCCAGCTTGTGCCATCCGGGGGCGCCCGGCACTTCCACTTGGCTTCTTGCCAGGGTAGCTTCCGGATGATCGTGACGCCGAAAACTTACTTCAAGAGTCTGTGGACCTTCTTCCGAAGCGGCAAAAAGCACACCGTCGTAGTCTTGTTCACGCTCAATGGGCAAGTAGACGCTCTGGCGAATGCCCACTTCCTGCCCGGCAAGACCCATCAGGTAGAGATAGCGGCTGGAATTTGCGGCGTGGCCCCAGCGCGGCTCGTAACGGCGGCCTTCTTTCTCCCAAAGCGGCAGCCAGGGCAGCGGTAAGCCAATATCGCTGGAATGTCTAAAATCGGGAGAAGAGAAACGCTCTTCGAGAATCGCAAGGCTGGCATCATAACTTTCCAGGCTGGGGTTGTCGATCAGTTCAGCCGAAACGCCGCCAAAAATGGAGGCGCCAATATCCTCCAGAAACGTTCCATAGATTGTGCGTGGGACATGGAAAGACGCCGGTTTGGAGGCTACCACCTCAATGCGGGCCTCAGGGACATTCGACCGCGAATATGTTGAGACGTTTTGGGCAGCGAGAGGAATCCCGAGGCTGAGGATCAAAAAACAGAATTCGAGACCGCGCATGATGAGAACTCACACAGTGACAGGGTTATGAAAGCGGGGGCTGTACGAGCCATTGGCCGGTCACACTGGCTACGGAATGCGGTCGATCACTTTTTCTTCCGAGGAGAAGACGAAGCGGCTTTGCAGCAGACCCCTGACTTTTAGCGGGCGATCAGGCAAATGGCCGAGGGTCAGGAACGGCCTCAAGCCGGCTCTCCCGGAGTAACCAGGCACTGGCCAACGCAAACCCACCAAACGTGACCGGTCCTCCAGGCCACGCGTGGGTTTGGAAGATGGTGATCCCAAAACTGGACGCCACGAGGACAGCTAATGGCGGCCACGAGTAGCCGGCTCTCTTCAATGTCACACCCGCAGCGATGGCGCCGACAGATAAAGCCACTGCGCCGAGCACAGCAAAATTGGGTCCGGTACCAGGCATCCCGCCCATAACCGGGTGCGTCCAGATGGCATCGATCGGAGCGCGCCAGACGTCCACGGCGGGCGACTTATGCGCAGCATCCACCAGAATGCCCGTCGCCACCCCGGCTACCGCATCCCACGCCGTCCAGGCTGCCGCAAAGACAAACATCGCAACGCGGCAGATGCTGGCAGCGATGCCCGCGCGGTCACGCACGAGCCAGGCAACCGCCAGAGCCGCAAGCGGAAAAAGAGCGACTTGCGCATAATGGACGGCGAGCCACGTATGTACGTCAAGGTTCAAGAGCTCATGAGGCTGTGGATGAAATACTTCGACCACCGCCAGAAGCAGGGGTGCGCCTACAATCAGCAGCCTGTCGAAGAGAGTGTATTCCCTGCGCGCATGCATATTTCCCTCCTTTCGGCCAACGGCAGACGCCATGGGCCTCTGTAAAAATTAGGATTGGGGTTTCTCCGATAGCCGGTGCCCAGAAGTGCCGCCAGGCAGGAGAGTGAGATCGTCCAGATCGGGCGGGCATGATGCGATCTCTTGCCTTAACACGTTGCTCAAAAAACTCTCCTCGTCTGGCCTTCCGAGAAGCCGAGGGCGACGAGGAATCTCTCAAGTTATTTTATTCATTTGGAGAGCAAGATTCCTCGATTTGCCGGAATGACAACTTTCAGAATCATTTTTCAGCAACTTGCTCATCGAACGGAACAATCCGCCCTACGCTGCCTCCAACCTCGACTCAGACCTCATTTGGGTAGGCCCTTCTAATGCCTTGCCCCGTTTAATTACTTACAGTGGGGCCAGGCGATTACCCCACTCACCACCCCTTTGCCCCTCCTCGGAGAGGAGGGAAATTCCCATCCTTGATTAAAGAGGAGATAGGAGTGGTTATTGCAAAGAATCGGCTGGGACAGGACACTTGAATGCCACGGAAAACAATAACTGATGTATGTGGCTACAGTCAATCGCGCCTCTGCTCGCTTGTCAAAGCTCTTTAGGGATGTCCCTTTTTTGTCTTCGTTGTTTTTCTATTTCTCCTGGGTTTGTGCTTTTGCCTTTTTCATGGGCCTTGCCCGGAGCGCAGCCCTGTGAGCCCGTAGGGAGAGCGCTTCGACCGAAGCAGAGGGCAGGGCCCGCGACTACCCCCTGCCCTTCGCCAAGCGTGATTCTCGGCCAGCACCTGCCTCAGCTTGTCGACCTTGGGAGTTGGCGTCGCGCGGTTATCCTCGACCGTCGGCCTCGCTGGAGCTGTGATCTCGCGCCACCGCACCGCGTGGCCCTGCTACTCGATCCCATCTGCCTCTCCTCGGAGAGGAGGAGAATTTATTAGCCTCAAGGCGCGACTTGCTCGGCCTTTCCTGATCTTTGCCTTCCCCAGCAAGGCGGGAAATTCCCCTCTGGGCGTGAAGGAAGGATACGTGGGAAAAGTGTCTCAAAGGTCTCATTCGTCTCCATCCGATCTTTCCCCTCTGTTATGCTGAAGCCGCTATGGACACTCCCAAGGGCCATCGACCTCTTAAACCCCGTTTATGCCGCTCTCCCCAGCTCACTCCGGCGCGGCTGGCCGCCTGCCGGGCCAACGCCCGCAAATCCACCGGCCCCCGCACCGCCCGCGGCAAAGCCCGTTCCTCCCTG